>Ga0116144_10004822_pt1 | contig 12605 bp, 10 predicted proteins | sample AD_UKC035_MetaG_FD_89746 | JGI IMG/M metagenome (GOLD analysis project Ga0116144, IMG submission 89746) | Active sludge microbial communities of municipal wastewater-treating anaerobic digesters from USA - AD_UKC035_MetaG | ecosystem: Engineered > Bioreactor > Anaerobic > Digestate | place: USA... | reverse complement strand
GTTGGCCGACACCACGGTGCGGCCGAAGCGGTACGAGCGCGTCATTGCCAGCTGGGCAAGGCCGCCGAACACGCCGACGCCGAGCAAGGTCAGCAACTGCATGCCGTCAGGGCGGTGCACGCCGCTGGCCAGGGCCCAGCCGAGGCCGATCAGCGTGGTGGTGAGTGAGAACCAGAATACCGTTCGCACCTCCGGTTCGCCCACGCGTCCGAGCTCACGCACGCTGATATAGGCGAGGCTGGCGACTGCACCCGAACCCAGGCCTGCGGCGGCGCCCAGCCACTGCGCCGGTTGCAGGGTGGGGCGCAGCAGGATGACGACGCCGGCAAAGCCGACCAGCACTGCAACCAGGACCGGCCAGCGCAGGCGTTCGCCGAAAAAAGCAGCCAGCAACAGGGCGACGAAGATCGGCGAGGTGTAGTTGAGCGTGACCGCCGTGGCCAGCGGCAGCAAGCCGATGGCGAAGAAGTAGCAGCACAGTGCGAGCGAACCCGACAGGCTGCGCGAGAGGTGCATGCGCCAGTGCGGCGTGGTCAGGCGCTGCCCCTGCAGGGCCGCCAGCGCCACCATCATCAGCATGCTGACTGCGCCGCGGTAGAACACGATCTCGCCGGTCGAGAAGCTGCCCGAGCTGAGCTTCACGCACACGCCCATGCAGGCGAACAGGAAGCAGGAGACGATCATCCAGATGGCGGGCATGGCGGGTGTTGCGCTGCAGCGATACGGTGGCGCATTGAACCATATCGTGGCTTTCCCGGGGTGGTCGCCTTGGCGCAGCGGGGTTAGTCTGTCAGCCAGGGGTGACGGCAAACCTAGCGTGCGGAGGCGACATGGCTTATCTCCTTGCCCTGGACCAGGGGACGACGAGCTCGCGGGCGATGGTGTTCGATGCGGGGGGCCGGGTACGCGGCGTGGCGCAGGCCGAGTTCGTTCAACATTTTCCGGCACCCGACCGCGTCGAACACGATGCCCAGGACATCCTGCGCAGCCAGTTCGACTGCGCGCGCGAGGCGCTCGCCAACGCCGGTATCCGGGCCGGCGAGGTGGCGGCGATTGGCATCGCCAACCAGCGCGAGACGACCGTGCTGTGGGAGCGCGCCAGTGGCCGCGCACTGGCGCCGGCAATCGTGTGGCAGGACCGGCGCACGGCCGCCGAGTGCGAACGCCTGCGCGCCCAAGGCTGGGCGGACGACCTGCGCGCGCGCACCGGCCTCGAGCTCGATCCCTACTTCTCGGCGACCAAGCTCGCCTGGCTGCTCGATACGCTGCCCGGCGCGCGTGCGCGTGCGGAGCGGGGTGAGCTGGCCTTCGGTACCATCGACAGCTGGCTGGTCTGGCATCTTACCGGCGGCCGGCTGCATTTGACCGACCCCGGCAATGCCGCGCGCACGCTGCTGTTCAACATCCACACCCTGGACTGGGATCCCGTGCTGCTCAAGCGCTTCCGCATCCCCGCCGCGTTGTTGCCCAGGGTGGTGGCGAGCAGTGGCGTATGCGGCGAAACAGATGCCCGCGTGTTCGGAGCCCCGATCCCGATCGCCGGCATTGCCGGTGACCAGCAGGCGGCGACGATCGGTCAGGGCTGCCTTGCACCGGGCATTGCCAAGAACACCTACGGTACGGGGTGCTTCCTGTTGATGAACACCGGCGCGCATGCAGTGGCCTCGCGCAACCGCCTGCTGACCACGGTGGGCTGGTCGGGGGTCGGGGGGAGCGGGGTTTGCTACGCCCTGGAGGGCAGCGTGTTCATGGGCGGGGCGATCGTGCAGTGGCTGCGCGACGGGCTCGGGATCGTACGCCGCTCGGACGAGGTCGAGGCTCTCGCTGCCAGCGTGGCCGACAGCGGCGGGGTGGTGATGGTGCCGGCCTTCACCGGCCTGGGGGCGCCGTATTGGGATGCGAATGCACGCGGCACCCTGCTCGGGCTGACGCGCGGCAGCGGGGCAGCGCACATCGCACGGGCTGCGCTCGAGGCCATTGCCGCGCAGACCGCCGACCTGGTCGAGGCCATGGTGCGGGACGGTGCCGCGCCCCTGTGCGAACTGCGCGTCGATGGCGGGGCGGCGGCCAACGACCTGCTCATGCAGATGCAGGCCGACCTGCTCGGCGTACCGGTGCTGCGTCCTCGCCTGCTCGAGACCACCGCCTACGGTGCAGCCTGTCTGGCGGCGCTCGGCTGCGGGCTGTGGGCGGATGCCCACGAGATCGAGGCTGGGTGGCGGCTCGACCGTCGCTTCGAGCCGCGTTGGGGGGCGGACCGCCGCGGTGCGGCGCGTGCGCGCTGGGCGCGCGCGGTTACATGCGCGCGCGGCTGGGCGGGGAGCTGAGCGGGGTGGGGTACACGCAGTCGCGCGAAAACGGAGAGGTCTTCGCACGCGCGTCATTGCTCGCCAGGCTGAACGCATCGTCGACCTGGGACTTCGTGGTCATCGGCGGCGGTGCGAGCGGCCTCGGCTGTGCACTGGACGCGGCCGCGCGTGGGTACTCCATCCTGCTTGTCGAGGCGCGTGACTTTGCGGCCGGCACCAGTTCGCGGTCGAGCAAGCTCATTCATGGCGGCGTGCGCTACCTGGCCCAGGGCAGGCTGGCGCTGGTGCGCGAGGCGCTCGTCGAGCGCGGGCGCCTGCTGCGCAATGCCGCAGGCCTGGTGCACCCGCTGCGTTTCGTTGTGCCGACGCAGCGCTGGAGCGAGCGGGCGTGGATGGGGCTCGGCCTTGGTCTCTACGACCTGCTCGCCGGCGCCGACGGCCTTGGGCGCTGCAGGCTCATGTCCGCGGCCGATGTCCGCACGGCCATGCCCACCTTGCGCGCGGAGCGGGCGCTGGGTGGCGTTGCATACTGGGACGCGCAGTTCGACGACGCGGCGCTCGCCGTTGCGCTCGCGCGCACAGCCATCCTGCATGGCGCGCTGGTGCTCAATCACTGCGCGCTCGAATCGTTCGCGCTCGATGGCAGCAGGATAGGCGGCCTCACCGTACGTGAGCGGGAGAGCGGGCGAACGTATCGGCTGGGCGCACGCGCGGTGATCAATGCCACCGGCGTGTGGTCCGACAACGTGATGCGCATGCTCAGGCCCGATGCGCCGCAGCAGCTGCGTCCGAGCCAGGGCGTCCATATCGTGATCGACGCGGACTTCCTGTCCGGAGCGGACGCGGTGCTCGTGCCGCATACCGATGACGGCCGGGTGGTCTTCCTCATCCCCTGGCAGGGCAGGGTCCTCGTCGGCACCACCGACACCCCGCGTGACGACCTGCCTGAGGAGCCCGAGCCGATGGCGGGCGAGATCGACTTCCTGCTCGAGACGGTCGGACGCTACCTGCGACGCGCGCCGACGCGCGCGGACGTGCGCAGCGTTTTCGTCGGCCTGCGCCCCCTGCTCGGAGGTGGTGCCGTGGCCGCTACCGGTAGCCTGTCGCGTGAGCATCGGGTCGATGTGTCGGAGCACGGGCTGGTCAGCGTCCTGGGCGGGAAGTGGACGACTTATCGCAGCATGGCCGAGCATGCCGTAGACGTGGCCGAGGAGGTCGCGGGCTTCGCCCATCGACCCTCCGTCACCGACAGGCTGAGACTCGACAGCGGTGGGCTGTGGCGGCCAGATATGCACGGGGAGGCCGCTTTGGGGGCCGAGGACGGCGTCTGCGCATCGCCCTTCGTGCCGTCTGCCGAAGAGGTGCGTCATGCCGTGCGAGCCGGGTTGGCGCTTGGGGTGGAGGACGTACTGGCCCGACGCAGTCGCTGCCTGTTCCTGGATGCCGAGGCAGCACGTCGTGCCGCGCCCGGCGTGGCTGCAGTCATGGCGCGGCAGCGGGGCTGGAGCCAGGCCCGTACGGATGCCGAGCGGAGCGCCTTCGAAGCGCTGGCGGCCTGCTACAGGGCGCGCAGCGCCACAGTGGCGACCAGCCCGCCATCGGGGTGATTGTGCAAGCTGACCTCGCCACCCTGACCATGCAGCAGGTTGCGGGTGATGGCCAAGCCGAGCCCGGTGCCACCGGTTTCGCGGTTGCGCGAGGCCTCTGTACGGTAGAAGGCTTCGAACACCTTTTCCAGCTCCGCTTCTGGCAAGCCCGGGCCATGGTCGCGGATGGCGATGGCGACTCTGGCAGAGGCGCCCGATGGGTGTCTGGTGAGTGCGATGTCGACCGTGCCGCCGAACTTGATACCGTTCTCGATCAAGTTCCACAGCGCCCGACGCAAGGCCGAGGGGTTGGCTTCCACACGGACACAGGGCGAGTCGGGGACATTGACCGTCCAGCCCATGTCCCGGGCGTCCTCGGCCAGGGCATGGAGCAGCGGCAGGAGTTCGACGGCTTGTGCCGGTGCGCGTTCGTCCAGGCTGCGGGCATAGGCCAGGCCTTCGCGCACCAGGCCCTGCATCGCGTCGAGGTCTGACTGGATGCGGCTGCGCAGGGCCTCGTCGTCGACCATCTCCGCGCGCAGTCTCAAGCGGGTGATCGGTGTCTGCAGGTCGTGTGAGATGGCTGCAAGAATGCGGGTGCGCTCGGTGACGTGTTCGGCGATGCGCTGCTGCATCTGATTGAAGGCCGTGGCCGCCTGCGCCACCTCGGTCGGGCCGCGCGTGTCCATGGGCGCGCGTCCGGGGTCTTCGCCGAGTGCGCGTGCGGCGGCGGCCATGCGCGATAGCGGACGGGTTGCGAGACGGACGGCAAGCCATGTCAGCAGGCCGACGCCGACGATGAGCGCAGCCAAGGCTGCGAACAGGCGTCCGGGCTGAGGGGTGTGGAGCGGCGGCGCGGGGGGGATGTTGGGAAGGCGCACCTGGACGTGGCCGCCGTCGCGAAGCTGCAGGCTGACAAGCAGCATCGGGTGCGGTCGGTCGCCCCTGGACACGGTGAGGATGGAGAACGGGCGGTCAGGCATGGCCGCGCGCAGGGCAAGGTGCAAGGGGTGGTCGGTAGCCAGTGACCGCAGTCGATCGTCGCTGACGGGCCGCAGGCTCAGTCGCAGGCGGCGGCGGCCGAACTCGTCGATCCAGCGTTCGCGCTCGGGGGGCGACATGCGGTCGAGCAGGTCGGCCGCGGCAGCTATTTCCTGGGCAATGCCCTCGAACAGGGCGCTGCGCCCGATGCGCTCGCGCTCGCCGACGAACAGCGCGAGGCTGACCGCAAGCACCAGCGTCATGCCCACCAGCCAGATCAGCATCAGGCGGGCGAAGAGGCTGCGCGGCCAAGGCATCTTCATGCCTTTGTGCTCGTCGTGCCGGCGGCGATGCTTACCTCGGTCGCGAGCACGTAGCCTTCGTTGCGCACGGTCTTGATGATGCTCGATTCGCGGGCGTTGTCGCCCAGGCGTTGGCGTAGCCGGCTTACCAGCAGGTCGATCGAGCGATCGAAGATGTCGGCCTCTCTCCCCTGAGTGAGTTCCATCAGTTGGTCGCGTGACAGCACTTTCTGCGGGTGAGACAGGAACACGCTGAGCATCCGGTACTCTGCGCCGGACAGTGGCACCACGGTGCCGTCAGCGTCGACGAGGTGGCGGTTGACCGTATCGAGTTGCCAGTGGGCAAAGTGCAGCGCACGCGCATTGGCGGGAGGCGATGCGTCGAGATTGGGCGGCAGTGCGCGGGTCCGGCGCAGCACGGAGCGCACGCGCGCGAGCAGTTCGCGCGGCACGAAGGGCTTGGGCAGGTAGTCGTCAGCGCCCATCTCCAGGCCGATGATGCGGTCCATGTCCTCGCCGCGCGCGGTCAGCATCAGTATGGGGGTGCCGGCATGCGCCCCACCGCCCGCGCGCAGGTTGCGGCACAGCGTCAGGCCGTCGTCGCCGGGCATCATCACGTCGAGCACGATGAGGTCGATGCGGTGTTGTTCGAGCGCGGCCTTCATCTCGCGTCCGTCGGCGGCAGTGGTGCAGCGCAAGCCCTGTTTCTCGAGGTAATCGGCAAGCAGGTGGCGGATGTCGCGGTCGTCGTCGACGATCAGGATATGGTCTTGCTGGCTCATCTTGGCTTCTCCAATGCGCGCATCTTAAGGTCTCGGGCGCTTCGTTTTGTATCCCAGCGTATCTGCTCCGGCCTCTGAGACATGAGGCTGCAAAACCCCGGTGCCTGGACAAACGCCGCTTACACGCGGGTGCTGTAATGGCTCCGTCGCCCGAACGGATGGGCGCCCTCAGAAGGGCAAGTCCCTTCCCGAACCTGATTGGAGATTAATCATGAAGACCTGGATCAAGAACTCGCTTGCCGCTGCCCTCATCGCGACCGGTGCGCTTGGAACGACCGCCGCCCTGGCCTGGGGAGGCGGGCAGTGCATGGGGGACGGTCCCCGCGGCGGCAAGGCCGGCTGGTCACAGATGGCGCCTGAGCAGATGAAGGCGCGGATGACCGAGCGTGCCGAGCTGCACATGGCTCGTCTTGAGCTTGCACTTGCACTCACCGCAGAGCAAAAGCCGGCATTTGTCACCTTCAAGAACGACATGAAGGTGCGCGCCGAGCGCATGGCAAGCCAGATGGCAGAGCGTCGCGCTACCGAGCCGCCGAAGACGGCGATCGAGCGCATGCAGCGCATGGAAGAGATGAGCAAGCTGCGCCAGGTCGAACTGGCCGAAGCGCGCAAGTCGGTCGAGACGTTCTATGCAAGCCTGAGCGATGCGCAGAAGACCGTTTTCGATGCCGAGTTCGAGAAGATGGGGCGCAAGGGCGAGCGTGGCATGAAAGGGGGCATGCATGGCGGTCCGCGTGACGGTAGCGGCATGGGACCGGGACGCGGCTGAAAATTCGGTCACCCTGCGGCAGAAGCGCAAAGGCCACCGCGAGTGCGGTGGCCTTCTCGTCATGCCTGCCCGGAGCCGCGAGGGCGCCGGGCGCGCACGGCCTTTTAGTGGAACTGCTCTTCTTCGGTCGAGCCAGTCAGCGCCTTGACCGAGGACGAACCACCCTGGATCACGGTGGTGACTTCGTCGAAGTAACCGGTGCCGACTTCCTGCTGGTGGGACACGAAGGTGTAGCCCATTTCGCGAGCAGCGAATTCCGGCTCCTGGACCATCTCGACGTAGTGCTTCATGCCTTCGCCGCGAGCGTAAGCGTGGGCGAACTTGAAGGTGTTGTACCAGTTGACGTGGATACCGGCCAGGGTGATGAACTGGTACTTGTAGCCCAGCGCCGACAGCTCTTCCTGGAAGGAAGCGATCTGCGAGTCGTTGAGGTTCTTCTTCCAGTTGAAGGACGGCGAGCAGTTGTACGACAGCAGCTTGCCCGGGCAGGCAGCCAGCACGGCCTGGGCGAATTCGCGGGCGAAGCCGATATCGGGCACGCCGGTTTCGCACCACACCAGATCGGCGTAGGGGGCGTAGGCCACGCCACGGGAGATGGACTGCTCCAGACCGTTCTTGACGCGGTAGAAGCCTTCCTGGGTGCGCTCACCGGTGAGGAAGGGCTTGTCGTTGGCGTCGTAGTCGGAGGTGATCAGGTTGGCGGCTTCGGCATCGGTACGGGCCGGGATCAGGGTGGGCACACCCATCACGTCGGCGGCGAAACGCGCGGAGATCAGCTTCTCGATGGCTTCACGGGTCGGCACCAGCACCTTGCCACCCATGTGGCCGCACTTCTTGGCAGCAGCCAGCTGGTCTTCGAAGTGAACGCCTGCGGCACCCGCGGCGATCATGTTCTTCATCAGTTCGAAGGCGTTCAGCACGCCGCCGAAACCGGCTTCGGCGTCGGCCACGATCGGCAGGAAGTAGTCGATGAAGCCTTCGTCGCCCGGGTTGATGCCACGCGACCACTGGATCTCGTCAGCGCGCTTGAAGGTGTTGTTGATGCGGCGAACCATGGTCGGCACCGAGTCGTAGGCGTACAGCGACTGGTCCGGGTACATGGTTTCGGAGGTGTTGCCGTCGGCGGCGACCTGCCAGCCGGACAGATACACGGCTTCCAGGCCAGCCTTGGCCTGCTGCATGGCCTGACCGGCGGTGATGGCGCCGAAGGCGTTCACGTAACCCTTCTTGGCGCCGCCGTTGACCTTCTCCCACAGCACCTTGGCGCCACGCTGGGCCAGGGTGTACTCGGGCTGCAGGCTGCCGCGCAGGCGGACCACGTCGGCGGCGGTGTAACCGCGCTTGACGCCCTTCCAGCGGGGGTTTTCAGCCCAGTCTTTTTCGAGGGCGGCGATTTGCTGTTCGCGGGTCAGAGTCATGATGCTTCCTTTAGAGAGCAGAAGGGTTCAACCATCGGGGGCCGGCTCAGGCACCGGGCTCCTATCCGGACTGCGGGCGTCTTCGAGGGAGAAAGGGCCGTGCAGATGGAGTGGAAGTATAGGCGGCATTCTGCGCAGCAGCAATATGTCTTATATAAGACATAAGAAAAAAATTTATACTTTAAATACAGTGCGTTGTGATGTATGTTTCGTGATGTGAAAAGAAGATCGGTACAGTGAAATGGGTTCACGTCCGTCCTGTGTTGCGCTGCAAGCCGATTCGAGGTGCTTGTGAGCCGCCTCAGTCAGGAGGCGGCTCACTCAGTGCTCAAAGCAGGGCGTTTGGCGACAGGACGACTCCGTCCTCATCCGCATAGACATGGTGACCGGGTACGAAGGTGACGCCGCCGAAGGTGACGGGGACGTCGACCTCGCCGACGTCACGTTTTACCGTCTTGCGCGGGTGGGTGCCGAGCGCGAATACGCCGAGATCCATCTGGCCGATCGCGGCCGAGTCACGGATGCAGCCGTACACGATGATGCCTGCCCAGCCGTTCTTCACCGCAAGCTCGGCGAGCTGGTCGCCCACCAAGGCGCAGCGCATCGACGCGCCACCGTCTACAACGAGGACGCGGCCGGCGCCGGGGCTGTCCACTGCCTTGCGTACGAAGGAATTGTCCTCGAACAGCTTGAGGGTGGCGATCTGGCCGCCGAACGACTTTCGTCCGCCGTAGGACGAGAACATCGGTGCGACCACTGAAAGCGCGTCGCCGTGGGTGTCGCAGAGATCGGCTGTCTGGATGTTCATGCTAGCTCCCGGGAGAAGTGTCAGGTGGGCGAGGCAGCGCAGGCTGCATTCCGGGCGGCATCATATACAAAAAAGCGAGGCCGCCCCGTTACCGGAGCGGCCTCGCAGTCCTTGCCGAGGGGGCGGCGGTGTCGATCAGGCCGTTGCCGTCTCGGTCTCTTCGAACACGAGCTTCACCTTGTCGTCGTCATCGAGATCGATGGTGACCTTGCCGCCATTGACCAGGCGTCCGAACAGCAACTCGTCGGCCAGGGCGGAGCGGATCGTGTCCTGGATGAGGCGTGCCATCGGCCGTGCGCCCATGAGCGGATCAAAACCCTTCTCGGCGAGCCAGGCCTTGAGCTCGTTGCTGAAGTGGGCCTCGACCTTCTTCTCGTGCAACTGCGCCTCGAGCTGCATCAGGAACTTGTCGACCACGCGCAGGATGATGCCGTTGTCGAGCGCCTTGAACGAGATCATGGCGTCGAGCCGGTTACGGAACTCCGGCGTGAACATGCGCTTGATCTCGTTCATCTCGTCGCCCGCCTCACGTTTGGCGGAGAAGCCGATCACCGATTTCTGCATGGCTTCGGCGCCCGCGTTGGTGGTCATGATGACGATCACGTTGCGGAAATCCGCCTGGCGGCCGTTGTTGTCGGTTAGCGTGCCATGGTCCATGACCTGCAGCAGGATGTTGTAGATGTCCGGGTGGGCTTTCTCGATCTCGTCGAGCAGCAGCACGCAGTGCGGTTTCTTGGTGATCTGCTCGGTGAGCAGGCCGCCCTGGTCGAAGCCGACGTAGCCCGGGGGGGCGCCGATCAGGCGACTGACTGCGTGGCGCTCCATGTATTCCGACATGTCGAAGCGCACCAGCTCGATGCCCAGGGTATAGGCGAGCTGACGGGCAACCTCGGTCTTGCCGACGCCGGTGGGGCCGGAAAACAGGAAGGAGCCGATGGGCTTCTGAGGGTTGCCCAGGCCGGAACGCGACATCTTGATCGCCTTGGCGAGCGCCTCGATCGCGGCGTTCTGACCGAAGACGACGTTCTTGAGGTCGCGCTCGAGTGTCTTGAGTGCGGTCTTGTCGTCATTGGACACGGTTCGGGGCGGAATGCGGGCGATCTTGGCGACGATCTCCTCGATCTCGTTCTTGCCGATGGTCTTCTTCTGCCGCGACTTGGGCAGGATGCGTTGCGCAGCACCTGCTTCGTCGATGACGTCGATCGCCTTGTCGGGCAGGTGGCGGTCGTTGATGTAGCGTGCAGACAACTCTGCTGCGCTCGACAGCGCCGAGCTCGAGTACTTGATGCCGTGATGCTCCTCGAAGCGGCTCTTGAGTCCCTTCAGGATCTCGACCGTCTCCGCGACCGAGGGCTCGACCACGTCGATCTTCTGGAAGCGCCGCGACAGCGCGTGATCCTTCTCGAAGATCTGGCGGAACTCGTTGTAGGTCGTCGCTCCTATGCACTTCAGCTGCCCCGATGACAGTGCGGGCTTGAGCAGGTTGGACGCGTCCAGCGTGCCGCCCGAAGCTGCGCCGGCGCCGATCAGGGTATGGATCTCGTCGATGAACAGGATTGCATTCGGGTTCTCGACGAGTTGCTTGAGCACCGCCTTCAGGCGCTGCTCGAAGTCGCCGCGATACTTGGTGCCTGCGAGCAAGGCTCCCATGTCGAGTGCGAACACCTGGGCGTTCTCGAGGATCTCCGGCACGCGCCCCTCCACAATGCGACGCGCGAGCCCCTCGGCGATCGCGGTCTTGCCCACGCCAGCCTCGCCGACCAGCAGCGGGTTGTTCTTGCGTCGGCGGCACAGCGTCTGGATGACACGCTCCACTTCCTTCTCGCGGCCGATCAGCGGGTCAATCTTGCCGACCAGGGCCTGCTGGTTGAGGTTCTGAGTGTAGCTGTCGAGGGCGCCGCCTGATTGCTTGTCCTCCTGGTCCTGCTCGGGCGACTCGCCCTCGCTGCGGCTCTGAGGTGCTGCACCCTGGGGGGGCGCCTTGGCGATGCCATGCGAGATGAAGTTGACGACATCCAGGCGCGAAACGTTCTGCTTCTGCAGGAAATAGACGGCGTGGGAGTCCTTTTCCCCGAAGATTGCCACCAGTACGTTGGCGCCTGTCACTTCCTTCTTGCCGGAGGACTGGACGTGCAGGATGGCGCGCTGGATCACACGCTGGAAGCCCAGGGTGGGCTGGGTGTCGATCTCGTCGCTGCCCTCGATACGTGGTGTGTGCTCGTTGATGAACTCGGTCAGTTCGCGCCGCAGTTCGTCCAGGTTGGCGGCGCATGCACGCAACACCTGCGCGGCCGAGGGATTGTCCAGCAGTGCGAGCAACAGGTGCTCGACCGTGATGAACTCGTGCCGCTTCTGTCTGGCCTCGACGAAGGCCATGTGCAGGCTCACTTCAAGCTCTTGCGCGATCATTCAGTTTTCCTCCATCACGCATGCCAGCGGATGTTGATGCTGACGAGCAAACGAGGCGACCTGCTCAACCTTGGTCGTCGCGACGTCTCTTGGGAAGACGCCACATACCCCCATGCCCTCTCTGTGGACTTGGAGCATGACTCGCGTGGCACGTTCGCGATCCATGCCGAAATATTTCTGCAGTACGAGCACTACGAAATCCATTGGTGTGTAGTCGTCGTTGAGCAGAAGCACCTTGTATAACGGCGGCGGACGGGTGCGCGTCCGCTGCGCCTCCAGGACTAAATCGTCACGTTTCTGGGTACCCATGAAACTCATTCTAATGAAGTCAGGGCAGAGTGCAACAGCCGTATCCAGGGCGGAATCCTGCGCTTCCCGGGGAACCAAGTGTGTGGTTTCGGAGTCACGCGCGAGTACTCGATAGTGCGCCGCGACACCGGTGCAAGTGCATGCAGCGCCTTGAATCTCTGCTGTTGTCCGGTTTTGAATGGGGGTGAGGTTGCTGCGTTGCGCAATCGAATGGGCCTGCAAGGCCGTTGACGCTCCCAGTTCGAATGCGTAAAAGTTTGCTTGCGCACTGGGCTGAAGCTTGTTCCCGAGCGGCATCAGGGGCTTGTGCAGGTCTTTGTCGGCGTCGCAACAGACCGAGGGTGCTTCGGCGTCGCGGTCTAATCAAGCAACTTTGAGGGATTCAAGCAATATGGCAACTGGTACCGTGAAGTGGTTCAACGATTCCAAGGGCTTTGGGTTCATTACACCCGATGACGGGAGCGAGGACCTGTTCGCACATTTTTCCGCCATCAACATGAGTGGCTTCAAGAGCCTGAAGGAAGGCGAGAAGGTCTCCTTCGAGGTCACGCAGGGTCCGAAGGGCAAGCAGGCGTCCAACATCCAGCGCGCTTGAGTTCCTCATGAGCGGAGGTCCGCCAATGGCGAGGAGAGATCCTCGATCGAGGTGGGGAGTGACAGCGAAAGTGTAGTAACGAAAACGGCCATTGCTGATGCAATGGCCGTTTTCGTTACAGCTGGAGTCGATCTGCCGTGACTTTTCGATCCTGCCGCGGACGGTATGTCCGGCGGCGGATAGCGCCTCGCTGGCTTGCCCGCGAGGCTTGGTCTTACTTCAGCTTCACTTCCTTGTACGGGACGTGCTTGCGCGCGACCGGGTCGTACTTGTTGAACTCGAGCTTGTTCGGGGTGGTGCGCTTGTTCTTGGAAGTCGTGTAGAAGTGACCCGTACC
>Ga0116144_10004820_pt1 | contig 12607 bp, 9 predicted proteins | sample AD_UKC035_MetaG_FD_89746 | JGI IMG/M metagenome (GOLD analysis project Ga0116144, IMG submission 89746) | Active sludge microbial communities of municipal wastewater-treating anaerobic digesters from USA - AD_UKC035_MetaG | ecosystem: Engineered > Bioreactor > Anaerobic > Digestate | place: USA... | reverse complement strand
TCGAAGAAACTCAAAGAATTCTACATGGAATAAAAAAAGTGCTTGCATCAAAAAGCGCTATATGATAAGATAATTTTCGCGTCGCGGGCCTATAGCTCAGTTGGTTAGAGCCTCCGGCTCATAACCGGATTGTCGCAGGTTCAAGTCCTGCTGGGCCCAATGCTCGCGAGAATGTTTATCAGCCCCCTTCGTCTAGGGGCCCAGGACACAGCCCTTTCAAGGCTGCGACGAGGGTTCGAATCCCTCAGGGGGCGCTGATAGATATCGACCCGGCCCGGTCGATTGTAGAAGAGTTTATGCCCCCTTCGTCTAGGGGCCCAGGACACAGCCCTTTCAAGGCTGCGACGAGGGTTCGAATCCCTCAGGGGGCGTGCAGAAACCGGCAGAGTGTATACTCTGCCGGTTTCTGTTTTCAGGAATTTTTTTAAAATTCCTTGCGGGTTTTTGATTTTATGTTTAAAATTGAAAAATCAGTATTTAATTCTGGAGGATAAAGACCGCATGAAGAAGATTATGGCCGTTGCCGTTGGTTCTCTGCTTTGTACCCAGGCTTTTGCCTTTGATGTATCTCCTACACAGATTAACACCACCAAGAAAACCAATAAAAAGGTTGTTGTCAGTTCAGATTTTATCAAGAACCTTTTCAGCAGCAAGATTATGGTTGACGGCATCGAAATGATTTCGGTGACCGAAGACGGTCAGAGACTTTCAAGCGTGCGTGGCACTCTTTCGTCACCACTGAACGGTGACCCGGTTCTTGCCGCCAAAGCTTATGTCGAAGAACATGCGAAACTTTTTAATCTTCCCGAAGTCCGCGATGTTGATTATCTGCGCCTGGTTCGTGCTGAAAACAGCAACCAGATCAATCATGTGAAATTTCAGATGGTAATCGACGGTGTACCGGTTCACGAAGCTACCGTCGAAGTTCATATCAATGCCGAAGGCGTTGTAACCCTCGCCAATGGCTCTCTGCCAACCATCAGCGATATCGACAATCAGATTCTGCTCGGCAAATATCAGGCCATCGGTAAAGCCCGTGAAGCGATCAAGGCCGACAAATTCAGAGCCGTTCCCGATGCTGAATTGCGCATTATCGCAGGCAAAAATGGTGATGCCCGCATGGCTTATGTGACCAGAATTGCCGTCGAACAGCCCCTTGGTGACTGGGAAGTTATCATCGACGCCGAAAATGGTTCAGTAATCTCCATGAACAACGAAATGGCTTTCGCAGACGAAGAAACCGGTCTTGGCGCCGTATATGTTTCGAATCCTCTGCGCTGCGAAATCACCCAGGAACCCCTGAAGCACCTGACCACAAACACCATGACCGGTAAATGGGCTGCGATTGATAACGAAGATGGCCCGGAATCAGTCAATGAAGAAAAGAAACATATCTATACTCCCGACAATACTCATTTTGATGAAGTTGGCATGTATAATTACATTACCACCGTTCATGACTATTTCAGCGCTCTTGGTCACACCAAGCTTGACAAGCCGATGAAAGCCGTTGTTCACCTTGGTACCAACTATGACAACGCTTATTTCAGCCCGATGGAAGGCAAACTCGCTTTTGGCGACGGCAGCAGATTCAACTGCCTGGCCCGCGAGGAATCAGTCGCTTATCACGAATATTCACATGCTGTTCTTAACTCGATTACCTATCTGGCATACAGTGCTGAATCCGGTGCCATCAATGAAGGTCAGGCCGACTATTTCGCCTGCTCACTCAGTAACGACTCAATGCTTGGCGAATATGTCTGCGCCAAAATGAACAAGCCTTTCCTGAGAAACGTTGAAAACGACCTGCATTACCCCGAAGATATCGAAGGCGAAGTGCATGCTGACGGCAAAATCTGGGGCGCCGTTCTCTGGGATATCAGAAAAGCCATTGGCGCCGCCGATGCCGATACTCTTATCTACAAGAGTCACTACTATCTCAACGGCAGCCGCCCGAAGTTCATTGATGCTTACAATGCACTCGTAACTGCTGACAAAAACGTTTTCGAAGGCAAGCACCTCGAAGCACTCGAAAAGGTTTTCGTTAAACGTGGTATCGTTGCCGCTGCCTACAATGGTGCCGTTCTTACCGCTTCAGACCTGAGAAGCATCAAGAAATTCAACGAAGTTCACAACGAATGATCTGATTTTTCAGAATTAAAAACTGGCTGTCGCAGTTTACTGCGGCAGCTTTTTTTATTTCAGTCTCTTTATGATTGCGTCGATTTAGGGTAGAATGGATAATTCAAATTCAATGGTCACACGAAAATTTGCTGGAGAAGAATATGAGTAACTGTTTTTTCTGTGGAAAAGATCTGCGCCGTGGTGGCGATTTTGTGCGTAATACTGACGGCGTTCTTTTGTGTAAGAGCTGTGTTTCTACCGCCAGCGATATTTTTGTGCGCAAGGATGCCAGTCAGAAAAATGGCATGGCGCCGGCAGAACAGCCGAACAAGGTAAACCTGCAGCAGATAGTCAGAGACTATTCTCCCCGCAAAATTTACGATGCCCTGTCAGAATATGTCATCGGCCAGGAAACTGCCAAAAAGGTCATTTCGCTGGCGGTGTACAACCATTACAAGATTCTTTCGATGATCAACGACACCGATGTCGAATTCGAAAAATCGAATATTCTGCTTCTTGGCCCTACTGGCTCCGGCAAAACTCTTCTGGCAAGAACCCTTTCGAAGATTCTCAGGGTTCCATTTGCGATCGGCGATTGTACCAGCTTTACCGAAGCTGGTTATGTCGGCGACGATGTCGAGAATGTTCTTCTCTCATTGCTTATTGACGCTAATTACGAAGTCGAAGAAGCGCAGAAGGGCATTGTTTATCTCGATGAAATCGACAAGAAGACTAAAACCTCGAACAACGTTTCCATTTCGCGCGACGTTTCGGGCGAAGGTGTACAGCAGGCATTTCTTAAACTGATTGAAGGTACGGTGGCGAATGTGCCGCTTGCTGGTGGCCGCAAAAACCCGACCTCTCAGCAGGTGGTTAAAATGGATACCCGCCATATCCTGTTCATCTGCGGCGGCGCCTTTGTCGGTCTCGAAAAGATTGTCGAAAAACGTGTGCGCAAAGGTGCTTTCATTGGCTTTAACAATGATCCGCAGCCAAAAGACAAAGCCGATTACTCATTGTTTCACGCTGCCGAAGCTGAAGATCTCATGGAATACGGCTTTATCCCTGAATTCATCGGTCGTCTGCCCGTCAAAGTTGCATTGAACGGTCTCGGAAAAGATGATTTTCTGCGAATTCTCAGCGAGCCGAAAAATGCCATCATCAGACAGTATGCCAAACTCTGCGAAATGGATGGCTGTGAACTGGCATTTGAACGCGATGGCCTTGAAAGAGTTGTCGAAATCGCCATGGAAAAGAAGACCGGCGCCCGTGGTCTTAGAGCCGTCTTTGAAAGAATTCTGCGCAATGATATGTTCATGCTGCGCGAAAATGGCCGGAAAAGAATTACTGTTAATGCTGAATACGTTGACCGCCAGCTGAACATGCAGGAAGAAGAATTCCTCAGAGAACTCAGGGAAGCGGCCGGCAAAGTCGGCGACAAGGCCCACGAAAAGCAGATGGCCGAAGCAGCAGCTCAGCTGGATGCCGCCTGATTCAGCTCTTCGCTGCGCAGCTGTTTGATAACGGGTACCAGAAGGCAATAAAAAAACGGTGGTATGGTTTATTCCATACCACCGTTCTTAATTTTTGCCGTCAGGCTGTCATGCTTTTGCTGACCGGGCCGGCATTGATAACTTCTGGGGTTGACTGTGATTCGTATTTTTTGAAGTTTTCGTTGAAGCGGCTGGCCAGATCGTAAGCGGTTTTCTGGTAAGCGGCACTGCTCTGCCAGGTGCTGCGCGGGGTAAGAATTTCGGTTGGAACGCCCGGGCATTCGGCCGGAACTTCGACATTGAAAATCGGGTCTTTGATGAATTTTACATTCTTGAGGCTGCCATCAAGAGCGGCTTTGAGCAGGGCGCGGGTGTATTTGATCTTCATGCGGCTGCCGGTGCCGTAAGCGCCTCCGCTCCAACCGGTATTGACCAGCCAGAGCTGGGTCCCGTGTTTTTTCATGCATTCACCAAGCATTTTGGCGTAGGTGAACGGGTGCAACACCATGAAAGGTGCCCCAAAGCATGCCGAGAAGGTTGCGGTGGGTTCGGTGACGCCGGCTTCGGTGCCAGCAAGCTTGGCTGTGTAGCCAGAAAGAAAGTGATACATAGCCTGCTCGGGCGTTAAGCGCGCGATGGGAGGCAATACGCCGAAAGCATCAGCGGCAAGAAAGAAAACATTCTTCGGGTGCCCGCCAATGCCTTCCTGAACGCAGTTGTCGATATGGCTGGTCGGATAGGTGGCGCGGGTATTCTCGGTGATTTTGTCTGAATCGTAGTCTGGAAGACGGCGATGATCAACCACGACATTTTCAAGTATCGAACCAAATCTGATTGCGTCGAAAATCTGCGGTTCAGCTTCGCGGCTGAGCTTGATGCACTTGGCGTAGCAGCCACCTTCGAAGTTGAAAATACCTTTTTCGTCCCAGCCATGTTCGTCATCGCCGATCAGGCGGCGCTCCGGGTCGGCAGACAAAGTCGTTTTGCCGGTGCCGGAGAGCCCGAAAAACAGTGCGGTCTGGCCGTCCTGGCCAACGTTGGCAGAACAGTGCATCGGAAAAACACCCTTTTTGGGCAGCAGGTAATTCATTACCGAAAAGATGCTTTTCTTGATTTCTCCGCCGTAATGGGTTCCCCCGATCAGCACAACACGTTCGGCAAAGTTCACAAGAATGAAAACTTCAGAGTTCAGACCATAATCTTTGAAGTCTTCCATGGGGATGTTGCAGACATTCATTACGGTAAAATCTGGAGTTTCTTTAAGTTCGTTCGGGTTTTTACTGTTGATAAAAAGGGTGGTGGCAAACAGAGCGTGCCACGACTGCTCGGCAACTACGCGCACCTGCAGTCGATGCTCAGGTGAAGCTCCGGCAAACCCGTCAAAAATGAAGATATCTTTGCCGCTGATATATTCTTTGGCTTTCTTAAAGAGTTTGTTCCAGTTTTCTGGTTCAAACGGACGGTTAACGTTGCCCCACCAGACGTCTTCTGTACCCGGGGTTTTTACAATAAAGCGGTCATTTGGCGAACGACCGAAGCGCGAGCCATTGTTGCGGTCGATTAGCAGGGCACCATTAGCGGCCATACGGCCTTCTGAGCGGTTTATGGCCTTTTCAACCAGTTCCGCTGCCGAGAGGTTGAGAAAAACATTTTTCTGAGGCTTGATGCCAAGATAGTTTAAAGATTTCTGGGAACTCATCTTCGTTCTCCTTGCCTTGATAAATGGTTAAATCTTTCAAACGAGTCTAATCCTTTATCACTAAAGGGGCAAGTAAAATCGCGCCTTTTCGAATTTCAAACGTAATAACGCCAGTTCAATTTTCATTCAGGCAACAACACAAGTTTTCAGGTGCGAACGTCATGACGGATGTGCAAAATCTGGATTTTGCTTTTATAGCCTGACCAGAATGGTTTACATCTTTTGCGTGTGCAGAACAGAGTAATTTTTATACGCTTCACTGTGTGTCTGATGGCTTGCTTTGTTTAAAATACAGTCTGCTTGCTGAATCTTTGATGCGGTGATAGACTTCACTTCGTATAAATGCAGGTTGGGCAGAAAAAATGCAGATCAGTCGAAAAACCGCTCTCTGGATATTTTCAAGCGTCTCTATTCTTATAGGCGCGATATTTGTCATTTCAATGCTGACGCTGCGGCATGGTTTTGCGATACTCGAAGAGAGAATGGTGCAGAAAAACATCTCCCGTGTGACAGAGACTTTTTCTGAGCGAATCAAACAGATAGAGATTCAGGCTACCGACTGGTCTGTATGGGATGACACATATAATTTCATGGAAGATCGCAATCAGGCTTTTATAAACTCTGCTTTCAACGATAGCATGCCTGATTCTCTTCGCCTTGATGCCATGCTGTTTCTGAATTCTGCTGGCGAAACTCTTGTATGCAGGATATCTAAGGATTATCAGGAGCGTTTCAAAACTTCAGAAGATTTTTTAAAAGTCCTGAAAAAGGGGCTGAGCGATGATTATCTCTCAAACCGGACCGGCAATAAATCTGGCATGATGATAGAAAGTGAAGACTTTTTATTACTTTCTTCACAGCCGGTTTTTCGCAGCGATAACACTGGCCCGCCAAGAGGAACCATAATTTTTGCAAAGTTTCTCGATACAAAAGAACTGAAGTTTCTTGGTGGTCTTGTCAAGGCTGGCCTTATGGTCAGGCGTAGCGATTCGCCGAAGTTGTCACAGGGATTTGCTATGGCGCATAAAGCATTCAGTGATGGTGCCGAAGATTTTGTGTTGCCATTCGATTCGACGCAGGTGGCCGGTTATTGTCTGTTAAAAGACCTTTCAATGAAGAGCGACTTGATTCTGCAGGTAATAGTGCCGAGAGAGATTACCCGCTTCGGCGATCAGCTCCGCTATATTTTCATTTTTTCACTGATTGCGGTGGGTGCGCTTTTCGGATTTCTTGTTTATATGCCCCTTGAAAAGGAAATTCGCGGGCGCGTTCTTGCCGAAAAAAAATTGCAGGAATTGAACAACCGGTTCGAGCAGGTTGTCGAATGTTCACGCGAGATATCTGGGAAGTTGATCAAACTGGCCTTTATACCTATATCAGCGCTTCGGTCAAAGACAGTTTGGGATATGACCAGGAAGATATTGTCGGTAAAAAGCATTTTTATGACTTGCACCCCGAAGATGGTCGCGAAGAGTTTAAAAGAGTTTCTATGGAGCTTTTTGCTCAGAAAAAGCTTTTCGGAAATCTTGAGAACAAGGCGGTGACGCGCGAGGGAAAACTTGTCTGGCTTATTACCAATGGCCTGCCGGTTCTCGATGACGCCGGCAAACTGCTGGGTTATCGTGGCAGCGACTTTGACATCACCCAGAGAAAAAAGGCCGAAGATGACCTTGAACAGAATCGTGCGATTCTGTCCAGGCAGAACGCTCTGTTTTCAGCTCTTATCAATAATATTCCGGTTGGCGTTTTTATGGTAGAAATGTCCTCTGGCAAGCCGCTGGTAGCAAATGAAATGGCATTGCAGCTTCTTGGCAAGGGGTTATTGGCAAGCCCGGCCAACCAGGCTCTGGCAGAAATTTATCGGTTATACCGGAACGGTAAGCTTGACAGCAGTGCTGTCGAATCGATGCCGATCATGTTTGGTATTCGCAGCGAAACAACCTCGGTAGAAGATATGCTGGTCGAACTGCCTGATGGCAGTAAAAGGCTTCTCGAGGTCTTTGGCTCGCCGGTTCTTGATAAAGATGGAAAAATTCTGGCGTCACTTGCCAGTTTTATCGATATCACTGAGCGCAAGCAGGCTGAAGCTATGCTGATTCAGGCCAAAGAGGCCGCTGAAGCTGCCACAAGAGCCAAAAGCTACTTTCTCGCCAACATGTCGCACGAAATCAGGACCCCAATGAATGCAATTCTTGGCTTTTCGGCACTGCTTGAGCGTACCAGTCTGACCGAAAAGCAGAAAGAATACCTCAAGATTGTTCAGTCGAGTGGAAGTCTGCTGCTTGAAATAATCAACAATATCCTTGACGTTTCAAAATTTGATTCTGGCCATTTTGTGCTCGAAAAAATTGAATTTAACATCGATGAGGTTTGTGTCGAAGCCATGAACATCTGTACGCCACGCCTTACCGGGAAGCGAATCGAGACCTCGATCAGAATCGATCGTGATGTTCCAGAAATGCTGATTGCGACCCGACGCGCCTGCAGCAGGTTCTGGTAAACCTCATCGGCAACGCCGGAAAATTTACCCGTGAAGGCTCAATTATTCTGAAAGTTTGTCGGCATGCGGTGGATGGTGATGATGTGGTTTTGCGTTTTCATGTGTGCGATACGGGAATTGGCATTCCAGCTGATAAGATAGAGGTCATTTTTCAACCGTTTACCCAGGTTGATGAATCGACAACTCGCAAATTCGGCGGTACCGGTCTTGGGCTTTCGATATGCAAATCTATAGTTAAAGCATGTGGGGGCGATATTTTTGTTGAATCAGAACCTGGAAAAGGCAGTGAATTTATTTTTACCCTGAAATTGCACCCGCGTGCTGCTGAAAAAGACGGTTTCAACCTGTCTGAAAATTTGCTGAAATGCAGGTTTGCTGTCCTTGCAGAGGAAACTGTCTGCGCTGAAAGCCTGCTGAACCACCTGAAAATCGCACAGGTCAATTTAGTCGGATGTTTTAAAGAGGCTGACCATATTGTTAATTACCTGAACAGTGGATTTGGCCAAATTGAACAGGATTCCTGTCTGATTCTTTTGGTTGCTGGCAGGAAACTGATATCAGAGGAAATTATTCTGCTCAGAAAAAATTTTCCTGAACGACTCAGATTGATCCTGGTCACTTCAGGCGCAGAGATTGAAAGTCTCGATGTGGCAAGAAGTTTGGGATACCAGGCTCTTCTGCCGACCCTTTTTACTCGAAGACAGCTTTACTCTACTATTTCAGAAGTTTGTGAAGGGCAGAAGCGGAGCTCTGACGATGCTTATGAAAATGCTGCAGAGCCAATCAGCTTTTCAGGCTTCCGTATTCTTGTTGTAGAAGACGATATGGGCAGTCGCCGCCTTCTTAAAGAAATCCTGGATGGAAATGTAGCAACCTGTGAATTCGTACAGAACGGCCAGGAAGCTGTGGATACGCTTCGAAGTCAAAGTTTCGATCTCTGTCTTATGGATGTTCACATGCCGGTCATGGATGGCCTTGCAGCCACACGAATCATTCGAAATGAGATCTCTGAAATTCTTCCAATAATCGGGCTTTCTGCAGCAGTAATGAAAGAAGACCGGGAAAAGGCAATTGCAGCAGGCATGAACGATTACCTGATCAAACCTCTTGATAACGAGGCTTTGCGTTGCTGCCTGAACAAATTTTGCTCGAAAGCCGCATAGAAGCTATTTGGTCCTCAGAGAAACCACACCGACAAAATCTTTGCCGGGCGGGTTGCTGGCAAAATTCTGACACCTTTCGATGATTAATTGTAGTGGCGGGTCTGCTTCTGCGTTTTTAAGCGAGTTAAATATGGTCAGCGCCTCATTCCAGCGATGATCGATGTATTTTTCCATTCCGGCATTGTATCGTTCTGTTCTTTCGGTAAGCTCATCAGAGGCTTCTGAACGGCAGGAGATAAGTTCAAAAATCCTGGTTCCGCAGGTTTTCCCTTTAACGATAACGGTATCGATAAATCTTGTCAGCATCTGGTCTTTGACCAGATCGTTTGTGGATTCGTTAATCAGTATCCCGGTGTTGTAGAGTTTGTTAACTCCTTCAAGCCTGGCTGCAAGGTTGACATTATCGCCAATGGCTGTGTAGCTGATGCGCTTGTCAAAGCCTATATTACCAACCAGAGCCTCGCCGGTATTTATACCAAACCTTGTAAAGAAAGGTGGAAGCCCCTTTTTATTCAGTATTTCATTTATTTCCATCTCTCTGCGGCGGCAGGCAAGGGCGGCTTTGCAGGCTGCGATCGGGTGGTCAGGCAGCTGCCGCGGGGTTCCCCAGAGAGCCATGATCGCATCGCCAATATATTTGTCGACTATACCCCCCGTATTCATGATTTCACCCGTCATTGCTCCGAAATACATGCCGATTGATTCTGCGAGGTCTTCGGGCGAAATTTTTTCAGAGATGGTCGTGAAGCCTTCAATATCAGAAAAAAGTATGGTTATCAGTCTTTTTTCAACTTCCAGGCTGGCCTCTTTTTTCAGAATAATTAAATCCGACACCAGCTCTGTCGGAACGTACTTTTTAAATGACCTCAGCCCCTTTTTCATATTTTCAAGGGCATCGGTCATTGTTCTGATTTCACGGATTATCGAGCCCGGCGCAAGTTCGGTTTCAAGATTGAAATCTTGTATCTGTCGCATATCATTAGTTACCGCACTGACAGGGTTTGAGATTTCCCGCGAAAGAATAAGACTCAGAATCAGAGCGACTATACCTACAACCAGACTGGTCATGATGATGTGCGCGATGTTGTTGATCTGATGCAATTTAACTGTTTCTGCCATGACATCTATTCCGAGAAGCCCCTCGAAAGTTCCGGCGGCGTTGTAGAAAGGGGCAAACCCTGAGACAAAAGTACCCCACTCGTCAGAGAAAAAAGTGTTTTCGACCACGATCCGGTTGCGGAATGCAAAGGCCTCTCTGATTGCCGGAGTAAGCTGAATGACGCGGTGCCCGATTCTGGCTCTCTCTTTTATTTTCGGATCGGCATCGACGATGAAGACGGCTGAACTGCTGGCGTTTTGCCTGATTGTGTAAACGTTTTTTATGTCAGGGTTAATGCGTCGTATTTTATCGAGTTGCTGAAAAATACTTTTATACTCTTCTGAATTCTCGTCGTCGGAATTTCTGATTTTAGAGTGTACGTCACCATCTATCTGCTGAGCACCGATTCCGACGGCTATATAAAGGTTTTCTCTGATTGTCTGCATGATGATGTTTTTCACATGCATGGAACTCATTAACGCATTAATAAGGGTTGTAAACAGGACGGTTGCGAGGAGTGCAGAAAAAAGGGTTATACGGAGAGAAAACTGTCTGCTGCCAAAATACATAATGGTTTTCCTCAAAAGTTCACTATCAGGAGAAGACGATTTAGATTATCATAATAATGACTTAATCAAAGATTATTTTAAATTTTTACCGGCCAAAAAAAACATTTAATAACCTGCAAGCATGCAGAAAGAAGATGGGGGAGGGCAATGGGCAGGCTGAAAAGTGAAGAGAGCATTCGGAAAAATGATGCGAAAGTTGCAGAAAATCCGCATGAGGGGCATCGCCAGCGTCTGTTTCAAAGGTTTGACAACACCGGGCTCGATGGTTTTGCTGACCACGAAATACTTGAAATGCTGCTTTTCTATGTTTACAGGCAGAGAGATACCAAAGACCTGGCGAAAAACCTGTTAAAAGAATTTGGCAGTCTCGAAAAGGTTTTTAGCGCCGGCAGCGAACAGGTTTGTAAAATTTCCGGCGTTGGGGCTGCTTCTGCCAGAATTATCGCTTTGATGCGCGAAGTCAGCATTCTTCTCAGCCGCCGCCGCGCACTTTCTGTCGATGTTTGCATTTCAAACGGCTCAGACCTGATAAGATATCTTGGCACCGCCATGGAAAACCTGCCCGAAGAACAACTTCGGGTTATATTTGTGAACAACGCCAACCGCATTATCAAGGATGAGGTACTTTCGCGTGGCGTCGAAGATCAGACCGCCGTTTTTCCGAGGCAGATCATGAAGCGGGCAATGACACTGCACGCAACTGGTATTATCGTGGTTCACAATCATCCGACCGGGCAATTGAGACCGTCAAATGCCGATCTGGTAATTACCAGATCACTAATCGCCGCAGCTGATGCCCTCGCCATCAGAATGCTCGATCACGTCATCGTTGGCAGCGAAGAAAAGGGCTATTTCAGCTTTCGTGAAAACGGTCTGCTCTGACGCAAGCTCACTGTTCGTTTTTATGAATGAACCCGTTGGGTTTATTACCGGTCGAAAGCAGGTCGCGGATTTTGCCATAAAGCACTTCGAGGGCGACCAGATTTGTGGCACCCTGCGGAATGATAACGTCGGCAAGATAGCGTGATGGCTGTACCAGATTGATTGCCGCATCTCTAACCGTGCTTTCGTATTGAGTGATGATGCTCTGTACCGTTCGGCCGCGGTCGATGTGGTCGCGCTTGATGCGTCTGATAATGGCTTTGTCGAGCGGAACGTCAATGTATATTCTCAGGTCCAGAAGAGGCATTATCTCCGGAATATTGAAAAGCAGCAGGCCCTCGACGATCAGAATCGGGTGCGGTTCGATTGTTACCGTCTCTTTGCAGCGGTCAGAATTTTTGAAGTCATATATTGGCCGCTCGATTGCTCTGCCATTACGCAGGTCGTTGATGTGCTGAATCATCAGGCCTGTTTCAAGCGCATCCGGGTGGTCGTAGTTTTTAATCTTTGGTTTGTCTTTTTTGGCATAATAATACATATCATGCTCGAGAACCGCTATTTTACCGGGGAATCTATCGACTACCGCCCGTGAGACACTGCTTTTGCCAGAACCGGACAACCCACAAATTCCGATGATATACATCTTTTTCAGCTCCTTGGTAATTTCTCAATTCATATCAAAAAAAAAGATCCGGGTATTCCCGGACCTGAAAAATAAGGAGGCAAACAAATCCATAAACCCTGTCGGCGCAAAATAAGGCTTTGTTTAGCTTTTCGCCGCCGACGACAACAGACGTCGGCAAACAACGACAGATGTTCAGAGACTTCGACAAGGCAGGCTGTGCAGCAAAAAACTGCATATTTTTCAAAATATTTTTCAGCAAAAAAGAGAAGGGGAAACAACCCTTTGTTTGTTGAGGTTGTTTCCCCTGACTTTTCATTGGTTTTTACTTGACCAGGCTTTTCAGTGTTTCGGCGATGCGGCCTGAAGACAGCCCGAAGGATTCGAGAAGTTCTTCAGGTGTGCCTGATCTTGGCACACTCGTTACTGCCACATGCTTAAATGAACTGATCTGGC
>Ga0116144_10004819_pt1 | contig 12609 bp, 10 predicted proteins | sample AD_UKC035_MetaG_FD_89746 | JGI IMG/M metagenome (GOLD analysis project Ga0116144, IMG submission 89746) | Active sludge microbial communities of municipal wastewater-treating anaerobic digesters from USA - AD_UKC035_MetaG | ecosystem: Engineered > Bioreactor > Anaerobic > Digestate | place: USA... | reverse complement strand
GGCGAGGACGCCAGCCTGACGGGCAGGGCAGAAGTGAGCGGACATGCCTGGGTTTTTGGAGGAAACCGCATTTCCGGCGATGCCGTCGTGCGGGGACACAGCGTTATTTTTGGTACGCAGGTCTACGGTCAGGCTTTGCTCGAAGACAATATTTTTTGCTGGGGTGCAGAGCTATACGGCACGGTAAAATTAGGCGGGGATGCAGAGTATTTCCGTCCCTGCAGCGCAGGCACTTATCTGCAGGTGCAGGGAGCCTACGGCAGGGATTGCGACGGGCTGGACGTGCATCCTGCAAATGAGTATCTGAACAAGGGATATCAGACTTTCTCGCAAGCGCAGTTGCCCTACTCCAAAACACCTGACTGCGGACTGGTTTCATCCCACAGGGACTTCCATTCTCAGGTACCGGACGTCAGAGCCTTCCCGGTTCCCTTTGATGAGATTCTGATCCTGGAACCATCCAGCACAGACCAGTCAGCTCCGACCCACTGGCAGATCCTTTCTCCACAAGGTTTCCTCATGGCAGACGGAGTGCTTCAGGCTTCTGCAAAACAGGTAGTCAGCACCAGCGCATATCCGGCCGGCACGTATCTGTTGACAATACGCACGGGAGGATCTATGGAAACCAGGAAATTGGTGAAGGAGTGAATAGACTAAAAGGGTTGTTCTTACGAGAAATGATATTTACCGATTCACTTTTTGAAATGCCTTTTTAATCAAGCCATCCTCAGTATGAATTTGGATAAAATAATTTCCGGCTGGAAGTTGGGTTATGTTGATTTGTTTGGTGATTTCTTTATCTAATGAGATGTCTTCTTGTTGAAATATCAACTCTCCATTAGTATGATAAATTCTATATCTAACTTTACCTGCATTATCCAAATGAAAACCAATATTTAGATGGTCCACTGCCGGTAAGGGGCTGATAATGATATCTTGATATTGGTGATGGTTGATTTCCCGATAGGAGGCTTCAGGTGGGTATATTATATTAATTGCCATACTGGGAGGAAAAAATACGATCTCCTCAGTTTGAGATACTCCATCGCCATTTGCATCGAGAAAAAATAATCCTGCCTGTTCTATATCCGGCCATCCTGTAATAACATCCTGTTTTCTCGCGAAAATATATGGCCAGTCAGTTATATCCAGCCTTTTTAAACTATCCTTGCGGTAGAAATTTAGTCTCTGGGAAAAGGCAGCATCATATCCCATAAAAAAGGAATTAATTCCACCAGGATAGTGTAAACTGGCCAGAAGTGTAATCGAATCTTGATCAATAAAATAAGGGTCTTTGGGGTCTCCGATCAGATCTTCCAATCCTATTCGGACAGTTCCGTAGAAGCCTGTGGCAGAGCTGGGAAAGGTGTAAGCTCCTATCGCAATTAATTCCAGTTCATCATTGGTAATATTTCCATCCACATTAAGATCAGTAAATTTAAAAATTTTTCCTTCAAAATACATCCCTTTCAGTGGTTCATCGGAGGCAACGTTAGCAAAAAGACTATCGATGAATGCCCATTTGGCACGTTTTAACCTAAATGGAAAAATGATATCCCGATAGTCCTTATCTCCACCTAAATATTGAGTGGCAATCGGTGCATTCCTGTCCAAGTCAAATCTACATTTACTTATCACACCATCACTAATGTTGTAAAATGTTTTAAATTCATTATCAAATTGAAATGGATCAGCTTTATCGTTGGAAACGTTATACGTGATATCTCTGCGCCCTAAAATGGTGGCCTTCAAAATATAAGGTTCATTCAACAATTTTGAAGTGGAATCGGATTCGATGATGATATTATGATCTGTAGTATGCCTATACTCAATACTCTTGTTCCTTTGGATAGAAATGCTTAAATTGACATTTTCCACTTTGGATGGGCTTTCATTTCTAACAATTGCACCAGGTTGAAAAATATAATCTTCCGTCTCTTTCAACTCCCTGTATGGTATACAACCTAATTTTGGATTCATAACATAAGATTCATTAAATCCCGGCAGAACTTTGGTATAAATGGCCATGTCATTTTCTTGTAAAGCCTCTGAACCAATGGTGATGTTTATACTTTCACCCCGTGAAATAGCTTCATTTATGTTGAGATTTTCTTCATAACCCAACATGACACAGGGAATGGTGAGCTTTTCGGCAGTAATTCTGGATCGCGCAGATATTTTATAAGGTGGGCCACCTTGGTTGCTTAATTCTCCATGATTTAAAATCACCACTGCTATGGCTCCAGCCTCTTGGGCTTTCAGACATTTTTCTTCAACGAAACACCCTCCATTTTCTATTAAAGCCATTTTACCTGAAAGCGAAGCTGGATTTTTGAGTTTTTGACAAGCCAAAAAAGGATCTGCTCTTACCGCATCAGCAGTCCACAGCCCGGAACTCAGGTCAGCTCCAAAATCAGAGCTTGCAAAAATTTTGGTCCCTGCAATGGTCGCAGGCGTGTTGATTCTAGTGACGACCTTTTGGGCTAAGCTGATCTGACAAAGTAGAACATGCAGAATTAGACAATTTGTAATTTTAATTGATGTGAATGTACTATCCCAGTTGAACATTTTGAATAATTTTCAATGAAAGCACTCCAATGAAGACAAATACCCCTTTATGAGTAAACGTCTGTTAGAGGAATATGTAGATAGTTGAGTGATTGGCAAAATAACCCCAATAAAAAAGCCCTCCCGGAAACCGGAAGGGCTCTATGAAGTTCTTATCTGCTGTTAAATTAATTTACTTTGGTGAAGGCTTTCTTCACGTATCCTTCAGCAGTGTTGATTTTCAGAATGTACTGACCTGCAGGCAGGTTGGCAACGTTGAAGCTGGTTCTGAACTCTTTGCCATTGGTGCGGTCGTCCTGGCTCATCACGAGGTTTCCGTTGGCACCGATGATCTGGTAATTCACCTGTGATGCAGTAGGCAAGGAGAAGCTCACATTGAGGATGTCTTTGGTTGGTACCGGACTCAGCTCGATGTTTACACCCAGATCGTTTCCAAGGTCGCGGGTTGCGATCGGCGGGAAGTTGATTTCCACTGCAATGGCTGGAGCAAAGAAGGCAACTTCTTGGTCCTGTGCAGTACCGTCACCGTTTGCATCCACGTAGAACAAACCTGCATTTTCGAGATCCGGTCCACCGGTGATGGCATCCTGTGCGCTGGAAGAAACATAAGGCCAGTCTGTGATATCCAGTTCCATAAGTCCGTCCTTAAAGTTGAAATACTGCCTTTGCGTGAATTCTACATCATATCCGGGGAAGAAGCTGTTGGCTCCGCCGGGATACATAAGGCTGGCGAAGAACAAGGTGCTGTCATCTTCTACCATGTAAGGATCGTTGGGGTCTCCTACGAGGTCATCCAATCCAAAGCGTATAGTTCCAAAGTTACCGGTAGCAGAGTTAGGGAAAGTATAGGAGCCGATAGCGACTGTTTCCAGTTCGTCGTTCTGAATGTCACCATCGCCGTTCAGGTCGGTGAATTTGTAAATTCTTCCTTCGACGTACATACCGGCCAATGGTTCGTTGGAAGCCAAAGCTGAAAACAAGCTGTCGATGGTTGCACCTTTGCCATGTCTCAGATTAAAAGGAGAAAGCAGTTCGCGGTAAGCGGTGCCTCCACCCCAGTACTGTGAAGCTACAGGAGCTTTGGATGTTGTGTTGAAGCGACACTTAGACAAAATGTTGTTAGTCACATTCATATAAGTGGAATAATTGTTGTCTGTATTTACTGGATCAGCTTTATCGTTGGAAGCATTGTAAGTGAAATCATATCTTCCGGTTCTGCCGGCAAAAGGCAGGCTGTTGAAATCAAACTGTGTATCGTTCAGCAATCCGGCGATGGAATCCACCTCAAGTGAAACGTTGTCAGATGTTTTCTGAGTAAACAAGGAATTAGCTCCTTTTTTAATCTCGAGACCTACATTGATGTTGTCGATGGTAGCGGTTCCTTCATTTCTGAAGAAAGCACCTCCCTGGAAAGAGAAATCACCATCAGCCTGTATTTCTGTGTTAGGAATGGCACCCCAGGGTGGGTTGAAAACATAGGTTTCGCTGTAGTTGGGAAGAATGTTGGTGTAGATAGCCAAATCATTCTCTGCCCTTGGAAGTGCACCCAATGTAATGTTGATCGTCTGACCTGCTGCACAGGCAGCTTTCAAAGCAACACCATCTTCAAAGCCGATCATCACACAAGGGATGGTCACCTGAGCAGAAATGGCTTCTGTAGCCCTACCCATGATAAAGGGAGCGCCACCGCGGTTGTTCTGATCGTTGTGGTTCATAACCAGTACACCGATGGCACCCGCATTTTGTGCGTTCAAACACTTCTGATCGAAATTACAGGTTCCCCTGTCGATCAAAGCAATTTTACCTGCTACTTCCGCTGCGTTAGTCAAAGGCGTACAGGCCAGGTTGGGGACAGCACAAACTGCATCGGCAGTCCAGACTCCGGTGGAAAGGTCCGCACCAAAATCAGCGGCCAGAAATACTTTGCCACCTGCAATGTTGGCCGGGAGATTCACCCTCGTCACAACCTTCTGTGCGGAGAGCCCGGCAACCAGTGAAACAAAAATGGATAATAGTAAAAATCTTTTCATATTTAACTGTTTTGAAATTTTGCTATAAAGTTACGTCTATTACACAAATCGGCTTCTATAAAGTTTAATAATATTGAAACGAAAATTAAAATATTTTCAAAATCAATTTATTATAAAATTATTAAATTGTTATATGTCAAAAGCTGTAAATGAGCGGAATCCGAAAATGCCATGTTTATCTTCAGAATCCTTCATATACATTCATAGTTTAACGATCCTGATGCCAGAAACGCTGCCTCACTAGGCAAGCGGGTGCCAAAAAAGAATTTCCGGATAGAAGCCATAAAAGAATAGGATGGATTTGGCTTCCGGTAAGCCGGATCGTCTGGATTCCATTCTTCAGACTTTTGGCACAAAAGGATTTGTTCCCCTTTTAAATCCCCGGTAACCAGTTGTACCAATAAGTCTTCTAACTTGTTGACAGGACAAAGCGGTATATGATTTCTAAGAAATCCGGATGAAAAGGGACCGAATTCAGGGTTCATTTGCAGAGCTTTCATGGATGTTGACCTGTCGCAGATTGGACTGGGATTCAGGATGGCTACTTGAAGGCCTTCGGCTTCCCCCCTGCGAATCTCAAGTTCTTCCTTGTATTTGGTTTTGGAATATTGGGTATGCAGTGTGGGACTGATCTTACCTTCAGAGGTAACCAGAAAGCTATCGGAAGTTCGGATCATGGTTGAGGCAGAGCTCATGAAAATGAGTTTTTTCACCTGAAAGGCCAGACAACTGTCTACCAGTTGAGTCGTCATCCGAAGGTTTCTGGAAAAAACCGCAGACTCGCTTTCCTCAAAACTTCCCTTGGTCTGGGCCAGGTGGATGACCGTATCGACTCCTTCCAGCTGGTTCTCATAGGTCTCCGGATCCAGCAGGTCAGCCACAAAGAGGTGCCCCGGATCCAGATTCTCACCAGGCTTTTGCAACATTCCCATGATTTCCACAGACGTCTGGGCAAGCATCTTGTGCATCAGTCGGCTGCCCAGAAAACCACCGGCACCGGTCATCAGAACCCGTTTCTTAGTTTCCGGATCCATCGGCTTTGGTTTTGAAGCCCAGGGTAAACTCGGCTACTGCCCTGATCTGGGAGGGGCTCAGGATACTTTTAAAAGGAGTCATGACATTTCTGCCCTCTGTAATGACCAGGATCCTTTCTTCCAGGCTGAGTACGGAGTAGTTCAAATCCCGGGCTCCGTTGGTCTTCAGGTCTCCGTGGATGCCATGACACGTGACGCAATATCTTTTGTAAATCTCTTTGCCGGAAGCGGCATCTGAGTGGGATCGGCACTGCATCAAAACAGAGGCTGTCAGCGACAACAGAAGAAAGTAAATGGTAGTGAATGTGATTTTTTTCATGTGTTAGGAGGCGCTAAACTATGGTCTTTTCAGCTTTGGAAGCCAAAGAGGCCTTGAATTTGTAATATGCAGGGCATAAATTGTTAATGCCGGCTTTAACAAACAGCCATTTTAACAAGCTGGGGCCAATTTTGTTAAACTCCTTTAAAATACCTTTTCTTTCGCACGTTTGGGAAGAATATTCCCGGATATTTGCTTATCGAAACCTTTTGCATGAAAAACTTCTCTTTAATTGTACTGACCCTTTCCGTTTGGACTTCTTTGGACCTGACAGCCCAGGAAAGCTTTTCTTTGGAACAGGCGGTCCGTTATGCTCAGGAAAACAGCAAGTCTCTGGCCATTCAAAAACTCGACATTCAGGATGCCAAGGATCAGATCAGCGAGTACTATGCGATCGGAATGCCCAAGATCACAGGGACTGTAGGATACAATCATTTTCTCAATATTCCCACGAGCATCATTCCCGATTTCATTTCACCTTCTGTCTACGGAGTTCTGTTTAAGGAAAATCTTTTACCTGAACGGGACATTGACTTTGGCTCGGGTTTTCCGGCGCAATTTGGGGTAAAAAACAGCCTCACTGCAGGACTTCAACTCAATACCCTGATTTTTGACGGCAGCTTTTTTGTGGGTCTCAAGGCCCAGAAAATGTATTCCGAGCTGATCCGCAAACAGATCAGCCAATCGGAAGCGGACATCCGTTACCAGGTGACCAAAGCTTATCTGACTGCACTGTCTGTCCGGGAAAACATGGATGTACTCGATAAGAACATCGGCAATCTGGAAAAGGTCTATCAGGAAGTAAAGGAAGTAAATCGTGCCGGTTTTGCTGAGCTATTGGATGTGGAGCGGATCGAACTATCCCTGCAAAATCTGCGTGCTGAGCGCGAAAAACTTCAGCGCATCGCGGAGTTTACCCTCAACCTGCTCAAGTTTCAGATGTCCTACCCTCTGGAAAAAGAACTGGTTCAAAGCCAGAAGCTGGGAGACATTGTCAATCAGTCCTATGCGGAGGTCATGGATCCGGCGATCAAAATCAATGCCTCAGCACGGCCTGAATATCAGGTCATCGAGCAGGGGAAAATGCTGGCTGACATCAACATCAAGCGTTTTCAGGCCAGTTATCTGTCTACGCTCACGGGATTCATCACACATCAGGAAGTATTACAGCGCAACAATCTTTTTGACAACAAGCAAAATGGTTGGTTCCCCACGAGTATCATCGGAGTAAACCTGAATGTTCCGATTTTCGACGGTTTGGACAGACGGGCCAAGATCCGCAGGGCGAGAACCGTTTCCACCCGTACGGGTATGCAGCTCGCGGAATTTGAAAGGGCGGTCAACCTGGAATACGGAAACGCCCGCACCCAGTACCTCAATGCGCTGAATACCCTGGAAGCCCGCAAAAAATCTTTGGCCTTGGCAGAAAAGATATACCAGACCAGCCAGATAAAATTCAAACAGGGTCTGGGATCTTCTGTAGAGATCACCCAGGCAGAGCGCGATCTGTATCAGGCACAGGCAAACGTATTGGAATCGCAATATCAGTTGATCCTGGCCAAAACAGATCTGGACAAGGCTTTGGGCAAAATTTAAAAGAGATTCATAGTTGTTTTTCAACCGGATCTCAATCCAACCTCATTCTCGCCATATAAAATCCATCGAATCCGGATTCTGCGGGTGAGATTCTTTTTTCTTCTTCCAGTTTGAAAGCAGGATTTTCTTTCAGAAAAGCAGCCACCTGATTCTCATTTTCAGAGTACAGGATGCTGCAGGTAGCATAGACCATTTTGCCACCCGGCTTGAGCATGCGGGAATAGGACCTCAGTATTTCAGCCTGAGTGATTTTAACTTTTTCAATGAATTCCGGAGAGAGTTTCCATTTGGCATCCGGATTCCTGCGGAGCACGCCCAGTCCGCTGCAGGGTACATCCAGCAGGAGCCGATCAGCTGTCTGCGCCAGGCGTTTGATGGTTTTGGAATCTTCGATGGTCTGGGTGCGAATGATATCGACCCCATTGCGGCCGGCTCTTTTTCTGAGTTCGTCCAATTTGTATTTTTCTGTATCCATGGAGATCAGCGTTCCCTTGTTTTTCATCAGACAGGCCAGATGAAGGGACTTTCCCCCGGCGCCCGCGCAGGCATCGATCACCCTCATCCCTGGGCTGACCTCCAGGAAGGGGGCTACCAGCTGAGATGAAGCATCCTGTACTTCAAACAATCCATCTTTGAAACAACTCGTGCTGAAAACATTCTTCCTTACCTTTAGTATCAAAGCTTCGGGATAAGATGATATCAGGTCGGTGTAGACGTTTTCCAGTTCCAGTTTTTTCATCAGTTGGCTGGGATTTGTCTTCAGGCTGTTACACCGCAGAATGACCGCAGCTTCCTCGTTGAGGGCATGGATTTCACGGGTCCAGTTTTCTTCTCCCAGTTCCAGAATTCCCAGTTGGTCCATCCAATCTGGAATCGATTCGGTCAAAGTCCTGGAATTTTTGACAGCATGGATCTTTTCCCGGATTTCGTCAGCGCTCTGATTGCCCCAGATCTCTCCTTCCGGAGCATTGCCATACCGGATACAGAGATAGGATCCAATAATTTGATGCAAAGATGGATGAGGCCCACTGCAGTGTTCATACAGACGCCAGTAGCGGACCAGATCGTAGCAGGTTTCTGCGACAAAACTTCTGTCCCGTGCACCCCATTTGGGTTGACTGCGGAATACGGTCTGGAGGGCCTTGTCCGCATAGTTGCCTTGAAGCATGATGCGGTTCAGTACTTCGACCACGGCATCCAGTAAGATCTTATGGTATTTCATGGTTCAGAGGGTGTCAAATGAGTAAAGGCAGTAATGGTCATAAACTTGTCCTGGATCGAGTCGGGTGCCTGGAAAATGGGCATGGTTGGGACTGTCAGGAAAATGTTGAGGCTCGAGACAGACGAATGAGTGGGCGCGATAGGTTTGTCCGTATTTCCCCGATTCTGTCTTGTCACCCCAATTGCAGGTGTACAGCTGAAGGCCCGGTTGGCTGGTTTCAATACTCAGTCTCCTGCCCGAGATGGGATCGGTCAGAACGGCCGCCGGATGTCCGCCTCTGAGAGCGAAATTATGATCGTAGCCGCGCCATATTGACCCGGTTTCGGAATCCAGGCGGATCGGACGTGGAATCCTGAAATCCAAAGGTCCATCGTTTATTTCCAACAATTTTCCGGTAGGGATGAGCTCTTCATTTACTTCGGTAATGTGATCAGCTCCAACCTGCAAAATGTGTTGGCTGATATCGGCTGTTCGGCCCAGGTTGAAATACGAATGGGTGGCCAGATTGACCACGGTCGGCCTGTCCGTTTGAGCGGAATATTGTATCATGATCTGGCTGCTTCCCTCGATGCGATAGCTGAGTCGCACGGATAAATTTCCAGGAAAGCCCATGTCCCCATCCGGGCTGTTCAATCCCAGGATCAGCTCTTCCTGGTTGTAAGACAGAACTTCCCAGATCTTGGTGTGAAATCCATCTTTGCCTCCATGAAGGGTGTGCCCCCGATGATTCAGGTTCGTTCTGTGGATCTGACCATCCAATTCAAAAGTACCATGGGCGATGCGGTTTGCAAATCTTCCACAGATGGCTCCAAAATAGGAGCTACCCCTCAGGTATTCGTCTATATGGTCATAGCCCGCACAAATGTCAGCCAGTTCACCTTTGCGATCCGGGGTCATAATCCCGATGATCCGGGCACCATAGTTCGAAAGGAGAACCTGAAAATCGGAATGTCCCAATACAAAGGCCTGTATCCTTTTTCCAAAGGATTCTTTTTGATAGTTTTGTACTTTGTTCCTGAATTCCGTCACAACGCAAAGGTATAGGATGAAATCCACGAATCCCTGGATCGCTTTACAGTATTTGTTTGCTTATACGGTCCCTCTGTCCGCATTTGCATCCCTGACATTAGGTGGAGCATGGGTCTGGCTTACCCTGATCTATGTTTTTGCCTTAATCCCATTGGCAGAGCGTTTGATTCCGCTACGCGGATCCATACACGAATTCGGTTCCCGAAAATGGATATTTGATTTGTTGTTGCTTCCCTCCGCAGTCGTTCTGCCCCTTTTGCATTACCACAGTTTGCAATGGATACAAGAGGAGTCTCGGGGTGTATGGGAGTTTCTGGGTGCGGCTCTGGCTGTAGGAATATGTAATGGCGTCATCGGCATCAACGTAGCGCACGAACTGGGTCACAGAAAATCGGGATTCTATCGTTTAATCGCACATCTGCTTTTACTTTGCACCAGCTACCTTCATTTTTACATCGAGCACAATTATGGTCACCACAAGCGGGTAGCCACAGAAGTGGATCCGGCCAGTTCCAGAAAAAATGAATCGTTATACCGTTTCTGGTGGAGAAGCATTTCCGGAGGATACCGGAGTGCCTGGCATCTGGCCGGACAATGGGTTGTAAATGGACGGATGCCCTTCCATATGATGTGGATTTATCTTGCTGCATCACTGACCCTGTATGCAATCATATTTTATTATCTGGGTGCGCAGGCACTTTTGTTTTTTATCGTCTGCTCCCTCATCGGTATATTGATGCTGGAATCGGTCAATTACATTGAACACTATGGTTTGACACGCAGGAAAATGGGTGGAGGTTTTTATGAACGAGTGCAGGCATCCGATTCCTGGGACTCCGACCATTTGCTGGGCAGATTGGCGCTTTTTGAGCTGAGTCGTCATGCCGATCATCATACCCATGCCGACAAGCCCTATTGCGAACTGAATATCCAGGAGGAATCGCCTAAAATGCCGGTTGGCTATCCCGAAAGCATTTTACGCGCTCTGATTCCGGTCATCTGGTTTAAAGAAAGGAATCCCCTGGTAGATGCACACAACCTCATTAGGAAATCTCATGCAGAAGCCAATGTTTGATCTGCAGTCAAAATGGATCATGCTCAGAAATCAGATCTTGTGGTATAGGAAAGCGCTTGTTTCAAACGCTTTCATTTTCTTTTTCATCATGTTAGGAATGACGCCAGAGCATACCTGGAGTCGGGAGCAGATTCAATTAAATGAAAAGACCTTTTTTGGGATAAATAGAGACTGCCAAGCAGGATGGCTAGAGGCAAATCAGGCACAGCAATACATGAATCCGAAAGGATACATCGTCATTGAAAAATATTTCGGGCAAACCCCTGGATTGCTTTCGGTTTATTTCAAAAGGGGTTCTGCCCGTTTGGGAACCAAGGCAAAGTCAGATCTGGACAGTATCTGTGTCGTGCTGAGAAAATTTCCCGAATTGATGATCACTCTGGAAGGCCATTCAGATCGAATGGAATGTTTAAAAAACACCAAAAGCTTATCTGAAAAAAGAGTGGAAGTTTGTGCATCCTATTTGTCCATGTCAGGGATCAACCGGGAAAGATTCATTTCAAAAGCTTGCAGTGCTGATCCGGCTCCTCCCCATCAAAATGGGATTTCATCCGGAATGAAAAACAGAAGGGTGGATATTGTAATGATCGGGCGATAGAACTGCCTGACTGGATCAGACTGTTTTCAGCAACATCATTATTTTTTTATGAAGGCTTTCTACGCCTTCTTTTCCGTTTAGACTGACGATGCGTTCGGATGGCTGCATGAGGGAAATGGCTTTGCGATAGTTGGTTCTGACCTTTTTCAGATTTTTCTCCGTTTCGTAAAGCTCTGTATTGGCCCTGGTTTCCTGAATTCTCCGCATAGCCAATTCAGGTGTTACGTCAATGAATATGGTCAGATCGGGTTTCAATAATTCAACTGCCATACTGTTCGCCTGCATGACCCATTCCATGGGCATGTGGCTGCCCTGATAGGCAAAGGAGGAAAGATAATAGCGATCGCAAATGACGGTATAACCCTGTTCTACTTTGGCCTTCATCCCAAATTCGGGATTGAGGATATGGTCCAGGCGGTCAGCGACAAAAAGTCCTGCAATGGTCCTGTGATCGAAAGAGATGGCACCTGAAAATCCCTGCCTGATCAGGGTGCCGATCTGATTAGAGGTAGGCTCTGCCGTCAGCCATACGGGAATTCCTTCAGATTGAAGTTGTTTGTAAAGCAATCTGGCCTGGGTAGATTTGCCCGATCCGTCTATGCCCTCGAAGGCGATCAGTCTCCCTTTTTTTGGCAGTGGTTTTTTATTGGTTTTAGCTGCTGTCATGACTCAGAATTCGCTGCTCAAATGGAATTTGACCTTGGGGAAATTTTCCTGGGCCAGTTTTAATGACCATGCGGATTCTGCCAGAAACACCATTTTTCCGTCCTTGTCCTGAGCCAGGTCTTTTTTTCTGCGCGTGGTGAATTCATTTAATTCTTTTGGGTCTGAACATTCGATCCATAAAGCTTTGTGCAGTTGGATCGGATCGTAGCTGCATGCTGCGCCATATTCGTGTTCCAATCTGTATTGTATCACGTCAAACTGCAGCGCACCGACGACGCCTATGATCTTGCGTCCGGAATCTTCTTTGGTAAATAATTGAGCCACGCCTTCATCCATCAACTGCTCCAGACCTTTTGCAAATTGCTTGAATTTGGAAGGGTCTGCATTGTTGACGAACCGGAAAATCTCAGGAGAAAAACGGGGTATTCCCTTGAAATGAAGATTTTCTCCTTCCGTGAGGGCATCTCCGATC
>Ga0116144_10004818_pt1 | contig 12612 bp, 5 predicted proteins | sample AD_UKC035_MetaG_FD_89746 | JGI IMG/M metagenome (GOLD analysis project Ga0116144, IMG submission 89746) | Active sludge microbial communities of municipal wastewater-treating anaerobic digesters from USA - AD_UKC035_MetaG | ecosystem: Engineered > Bioreactor > Anaerobic > Digestate | place: USA... | reverse complement strand
TTACTGCGGGTTATGGCCTGATCAATCGGGGCTTCCGGCGCCATACCTATCATCAAAGATGTTATCTGCGCCACTCCCGGACGGCCTTCGGCCAGATGCCAGCTGCCCCGATAATTAATGCGTCCGGAAACTGGCAGATTGGCGGTAGCGATCCAGGAAGCCATTTTAACTATTTCATGCCTGGCCTTGTAGTATTCTCTTCGGAAAACATTGCCGTAACGATGCGCCTCTACTGGCCAGAGCAGATATTCGCCGCGATAACGGTCGGCGATTCTGGCCAGATAACCTTCATAATCGAACATTATCAGCCAGATCATCACATACTGAGGTGTTTCTATATCCGGCACAGCGTGAATTATCAGGCCGGCTGTCCCGGCCACGACATGCATCAATACCGGCAACCCCACCCCATTCGCCAGCTTGACGAACACATCATCTCCGAACAACGATCTGACGGTCTGCAGACCAGTTTCGATAACCATATCTCCTTCTATGGCAGCGGCGTCAATACCTTCGCTGCTGGTGGGACGCTGCGTCCGCTGTTTCATGATGCTTCTGGCAATCTGCTTAAGCATGACACCAAATGTATTGGCTTCTTCCTGTTCCTTACCTGAAGTCGCGTATTCCCAGCCGTTTAGACCGGCGACAGCGATATCGCGCGGATTATAATTGATGATCAGCGGATCGCTTTTTTCATGCTCGCTATACCACGAACCGGTCAGTTTATCGAGCTGTTTGATTACTGCCGGCCCGGAAGAAACCTCAAGTGCAGAAGCCAGTTGCCTCATCTCGCGTGAAAAGGTACGCTCACGCACAAACTTCCAGGCAAGCGGATCGACAAAGCTCTCGCGCAACTCAAACAGATCGTTGGTTCGGTTCAGATCGGCTCTGGTCTGCGATATCCTGACGTTGTAATCTTCATTCAGATACAAATTGAACACGAAAAATACCGTGATCAGAGGCACCACCGCAGACAACAGCAGCAGAAGCCAGAGACGTGCCGCCAGCGAGCGACTGGCCCGCGTATCGCCCCGCACCGTTTTGAACCAGTACCACAACAGGATGCCTGCGAGCAGAATCACAACCGCTGCCAGAAATCCGCCAGAAATCTGAGATGCAGGTGCCACCAGATGACATACCAGCAGACGGTATTCATGCCTGCCGATCTTGAGCTTGTCTTCATTGATGATGTAACGTTCAGAAACCGGCAAATTCTTACCTGACGCCAGATAAGCCGACAGATACAGCGGGAAATTGCGTGAGAACTGCACCGTGCCGCTGCCGTCAATCAGTGCAATCGCTTTGTCAGGCTGCTGATAGCTTCTGACCAGAACCGACGTTGCATTCTTTATGCTCTCGACCTCCACCGCCAGCAGAATCATGCCACGGACAGTGCCGGGATGCTCTGTTCCAGTGGCAGATGGGTTGCCTTTCGTTTCATCTTCTGGAACGGTAAGATAATCCCAGTAGAAATATTGCGGCTTGCCGTTACATGGCATCTCTGTCGCCCGGCAGAACAGTTCGCGCTGCAAAACAACCTGCGTAATCTGATTGCCGAAAATTTCCTTCAGAATGGGAGATGCTGAGCTTGGAACCCAGGCATTCCAGGGGCTGAAATCAAGACGGCGATGATATTCAACTTCGGCCTGCAGCGCCTGCAGATGCTCACGACTCCAGCCTTCAGCGATGACAACCTTTTCGACAACAGCCTTTCTGCTGTTTACTGTCCCCTGATCGTAGAGGAAAACCGCAAATCTGCCTGGCCGCCCTTCAGTGGCGCCGTGCGGCAATATTTCTGCCTTAACTGCCGCTGCCAGCTCAACATCAGAAAGTCCCTGTGAGTTCTGCAGCACATTTTCGACAGCACCGGTAATTCTGAAACATTCGGATTCAAATCCGGTCCTGATGGCACTGTCACACTTAAGCTGTTCGATCAGGCGCTGATTTTCGGCAACGACTCTGACTTTTTCAGCAATTCGGGCGGCTTCGATTATTGTCTGCCAACCGAGCACAATCCCAATCGACACCATGGCAACCAGAAGTGCACCGAGTGCGAAAACCTGGCCGGAAGAAAGACCGCTGCCACCGCCGGCTTCAACCCTGACAACCTGAGAGGCCGCAAGTTCTGGATGCCGCTTCGTTGCGGCACTTGCCGGAAAAGTCTTTTCTTCATCGACAGCCTTCGCCGGCAGCACCTCACCAATACCGGCGAGGCTGTAGGCAACCTGATGACTGCTGTTCTCGAGGCGAATGAAAGACAACCCGGATTCCGGCAGATTTTTCATGACCGTTTCATCTATGATCAGCGGAAAAACGGGATTGATTGAAGACAAAGCTTCAAGTCTGGCCGCCGTTTTCAGCGGTTCACCAAGAATCGCATAATCAAGGCGGGTTTCGAGACTGCCGATCGAACCTGAATGCATCTGCCCATAAGCCAGACCGACGCCGATGCGGTAGTTGAAAAGTCGCTGACCGCTGCGAGTTGCGTTGATACTTTTAAGACGAAGCAACATGAGACTTGCAGCACGAAAGGCGCGCTCCGAAGAGTTCTCTTCACAGGCATCGTCTTCAGGAAAAACTGCTTCGATGGCGTCACCGATAAACTTGTATATTCGCCCACCCTGCTCTGCAATTATGTCAGCCATCTGTGCAAAATGCTCGTTGAGCATTTCGGTAATCCTGTCAGGTGGATGTTCTTCGCAGAGTCCTGTAAAATTGCGGATGTCTGAGACCAGCGCCACGCCGTTAAAAGTCTCGCCGGAAAGTTTACCGGTCTCATCGGCACGGGAAATCGCCTCAACCGCCTGATCAGAGAGCAATGTCGCCAGCTTTTCCCGCTCACGCAGACCGTTGGTCATGGCTGAGAATTCCTGACAGAGTATGCCGAGTTCATCCTGACTGCGGCTGGTAATCTCGATATTCAAATTCCCGGCCGCCACTCGATCCAGAGCCGATCTGAGACCGGTGATCGGGTCAAGAATGATGCGTGCCGACATGAAGGCAGCGAAAAACACGATGACCAATACTGCCAGCAGTAGACCGGCAAAGAATAGAAGCCGGCTGGAGACCGATTGTTCGAGGTCATGATGACGGGTTGCACCAACGAGAACGGTATGAGCATATTTCTTCGATGGAATTGCAACCAGTGACAGGTTTTCAGCGCGACTGCCAACATAGCTGCCTCTGAACCAGGCCTGTTCGGCAAGTTGCCGGGCGCGCCCGACGATTTCAGTATCGGCATCACGGCCGGGAGTGCCTATTGGTTCGAGCCCCTGTGGCTTTACCCGGAAAGCAAGAAATATGTATTCGGGCGCATTCAAGCCAAAATGATTCACCGACTGCTGAAAAATTTTGTCATCGAGGGCCTGGTCATCCCAGACCAGAAAAATGCCAAAACGCTCGCGACCAACAACTTTGACCAGTTCATGAATCTGGGTGGCTATTTTAGAACCGATCTGGCGGGAAATCGGGAAAGACCTGCGCTTATCCATCTCTTCGACCAGATCGTTTTTCGTCATCGACTTGTAAGCTTCCAGAGATGTCTCCTGAATGCCCGACATCTTCAATGGTGCAAACTTTCTTGCTGGAGCGAAAACCTGTATCTTTCGGCGCAGCAACTGAACGAGCGGATATCTGAAAGCCTCGATAGCAGGGTCGGCCTCGCCTTTACTTTGCCCTGAATAATACCTGCTGCCCTTGCCATCTTCATCAAAAATCGCAAAACTGAGCAGCGGTAATGGCTCAGCCCGGCCTTCGAAAAAGTGGAGAATACGGTCGCGGGCTTCCGGACATTCTGCACCATTCTCAGAGAGAAGCCTCTGCAGCAGGCCGTCTTCAGACATTTCAGAGAAAGCTGCCCGATATTCGTCGTTTACCTGGGCTTTGCGGGCGTCGAACTGTCTGAGACACGCCTGCAATCCTGTTACCGACTGAAAATGAGCAGCCCGACGAAACTGGGCGATGTAACTGTAGGCCGAAATTACCAGCAGACTGACCGGCAGCGAAGCTACCAGCAGATATGTGCAGATGAATCGCAGTCTGATGCCGATTTCCGGCCATTGCCCGAGAAGAATCCCGCGAATGAGCAGAAGCAGCAGAAAGGCGGCGCCCAGCATACTGCCCCATCGAAGCCACAGCGGCCGCGTTGGCCTCACTGTCGGCGGCATAACAATTGTAGTAAGGTGTGTGTGTCCTTTGCCGAGATATGAAAACACATCATATCTTCCAAGGCGGGTGGGTGGCGGCGTGCCATCCTGCAACCAGCGTTCCAGATCTTTTTCGACCGGTGCAATCTGGTTTTTTGCCCAGTTGTTGAACAATATCGACTGATTGAGCGGCGACTGCATGACTGCGCCGCCATAGCCGGAATAAAGCGGAATGAATGCGCCCTTCGAACTGCTGCGGTCGCGCAGATCACGCAACGCCAGAAGTTTTGCGGCAGTTCTGCGTTTTTCATCATTGCGACTGAACAGGAAAAACCCGTAGACACCCTGCCCGGGAACTTCGAAATAATCCCAGAGAAACCAGTTCGGGAAAAACCGGTAAAAGGCAAAAGAGGCCCTCCCACGCTGGGTTTTCGCCATGATTTCGGCCTTCGCTTCATTCTGAATGATTCTGGCGAGAAGCTTGGCGTTCTGTCTGCCGATTGCGCCGGAGACGTCTTCGTCCCGGCTTACCCGCACCAGATGTTCGAAAGATCTGACATAAAGACGGCGGGCCGGAAGAAGCTCAGAATGCATGAATAACATGTCACCACTGGCGCCGGTCGTTGGCAGATGAAAGGCATAAAGCTCATATTCGGGAAATGGCCAGCGGAAAATCCGGCGCGCCTTCTCATCAGCATACTGCACGAGCTTATCACCTTCGATACCGGATTCGGCAGCGGCCTTGAAGGTTTTCGAAAACTGTCCGGCCAGCCGGGCGAACTGATACGAGAACTCAGAACCGGCTGCCAGCGTCTCGATTTCCTGGTTGGCGATCTCTTGCTGTTCACGCACTTTCCAGTAGTAATCTATGTTCTCAAGAAATGACCAGCCAATGTTCAGCGCCAGCAATGGCAGAAAACACAGAGCAATCAGAAGAAATCCAGATTGCTTCTGACCTTGACGCGGCCCGGCTTTTTCACTCATTGCTTGACCATTTTCATTGTACAACTCGAATGACTTAGCTGATTCAGGCACCATATGATACAACAAATTGCAAAAAGTGTACTCACTCCTGCTGAAAATTCGTAAAATCTATCTGTTCCACAGTATCAATGAACCCGGAAGTCTGCCGTTCTGCCCGTTGGCAAGCTTCATTCCGGCAGTTTTTCCTGAAATCGTCACACAAAATAAGTTCAAGACATAATTTTTTGTCTGTCCGGAAATATGCATTTAAAATGCCTTCTGACCAAAATACAGCAACCGGACATCATGACAGGGAAACATAATCATAGCGGCATACCGAAACCCGGTTTGGATGAATATAATATACTAAGAGAAGTAATTCCTTATAGATCCAGCTTTCTGTATATATTGAATGTATGTTTAAAAATCGTCATTGGTCGGTTCGCTTCTATCCTGATGCTAACCGGCACTTGGCCATCCTTGGCCTTCGCGAGAAGCGGAGCGACGAAGCAATCTTTCTGACAATGGGATTGCCGCGTCGGGCTGAAGCCCTCCTCGCAATGACGGCGAAGACACATACTCAATGTTGACAGGCCACTAGATGCTTTGTCAAAGTTGAATCAATTGCCTGTTACTTTTGCCGGTTCATACCCGTATATTCGACAAACTGATTTAAGAGCCGCAATTTGACTACATGAGGAAAGATTACCAGAAGGAAAATCGCACATAATGAAAGGCAGACCATATATATGGAAATGATTGGATCAAAAAATTTGAAAAGCACAGGGTTTCTTGTATTACTGGCAGTCATGGTCTTGCTTTCCAGCATTAGTCTGGCCGCTCAGCCTTTCTCTGAAGAACCGGTGCAGGTAAGCAAAGCCGCGAAAACCGGCAAATCGCAGGTTAAAACTGCGGCCAAATCTTCCGGCAGCAAGGCCATAGTCAACACGGCACTTGAAGGCAGCCGCTACTACCGCCCGATAGCAGAGTGGTCAGGGCAGCTGCTGCACCCTTCCATCGACCGCCGCGACCCGGCCGGCGGCGTGCCCTTCAAGATCGAACGCAGCCCCGATCGCAGCCTGATCGGCAAAACCGCATGGCTGCGCTGGGATACCAGTGAACCCTGGGAGAAGTGATTCTACGCCAGACGTTACGACGTGCACATAGATGGCGATCGTCTGCAGAAAGCGATAAAAGACGGCCTGAATCCTCCAGTAGCAATCGACGGCTGGAAACAGGTCAGCCCGCTCGAATCGCTGTCGGGCGCGCGACCTGGCGACATGACAGTCATGCTGCGCAACCCCGTCTGGGATGGGAGCGTTCTTAAAATCACCGAAGAACCGGTGCAGATCTGCGGCAAAACCATGGCGCTCGTGCGCTTCAAAGAAGACATCGGCGGCAACCGCCGCATTGTCGTGCACTACGATCCCTCTTCCAGCAGCTTTTCCGGCCCGGCCGACGTCATCGAAATCCCGCTGAATTATTTCAGCCGCAGCAATACTCCGGTTGCCCGCTCTTCGACCGTCGGCATCGAAAACTCGCCGCTCAACGAACAGGGCTGGTATGTCTATGGCCGCCACGTTGAAGGCCGTTTCGTCGCTGAAGCGATCGAACCCCGCGCCGCCTTCATGCTGACTGCCGATATCACCATTCAGGGCAAACAGGAAGTCAAGCGTTACATCTCGAACGATCATTTCGACAACCTTGAACCCGGACTGCTCAAACGCACCGAACTGCTGCCGGCACCGGCGCCCGACTGGGAAGAAGGCGACCGTGGCCTGCTGATTCACCTCTTCGGCTGGCGCGAGCATCCCGATGAAGAAGGTCCGAGCAAAATGATGGGCCTGGTAACCGGTCACTTCGCCTTCGGCATGGCGCAAGTCGTGCGTTGCCCGTTTACCCGCGAACTTCGCTGGGATCTCGAATATCGCCAGGTCTATGCGCACAACCGCGAGGGAGTCGTCAGCGGCTCGATGAAATGGCATGCTTATTCCGGCAGCCTCAAACGCGGCTGGATGTATACCATTCCGATCTCCGACACGGTCGTGCGCATTCCCGAACTCGAACCATATGATTTCAACGGCTGGGAAGTCAAGCCCTGGAGCGGCCTCAACCGTCAACTCGAACAGATGCAGTCACTCTACCGCGTCGGCGCTGGCAACGGCCTCTCCTCTGTCAGACAGGACATTTCATGTGTTCAGGATTCACACGCGGCTCTTTACAGCGCATTGCGCACCTTTGAGGAGACCATCGCCAAAACCGGCAAGGTCAAGGAATGGACTTCCGGCAAAGGCCCCGATGCAGCCGAAGTCAAACGCTATCTGCGCCTGCTGCTGCTGGTGCGTGACATCAAGAAAAGCATCACGACTTTCGGCATCGCACAGAGCAACTGGCGAGAATTCTTCAATCAGCCGCTCGGCACCCGCAATCCGAACAAGGTTGTCGCGCTGATCAACATTCTGCTGTCAAAACGCTCGATCTTTCCACGCAAGGGCAACGACAACCTGCTGCGCCTTGCCGCCGACAAAGGCTACCCGATGTGGAGCATACTGACCTGCCAGGTCGGCGGCGAGATTCCCAAACTCGTACCGCTCGCACCGTCCTCGCCTACGGCGCACTGACAAGGCCCTGGTGAGCAGAAATCCAGACCTGCTCGAGAAGCTGTCGAAAGGGTGTTATACAAATAGACCGTAATTAAGTTATACTATACAAAAGCTCATTGAATATTAGGCGCGAAGTCGGTTTGCTTTTTCGTAAGCTTGTGAGCGAAGCGAATCGCTGAAGAAAAAGCATTCCGACTGAGCAGCCGACCCAGAATGAGAATTATTCATTGAGCTCTTATATAGAATGAGCTGTGCTTAGACAGGAGGCGCTATGAAAACTGCTGGCCGAAATCGATCTGCCGCTGCTGCAATTGTTCTGTGCCTTGTTTTCATATGCTGTTCGTCTCATCTGTCTGCACAGGACACACCCAAACTTTCCGACAAGGCGTTTGAAAGACTGGGACAGGCTATTACCTGCGTTTTCCAGCGCCTTGCCCAGGCTGGCATAAGCGCCGGCAAAGGCAATTTCACGGCGGGTTTTGACAAGCCAAAATTTTCGCGCGACTACCGGAAAATGCGCCTGAAAATTACCGGCATGCAGAGAATGCCGGTCGAGTCGGTAAAACACAAAGTAACCCGCTTCTTCTTCGCCGAGACGCCATTGCCGCCACGCAAGGAATGCGTCGGCTTCTTCCGGCTTTTCCCGCCTGAAAATCTCGAACAACTGCCGGCCGGGTCGCCGGTCAGCCTGGTATACCGCCTCGACCTCGAGATCAACCTGCAGGAATGTGTGTTCATCGCCGCCAAAGCCGGAGTCAATTTTGCCATCGCAGAAAGCGGCATTCTCGAATCCGAAAAACTTCTTATACCGATAAAAAAGATCAGCAACGAGAACCTTCGCGCCATCCTCGAACGATTTTTCCCGAAGCTCGTGCAGCTGGTCGTCAACAAAGGCACCTCAAATATACTCAACAATTTCCTTTCTGCCGGGAACGGTCAGAATGTTCTGAGATTTGCCGGAATCGCAGAACTGGGGCCTTTTGCCGCTTATATCGGCATCGAAATCTGCAAACATATTGCCGCACAGCAGGTAAAAACCCTGGCAATGGGCTCGGCCGGCGCGGCATTGAGCGCAGTTACACTGCCCATACCGGTGATTGGCCAGGTTGCTGTCGGCGCCATGCTGGTAAATCTGGCGATCACCAATGCTCCGGGCCTCATCAACTGGAGCGTCGAAGAATTCAGAAAGGGCGTTTTCCGCGACCGCCTGGGCAAGGCGACCATGTATCTCATGGGCAAATACCCGCCCGGCAAATCACAGGTCAGCTGGTTCGATGATCAGGTCAAGGCAGAAGCGGGCAAAGACGATTATTCGACCCTGCACCGCATACTCTTTTTCCTCAGGCTGCAGCCTCTTCACGTAAGAAAACCCTGGAAACAGGCGATCAAATTCTATGCACCGCCGGTAGCCAGACAGGTCGAGCAACGACATTCCTTCAAGGCAGAGCGCTATCTCTCAATAATCAACTATCTGCTGAACGAATGAGCGATTAAAACGGAGTTCACAGGACATGACAGGAAAAATTATCAGACTTACAGCACTGCTGAGCTTACTGCTCGTATTTGTGCCGCTGTGCCAGGCAACTGCCGAACCAAAATGGAACCCGAACCTGAGACCGGTCAAGCTGGTCAGCCAAAACGCCGCTGAGGTCGTGATCGACGACTTCCGTTGGGGTTCCAGCTTTGATGGCCAGCAATTTCAATCCATATACGGCCGGGCGAGAATCAATTTTTCGGAAGTCGACAGCGTATACCTGTGCAGCGAAGACTTTCCGCCCAAAGCAGTGGCTGCACATATTTCCCTGGCTTTCACCTTCAAATCGATGAACGGCGTTACCAGCGAGGACGGCCGCAAAAGCGATTTCGGTCTGGTGATATCGGTCACCAACCGCCTGCGCGAAAACGAAACGCCGACTTCGTTCACCAAGGCTTTCTTTCCGGCTTTTGCCAAAGATCCCTGGCCGCTGGTTTTTGAGGTCGGCACACTTACTGACCGGGTTCAGAACAGTCTGACGATTTTCCGCCAGACGATCAAGATGTATCCTTTGCGGCTCAATCATGAGCAGGCCGAAAGCGTTTTGCGGGCCGGCATTCAACAGTCGCTGGTCGACCGCAGCCGCGATTATTACCATGTAATCGGCAACAATTGTGTAGTCTGGGCCTATCGCATCCTGATGCAGGGTCTGGGCAACCAGTTATTCAAGGACTTCTGGGTGCTTCCTGATAAACTCGTCAGCCATAACGTATCACTTCCGAAATTCTCTCCCGGCTATCTTTCACGGAAAGGACTCAATACCGGTGAGAGTGTGGTTCTCGATGCCAGTCAGCGGGTAGTAAAAATCCCCACCGCCATGGGCATGCAGACCATTGACCTGAGCAGACTGCCCGGCTATCAGCGAGCGCCGTCACATCTGGTTCCACTCGTCATACAGCTGGAGAACTACATTCAGCTGAGACAGGCAGAAATCGATCTGGCGCGCCTGAATGAGCTGCTGACCCCGGCCGGCGAAGACTTTTTCAGGGTTCTCAACGCCAGACAGAGAGTTACCGATGAGTTGAACGATTCTATAGAAACCATAGTCAGTCTCGTGCAAAAAGCACCTGAAGAATCGCTCGAATTTTACATTCAGGGTCTTGAACGGCATAAGCTTACCCGTGACAATCGCTACGCACCACTCAACAATGCGCTTTTTACGATGGTTCAGTTTGAGCTGAACCATGCCGGCAACAGAAGCAAAGCAACTTATCTGGCTTCTCTGAAATCATTCGAAGCGTTTCCGAGAAGGTAAGAACTGGAGATTAACATGTCATTCAAAAAAGCAGCTTTATTGATATTGATGCTTGCCGTCTGCGGCTCTCTACACGCCGGGCTCTTCGATCAGCTCAGCGCGCAGAATCCTGCCGGCTTCGCCGGATTTTACAAGCCGATCGGGGAATGGGGCGGCCAGATCATTCTGCCGCAACGCGCGAAAAGACTGCCTGGCGGCGCAGTGCCCATGCTGGTCTTTTCGAGCCCGCGCAAAGAGCTGATCGGTCGCATCATAAAGCTCGCCTGGAACCCTTCCAACAAGGATGAAAACTGGTTTGACGAGTTATCGGTCGATGTCAACTTCAACCCATCGACCCAGGCCTTCGGCGAACGCGTTGGCTGCCGTTTCCCCACGGTTCTCAACGGCTGGGAAAAGGTCAGCCCGCTCGAATCCCTGGCGGCAAACCGCAGCGAAGAAACCATCGAAGTCATTCTCAGAAACCCGGTTTATAGTGACGGCACCTTGTACATTTCAGAAGAGCCGGTGCAGGTAAACGGGGCGCTTGTCTGTCTGGCCCGCTTCAAAGGCAAGGCCGAGGGCAACCTGCGCACGATAGTTCATTACAACCCGGAAACCCGCCGATTCGACGGCCCCGAAGAAATCGTCACCATCATGCCACGCAAACCGGCACCCAAGGAAGACGCGCCCAATACTTCCATGGAAAACATCGAGAACACCGGCCTCAATTCAGGCGGCTGGTATCTCTATGGCAAAAGATTGAAACACACTTTTCTGGTAAAGTCTCTGGAACCCAGGCTGCATCTGCTTCTGCAACCGACAACCTGCCTCGACAAGCCAGACGATATCAGGCAGTTCGTCAACAGAGGCGTGTTTGACGGTATCAGACCAGGACTGTTCCGCAAAACCTATTCTGCCGAAAAGCAGACTGCCGGCATCAGCAAAGACTGGCCGGTCGGCAGTCGCCACCTGCTCATCCATCTTTTTGGCTGGCGCAAAACCCCGCAACACAAGCCCGGAGTCATGGACTTTCTCAACCTGGTCACCGGCCATTTTTCATTCGGCTTTGCCGAAGTGGTCAGAGACCGCTTTACCGGCGAAGCGCGCTGGGATATCGAATACAAGCAGGTATACGGACATAATCGCGAAGAGGTTGTCTCTGGTTCGATGAAATGGCACGCCTACATGGGTAACCTGCGGCGCGGCTGGATGTATTCGATACCCGTCGCCGACACCATCATCAAAATACCAGAGCTTGAACCATACAATATCAATGGCAGGGCAATCAGGCCGATGCGTGGCCTCGCCCGCGAACTCGAGAAAATGATGGCCAAGTATCGCGTCGGTTCGGGCTCGGGTTGCTCGATGGTGCGGCCTGATGTTTCCTGCGTTCAGGACTCGCACTGCGCACTTTATGGCGCGCTCGACTGCCTGATCAACAATATTGGCAGACATCCCCAGGTTCTTGCCTGGCGTAAGGCCGGCTCAGCCGATGCGCAGAGATTCGAGGCACTGACCAGCCTCGGCCAGGCGGTTGAAAAAAGAATCGTCAGTTTCGGCACTGCCCAGGGCAACTGGCAGGAATTTGTCAAAGTCCCGTTTGGAACCAGGAACCCGAGCAAGGTCATGGCGCTGGTCAACACCATGCTGTCAATAAAAACAGTTTTCCCGCGAGCCGCATACGATCATCTGCTCGCACTCTCGGCACAGCGGAAATACCCGATGTGGACAATACTGACCTGCCAGATCGGCGGCGAGATACCAGGCCTGATTCCCCAGAAGCCGACGTCTCTGATCGGGCATAAATAGGATTTCGGACAATTGAACCTGGCGGAGGTAGAATATGTTTGAAGCAACAGTCTCCAGAAACTTCAGAACAGGCATCAGACTTCTGCTGATGTTTGCACTGACGTTACTGCCGGCTGTTGTATGTCAGGCCCAGCCTTTCACCGACGACAAGGTCAGCATTCAGAAATCAAGCGTGGCGACACCGGCCACGACAGGCGCCGCAACCAAAGCCGTGCTGCCAAAGGACCAGCAGACAGCACTCGATTTCAACGACCGCGTCGATAAAAAGGCCCTGGAAAAATACTACTACCCCATCGCAGAATGGACCGGCCGGCTGATTCTTCC
>Ga0116144_10004817_pt1 | contig 12612 bp, 9 predicted proteins | sample AD_UKC035_MetaG_FD_89746 | JGI IMG/M metagenome (GOLD analysis project Ga0116144, IMG submission 89746) | Active sludge microbial communities of municipal wastewater-treating anaerobic digesters from USA - AD_UKC035_MetaG | ecosystem: Engineered > Bioreactor > Anaerobic > Digestate | place: USA... | reverse complement strand
TTGGCATTTGATCATGGACGAAAACAAGCCATTTTCTACCTAAGCAATTGGCATAAGGCGGAGTATGTAGACAAGCTTAAAACAGCTCTAGTTGCGTACCTAAAGAAAACTTCATTCAAGAGTACAGGAACGACAGATTATTATCAAACGGTTGAAGAATTGTTTAAGTTCAAAGATCCCGAAATCGTAAAGGCAATAGTTGCGAAAATGAAAAATGACCGACATTGGGAAATGGAAAAAGGTCGCTTCATGTACTTACTGGAAGACAATTACATATACAATCTCGACAATGAATGAAAACGAGACCCAGCCCATAACTTGCTTTTGCCGCAAACCGCCCTCGTCCCGTTGCCAACTCCTGTTTGAAGCGATGAACACCTCGTCCAGGAACAATATCACGAAAGGCGGCCTGCGGCAAGCGCAGACCCGTTAGTACTCGGCTCCTCCAGTCACCCCCGCACCTCCGCGCCCACCCCTTCGATCGCCTTGCGGATGCGGCCCATGGCCTTGTCCACCTGCTCGTCGGTCAGCGTCTTCTCATCGTCCTGCAATGTGAAGCTGAGCGCGTAGCTCTTCCTGCCCGCCGCGAGCTTTTTGCCTTGGTACACATCGAAGAGGCCCACCTCCCGCAGGAGCTTGCGTTCCGCCCCGAAGGCCGCCTCGCGCAGCCGCTCGAAGCGCAGCTCGCCATCGATCAGGAGGCTCAGGTCGCGGCGTACGCTCGGGAAGCGTGCCACCTCGGCATAGGCCGTCTTCTTTCCCTGCAACAGTTCCAGCAAGGGCTGCTCTTCCAACTCCGCGAAGAAGACCGGTTGCGCCACATCGAAGGCCTTGGCCGTGGCGGCCATTACCTGCCCGATGCGCCCCACATGCCGGCCACCCACGAGGATCTCATGCGCATCCGCGAGCAAGGGGAAGTCCGTTGGTGTCCAGGTGATGCTCCCGGTCGCGCCGCAACGCTGCAGCAACGTCTCCACCTCGGCCTTCAGGTCGAAGAGATCGGCGGGGGCGCCGGGTGAACGCCAGCTTTCCATGTGCCGCCTGCCCGTGATTGCCACGGCGATCCTATCCGTCTCCACCACCTTGCCACGCACATCGGCATAGGTACGCCCGCGCTCCAGGAAGCGGAGGTCGCGCTGCTGGCGGTTGTTGTTATAAGCGATGGCGCCTAGCAAGCCAAAGAGCATCGTCAGACGCAGGATGTCGAGCTCCGTGCTCAAAGGGTTCTGAACGCGCACGAAGGCGTTCCCTTCCGCGAGCGGGAAACCCGCGCTCTTCGCCGCGCTCACCAGCGAGGGCGTCATGATCTCCCGGAAGCCACGGGCCACCAGGTGCGCCGCCAACTTGCCACCAAGCGCGTATCGATCCAAGGGATCATGCACGAGGACCGGCACCCGGGTATGGTCCGGGATGGGTACATGGTCGTAGCCGTGGATGCGCAGGATCTCCTCCACGAGGTCGGCAGGGCGGGCCACGTCCATGCGGTAGGAAGGCACTTCCACCACCACGCCGTGCGCGCTCCGCTCGGTCACGGTGAAGTCGAGCAGTTCGAGGAGACGCACGATGGTATCCGCGGGGATGTGCACACCCGTGAGGCGCTCGCATTGCGCGAAGGACAGGGCGATCGTGGGCACGTGCTTCAGGCGGTGATCCACATCGGTGATGGGCGATGCGATCCGCGCTCCGGCCACTTCCTTCAGCAGCAAGGCCGCACGTTGCAAGGCGAACACGGTGCCGTTCGGGTCCACGCCGCGCTCGAAGCGGAAGGAGGCATCGGTGTTGAGGCCATGGCGGCGGGCGGTACGCCGGATGGTACCGGGTTCGAAGCAGGCGCTCTCGAGGAAGACGCTCGTGGTGGCATCCGTCACCCCGCTCTCCGCACCACCGAAGACCCCGGCGATGCAGGCCGGACGCTCCGCATCGGCGATCACCAGGTCCTGGGCGTTCAGCTTGCGCGCGCGGCCATCGAGCGTGGTGAAGGGCTCCCCTTCCGTGGCCATGCGCACGACGATCCGCCGGCCGCGCAGGGTGCCCGCATCGAAGGCATGCAGCGGTTGGGCGAGTTCGTGCTGCACGTAGTTCGTCACGTCCACCACGTTGTTGATCGGCTTCAGGCCGATGGCGTTCAGCCGTTCCTGCAACCATTTCGGCGAAGGCCCCACGCGCACCTCGGTGCAGAGGAGCCCCGCGTAGCGCGGACAGGCGAAGGTGTCCATAACCTCCACGGCGATCGGATCGGCCTGTCCATCGGGCGCGAAGTCCGCGACGGAGGGTAGCTTCAGCGCGACCTCCTTCCCCTGCCGATGGATCAGCACGGCGCGCAGGTCACGGGCCACGCCCACATGGCCCATGGCATCGGTGCGGTTGGGGGTCAGACCGATCTCAAGCACTTCATCCGCCTGGAGGCCGAGGTGCTCAGCCGCAGGCCTTCCAACGGGAGCGTCGGCATCCAGCACCATGATCCCGGCATGACCGGTGCCGAGGCCGAGTTCGTCCTCTGCGCAGATCATGCCGTTGCTCTCCTGGCCGCGGATCTTGCTCTTCTTGATCACGAAGCTGGTGCCATCAGGCAGGTGGACGGTGGTGCCGATGGTGGCGACGAAGACCTTCTGACCGGCCGCGACGTTCGGCGCCCCGCAGACGATCTGGTAGAGTCCGCCGTCCCCGATGTCCACCTGGCACACGCTCAGGCGATCGGCGTCGGGGTGTTTGGCGCACTCCTTCACCTCGCCCACCACCACACCGGCCAGCATGCCCTTCACGGGCTCGAAGCGGGTGACGCTCTCGGTCTCGAGGCCGGTACTGGTCAGCAGCGCGGCGGCTTCCTGTGGCGAGATGTCGGTGGGGATGTACTGGCGCAGCCAGTTCCAGGAGATGCGCATGGTTCGGGGTCGAAGCCGCAAAGGAACGGCGCTCGCGGGGAATGCGCGTCACGACCGTACTTTCGAGGAGCCATGGACGCCATCGCGCTGGCCATCCCCTTCTTCTTCCTGCTGATGGGCGTGGAGCTGGCGTGGAGCGTGTGGTCCGGAGCGAAGGAGAAGCGCATCTATCGCTTCAACGACTTCATCGCGAACATGGGTTGCGGCATCGGCTCGCAGGTGGTGGGCGCCTTCACCAAGGCCTTCGTCTTCGCGGTCTACCTCTGGGTATACGAGCATGGCCGCCTCTTCACGCTGCCGGACACGGCCCTCACCTGGATCGTCACCTTCCTGCTGATCGACCTGTTCTATTACTGGTTCCACCGGTTGAGCCATGAGGTGAACTTCCTGTGGGCCGCGCACATCGTCCACCACCAGAGCGAGGAGTACAACCTGAGCGTGGCCCTGCGCCAGAGCTGGTGGCAGGGGTTGTTCAGCTTCTGGTTCTACGTGCCGGTGGCCTTCCTGGGCGTGCATCCGGTCATCATCCTCACCGTAGGTGCCTTCGTCACGCTCTACCAGTTCTGGATCCACACGCGGGCGATCGATCGCATGGGCTTCCTCGAGCTGATCCTGAACACCCCGAGCAACCACCGTGTACACCATGGCAGCGACCCGAAGTACATCGACCGGAACCATGCGGGCACGCTGATCATCTGGGACAAGCTCTTCGGCACCTTCCAACGCGAGGAGGAGGAACCGGTGTACGGGATCACCACCCCGCTCGCCTCCTGGGACCCGGTGACCGCCAACTTCCACTACTGGGGCGACCTGTTCCGGATCGCGAGGTCCTGTGACCGTTGGAAGGACAAGGTGATGACCTTCTTTCATCGTCCGGGTTGGCGACCGGCGGCGTTGGGTGGACCCGAAGTGCCGAAGGAGATCGACCGGGCGCGTTACCGCAAGTACGACACCCAGGTGCCGGGCGTCGTGGTGCGTTACGTGGCGATCCAGTTCATCGCCCTCATCGCGGCGACCACGGGCTTCCTCTTCGGCCAGCAACACTTGTCGCAGGGACAGGGCATTGGCGCGGCCATCGTCATCATGGTGTGGGTGATGTCCCTCGGGCTGCTGATGGAGGGGCGGCGCTGGGCGGTGATCGTGGAAGCGCTGCGGATCATGGCCTTGGTCGTGTTGCTCCTGGTCATCGGTGTTCCGTTGTTCGGTCCGCTGGTCACGTGGGCGGCGGTGCTACTGGGCGTGGTCACCACCGTGCATCTGCTGCTCGTGAGCCGCGCCTTGCGGTCCGTCGAAGGGGTGATCGGGTGATCGACCCTGTCCTTACTTTCGACCGCTCCATGGACCCGCGCAGGAACACCGGCTTGAACCTCGGCCTCTACGTGCTCGCCACGGCAGGCACCATCATCGGCGAGATGGGCGAAAAGCACGGACTGGTCTACGCCTGCAAGCCGCTGATGATGCTGGTGCTGTCGAGCTGGTTCTACTTCCGTACACGGCGCTATGGCGACCGTTTCACCCTGCTGATCCAGGCCGGCCTCTTCTTCAGTCTGGTGGGTGATGTGGCCTTGATGTTCCAGCACCTGGACGACTTCAATTTCCTGATCGGCCTGGGCGCCTTCCTGCTGGCCCAGCTCTGCTATGCGATCGCCTTCCTGCACAACGTGATGGAGATCGGCGCGCTTCGTCCGCCTTGGCTACCCCTGCTGATCACCAGTCTGCTCATCGCCTATGGCTACTTCTTCGCAGCGCGGCTCCTGCCCGCCGTGGAAGAAACGATCCAGATACCGGTCGGCATCTACGCGGTGGCGATCACCTTGATGGGTGTGGCCGCCGCCTTCCGCTTCGCACGCACCTACCTCCGCAGCTTCCTGCTGGTGCTGGGTGGCGCGCTCTTCTTCATCCTATCGGACAGCCTGCTCGCGGTGAACCGCTTCATCTGGCCCTTCGAAGCATCGGGCTGGTCCGTGATCCTCACCTATGCGCTCGCCCAGTTGCTGATCGTATCGGGCACCATGGCACATGTGCTGGACCCCGACGAGATCCGTCGGCGCGCGGCGTTGAGCACCTAGCTGATCCGGCCCCACAAAGGCTTTCCGCGCTTGCGTTCGGCCAGGGCGGATCTCATCGGCGCGTGCTTCGGGTCCTTCAGCTCCGGATCCATGTCCAGCAGGCGCATGGCCACCTGGCGGGCCTGCTGAAGCACATGCACATCTGCCACGAGATCGGCGATGTGCAGCTCGGGAAGGCCGCTCTGTTGAGTGCCCATCAGGTCGCCCGGCCCCCGCAGCCGCAGGTCGGTCTCCGCGATCTCGAACCCATCGTTGGTTCGCACCATGGTCTCGATCCGGGCGCGCGCATCATTGCCGAGCTTGTCATCGGTCATCAGGATGCAATAGCTCTGCTCCGCACCACGCCCCACGCGCCCGCGCAGTTGGTGCAGTTGCGACAGCCCGAAGCGCTCCGCGTTCTCGATCACCATCACACTGGCGTTCGGGACATCCACGCCCACCTCGATGACGGTGGTGGCCACGAGGATGTTCGTCCCGCCCTTCTTGAATCGTGCCATTTCATAATCCTTCGTGGCCTGGTCCATGCGTCCGTGCACCATGCTCACCGCGTACTTCGGCAACGGGAAGCGACGCGAGATGCTCTCGAAGCCATCGGTGAGGTCCTTCAGTTCCTTGCCCATCATCTTCTCGGGATCGCCTTCCTCGATCAGGGGGTACACCACGTACACCTGACGGCCCTTGGCGATCTCCTCCTCGAGGAATCCGAAGACCGCGTTCCGCGAACTGTCGAAGCGATGTACGGTCCTGATCGGCTTGCGGCCGGGCGGCAGTTCATCGATCACGCTGGTATCCAGGTCGCCGTACAGGGTCATCGCCAACGTGCGAGGTATGGGCGTGGCGGTCATCACGAGCACATGGGGTGGCACCGTGCTCTTCGTCCAGAGGCGTGCACGCTGGGCCACGCCGAAACGGTGCTGCTCGTCGATCACCACAAGCCCCAGGCGTTGGAAGACGACACGGTCCTCGAGCAGGGCATGCGTACCCACGACGATGTGGATGGCACCTTGCGCCAGCGCGGTGAGGATGCTCTTCCGTTCAGCCTGTTTCGTGTTGCCCGTGAGCAGGCGCACCTCGATAGGCAGGCCTTCCACGAAGCGGCTGATCGTGGCGAAGTGCTGCTGCGCCAGGATCTCCGTCGGTGCCATCAGCGCGCTCTGGAAGCCGTTGTCCAGGGCGATCAACATGCTCAACAGGCCCACCAGCGTCTTGCCACTGCCCACATCACCTTGTACGAGGCGGTTCATCTGGTGGCCGCTGCCCATGTCCTTGCGGATCTCCTTCACCACGCGCTTCTGCGCACCGGTGAGTTCGAAAGGCAGATGCTCCTGATAGAAGCGGTTGAAGTGATCCCCGACCGTGGTGAACACGTTGCCGCGCAGACTTTGTTGCAATAACAGCTTCTGTTCGAGGAGCTGGAGCTGGATGAAGAAGAGCTCCTCGAACTTGAGACGATGCAGCGCCGCATCCAGCCTGGCCTGGTCCTGTGGCGCATGCACCTGACGGATCGCCTGCTCCCTGCTCACCCCGCCGAGCCAGTCGACCAGTTCCGTGCTCAACACTTCAGGAAGCTGGCCTTCCAGTTGCGGAAGCAGGGTCTTCATCAACTTCCAGATGGCCCGGCTGCTGAGCCCCTTGGCGGTGAGCTTCTCCGTGGTGCTGTACACGGGTTGCAGCGCGGCGTCAAGTCCCTGTTCCCAGGTGGCCGCCAGTTCCAGTTCGGGATGTGGGAAGTTGATACGGCCCTTGAACGCATTGGGCTTGCCGAATAGGATGTACTCCTGACCCGGCTTCAACGATGACTGGAGCCAGCGCGCACCCTTGAACCATACGAGGTCCACACTTCCCGTCGCATCGGTCAACGTCGACACCATGCGTCGCCCCTGTTTCTCGCCGATCATGTGCAGTGGCCCGAGGATGCCACGCAACTGCGCTTGAGGGAGGTCCTCGCTCAACTCAGTGATGCGGTGGAAGCGACTGCGATCCACGTAGCGGAACGGGAAGTGCTGGAGCAGGTCCAGATAGGTCGCGATGTTCAGTTCGGAACGCAGCAAGGCCCCTCGCTGCGGGCCCACACCCTTGAGGAATTCGATGGGCGTGGCGAGCACCTCCTGCATGGCCGAAAAGTACCACGGCGGCCGGGCTACTTTCGCCGCCATGCCGCTGGGCGAAAGGCGAACGAGGGATGGATGGTGGAACACGGACCGTGCAACGGACCTGTTCTGTTGGGGTGCCCTGGCCTTCATGGCCTGGTTCGCGGTGCACTTCGCGGCGGAACGCATCCTGAACGATGCCTCCTACTTCCTGCTCTGCATGGTGGATCGCGGCGGCTTCTTCGTGAACCAGGGCCGCTGGATCATGCCGCTATCCCAATGGTCGGCGGTCATCGGCATCAAGGCTGGGATGTCCATGACCACCGTGATCACGTTGTATTCGTTGGGCAGCGTGATGGTAGTTACTTGCGCTTACCTCTTCGTACGGTACGCCTTGAAGGACCGTCAGGCAGGCCTGGTGGTGATCGGCACACAGCTCGTTGGTGTGGGGCATGCGGTCTTCTGCCCGGTGTTCGAGTTCTATTACGCGGCTCCCCTGCTGGTGGCCTGTCTCGCCTTGTTGAAGAGCACACGCCTAGCGCCACTGCCACGTACGGTCATCTTCGCCGTGCTCCTGTTCCTCGTTTTGTCCGCCCATTTCCTGGCGATGATCGTCACCGTAATGGCCGTGGCCGCGGCAGGCATCCATCGGGAGCGCAGGATCGCACTGGTCGCGCTCGCGGTCCTTGCAATGCACACCATCATCCGCGTGAACGTATTGTCCGCATATGAGCTCCGCGCCATCAGCTCGTTGTGGATCCGGCTCGAAGGGCTGGGCTGGGCCTGGCTCTTCCGGCCCGGTCGTCTGATCGGCCATCTGGAGCACGCCGTGTCGGTCTATCCGGATGTCATCTTCCTCAGCGTGCTGTTCGCCACGGCACTGGTGAAGGCGCGTCGCTGGTATCCACTGGTCGTTCTCGTTGGTGGGCTCTTCGTCCTCTACGTCCTGCAATCGTTCTACTTCCCGGACGGCACCCATTCGGTGTACCGTGAGTTCGTGGACTTCCCGTTCGCCGTGTGGGTGGTGATCGTTCCATGGGCGTTATGGCCTCAGGAACTGGTGGGCGCTGCGAGGTGGAGGCGTGTCCTGTGTATCGCGCTGGCGTTCCGGTGCCTGCTATGGATCGTCCTTTCGCCGACCTATGTGGACCGCGTGGATTGGATGCGCGATCGCATAGCAGCAGCGCACGACCAGGGCATCCGCCGGGGCTTGGTCGCGAAGTTGCCCACCTTCATCGCGCACTGCTGGGGCCGGGTGGAGGTGGCACCCCTGAACGCGATGGAGGTGATGCTCTTCTCCGCGGAGCAAGGTCCGCAGCACACCGTGGCGCTGGTGCCGATGCACGACCCATCGATGGATAGGCACACGTTCGAGATGGAATTCGAGGAGAAGTTGCGTGCCGAGAACGTGCCGCTCATCTGGAATTCACCATCACCCTACTTCGATCTGCCACCGGAACCGTTCCGGGTCCTGCGGTGATCCAGGTTCCGGAGGGACGGCTACTTCTTGGTGCCCGCGTGCACCACTTCGCTGCGTAGCAGCCCGTACCGGAACACCGACTCCGCATCCATGCGCGCGGTCATCGCATCCTCGATCACCTCGAAACCGGCGGCCCTCAACCGATCCATGTAATCCCGACCATAGAGCCGCACATGGTCGAACTGCCCGAAGCGCTTGATCCGTTCATGTGGATCGATCACCGAGGGGTCCTCATCCGTGGTGGCCCGCTCCAGTGCGATGGGCACCATCAGGATCGCCATGCCGCCGGGGGCCAGGACACGGAACAATTCCTTCATCGCGGTGCGATCATCAGGCACATGTTCCAGCACATGCGAACAGAGGATCAGGTCGAAGGAGTCGTTCGCAAAGGGCATGGCCGTGATGTCCAGATCGATGGTCCCGGGCGGATAATCATAACCCGGCGTGAACTTGTCGCCGGCGGTATACTTCACACCGGGCAGGCTGGTGAGCCGCTCGCTGAGGCAGCGCTCCGGAGCGACGTGCAGCACACGCAGTCCCGCCCGCAGGACCTTGCGCTCCTTCAGGAATAGCCAGGCCATCCGTGCGCGCTCGCGCGATCCACAGAAAGGGCACAGCACATGGGGACGAGGGGGTGAGCCCGACGGCAGGAAGGTGATGGCACCGCGCTCACAGACGGGGCAGTGCACGGTGTCGCCGCGCAGGACCGCCTTGCGGATCAATTCCTTGAGCGGGGCTGGTGTGAGAAGCTTGAACAAGTCCTTCACGGTGCGGCGTGAAGGTCGGAAGATCCGATGGACCAGGTGTCAGTCGATATCGGCATCGGTGAAGTGGAACGTGCAGATGTGGCTGAAGCTACCCCGAATACCCTTGCCTTTGCTGTCTACGGCCCACTCCGCATCGCTCCGGAGATCGCGGTTCAAACTACCTCCACCTTCGACCTCCACATGCACTGAGTCGATGCCTTCAGCCGGCCGGCGGTAGTCCCTTCGCCCACCGCGCATATCGTTCCATCCCACCCGCGTGACGGAGCCTGGAGCAAGTACCAGCGTATCCCCTTCGAAGCCGTGGTAGGCGTCAGCATGGAACACCATCCGTACCGTGTGGGAGCTGGCATTATCCACCCGATGCTCCACGATCGTCTGACCGTCGCAACCCATCAGGAGCGCGGTGATAATAATGGCTGGCATGGTCTTCATTGGTTGTAAGAACGAAAGGTCCAGCCGGGAATTGCCTGCCCTCAGATCGCTCCGACACCCAGCAACAACGCCGGCTCCTCCAGCAGGCTCTTCACGGTATTAAGGAACGCCGCGCCCGTGGCGCCGTCCACCACGCGGTGGTCGCAGCTCAGGGTCACCTTCATCGTGTGACCGATGACGATCTGCCCCTGCTTCACCACGGGCTTCTCCATGATGCCACCCACGGCCAGGATGCACGCATCGGGCGGGTTGATGATCGCGGTGAACTCGTCGATACCGAACATGCCGAGGTTCGAGATGGTGAAGGTGTTGCCCTCCCAGTCCGATGGTTGCAGCTTCTTGTCCTTCGCACGCTTCGCCAAATCGCGCACTTCATTGCCGATCGTGCGCAGCGGCTTGCCATCAGCGTAGCGCACCACCGGCACCAGCAGGCCTTCATCCACCGCCACGGCTACGCCGATGTGCACGTGTTCGTTGTAGCGGATCCTGTCGCCGAGCCAGCTGCTGTTCACCTTCGGATGCTGCTTCAGCGCCACTGCACAGGCTTTGATCACCAGGTCGTTGAACGAGATCTTGTCCGGTGCGATCTGCTTGTTGATGGCCTCGCGGACGCTCATCGCACGCGCCATGTCCATCTCCAGGGTCAGGTAGAAGTGCGGCGCGGTGAAGAGGCTCTCGCTGAGGCGACGCGCGATGGTCTTGCGCATCTGGCTCACCGGCACCTCCTCGAACTTCTCGATCTGCGGCGCTCCGATGTAGCCGCCACCGCCGAAATTCTCGATGTCCTGCTTCGTCACTCTTCCGTCCGGACCACTGCCGGTGACCCGGCCGATGTCGATGCCTTTCTCTTCCGCGAGCTGACGGGCCAGCGGGCTTGCTTTCACGCGGCCGTTGCCGGCTTGCGCAGGTGCGGCGGCTGTGGCAGGACCGCCGAACATCGGCTTCGGCGCGGGAACGCTTCCTGAGGCAGCGGGTTTCGCCTTTTCAGGAGCAGGTGCAGGGGCAGCAGCAATGGTCTCTTGCCCCTGCGCCTGCTCCTTGCGTTCATCCTTCTTCGGTGCGGCCTCGGCTTTGGGTGCCGATGCGGCCTCTCCGGCCAGCAATGCGGTGATGTCCTCTCCCGCTTTCCCGAGCACCGCCAGCACACTGTCCACCGGCGCGGCCTTGCCCTTCTCCACTCCGATGTGCAGCAGCACCCCGTCGGTGAAGCTCTCGAACTCCATGGTGGCCTTGTCGGTCTCGATCTCCGCGAGCACCTCACCGCTCTTCACGGTATCCCCCACCTTCTTGTGCCAGGCGCTCACCACCCCTTCGGTCATGGTGTCGCTCAACTTCGGCATGCGTACGATCTCGGCCATGTCGTTGGGGCGTTCAGTCTTTCTCGAATGGGTAGTTCTTCTCGGCGTACACGTCGTTGTACAGCTCGTCTTCCGTGGCCATGGGGCTCTCCTCGGCGAACTTCACCGCGGCCTCCACCTCCTTCTTCACGTCTGCATCGATACGCTCAAGCTCCGCCTCACTGGCCCACTTGTTCTTCAACAGGGTGGCGCGCACGCTTTCGATCGGATCCTGTTTCTTGTAGGCCTCCACCTCCTCCTTCGTGCGGTACTTCTGGGGATCGCTCATGCTGTGCCCCTTGTAACGATAGGTCTTGATGTCCAGCAGGTAGGGGCCGTTGCCATCCCGCGCATGCGCGCAGGCCATCGCAATGGCTTGGTGCACATCCTCACAGCGCATGCCGTTCACGCCGAGGCCAGGCATGTCGTAGCTCTCGCCGATGGTGCTGAGGTCGTGCACATTGCTCGTGCGCTCCACGCTAGTCCCCATCGCGTAGTTGTTGTTCTCGATGATGAAGACCACGGGCAACTTCCAGGTCATGGCCATGTTGAAGGTCTCGTGCAACATGCCCTGGCGGATGGCGCCATCGCCCATGAAGCAGAGCGTCACATGGTCCTCCCCACGGTATTTGTCGGCAAAGGCGATCCCGGCACCCAGACCGATCTGCCCCCCCACGATGCCGTGTCCACCGAAGAGGTTGCGCTGCTTGTCGAAGTAGTGCATGCTGCCACCCTTGCCCTTGCTCGTTCCGGTCATCTTGCCGAAGAGCTCCGCCATCACATGCTTGCTGGGGGTGCCGAGCACGAGCGGATGCGCATGGTCACGGTAGCCGGTGATGAGCCGGTCCGTGGGGCGGATGGCGGTGATCATGCCCGCGAGGATGGCTTCCTGCCCGATGTAGAGATGGCAGAACCCACCGAACTTCTGCATGGTGTAGAGCTGGCCGGTCTTCTCCTCGAAGCGGCGCATCAGCACCATCTCCTTGAACCAGCGCAGGTAGGTCTCCTTCCCGAAGCCGGTCTCGCCGCCTTTTCCGGTCTCCGCTTTCCTGGACTTGCTGCCCTTGGCGGCAGCGGCTGTCTTCGTGCTCATGAGGTGAGGGCAAATATAGCCCGGCCCCTTCCGGTAGGATGGCGGTTCACCCGTTGAGGAAGGAGGCGTCGAAGGAGAGCGGCAGCAGTTGTCCGGCGCTCCGTACTTCATACACTGGGCCGTTCGGCACGCCCATCAACAGTCGCAAGGGCTCGCGTTTCTGACGCATCTCCTGCTCCAGAAGAGCCTGCCGGCAGATCCCACAGGGGGTCACCGGCCGCTCACCCGTCACCGAAGGCACCACGATCGCCATGGTCTCCGCCACACCGTTCGGGTCGAAGGCCATGGCGGCGTGCAAGGCTGTTCGCTCCGCACAGGTCCCGGCCGGAAAGGAGGCGTTCTCCTGGTTATTCCCAAGGACCACACGACCATCCCTCATCCGCAGCGCCGCGCCCACCTGGAAATTCGAATACGGTGCATAGGCCCGCAGCGCCGCCTCGTGGGCGGCGTTCAGCAGCGCCT
>Ga0116144_10004812_pt1 | contig 12620 bp, 8 predicted proteins | sample AD_UKC035_MetaG_FD_89746 | JGI IMG/M metagenome (GOLD analysis project Ga0116144, IMG submission 89746) | Active sludge microbial communities of municipal wastewater-treating anaerobic digesters from USA - AD_UKC035_MetaG | ecosystem: Engineered > Bioreactor > Anaerobic > Digestate | place: USA... | reverse complement strand
GTTGAAAATAAACGGTTTAATGGCCTTTTGAAATTTCTGAAGGTGTCATTATTAACGCGTCAGGCTCAACCGAAGAAGCCACGGGGACGGCCAAGAAAACAGATGCCAGCATAATGAATGTAGCGAGTAATACGCACCAGAGAGAGTTTTTGCACCAATACGCGCACGCGCACGCACGTCATGGGGTTCGAGGTATTATATGAATATTTCAAAAAAAATGTGTGGTGCTAAAACGCGACAAGGGACACCGTGTAAGAATACACGACTTTACAAAAACGGACGCTGTAAGAATCATGGTGGATTATCCACCGGGCCACGAACCGAGGAAGGGAAAGCACGGGCGCTTGAAAATCTAAAGAAGCCTAAAAAAGAATGAGTTGCTACATATCATACAGATTGTCAGCTTCTGTCTTTACTAAAGCAAATTGTAACAATAACTGAACTTATTTGACCAACCTTTTATTTTTACATTTTTGCCTTTTTCGTAAACTCTAATAATTTTAACGTCGGCGTCCAATATCTTTTTCAGTAGCGCCAATCCCGCAATCTGGGAATCATCGACAGTTCTTTTGTTAATTTTTGCTTCAATAAACAGGAATGTTCCATCTTTTTTGATAAGCCAAAGATCGGGCTCGGCAATGTCATCAAACATTTTAGCCTTTTCCTGTAATTTTCTTAAATTAGGAATACCAATATATTCAATGAGTGCCTTCTGGTAAATTCTCTCAAATTCTTTAGAGTAATTATCGCTACTGGTCGGCACAAAAGAGCTTGATGCTACTATCCAGCCGGGATTTTTCAACCAATCATAGGATCCATACCAACCCGATTTAATATTATCTAAATTATCAACCACAGCCTTTGCCACATCAAAGTGCATCGTTCCCCTGGGGTACGGGTTATCTTTTCTTCTGCCAAGGCACTTGCCGCTTTCATCTACAACAAAACCTTTTTTATACCCGACAGTTCGTTTAATTGAGAGGGGTGCATTCGATTTAAGTAAAATATCAATACAGTTATCATCATTGCTTTGCCATTTATGAAGTTCATCTAATTCATAAGGCAACAGTTCTTCTATCAATGATACTGAATGCTCATTCATTAACGCAACTCCGCTTTGAGGCAATAACTGTTTTATCAATAATTCCAATCCGCATGACTTGCCGGAAATTTATTCAGCTCGGTTTTCAATTTCTTCCAGCTCGGCAGATACATGTCCATGTAATAAAGAAATTTATCTTTGTGATGGCGTTCGAGGAAGTGAATCATTTCGTGCACAATAATATATTCCAAACAGCGTTCCGGTTTCTTCGCCAGTTCAAGATTAATCCAAACCCTTTTCTTTTCTATATTGCATGAACCCCATTTGGTTTTCATATGCTTTACCTGCCAGCCATTAACCTTGACCTCTAAAATCTTCGCCCATTTTTCAATGATGGCGGGTATTTGTTTTTTAAGCTCGGCGCGATACCACTCTGTCATAATCTCGTGCCGTTTCTGTGTAGAGGCTCTCGGCCTTACATAAAGATCAAGATAAGTCTTGCTTCGGATGACGACTTTCGGCGGTGCTTGTGCTTCAATAATGTTCAATAAATACCTTCTGCCCCGGAAGTAATGGCTTTCTCTCTGCTTATATTCCCTTGGTGTAATTCTTTCCTGGCCTGCAAATTTCTGCCGGTGCCGTTTTATCCATCCCAATTTGGAAATGGCAAAAAGCCGGATGGCATCTTCATTCATCTTCAGCGGGGCAGCAATGCGCACCCGTCCCGTCGGCGGATAAACACCAAGATGGATATTCTTGATGTCTTTAGAAATCACATCAATTTTTATGTCGCTGATGGTAATTTGCTTCATTAGTAGTCTTGCTGCTTTCGGACGATATTTAATACATACTCAGGTGCGGGATGTTCAATTCTGTGCCGCTTGAGTGTTTCTTCAATCGCATATTTCACGGCTTTTGTTTTTTGAATATTATCCCGCCATCCGTCTTTTTTGGTTTTCATGATTTTTTCATTAAGCTCATTGGCCAGCGCTTCATCATTGCCAAGATTATCATACAAGGCTCGTTTAGCGTTTGTATTAAGGGATGCCGGGTATTCCGACGCCGTCTCCGGTTTCATAACCTTGCGGCAGGCGGCGATGATTTTCTGAAGATACTTTTCATATTCCAGCGTTTCTTCTTTGCGCATTTTGATGAGTTCATCCAGAAGCGCACTCATTTTTTCGTAATACATCGGATTGGTCGGCGCTTTTTCAATGATTGCTTTCCGCAAATTGTTTTCAATGGTTTCGGCCATCGCCACTTTGTTCTTCTGAATGTTTTTCGGCAAGGCTTTAGTGGCATCCTGCCCTTTTTCCACCAACAGCTCCACCAGGCTCAGATCATCAAAGTTAGCCAGCATCCGGCTTTCTTCCGCGCCAATATAGCTGTCAATCAAATGCCGCATGGCCGGTTCGTACTGTTTTAAATCAACATAATCACCGCTGGCAATCTGAATTTCTTTGCGCAGATTCTCAAAATGTTTGATGTCGTCCTTGATTTGTTCGGCTTCCTTGTCGGAATAACCCGCATCTTTCATTTCATCGGCGATGTTGGCATAAGCGCGGATCAGCGAAAGAGTGAGTTTGTACAAAGAAACTCGTCTTGGCTCGGTATCTTTCAGGTCGTCCGGATTTCCTGTGTCCTTGCCGCAGAAATAGCGGATGTGTGCCATGCTGTCTTGGGGCGGTTCCACCGGTTCGCATAATGCCTTGATAGCTTCCAGTGCTTCGTCCAGGCGTTCCCTGCCTTTTTTTAGGCGGTCTTTCAATAAACCTTCCACATCCTCTTTCTCGTAAGCATCAAAAGCGCCGGATGTATAATCGGTAAAAGCGTGCTTTAAGCTGTCAAACAAATCCATGTAATCAACGATATAGCCGTAATCCTTGTCATCGCCGTCCAGACGGTTGACGCGGCAGACCGCCTGAAATAGGCCGTGATCCTGCATTTTCTTGTCAATATAAAGATACGTGGCGGGAGGCGCGTCAAAGCCCGTCAACAGTTTATTGACAACGATCAGCAGTTTCATCTGAGCAGGTTCATCAACAAATTTTGCCTTGACCTCTTTTTCAAACCGTTCGACTTTCTTGATGGCTTCTTCCGGCGATTCATTGAAATACTCAGCCAGCATCTTTTGATAAATCTCAAAGCGCTTCAATTTCTCGGTATAGCCTTCGCCAGATTCTTCGTCTTTAATGTCGGCATGGCTGGGGACGAAAGATGTGACGATGGCGCAATGATTCAGTCCGGCGCTCTTAAATAGCTCATAATACCGGCAGGCATTATAGATGCTGTCCGATACCAGCATAGCATTGCCTCTGCCGTTTTGCAGGCGTTCCTTTTTCGCCATGTCCATCATCATGTCCATGACGATTTTTTCCAGCCGCGATTTGGAACTGAATATTTTCTTCAGCGTACCCCATTGCTGCTTCAGTTCGGCTTTGGCTAAATCAGTTAATCCTTTTGTCTTTAAATCAAACCATTCATCAATCTTATCCATTGACGTAAGTTTCTGTTCAACGTCTCTGGCTTCATAGCGCAAATCCAGCACCACCTTGTCGGCGACGGCTTCATTAAATTTGTAGGTGTGGATATATTTGCCGAAGATCTCCATGCTTGTCTGCTTGTCCGCTTTTAAAAGCGGAGTGCCGGTAAAACCGATAAACATGGCATCGGGCAGGAATCCTTTCATGGCTTCGTGCAATTTGCCGGACTGGGTGCGGTGGCATTCATCCACAAACACATAGATGTCGCCTTTGGCTTTGAAGTCTGTCGGGATGCTGCTTTTCAATTCCTGCAAATAGGCGTCAACGTCGCCTTCTTCTTTCCCGCCGAACTTATGAATCAGCGAGCACATCAGCCACGGCGAATTGTCATTAAGCTTATCGAGTAAATCCCTTCCGCTTTTGGTACGGTAAATGTTTTCAGATACACCTTTGTAAACTTTTTCAATCTGTTCATCCAGTTCTTCGCGGTCGGTGATAATCAGCACCCTGCCGTTGGAATTGTATTCCCGTATCCATTTGGTCAGCCAGACCATCGTCAGGCTCTTGCCGCTGCCCTGCGAGTGCCAGATGATGCCACCTTCTTTGCGTTTAATGTGGTCTTGCGCCGCTTTCGTGCCGAAATACTGGTTATGCCTGCTCAGTTTCTTGATTCCCCGGTCGAAAACGATGAAGTCATGCAGCAGTTCAATGAAACGTTCCTTGTTCAGTAGTTCCACAATGTTTTTATCCAGCGGGTAATCGTATTTGGCCGCTCTCTCCCGCACAGGTTTAGTCAGCGTCAGCAGGTAATGGTCGTTCTTATTTATTTCTTCGCTGACTTCCTTCCATTTCATAAAATATTTTTCTTTGGTCTCAATGGCGCCGTAAGAAATGCCCTCAATGTCATTTCCGGCCATCACATACTGAATAGTGGAGAAAAATGGCTTGATGAAGATATGCTTTTGATTGTCCAGGTTCTGGCGGATGCCTTCGGAAATGGACACCGTGCTGCGTTTAAGTTCCAGCACACCCAGCGCAATACCGTTGACATACAGCACAATGTCGGGCCGTTTCTTGTGGATGCCTTTGATGGTCACTTCTTCGGCAATGGCAAAGTCGTTCTCCTGTGGATTCTTCCAGTCAATCAGCCAGACGGTTTTCTTGTTATGGCCTATTTCCGACTGGACGTTAACGCCGTAGCGCAGCATGGAATAAACTGCTTTGTTGACGTGGTAGAGTGATTTGCTTTGGTCTTTGACGGCCTTGCCGAACGTATAAAGGGCCTTGTTAATCAGGTTGGGGCTGTATTTTTTCCTGGTGAGATAGGCTGTGAGAAGTTCTTCTTCAACATTGCTGTTGTTTTCCCGTTCTTCCCAGTTGCCGAGATAGTCGTATTTCAGTTCCTTCTGGAATAATGCAATTACGCGGTTTTGAGTTTCCCGTTCTTTTTTGCCGATGTCGCTCATATTAACCTTTAAATAGTTTAAAGCTGACCTGATACCTGTAAAAATCAATATTATTAGTTACGGACAAAGCTCTTTTGATTCTTAGGTCATCCTCCAAGGCAATGATAACACCTCTCACCGTTTGATTATTCTCTGCCAGTTCTTCCTTTACATAACCCATATAGCGTTGAATTTGCCCAACCACGTTATCACTTGCTCTCCCTTTCTTTAATTCAACCACCAGGAGAGCATTCTTGTCCTTGCTGATAGCAAGTATGTCAATCGGGCCTGTATCGCTGGGGTATTGCTGTCCAACCAATTCACCGTCTTCTTCATAAATATCATAATCTTTTCCGAGATCTGTTTGTTTCCAGTTCTGTACCAGGAACTCTTCTAAGTGTTTTTCCAAAACAAAAACCGACGGATCTTCAACCGTTTCATCTGTTGAAATAATGACGGGCGGTTTCGTGCCGCCTATCAGCATTTCAATTTCTTCCGCGTATTTGCTGATTTCGCTGACTGTTCCAATGGAGCCTGTCGAGTTTCGTAAACCCTCGCTCATTGCCGAGCGTTCAATTGTATTCGGATACCATTTTACGGTTCTGCGATGCGGCAAAGCACTTTCAGGGTGATACGAATAAGTATCCAGCACCTCTCCCACATAATAACTTCCGAGCCCGTTGGGACAAAGGACTATATCGCCATTACTAATCCCTTTGGCTATCGTCCAGAGAGCGCCACACGAAAGACCGGCGGATATTTTGCTTTTATCGGGGTGCTTTTCTAACCAAATAGGGATAAATTTTTTATTAAACTCTCGCCAGTTATCCGGTAGCTGATTAGAAAGGTCCATATCAAGTTCAAAATCTACACCGATGAAATTTCCTTTGTAACATTCATCGGCATAAATGCTTTTAGCGCCTAACATTACCCGAAAATACCTTTTCATATTAATCTAATTCTCCCCGTTAAGAGATTTTGCATCATGCCCTGCTTGAGCATTTTGTATTTATCCAGTTTCTTTTCCAATCCAGAAAGTTCAATATCAATATCTCTAAGAATAAGTCCAATATCTTGTTGTTTTTCAATATTTGGATATGCAATTTCAATATTGCCTACAATAGTCGTGTTTAAATTCTTTTGAGTGCCTGGTTGTCCCTTACCTGTTAATATTTCGGTTTGCGCCTGTAAGACAAAATAAAGAAAAAAAGTGTCAATAACTTTTTCGTAATTTGTAAACAGAACAAATCCATCATGGATACAAGCAGGAATATTTATTATAATGGGCACGCCGATCGTGGCACAAATAGACATAATCAAATCACCCTTATCTACTGCAACACTATTCCTTGCACCATCTTCGGAAAGATATTGGGTTGTTGCATTTAGGTAAACACTCGAACTTGTAACATCAGAAATTCTAATCCAACCTCTCCCTCTATCTGAAAACCATTTAGGGTCTTTTATGGGTCTTGGCGAAGCACCACGTCGAATGTTCGCAATCTCCCCCAACTTCTTTACTTCCCATCCTGCTTTCGGTTTCAGCAATTCCTGCATCGCGCCTTGTTTGATGGCTTTCTTTTTGGCAATGAGTTTTTCTAGTTCGGCAATGAGCGCATCGGCATCATTTAAGGCTTCGGCAATAGCGGTTTGCTCGGCTTTGGTTGGGGGGAGGGGAATTTTAATAAGTTTCAAATTAGTTTTTGAAACACCATACACTTTCATGCCAGTTGCCAAAGCATCCATCTGCTTTTTTACCAGACTGTTTGGCTGTAGGTATCCTTTAAATCCATTGGCGATGGCTTCCTGTTTGTCTCTTAATAAAAATGTGTGAAGTCCAGAAATTGCTTTTCTGTTTTTTAAATTTTTAACTTCTACGCTTTTCCCAACACCTTCATAATCTTCAGAAGCATCGACAACAATCAAATCGCCATCTTTCAGCAATGGGTAGTTTTTGAGAAGTTCATTTTTTATAGAAGGTAAATAGATTTTGTCACAATCCAGAAAATGCAAGCATTTTGTATGAATATCACCATAATGGACGTACTTAATTGTATCGCTTTCAGTTAATTGTGCCCGTGAATAAGTGGCAGTGGTTAAAAAATCAAATACTTCATCATAAGAAGCCAATAACCAATCGTCCGGTATTATCCCAACCTCAGTTTTTTTAAACCCTTTTGGTATTTCCATTGCTTCTACCATTTGAAATTCATCTTTCTTAAATGGGTTTCCACTTTAGCAGTCAGTTCATCGACATTTTTGTTCAACTGGGGTAGCGGTGTTTCGTAGCGTTCGGCCAGTTCTTTGATGCGCTGGGTAAGGCATTGGCTGATGTTATCCATTTCGGTGCTGATACGTTTTTGCATTTCCGCCATCCATTTCTTTTCCACCACGATGTTTTTTATTTCGTCGATGGTGAGCTTTGGATACTGGGCAATAACTTTCTTTTCCAGTTCGGCCAGGGCTGCTTTTATTTTTGCTTTTACCTCTGCTTCTTCTTCCATCAGCTTTTTATACTTGTGCAGCATATCGTATTCTTCGGCATTGTCGGCGGTGCGTTTGCCGATATCCTTGATGGCTGTCTGCAAATTTTTCTTGCTGATCTTTTGCTTGTCATCCATCGCCTCTTCCAGAAGTCCGTCTTCACCGCCGTGTTCTTCCCGCAGTTCATCCATTTCGGCGTTGAGTGTTTCCGCCTGCGCTTCCATTTCATCAAGGGCTTTTCGTTCCCTGGCAAAGTATTCCTGAATGATTAAAGCAGGTGGTATTAGGATGCCTTCCAGCCCTTCAATGCCGGCTACCTCTTTGACCACTTCTTTATCGCCTTTTTTTGTTTTCTTCCGGATGCGTTTTACTTCATTGCCCGCTTTCCAGCCATCGGCGGCCAGTTCGTAAAAATCGTCCTGCATGGTTTGGGCCCAGTAATCCATCAGGTGCTGATACATGGTGTATTTGTCGGTGAGTTGCCGGTTGTCATAATGTTTCAGAAGGTTTTCGGAAAGAGTGTGTATTTCCTTTTTGGGTTTCAAGCCTTTGTCCAGTTCCCTGGTGTAGGCAACGGTCTCGGTTCGCCATTTATTAAACACGCCATTCATCTTTTTGCCGAATGCGGTAAATTCCGGATGATTGAAAATGGTGTTCTTAATGTCATCATGGGCAACGCATAAGGTGGAATAGTTGGCGCGGGTGCTCGGCTTGAATAATGCGCTTTTCAATGTCGGATACACTTTCCAGTAACTTTCCAAATCATCAATATCACGGTTGGGAATGTCACCCAGCAGATGGGCTGCAATATCCTGCAAATCTTCTTCTTCCTGACTGTCAATGTAGCGGGGAATGTTCAGGTTATAGTCATTCTTCGGGTCGGCAATCTCGGCAATGGGAATGTTGCGCGAATACCTGGGTATTTCAAGCCGGTTGTTGAAGGTATCCACTATTTTGTGGATGTCCCGCTCACGCAGGCGGTTTTTATTGCCGTCTTTAATAAATCCCTTACTGGCGTCAATCATGAAGATGCTGTCGCGCTTGTCGGCATCTTCTTTATCCAGCACAACCAGACAGGCGGCAATGCCCGTTCCGTAAAACAGGTTGGGCGGTAAACCGATAATGCCCTTGATGTAACCTTTCTGGATAATCTTTTTGCGGATGTCGGCTTCGGCATTGCCACGGAACAACACGCCCAAGGGCATAACAATGCAGCCTTTGCCTTTTGATTTGAGGGATTTAATCAGGTGCAGCAGAAAAGCAAAATCGCCGTTCTTTTTGGGCGGCACGGCATCATAGCCATCGAAACGCTTATAAACGTCATTGTTCGGGTCTAAGCCGTTCATCCATGACTTGTAGCTGAAGGGCGGATTGGAAACGCCATAATCAAACTGTTTGAGTTCGCCCGTGGTTTCATCTTTAAATTCCGGCGCGGCCAGGGTATTGCCCTGTACGATGTCGGCATCGGGATTGCCATGCAGCCACATATTCATCACCGCCAGGGCGCGTGTGGCATTGTCGTTTTCCTGCCCGTAAATGGTAATGCCGTGCGGCGCTTCATCTGCCGATTTCAAAAGCAGCGAACCGGAACCGGTCGTGGGGTCATAAAGTGATTCTGTCTGGCTTTTGGATTTGCTGATTCCGATGACTTTGGCCATAATGCGGGACACTTCCGAAGGCGTGTAGAACTGGCCTTTGCTTTTGCCGCTTTCCGTAGCAAAGTGGCGCATCAGGTATTCATAAGCATCACCCAGCAAATCATCATTCTCGGCGCGGTTGCTGCTGAAATCGAGTTCCGACTTCTCAAAGATGGAAATAAGATTGGTTAATTTATCAACCTTATCCTTTCCCTTGCCCAGCTTTTCATCATCATTGAAGTCCGCAACGGTAATGACACCCGTCAGTCCGTTGGCCTGGGCAAATGCACCGATAATTTTGTTGATTTTGTCCCCGATGTCGGCTTTGCCCTTGTGCTTCACCATATCGTAGAAGCTGGCGTCCGCCGGTATGTCAATCATCGGGTCTTTTTTGTCGGATACGTATTTCATGAACAGCATAACCAATACATAGTCCTTGTATTGGCTGGCGTCCATGCTGCCGCGCAGTTCATCACAGCTTGCCCATAATGAACTGTATAATTCTGACTTCTTAATGGCCATGATTATTCTCTTTTAATTTTGATGGAATAGATGTCTTGCGGCGCGAAGTATAGAAAGAAACAGGCGAATATGTCAACCCTTATTAGCCGATCCCACTTCAGGGGGGGGTTGATTATTGTTTATAATTAGTTTATCGTATACACGTACTTTAGCTCAGCCTCAAAAAAAGATTCATTTTAAAAAATTAACGCAACGAAGTATGGGAGTAGAATCATATCATGAAAACTCTCGGTAAAATTGGTGCGGTGATTGGACTATTGATCATCATCGCCTTTGCCAGCGCTATTGGCAAGAATCTTGGTAAATCAGCCGTAAAAAATTATGAGCAAGGAAAAATTGACAGCGCAATAGAAGATGCATTGCTTGAGGCCTCTCAACAGATCAATAAACAGTTGCCAATGATGGTTGATTCAGAAACTCGTTTGGATGTGACAATGTGTGCCGGCAAGCACGTGGCATATAAATACACAATGATCAACGTGTCGGAAAAAGAGATAGACAAAATAGACTTTGAAAATAAGATGAAGGCGCTACTGGTGAAAAATCAATGCAGCAATGAAAATACGATCAAAATGCTGAAGATGGATGTTCGATACAACTATACGTATCTGGACCGGAATGGAATTTTACTCGCCGCAATCAATATTAATAAAAGTCACTGTGGCTTTTGATTATTTGCATTACATAACAGGAGCAATTTACACGATCAATAATAGTTCCAGTCACAACAGTTATTCATGCGAGGCAGGCTATGAAAAAATGTCCTTTTTGTCAGGAAGAAATTCAGGATAGTGCTATTAAATGTAGATATTGCGGTGAATGGCTTAATAAACAAGACGAGCCCTCGTCAAATATAGTTGAACCTAATGCCAGCAACGCAACACCGCCACAACCGTCTTTACCACAACAAAGTACAGTCGTCACACCTCCCCTAGCAAGACAGAAAGAGCAAACAATGCAATATGCTGGATTCTGGAAAAGAACCTTAGCGTCAATCATAGATTCAGTTATCACATCAACTGGAAGTATTTTAATTTTATTATTACTAATTTTATTATGCAACAGTGAAAAGCAATATTCTATAGCTCTTACTATATGGTATATTTTAGCTGTTGTTATTGTGTGGTTGTATTACACCTTAATGGAAAGCTCTTCTTATCAAGGTACTGTCGGAAAAATATTTTTGGGAATAAAAGTCACTGATTTGAATGGGCACAAAATTGGTTTTGGCAGGGCAACAGGCCGCCACTTTGGAAAGATCATTTCTGCCATTATACTTTTTGTGGGATTCATCATGGTCGCTTTCACTAAAAGGAAGCAAGGCCTTCACGATATAATGGCTGGATGTCTTGTTGTTAACCGTTGGCCTGAGATTTCTGTGAGTGAGGTTGCTGAAGTAGAAAAAATAATTCGCGATGCGGAAACAATGGCATCTGGAAAAGTTAAAAATGATTCAACTTATAATTCAACATCGGAAGCACAACACAATGATGAAGAATTTATCGAATTGTTAAAATCCTCTATAAACGAAAACGGGCTTAACAATATTCCCGGCAAGGAATTACTTGAGATATATCATCGCGCGAAGTTGATAGATGCTTCCAGTAATAACCGCGATATTGAACTGTCGAAAACTATCAATACATTATCAGACGAACTTAAAAAGAGAGGATTATCGCCAGATGTTAAACCACAAAAAAAATCGAGCCATCAAGAATATCCTTTGGCAAAAGAAGAAAGAAAGGCAGCAACGGCTAAAGTGGTCATTGCAATTATACTTGTAGTGGCAATTGCGGTAGTCTTTTTATTTTTAAATGATATTAGATCAAATTCTCCTAATCAAACGCAAAACAATTATACCGTTACTGAAACACAGGCAACGCCGCAAGCATTGACCGCAGAAGAATGGGTTGAGAAGGCAAAAGCATTATCGGTTGATGGGAAATTTACAGATCCGCAAAAGGCAATCGAATATTTGAACAACGCCATTAAACTTGAGCCAGGTTTTACCGGAGCCTATATTGAACGTGGAGATGCTTACATTGGCCTCGGTCAGTATCAACGGGCCATTGAAGACTACAATGAGGCCATTCGGCTGAAACCGGATGATTCTTATGCCTACTTCTTCCGTGGCTTCGCTTGTGCTGGGCTTGGTCAGCATCAACAGGCTATTGAAAATTATAGTGAGGCTATACGTCTGGGACTGAATGATGCTATTTCTTATAGTAGCCGCGGAAAGTCACATAATGCGATGAAACAATATGAGCAGGCTATTGCAGATTTAAACAAAGCTATCCAGTTGGACCCTAATTTCCCCGGATCATACAGGCACAGGGGTAATACTTATCGCAATTTGGGTCAATATCAGCAGGCTATCAAGGATTTCAATGAAGCCATTAGATTGAAAGCGGATTATGTAGAAGCCTACAACGACCGTGGGCAGGTTTATTTAAGTAGAAACAACAAACACCTTGGCTGCAATGATGCGCAAAAGGCGTGTGACTTGGGAAACTGCGAATTATTAGAAGCATCTAAAAACAGTGGAGTCTGTCATTGATTTGGTTAGAACTGGCGCATGATTTCCCTGTCTATGGCGCGGGGAGAATCCTCAAAAATCATCAATCCAGAACCTTACAAAACCTTACATTCGATCCTTGCATATCCTTGCATTATTTTGGCCGAAACGGACACGGGAAAAGAGGTTGAAAAATGCCATTTTCAGGCGTGCGGGTTGGAAATTGGGTTGGAAATGACTTTGCCATTGTCATTTTATAAGAGGCAAAATCCCTGTAAGTGATTGATTTTATATTTGGTAGTCCCACGGGGACTTGAACCCCGGTTTCCGGCGTGAAAGGCCACGTTTTTTCCTTTATGGCGCCGGAAGCAATCAAAGACGGTCTTATACCCGGCCATGTTTCGCTCATCGTGCAAAGCGGGATGCTTTCCGGTGGTTTCCTTATGGATATCGTCAGTAACCGCATAACGGGCATCAATAAAGTATGCTCCG
>Ga0116144_10004809_pt1 | contig 12621 bp, 9 predicted proteins | sample AD_UKC035_MetaG_FD_89746 | JGI IMG/M metagenome (GOLD analysis project Ga0116144, IMG submission 89746) | Active sludge microbial communities of municipal wastewater-treating anaerobic digesters from USA - AD_UKC035_MetaG | ecosystem: Engineered > Bioreactor > Anaerobic > Digestate | place: USA... | reverse complement strand
TCTTCAGCTTCGGCGATGTGCGCGACGAGACCTTCCGCGGGCTGCCGGGGCTGCTGGCCGACAGCCTGCCCGACCGCTTCGGGGAACAGATCCTGAACGCGTGGCTGGCCACCCAGCAGCGCACGCCCGGCAGCGCCAACCCCGTGGAGCGCCTGTGCTACACCGGTCGCCGCGGCATGGGCGCGCTGGAGTTCGAGCCGGCCCACAACGAATGGGAGGCCAGCAGCGAGGCCCTGCAGGTGGAGGACCTGGTGCGCGTGGCGAACAGCGTGCTGTACGAGCGCGCGGCCTTCCGAACGAACCACAAGAAGAAGGACCGAGCGGAAGCCCTGCTGGACATCCTGCAGGTGGGCACCTCGGCGGGTGGCGCGCGGGCCAAGGCGATCGTGGCCTTCAACGCCGATACTGGCGAGGTACGCAGCGGTCAGATCGACGGTCTGCCCGGCTTTACCTACTGCCTGCTCAAGTTCGATGGGGTGACCAACGAGAAGCTCGGCGACCCCAAGGGCTACGGCCGCATCGAATACGCCTACCACCTGATGGCGCGGGCCTGTGGGGTGGAGATGATGCCCTGTCGCCTGCTGGAGGAGCACGGCCGCGCGCACTTCCTCACCCAGCGCTTCGACCGCGTACGCGATGCGGAGGGCAACGTGCACAAGCTGCACATGGCCACGCTCTGCGGCATTGCGCACATGGACTACAACCAGCCGCTGGTGCACAGCTATGAGCAGGCCTTCCAGGTGATGCGTGTGCTGGGCCTGCCCTACCCCGCCGCCGTGGAGCTCTTCCGCCGGATGAGCTTCAACGTGGTGGCCATGAACTGCGACGACCACACGAAGAACATCAGCTTCCTGATGGACCCGCAGGGCGACTGGCACCTGGCCCCGGCCTACGACGTGACCTACGCCTACCACCCGGAAAGCCTGTGGCTGCGGCAGCACCAGATGAGCATCAACGGCAAACGCACGGACATCACCCGCGATGACCTGCTGGCGGTGGCCAAGGCGATGAACATCAAGAAGGCCGGGGCGATCATCGACGAGCTGAAGGCGGGCGTGAAGAAGTGGAAGATTTTTGCGAAGAAGGCGGAGATGCCCGCGAAGCAGGTGGAGATGATCGGGAAGATGCACCGAACACGGCTTTGAAGATCAATGGAACGTCCCATACACCTCCCCGACCCCGCCTTCTTCCAGCGCCCGCGCCCCACGGCCGAGCAGCCCTTGGTGGTGATGATGAGCGCCTGCCTCGGCGGCATCCACTGCGGGGTGGACGGCAGCACCAACGGCGACCACACGCCCCTGCGCTCATGGTTGGTACGACCTGAGGTGCGGCTGGTGAAGTTCTGTCCTGAGGACTTTTCCTTCGGCACACCACGGATGACGCCCGACAGCCATGGCGGCAACGGCTTCGACGTATTGGACGGCAAGGCGCGTTCGTTGGCAGAGGACGGCACGGACTGGACCGAGGGCATGGTGAAAGCCGCGTACGAGATGCGCGACCGGGCCCTGCGTGAGCGCGTGGACGTGGCGATCCTGATGGACATGAGCGGCGCATGCGGCAGCACGGTGACCTACCTGGGCTCGCGCTTCGCGGCGGACAAGGTGTACCAGCAGGGTCCGGGGGTGGCGGCGGCGGCGTTGATCCGTGCGGGCATCCCGGTGATCTCGCAGCGCGACGACCGTTCCCTGCGGATGCTGCGCGACCTGCTCGACGGCACGCATACACTCACCGACGAGCGCGACCATTGGGAGAAGGAGTGGTACCAGAGCTACTTCGCGCGGCCATGATCGATCGCATGAAAAGCTCCCCTTCCAACTTCTCAAAGGGATCGGTCATTCCGAAGTACAACATTGTACAGATGACCTGGCCGACCAAGTATACATCCAAGGTCGTCTTCATTTTCGAGCTCCTTTGGTTCAGCGGCTGGATGTTCCTCGTGATCCGCTTCGACAATTGGTGGTTCGGCCTAGCCACCTTATTGCCTGTACTCTTCAGAGGAAGGATGTACCGAATGTTCAATCGCTGGAAAGTGGTCGGTCAGATCACAATGCACGATGACAGGATCACCGTTTCCATGAATGGTACATCAAGGGATATCCCACTCCGGGATCAGAAGATGATCAAGCTTTGGAAGGTCATAACCGATCGCACAGAAGGCAGCGCGCATTTGCCACAGTTCGCAATGATCGTTGGGCTCCAGTTCGACCGTGACGAAGAGTTCCTTGTGCTGAATGAGATGCACCTCTCCGCGCAAGACAAGCTCCAGTTCATGGAGCCACCACCGAGCTTCGGCACATTGATGTTCCAAGCCTGCCGAAATCACGGCATTAGAGTGTTGACGAAGAAAGGCGAACCATGGAGCGATTGGCTGGAGGCTCGATGACCAGCGCGTGAGGGGGCGCAGCGGCAGCCCCGCGCAGGCGGGGCCTTGCGGGCGCGTGGAGCGAGGAGGCGACCGCAGGAAGCCACCGCAGCCCCGCGACCACTGGCCACGACAAGTCGGGCTACAGCGAAGCACCCGACCCCGAGGCTCTGCGAGGGGACACGCCGCTACCTTCGCCGCCCTCCATGAGCAAACACAAGCTCGACCTCCACGACATCTTCAACAAGGGCGACCAGATCGACCAGGCCTTGAACGAGGCGATGAAGTTCGTCGACCGCCGCATCGACATGCTGGAGATCATCCCCGGCAAGGGAAGCGGGCAGTTGAAGACTCTTCATCCCGCCCCTGCGGGAAGAAGGTGCGGTCACCCCGGCCTTGAACCGGGGCTGCAACTACCGGAGGTGAAGAAGACCTACCACCGCATCGATAAGGACAGCGATAACTTTGGTCGTCTGTTCGTCCGGTTCAAGCACTAACCTGCGATCGGCACCGTTCAGACCCGCAGTGCCGACCCATGCTTCGCACCTCCATATGCTTCTTCGCCGCAGTGCATGCTATTGGCGTGATGTGCCAGGTGGTGCTGAACGAAGCGTGCAGCAAGAACCTCGACCTCATCACGGACGCGTTCGGCGCCACCCCGGACTGGGTGGAGTTGCACAACTCCGGATCCGAGCCGGTGGACCTGACGGGATATCACCTGAGCGATGACCCCGCTCGGCCTTGGAGGTGGGCGCTACCTGCGATCACCATGGACCCCGGCGCTTACCTCTTACTATTCCAGGGCGAAGAGAACGAGGACGGCCTGCACTTCCCTTTCAACCTGGATAGGGATGGGGAAGCCGTGGCCTTGAGCCGTGTGGATGAAGGGCTTGTCGATATCCTGGACATGCCGTTCCTGAAGCCCAACCACTCCACGGGCAGGAATCCGACCGGATCCATGGTGATCTTCGATGAACCGACTCCTGGAGCGGCGAACAATACGACCGGATACCCCGGTTATGCCACGGCCCCTGGTTTCAGCATCCCACCGGGGTTCCACAGCGGGCCAACATCCATTGCCATCACTTCTTGTGCCGAATGTGACATCCATTTGACCTGGGACGGCCGCGAGCCCGATGCGAACGCCGAGGCATACACCGGACCGATCACATTGGAGCAGAGCGGTGTGGTGAAGGCCGTCGCCTATCAACCAGGCCACCTGCCTTCCGTGGTGACGGCCGCCACCTACCTGATCAACGCGAGTACCCGACTGCCCGTGGTATCCCTCAGCGTTCATCCGGACAGCTTGTTCGACGATACGCTGGGGCTCTACATGTTGGGCCCGGATGCGGAGCCGGACTACCCGCACTGGGGTGCGAACTACTGGGATGAACGCGGCATCGACGTCCGCTTCGAGTACTTCGATGAGGCCGGTGTGAAGCGCATCGACCAGGATGTGGAACTGCGGATCCACGGTGGCCGTGTTTCCCGGAACCAACCTCAACGCCCTCTCCGCCTCACCGCGCGCGACCGGCTGGGAAAGGACCGCATCGAACAGGTCCTCTTCCCGGAGAAGCCCGGAGCCGACGCCTTCAAACGGTTGGTACTGCGGAATTCCGGAAGTGATTGGTGCCAGGCACACTATCGCGACGGCTTCTGGCACCAGGTGGCCCTGCACGCCGGCCTGGACATCGATGTGCTCGGCTTCAAGCCCACCGTGGTGTATCTGAATGGCGCCTATTGGGGCATCCTGAATATCCGCGAGCGCGTGGACGTGGACTATCTCGCACTGAACCATGGTGTGGACCCGGAGCCGATCCTCCTGATGGACGAGGAGGACTACATCATCCAAGGGGACAGCTTGCACTTCGACTCCCTGCAATGGTTCATCCGTGGGCACGACATGGCCGATGATACCCACTTCGCGATCGTGGACAGCCTGATGGACCTCAAGAGCTACATGGACTACTTCGCGTTGGAGATCTTCGCTGGCAACTCGGACTGGCCCTCCAACAACTTGAAGTTCTGGAAGCCCTCGATACACGAGGGGAAATGGCGTTACGTGATGTACGACCTGGATGCCACCCTGGACGCGGCCCCGTGGATCCCCGTTGACTTCGACATGTTCTATTGGCTGCACGTGCACCGCGAAGGCTTCATCCACGCGGAGATCTACCAGAGCCTGATCCAACGACCGGAGTTCCGACGCCGCTTCCTCAACAGGCTGGCCGACCTCATGAACACCTGCCTGGCGCCGGGCTCGTTGCTGGCGGAGAATGAGCGCATCCGTAGCACGATCGCCCTTGAGGTCCCGCGTCATTTCGCGCGCTGGGCCACCGACCTGACCACATGGGAGCAGCACAGCAGCCAGAAGCTTCCGGCATGGATGGAAGCACGCGACAGCCACGTGCGGAACGACGTGCTGGAATGGTACGACCTTCCCAACACCGCGTTGCTCCGCTTCGATGTTTTTCCGCCAGAGGCAGGAAGCCTTCAGGTGAACACCCTGACACCGGAACTTCCTTTCGAAGGGACCTACTTCAACGGGAACGACATCGATGTATCCGTGACACCGGCGCCTGGATTCTCCCTGAGCCACTGGACCTACAGTGCTGAACCCACAGAACAGGCGAAGAGCGAGCACCTGCGCCGTTCCTACGCCTCGGATGGCAGCATCACAGCCTATTTCGTGAAGGAAGGCAGCACGATCCACGCCTTTCCGAACCCCGCGGCCGGGGCCTGCGAAGTGAGCTATGAAGCACCGCGTGCGGGCCTGGTGGAAGTGGCCCTGTTCGACGCACAAGGCAGGTTGCTGGCCGAATGGAACACCCAGGTGAGTGCCGGCGTGAACCGGATACCCGTGGACCTTTCGCGCTTCGCAGCGGGAGTATTGCACATCCGCGTCACCCAGGACGGGACCCGGAACACGGCTAGGGTATTACGATCCTGAGCCAAGGCTGACGAAAAGGCGGAAGCACGGATCCGGTCCGGGAATTGCTGACCGCCCTGCCCACGCATGATCCCTACCCCGAGCAAACTGCCCACAGCCCGTGCCGAGCGCGCAGGAAGCGGCCCCAAAGCGAAGATCCGCGCCATGGCCGGCGAATTATCCAAGGCAGAGCGCAAGGTCACGTGGCGGGCCGCCTTCCAAGCCTACATCTGGCCACGTCGCAGGCAGTTGCTCATCGGGCTCGTGCTCATCGTCGTCAGCCGCGTAGCGGGAATGGTGCTGCCGGGAAGCACCAAGTATCTGTTGGATGACGTGGTGGCCAACAACGACCTGGGCATGCTCTGGATCCTGCTCGCCGCGGTGGTGGGTGCATTGATCATCCAGAGCGTCACGAGTTATGTCCTCACCCAGCTCCTGAGCGTGGAGGCCCAGCTCCTCATCAGTCAACTACGTACCCAGGTGCAACGCAAGATCCTATCATTGCCGACGAGCTTCTTCGATAACACGAAGAGCGGCGCGCTCGTCAGCCGCATCATGAGCGATGTGGAAGGCGTGCGCAACCTGGTGGGCACCGGGCTGGTGCAGCTGATCGGAGGCACGCTCACAGCCTTGATCTCCCTCGTCTGGCTCATCTACATCAGTCCGTGGATGACCCTATTCACCCTGGTACCTGTGGGCTTCTTCGCCTTCGTGGCCATGAAGGCCTTCGGGCGCATACGACCCATCTTCCGCACCCGGGGCGTGATCAATGCCGAGGTCACCGGACGGCTGACGGAATCGCTGAACGGCGTGCGCGTGATCAAGGGCTTCGGCGCGGAGGAGCAGGAGAACAAGACCTTCGAAAAAGGTGTTGAACGCTTGTTCGAGAACGTGAGGACGAGCCTGACCGCCACCTCCTTCATCAGCAGTATGAGCACCCTCTTGCTCGGCCTGGCCAGCGCGGGCATCATGGGTATCGGTGCCTACCAGATGGTGGGTGGCGAGCTCACCAGCGGCGAATTCGTGCAGTTCACGGTGCTGCTCGGCTTCATGATCACACCCATCGTGCAGATGAGCAACATCGGGAGCCAGCTTACCGAAGCATTCGCGGGGCTGGACCGGACGGAGGAGATCATGAACATGGACCCGGAGGACATGGCGGACGTGCGGCCCATCGTGCTGACGGACGTGAAGGGCGATGTGGCCTTCGAGAACGTTCATTTCGCCTACGAGGAGGGCAAGGAAGTACTGCACGGGATCGACTTCACGGCCAGCAAAGGGTCCGTGATCGCGCTGGTGGGCACCAGCGGGAGTGGCAAGAGCACCATCGCCGGGCTGGTGGCCACCTTCCTGACACCGAGCAGCGGTCGGGTGCTTGTGGATGGTCTTGACCTGAGCAAGGTGCGTCTGAGCAGCTACCGGAAGCACCTTGGCGTGGTCCTGCAGGACGATTTCCTCTTCGAAGGCACGATCCGGGAGAACATCCTCTTCCCCCGCCCCGACGCCACCGAGGAGCAGCTGATGAAGGCCGTGAAAGGCGCCTATGTGAACGAGTTCACCGACCGCATGGAACTGGGCCTGGATACGGTGATCGGTGAGCGCGGGGTAAAGCTCAGCGGTGGTCAGCGGCAACGCGTGGCCATCGCGCGGGCGATGCTGGCTGATCCGCGCATCCTGATCCTGGACGAGGCCACCAGCAACCTGGACACGGAGAGCGAGGCCTTGATCCAGAAGAGCTTGAACGAACTGGTGAAGGACCGCACCACTTTCGTGATCGCGCACCGCCTCAGCACCATCCGACAGGCCACCGAGATCCTGGTGGTGGAACAAGGCCGCATCGTGGAGCGCGGCACCCATGCCCAGCTCATCGCAAGGGAGGGCCGCTACTACGACCTTTACACCTACCAAGCGCGCATCTGAAGCGGTGGCAGGAATGCCAGTGACGTACCGTTGCACAGCACGGAATCCACTGACGTTGAGGACCCTGGCGACCCGGGACCACCCGGATCGGCCGTCAGGTATCGCACCTGCACCGTGCAACTGGCTGCGGAACTAATGCTCGGGTTGGCTAGACTTGTGATCCCCGGCACAACCCAGACCAAACCGGCCGGTGGAGATCGGAACATGAGGAAACAACTACTTACGCTCTTATCGGGCTTGATGACGGCGGCGGCCTTCGCGCAAGGCAATGTGGTGGTGCAGGTGATCACGCCCAGCTCCATTGCCGGTTCCTATTCGAATGCTTACGCGGTGGCGGATGATGGCTGGTCCGTCCCCGACCTTACCCTGCCGGAGAACGCCGTCCAGAGCGAACTGGCCTTCGGCTATGATGGATCCTCTGCGGATTCGCTGGGCTGCGAAGCCCTGGTGAACGGCAGTGAAGTGGCGGGCAAGATCGCGGTGATCTATCGCGGTTCCTGCAACTTCAGCCTGAAGGCCTTGAACGCTCAGAACGAAGGCGCTCTAGCCGTGCTGCTCATCAGCAATGGTGACGACCTGAACATCGCCATGCAAGGCGGCGACTATGGTCTGGATGTGACCATTCCGGTGGTCATGATCTCGCAGACCAGCGGCGCACAGATCCGCGCGGTGATGGAGGTTGAGCCGGTGACCGCTATCATCGGCAACAATTACGGGGCCTTCCCGAACAACCTGAGCGTGGATGCGTTCGACTTCCTGGTGCCGGCGGCAGCGGCCTATCCCCGTGCGATGGCGGCCAACCCAGGTGAGTTCTTCGTGTCGTTGGGTGGCTTCGTTCACAACTTTGGCAGCGCCGATCAGGGGACCGTCCGGTTGCACGCCACCGTGACCCGGGAAGGCACGGAGATCTACAATGAGGTCGCCGAGGTGAGCAGTTTGGCCCCGGGCGACAGTGCGTTCATCTCCCTCCCCGACCTGAATCAGGACATGTGGGATGGCAACTACGAGATCACGTACATGGTGGAGAGCGATCTGGAGGATGAGTTCATTGAGGACAACACCTACATCATCCCGATGCACTTCGCTGACATGCTGAGCTACGCACCGGTCGATCCCGTAACGAGCAAGCCTATCGCACCGATCTCCGTCGTACCGGCCGAGTTCGAGGGGCCCTACCGCTCCTGCATCGCTATGAACGGCGCGAACCTTGGTCGTCTCTCGGTCACAGGCATGTACTTCACCGGCCGCACACCCACCGACGAGGTGGAACCCTTGGATAGTGCGCTCACAGGCCGCCTGGTGGCCACCTACGCCTACCTATGGACGGATGTGATCGCCAACGCCTTCACCATCCCGACGGACGGGGGCCTGGCCACTTTGGACAACGGCTCCTACACCTACACGGAGAACCTGCAGAGCGAGCCTGTCTTCATCCCCTTCTCGGAACCGATCAGCCTGGCCAATGACCAGCGCTACCTGTTCTGTGTAGAGACCTACGAGTCCATCTTCCGGCATGGCTGGAACGAGGATGTTGACTACGGGCAGAACGCGGACTACATCGCCGAACCCACGAGCCTGATCCGCGATGGCGCCACCTGGTTCAACGGTTGGAACGGATTGGGTGGTGCGCCAGCGATCTCTGTGGAGACCGTGGTGACGACCAGCATCGGGATCGAGGAGAACGACCGTGTTGAACTGACGCCGTTCCCGAACCCCACCCGTGACCAACTGCGGATCCCGATGAAAGGCCAGACCGGTGCGGCAGCGCTCCGCATCTTCAGCCTGGACGGCCAGCTGGTCTCCGAGCAGAAGGTGGCCGTGGCAGGTAATGAGACGATGAACGTGGACCTCACCGGCCTGAGCGCCGGCACGTATCAATTCCATATGGACTTCGAGAACGGTCAACGTTCGGATTTCCGCGTGGTGGTGACCAAGTAGTCTTTGCAGTCCGACCGAATAGCGGCCGCTCCGAAAGGGGCGGCCGCTATTCTGTTGAGGGTGTATGGAACACAGATAACGGAGATGGAGCGGATCAACGCTGATAAGCCCAATGCTCCTCTACCTCAGATCCGCGCACCTCATAACGACCCGCGTAATCCGCGTTCCATCGTTCTACTCCCCGATATCCTCGTTCCTGAATAGAACACGGATGACGCAGATCGAACGGATCAACGCTGATCGCTCAATGTGCCAATACCCAGATCCGCTCAGATCATAACGATCCGTGTCATCCGCGTTCCATCGTACTACTCCCCGATATCCTCGTTCCTGAATAGAACACTGATGATGCAGATCGAACGGATCAACGCTGATCGCTCAATGTGCCAATACCCAGATCTGCTCAGATCATAACGATCCGCGTCATCCGCGTTCCATCGCGCTACTCCCCGATATCCTCGTTCCAGAGCTCCGGCTCGGCAGCGATGAACTCCTCCATCATCTGCACACACTCCGGCAGGTCCAGGTCGATCACCTCCACACCGTGGCTCTCCATGAATTCTTTGGCACCGGCAAAGGTGCGGCTCTCTCCCACCACCACCTTCTTGATCTTGAACTGCACGATGGTGCCCGCGCACATGTAGCACGGCATCAAGGTCGAGTAGATCGTAGTGCCCTTGTAGCTGCCGATGCGGCCCGCGTTGTTCAGGCAGTCCATCTCGCCGTGCAGGATCGGGTTCTTCTCCTGCACGCGCTTGTTGTGCCCGCGCGCGATGATCTTGCCATCCCGCACCAGTACCGAGCCGATGGGGATGCCACCCTGTGAACGGCCCAAGCGGGCTTCGTCGATGGCGGCTTGCATGTGTTCGTCCATGTGTTCGGTTGTCGGGTGGTTGTCCTAATTCAAGGTCAAGACTATTGATCACGCATGTTCCACCATTCGGTTACGAAATGAGTTGATCACGTTTGCAAGCGCAAGAACTCCAATGACGCTAAGCATTTCCGTGTAGCCCATTATCCAGTACCTGATCTCGATGGAGCCTTTCGACAAGATCATCCACCCGATCAATGGCAATAAAGGCAACACGATCTCTTCCATACGCGAGCGTCTCATTAATCGAAGTCCGGCCTGTAACAAAACAATGAATAGCGCAAGAACGATCGCATAAGGCACGTAAAGAGACGTACCGAGCACCACAACACCTATGTCACCTGACTCGATCACGTTGAATGCCACGAATACCAGGATGACCAGAGCGCCCAGGACGACACAGGCATCAACTAGCGTTCGTTTCATGACAAATCAACCCACTCTACTCTACCCCTTATAATGCCTCGGCTTCTTCGTTACCAGCGCAGCAGCAGGTTCCGGCACCCAATGGTGCAGACCACCTGCCAGTTCATCATTGAAGCTCTTCGGGATATTCCCGGCCGCCGTGCGCTCCCCCCAGGTCAAGTGCTCTTTCCCATCATCACGCCGCTCCATGGTGATACAATCCTCCACGGGACAGACGAGCGAGCACAAGTTGCAGCCCACGCAGTTCTCGTCGATGATGCTCGGGATGCGGTTCGTGGGATCGCTGCTTAGCGCGATGGCCTGGTGCGCGCCGTCCTCGCAGGCTGTGTAGCAGAGTTGGCAGCCGATGCACTTGCTCTCGTTGATACTGGCGGTGACCTTGTACTTCAGGTTGAGGTCCTCCCAATGCTTCACGTTCGGCAGTGCCTTGCCGCGGAAGTCTTCGATGGTCTTGAAGCCCTTCTCGTCCATGTAGCGCTCGATGCCCGGCAGGATCTCGCGGATGATGCCGAAGCCGAAGTGCATGACGGCGGTACACACCTGAACGGTCGTGGCACCCAGCAGGATGAATTCCACCGCATCGCGCCAATTCTCCACGCCACCGATCCCGCTGATCGGTAGGTCCACCTCGGGGTGCTGGGCGCAGTTCTTCACCATGTTGAGCGCGATGGGCTTCACGGCCGGACCGCAATAGCCGCCGTTGGTGCTCTTGCCATCCACGATCGGGTAGGGCACGAAGTTGTCAATGTCCACCCCAACGATGCTCTGGATGGTGTTGATCAGCGAGATCGCGTCACTTCCACCAGCCCTTGCTGCCCGCGCCGGACGCGTGATGTCCGAGATGTTCGGCGTGAGTTTGGTGATCACCGGAACCTTGGCTACTTCCTTCACCCACTCCACGATCGTCTGTAGCACCTTCGGCTCCTGCCCTACCGCGCTGCCCATGCCGCGCTCGCACATGCCGTGCGGACAACCGAAATTCAGTTCGATGCCGTCGGCACCGGCGTTCTCCACGTCGCGGATGATGCTGTGCCACTCTTCGCGCGTCTCCACCATGAGCGAGGCGATCACCGCATGATCCGGGAAGCGCTTCTTCACCTCGCTGATCTCGCGCAGGTTGTCCTTCAGCGGCCGGTCGGTGATGAGCTCGATGTTGTTGAAGCCCACCATGCGCTTGTCGCGGTAGTTCACGCTGCCGTAGCGGCTGCTCACGTTCACCACCGGTACACCGAGCGTCTTCCACACGGCGCCACCCCAGCCCGCGTCGAAGGCCTTCATGATCTGGTAGCCGGAGTTTGTCGGTGGGGCCGAGGCAAGCCAGAACGGATTGGGACTCTTGATGCCGGCGAGGTTCGTTCTCAGATCTGCCATTGTCGATCAGATAATTAGATGATCAGAAGATCAACCCTTGCGATCGTTCAGGTAACTGTGTATCCCGTGCGCTGCCTTCTTTGCTTCAGCGGCGGCATTCACCACTTCCACGCCACCGTTCACCGCATCCCCTGCGGCGAAGTATTTCGGGTTGCTCGTCTGGTAGTGCTCGTTCACCACGATGCGTCCGCGGTCGTCGAGGATGCGGCTCTTTTGTTCAATCTTCACGCCAGGGACCTGCTCCAGTAGCTCCACCTGCTTGCCCTGGCCGGTGCCGAGCAGCACCATGTCGCATGGCTCGACGAACTCGCTGCCGGGGATCGCTTCGATCTTACCGTATGCAGCCTTGTTCCGGATGAACTTCACCCCGGTCACTGTGCCGTTGCCCATCACTTCGACCGGCGTCACATTGAACAAGGTTCTCGCACCGCTCTTCTTGGCCAGGTCGAACTCGAAGCCGTACGCGCCCATCTCCTCAGGACCGCGACGATAGGCGATGATCACGCTCTCGGCGCCCATGCGGCAGCTCTCGCTCGCAGCGTCCATGGCCGTATTGCCGCCGCCCAGCACGATCACCTTGTTGCCGACGGGTGTCATGTGGTGCTTCATCCGCAGTTCCTCCACATATTCCAATGCCCCCATCACACCCTTCTTCTCCTCACCCGGAATGCCCAGGGTCGAGGTGCCGCCCAGCCCGATGCCGATGAAGATGGCGTCATAAACCTTCTCCAGGTTCTCGAAGTCGGCACGACCAGTCACCGGCTTGTTGTAGTGCACGTTGAAACCGAACTGGTCCTGCAGGTA
>Ga0116144_10004799_pt1 | contig 12647 bp, 13 predicted proteins | sample AD_UKC035_MetaG_FD_89746 | JGI IMG/M metagenome (GOLD analysis project Ga0116144, IMG submission 89746) | Active sludge microbial communities of municipal wastewater-treating anaerobic digesters from USA - AD_UKC035_MetaG | ecosystem: Engineered > Bioreactor > Anaerobic > Digestate | place: USA... | reverse complement strand
CGCGTCGCAGATCAACGGCTGCGCCTGGTGCCTGGACATGCACACCAAGGACGCGCGCGCGATGGGCGAGAGCGAGCAGCGTCTGTACCTGCTGCCGGTGTGGCGCGACGCGCACTGCTACACGCCGCGCGAGCGCGCGGCGCTCGGCTGGACCGAGGCGGTGACGAAGATCGCCGACGTGCACGACGTGCCCGATTCCGTCTATGCCGAGGCGCGCAAGCACTTCGACGAGAAGGCGCTCGTCGACCTGACGATGGCGATCATCGCGATCAACGGCTGGAACCGACTGAACGTGGCGTTTCGGACCACCGTCGGCGACTACGTCAGCCCGCACCGCAGCAGCAAGTAGCTTGCTTGCGCCCGCTCCCCCGACTGCGGTGGGGGCGGATCGGTGTAGACCCAGGGACGAGCCCAAGGCTTCCTTCCCTACAATCGCTCGCCATCGACGAGGGCGGGGCAACACGCCCGCTCCTGATCTCGGACTTGCGCCCATCGCATCGCGGGCCGGCGCGGACTCCCTGCATTCCACCCTCGATGCAAGCGCTGCTCAGACTCTCTCGGGCAATCGACCGCGTCAACGCCACCGTCGGCCGCTACGCGATCTGGCTGATCATGGCGGCAACCGCGATCAGCGCGATCAACGCGGTCGTGCGCAAGCTGTTCAACTACAGCTCCAACGCCTACCTCGAGGTGCAGTGGTACCTCTTCGCGTGGTCGTTCCTGATCGCCGCGGGCTACACCCTGCTCAACGGCGAGCATGTTCGCATCGACGTGCTCAATCACCGGCTGCCCAAGCGGCTGCGCGTGTGGATCGACGTCGTCGGCTACAGCCTTTTCCTGACGCCGCTGTGCGTCGTGATGCTCTACCTGTGCACCCCGCTGCTGCTCGAGAAGATCAGCTCGGGCGAGATGTCTCCCAATCCGGGCGGCCTGATCCGCTGGCCCGTATGGGTCGCGATCCCCTTCGGCTTCGGCCTGCTGCTGCTGCAGGGCTGGTCCCAGCTGATCAAGTCCATCGCCTATCTTCGCGGTCAGGGCCCTGACCCCACGATGCCCCCGAACAAGAAGACGGCCGAGGAGGAACTCGCCGAGAGCCTGCGCCGGCAAGGGCGCGGCACCGAGGGCGGCGCCACGCGCCCCCTGGCCGACTGACCTCGCGCGAGCGGCCACCCGATGCACTTCATCGCCTCGAACTTTGCCCCCGTGATGTTCGGGGGCCTGGTGTTCTTCCTGATCCTGGGTTTCCCGGTGGCTTTCAGCCTCGGGGCCTGCGGCCTGCTCTTCGGCGCCCTGGGTGTTGCGCTCGACGTATTCCCCTCGTCCATCCTGATGGTGCTGCCCTTGCGGCTGGTCGGCATCATGAGCAACGAGACGCTGCTCGCGGTGCCCTTCTTCACGCTGATGGGCCTGATCCTCGAGCGCAGCGGCATGGCCGAGGACCTGCTCGAGACGGTCGGCCAGGTTTTCGGGCCGCTGCGCGGCGGCCTGGCGCTGGCGGTGGTGCTCGTCGGCGCGATGCTGGCGGCGACCACCGGCGTCGTCGCGGCCTCGGTGATCTCGATGGGCCTGATCTCGATGCCGATCATGCTGCGCTACGGCTATTCGCGCAGCCTGGCCAGCGGCGTCATCGCCGCCTCCGGGACGCTCGCCCAGATCATCCCGCCGTCGCTCGTGCTCATCGTTCTGGCCGACCAGATGGGCCGCAGCGTGGGCGACATGTACAAGGGCGCCTTCATCCCCGGGTTTGCGCTGATGGGGCTCTACATCGCCTGGGTGTTCGTGCTCGCGATCCTGAAGCCCTCGAGCGTGCCCGCGCTGCCGCCGGAGGCGCGCACCTTCCGCGATGCCAAGGGGCACACGGGCTACGCCTCGCTGACGGTGCTCGCGCTGCTTTCGGGCGCGGTCGGCTACTACCTCGGCGCGCACATGGAGGCGGTGCACACCTGGTGGCTCGGCACGCCGGTGGATTCGGTGCCGACCGACGAACGCATCGTCGTCGCAATGTGCGGCGGTGTCTTTGTCGCCTGGCTGATCGCCGTCATCAACTCCTTCACCCGCCTCGGGCTGCTGTCGCAGCTCGCCGAGCGCGTGACTTTCGTGCTGATCCCGCCGCTGCTCCTGATCTTCCTGGTGCTGGGCACGATCTTCCTCGGCGTGGCCACGCCGACCGAAGGCGGCGCAATGGGAGCCATGGGCGCACTGATCATGGCCGTGCTGCGCCGGCGCCTGAGCTGGAACCTGCTGAAGCAGGCGCTGGCGACGACGACGAAACTCTCGTCCTTCGTCCTCTTCATCCTGATCGGCGCCACCGTCTTCAGCATGGTGTTCCAGGCCGCCGACGGCCCGGTGTGGGTCGAGCACCTGCTGGCCAAGCTGCCGGGCGGACAACTGGGCTTCCTGATCTTCGTGAACGTCATGGTCTTTCTGCTGGCGTTCTTCCTCGACTTCTTCGAGCTCTCGTTCATCGTCGTGCCGGTACTGGCGCCGATTGCCGAGAAGATGGGCATCGACCTCGTCTGGTTCGGGGTGCTGCTGGCGGTCAACATGCAGACGTCGTTCATGCACCCGCCCTTCGGCTTCGCGCTCTTCTACCTTCGCTCGGTGGCGCCGGAGAAGCCATACGTCGACGCGGTGACCGGCAAGACGATGGAGCCGGTGACGACGATGCAGATCTACAAGGGCGCAATCCCCTTCCTCATCCTGCAGCTCACGATGGTCGCCATCCTGATCGCCTTCCCGGGACTGGTCACGAGCCACCTCGACCCGAAGTCCGGCGTCGACGCGGAAGCGGTAGGCACGCAGATCCTGCAGGACCTGGAGAACACGCCGGGCTTCGGGAGCGAAGAAGACGGCGCCGCCAACGACAAGAGCAGCGGCAATCCATTCGAGTAAGGCGAACGCGACGCCTGCACCCGGGAAAACCGGATGCCGCGCGCGCTGCGGCGCGCGTCCCGGGCGCCGCGTGCCTGCGTGAAAGGGAGAGGCGTCGGACGATCGGCGCCGAGCCATGAAGAAAGGGCCGTGGCTTGCGCCAGGGCCCTTCTGGTTTCCGGCAATCCCTGCGCCTGACCGGCGGCTGAGCGTGCAGCCAGCCGGTACGCAGGGGAAGCGGATCAGATCTTGAGTCCCGCCATCGTCTGCGTGAACTGCAGCTCGGAGACGCGGTTCCAGAGGATCTGGTCGCGCTGGAAGGCGCGCATGTCGTCGAAGACGCGCTTGAAGACCTCGGATTTGGCGCGGTGCTCCTCGTACACCTCCTGCGCCGCCTTGAAGCCGGCCTGGACCACGCTCTTCGGGAAGGGCTTGAACTGGATGCCGCTGGCCACGATGCGCTTGAGCGCCGGCGGGTTCAGCGCCAGGTACTTGGTCGTGCCGTCGTTGTAGGCCTCGGCCGCGGCGGCGCGAACGATCGCCTGGTTCTCCGGCGAGAGCTTCGCGAAGGCCTTCTTGTTGATGAAGAACTCGAGCTCGGCGCCGCCTTCCCACCACGCGTTGTAGTAGTAGAACTTGGTCACCTTGTTGTAGCCGAGCCGTTCGTCGTCGTAGGGGCCGACGAACTCAGCGGCGTCCAGCGTGCCCTTCTCGAGCGCCTGGTAGACCTCGCCGCCCGGCATGTTCTGCGCAACGACACCGAGCTTGGCCATCGACTCGCCGAACACGCCGCCGCCCAGGCGCATCTTCAGACCCTTGAGATCCGCTGGCGACTTGATCTCCTTGCGGTACCAGCCGCCCATCTGCGTGCCGGTGTTGAGCGCGCTCAGGGTGAAGAAGTTGTACTTGTCGAACACCTCGTCGAGCAGCTTGCGGCCGTTGCCCTGCAGCTTCCACGCGAGATTCTGGTTCGCCGTCAGCCCGAAGGGCGCCGCGCAGCTGAGCGCGAAGACCGGGTCCATGCCGGTGTAGTAGTAGGCCGCGGTCTCGCCCATCTCGATCGCGTCGTCGTTGAGCGCATCGACGATGCCGAAGGCCGGCACGAGCTCCCCGCCCGCGTGCACCGAGACCTCGAACTTGCCGCCCGAGAGCGCCTTCACGGTCTCCGAGAACTTCACCGCGCAGCCGTGCAGCGTCTCGAGCGCCTTCGGGAAGCTCGTGGCCAGGCGCCAGCGAACCGCCGCCTGTGCGTGCACCGCGGGCGCCGCGCCAGCGGCGAGGACGCCGGCGATGCCGGCATGCTTGATGAGAGAACGACGATCCATGAGCTCTGATTCCTTCAGGTGAGGATGATGAAGAGGAAAAAACGGCCCAGTGTAGTGAATCCCATGCTTGCTCAGCCATTGGGGATTCACAGAGGATTCCACAACGGACGGAAGCCACGAGGCCGAGCGGCCGCAGCCGGCACCCCGCTCTTCTCACCGGCAATGGCAAATCTCAGTCGCCTGCCGACGCCGCCCGCTGCGATCCGGCTTCCAGCGCCTTGCTCAGCTCATCAATGACCTGCTGCTGCGGCGTGTGCACCGTGCCGGCTTCCGTCCCGCTTGCCGGAACTGCCGGATGCAAGGCCTGCACTTGGGTGCGCGCAAGCTGGGCGATGACGAAGACGACGACAAGCAGCCCGGCCAGACCCAGCAGCACGCGCATCAACTGACTCCCACTCGATCATCAACGGCTTCGGTAAGTCGTTGATCGGCTCGATGCAAGAGCCTCAGCACCCTCGCGCTTACCGTCAGAACTACCGTCATTTTGAGAGGCATCCCCGAGCGCAGCTTTCGCCATCGATCGGCATCTATCGAGAACAGTCGGCGCTTCCACAATACTCAGCTGTCGCCGTCTATCGAGATCTATCGCGACTTCGCACGCGATTCCTCTGGCGTGAGGCGACTCCTCGCTCGGTGCGAAGTGATCGAGGGGACGCAGGCATCAAAGGTCTTAAGTTGTTGTCGCATCGAGTCTTTGGGAAGATTTTTTTACCGTCACAACGCTCGCGCTCGGACGCGGAAGGTCAGTGCGCATCCGCCGTCTGCTCGGCGGCTTCCTTCCACGGCCTGATCTTCGCGAGCGTCTTCGCGAGGCTCGCCTTCGCGATCTTGGTATCGTAGTCCGCCTGCAGGCGCAGCCACCAGCCATCGGAGAGGCCGAAGAAGCGGCACAGCCGCAGATCGGTGTCGGCCGTGATGGCGCGCTTGCCTGCGACGATCTCGCCGATGCGTTGCGCGGGCACGCCGATCTCCTTGGCCAGACGGTAGTTGCTCATGCCCAAGGGCCTGAGAAACTCCTCGGCGAGCATCTCGCCGGGCGACACCGGCTTGAGTTTCCTGGTCATCTCGTCTGCCTCAGTGATAGTCCACGATCTCGACGTCTTCGGCATCGCTGCCCGTCCAGCGAAAGCAGATGCGGAACTGATCGTTCACGCGCAGGCTCCACTGGCCCGCACGATCGCCCTTCAACTGCTCGAGCCGGTTCGCCGGCGGCGCGCGCAAGTCATCGATGCGTCGCGCCAAGTCAAGCTGCTTCAACTTGCGCAGCGCCGGGCGCTCGATGTTGGCGAAGCGTGGCACCCGGCGTAGCTGAAAGACCGCTTCGGTGTCGGCACACTTGAACGTTCTGATCGCCACGTACGCGATAGTAACGCTTTGCGTGATTAACGTCAAGCGCGACTATCGAGGACGAACCTGACCTGTCCCCTTCCGCCATACCAGCGATTCGGAAGGAGTCCGGGTTGACAATGTCCGAGGCATGCACCCGCGATTTTCATGGCCGAATCCTTCGCACTGACGTTCGAATCGACGGCGCGAGGATCGTTTGCAAGCCTATTGGCCCGCCGAATCATTCCCACTCGATCGTTGCCGGCGGCTTGCTGCTGACGTCGTAGACGACGCGGTTGATGCCGCGCACCTCGTTGATGATGCGCGTCGAGACCTTCTTCAGCAGCGCATAGGGCAGCTCGGCCCAGTCGGCCGTCATGAAGTCGCTGGTCTGCACCGCGCGCAGCGCAACGGCGTGCTCGTAGGTGCGCGCGTCGCCCATCACGCCCACGCTCTTCACCGGCAGGAAGACCGCGAAGGCCTGGCTCGTCAGCTCGTACCAGTTCTTGCCGCTGGCCGGGTCGACGGTGCTCCGCAACTCCTCGGTGAAGATCGCGTCGGCCTGCTGCAGCAGCGTGCGGTACTCGGGCTTGACCTCGCCGAGGATGCGCACGCCCAGGCCCGGGCCGGGGAAGGGGTGGCGGAAGACCATTTCGCGCGGCAGCCCGAGCGCCAGCCCCAGTTCCCGCACCTCGTCCTTGAAGAGCTCGCGCAGCGGCTCCAGCAGCGCAAGGCCCAGCGTCTCGGGCAGGCCGCCGACGTTGTGGTGGCTCTTGATCGTCGAGGCCTTGCGCGCCTGCGTGCCGCCGCTCTCGACGACGTCGGGATAGATCGTTCCCTGCGCCAGCCACCGCGCCTTGGGCAGCTTGCGCGCCTCGCGCTCGAAGACCTCGACGAACTCGCGCCCGATGATCTTGCGCTTGCGCTCGGGGTCGCTCACGCCCTCGAGCCGCGCGAGGAACTGCGCGCCCGCGTCGACGTGGACGACCTTCGCGTGCAGACGGCCGGCGAACATCTCCAGCACCGAGCGCGCCTCGTTCAGGCGCAGCAGGCCGTGGTCCACGAAGACGCAGGTGAGCCGGTCGCCGATCGCGCGGTGGATGAGTGCCGCAGCCACGCTCGAATCGACGCCACCCGACAGGCCGAGGATGACCTCGTCGTCACCGACCTGCGCGCGGATGCGCGCCACCGCCTCGTCGATGTAGCTGCCCATCGTCCAGTCGCCGCCGCAGCCGCAGATCCCGCGCACGAAGCGCTCGAGGATCGCCCGGCCCTGAGCCGTGTGCGTGACCTCGGGGTGGAACTGCAGGCCGTAGTAGCGCCTGGCCTCGTCGGCCATTCCGGCGATCGGGCAGCTCGGGGTGCTGGCCATCAGCTTGAAGCCCGGCGGCAGCTCGGTGACCTTGTCGCCATGGCTCATCCAGACCTTGAGCATGCCGTGGCCTTCGGAGGTGCCGAAGTCCTGGATGCCGCGCAGCAGCGCCGTGTGCCCGTGCGCGCGCACCTCGGCGTAGCCGAACTCGCGCGTGTCGCTCCACTGCACCTGGCCGCCCAGCTGCACCGCCATCGTCTGCATGCCGTAGCAGATGCCGAGCACCGGAACGCCCAGCCCCCAGACCGCCTGCGGCGCGCGAAGCTGGTGATCCTCGTAGGTGCTGGCGTGGCTGCCCGAGAGGATCACGCCCTTGGGTGCGAAGGCGCGCACGAAATCGTCGCCGACGTCGCTCGGGTGGATCTCGCAGTAGACCTGCGCCTCGCGCACGCGCCGCGCGATCAGCTGCGTGACCTGCGAGCCGAAGTCCAGGATCAGGATCTTGTCGTGTTGCATGGGTCGTGCTCAGGCCGCTGCGGCCTGGACCTTGGCGTGGCGGCGGAAATGCGTGACGGCGATGATCGCGCCGATGGTCTGCAGCAGCGCGCAGAAGAAGAACGGCAGCCCGATCCAGGGGTCTCCCATCGGCCGGTGCGAGACCAGCCCGAGCAGTGTGGCCGCGATCACCGGCGCCATCACCGCCGAGACGCTGTTGATCGACGCCACCGCGCCGGCGGTGCGGCCCTGCTCGTTCTCCTTCGCGGCGTTGGAGACCAGGCTCTGGATCGACGCCTGGACGCCGCCGCTGACGATCGAGCCGATGATGATCACGACGAACATCATCCAGCCCTGGCTGGCCAGTCCGAAACCGGCATAGGTCAGCGCCGAGCCGACGAGCCCGCCGCCGGCGAGCTGCCTGGGCGACCAGCGCTTGAGCATGTGCTTGAGCAGCACGCCCTGCACGAACGCGGTCATCATGCCCACCGCGAACAGTGACCAGCCGTTCTGCGCGGGCCCCCAGCCGAACTTGAAGGTCGTGTAGAGCACCCAGCTGTTGTGCAGCGTGTACTGCGCGAGCGACGCCAGCGCGATCACCGCGACGAGCGGCCCCACCCCCTGCAGTTCGCGCAGCCCCTGGAAGGCCGCGATCGGGTTGGCACGCCGCCACTCGAACGGGCGCCGTTTCTCGGGCGGCAGCGACTCGGGCAGCACGAAGAAGCCGTAGAGCCAGTTGAGGATCGCAAGCCCCCCCGCGACGAAGAACGGCAAGCGCAGGTCGATCGCGCCCAGCACCCCGCCCATCGCCGGCCCGAGCGTGAAGCCCAGGCCAAACATCGCGCCGATGAGCCCGAAGCGGCGTGCCCGCTCCTCGGCGCGCGTGATGTCGGCCACGTAGGCGTTGGCGACCGCGACGTTGGCCTGCATCAGCCCGCTGGCCGCCCGCACCGCGATGATCATCCACAGCGCCGTGGCCAGACCCGTGACGATGAAGCTCAGCGCCAGGCCCGAGAAGCCGAGCAGCAGGACGGGGCGACGGCCGTAGCGGTCCGAGAGCGCGCCGAGGATCGGCGAGCCGATGAAGCTCGCTGCGCCGAAGGCGAACGCGACGACGCCGAACCAGTAGCTCTGCTCGGTCGGCGACGAAGTGAAGACGCCGACGATCAGCGGCAACACCGGCACGACGAGGCCGATCGAGATCATGTCGATCAGCACCGTGATCAGGATGAAGGGCAACGCGGCCTTGCGGCCGTGCCCATGAGCCTGCGCCGGGGTCGTCATTCGAGGCGGTAGTTGGGCGCTTCCTTGGTGATCTGCACGTCGTGCACGTGGCTCTCGCGCATGCCCGCCGCGGTGATCTCGACGAATTCGGCGCGGCTGCCCAGCTCCTCGATCGAGCCGCAGCCGCAGTAGCCCATCGCCGCGCGCAAGCCGCCGGCCATCTGGTGGATGATCGCCACCAGCGGTCCCTTGTACGGCACGCGCCCCTCGATGCCCTCGGGCACGAGCTTGTCCGCGTTGGGGTTCGTGGTCTCGTCGTTCTCCTGGAAGTAGCGGTCGGCGGAGCCGGCCTTCATCGCGCCGATCGAGCCCATGCCGCGGTAGCGCTTGTAGCTGCGACCCTGGAACAGAATGCTCTCGCCCGGCGCCTCCTCGGTGCCGGCGAGGATGCTGCCCATCATCACGGTGCTCGCCCCCGCGGCGATCGCCTTGGCGATGTCGCCGCTGTAGCGGATGCCGCCGTCGGCGATCAGCGGCACGCCGCTGCCGCGCAGCGCGTCGGCGACGTCGACGATCGCGGTGATCTGCGGCACGCCCACCCCGGCCACGATGCGCGTGGTGCAGATGCTGCCCGGGCCGATGCCGACCTTGACCGCGTCGGCACCGGCCTCGACCAGCGCCGTCGCCGCGGTGCCGGTGGCGATGTTGCCGCCGATCACGTCGACCTGCGGGAAGTGGCGCTTGATCCAGCGCACGCGCTCGATCACGCCCCGACTGTGGCCATGCGCCGTGTCGACGACGAGCGCATCGACGCCGGCGGCCGCCAGCAGCTCGATGCGTTCCTCCGTGCCCTCGCCGACGCCGACCGCCGCGGCCACGCGCAGCTTGCCTTGCGCGTCGCGCGCCGCGTTCGGGAAGTCGGTCTGCTTGTTGATGTCCTTGACGGTCATCAGGCCCCGCAACTCGAAGGCGTCGTTGACGACCAGCACGCGTTCGATGCGATGCTTGTGCATCAGCGCCTTGCCGTCGTCGAGCGTTGCGCCCTCGTGCACGTAGACCAGGCGCTCGCGCGGCGTCATCACCTCGCGCACCGGGGCCTCGAGCCGCTCCTCGAAGCGCAGATCACGGTTGGTCACGATGCCGACAACCGTCGCGCCGTCCAGCACCGGGAAGCCCGAGAAGCCATGCTGGCGCGAGAGCTCCTGGACCTCGCGCACCGTCGTCCTGGGCGTGACCGTGATCGGGTCGCGCAGCAGCCCCGATTCGTAACGCTTGACGCGCGCGACCTCGGCCGCCTGCTGACGCGGCGACAGGTTCTTGTGCACGACGCCGATGCCGCCCTCCTGGGCCATCGAGATCGCCAGCCGCGCCTCGGTCACGGTGTCCATCGCCGCCGAGACCAGCGGCAGCTTCAGCCTGATGTTGCGGGAGAAGCGGGTGGCAAGGTCGGTGTCGCGCGGCAACACCTGTGAAAACGCGGGGACCAGCAACACATCGTCGAAGGTCAGCGCTTTGCCGATAAGGCGCATGAATGGCTCCGGGCGCAAAAGCGGATTATAGAAAACCCTGCCTTGATCCCGGCTTGACCCGGGCAGGCGCAAGCTCTCGCCGCCGTCACTCGTCGGGTCGTGCCCACCCTGTGTGCAGTTGGTCCGACACTGGGCGCAGACCGAGGTCCCGGCGCGCGATGCCCCGTTCTACACTCCCGCGTCATGAGCTTTCGTCCTTCAACTCACCGGGCCTTCGGCCCGCTCGGCCCGCTCGCCGGCGCGGGCCTGGCCGCGCTGATGCTGTTGCTGGCGCTGCCCGCCGACGCCCAGTGGCGCTGGCGCGACGCCAGCGGGCGCGTGACCATCAGCGACCTCCCGCCCCCGCACGAGATCCCGGAGAAGGACATCCTGCAGCGCCCCGCCGGCGCTCGCGCACCTGTGCCGGCGCGGGCGTCACCGACCGCATCCGCCGCGTCGGCACCGGCGCCGGCGACCGCCGCGGTCGACAAGGCGCTCGAAGCGAAGAAGCGCGCCGCCGACCAGCAGGAAAAGGACAAGGCGCAGGCCGAGGAACAGCGTCTGGCGGCGGTGCGCGCCGACAACTGCAGCCGTGCGCGCAGCCATCTGGCGACGATGGAAAGCGGTCAGCGCATCGCGCGCGTCAACGCCAAGGGCGAGCGCGAATTCCTCGACGACGAGGCGCGGGCCGGCGAGATCCGTCGCGCGCGCGAGATCATCGCGAGCGACTGCCGCTGAGCGGCTCGGCGCAGCCGGCGCGAGCCACGGCGCCCCGTCCGCGGCCGCCCTTGCGCTTACCGGCCTGTGCTTGGTCGCGCAGGCGCCGGGCCTCCTTGGGGGCCACCTGCAGAGAGCGGTAGATCTCGACCCGGTCTCGATCCCTCAGCTGCTGCCCCTTCGGGCAGCCGCGTCCCCAGATGCCAAGCGCAAGCGCTGTTGGATCCAGCCGGTGCCGCTCGAGCACGCCGCTGGCGCGCAGCGCGTCCTCGACCGCGGCTCCCTGGCTCAGCTCGACTTCGCTCAGGTCGATCCGGTGCGGTGCCGGCGCATAGACGACCTCGACGCGAATCGTCGCGGCCGCTGTCCCTTCGGCCTCAACGCGGTCCATAGACCTGCTCGGCGCGCTTGACGAAGGAATCGACGAAGGTGTGGGCGATTCGGTCGAAGACGGGGCTCACGACCGTCTCGAGCGGCTTGCTCGAGAACGCGTAGCGCAAATCGAACTCGATCTTGCACGCCTGCTTTTCGCTGCCCGGGCGGCCCAGCGGCGTGAACAGCCAGATGCCGTCCAGCAGCGAGAACGGCCCGTCGACCAGCTCCATCTGCACGCGCTCGCCGACGACGTTGCGGTTGCGCGTCGTGAAGGCGTGGCGCACGCCCATGTAGGCCAAGCTCAGGCGCGCGGTGATGCCGTCCTCATGCTCGGTGAGCAGCTCGGCGCGCTCGCACCAGGGCAGGAAGCGCGGGTACTCGGGCACGCCGTTGACGAGATCGAACATCTCGCGCGGGGAGTACCACAGCAGGACCGACTTCCTCACATGCTTCATAGAATCACGCCCATTCTAGAAGTGGCCCGTCGGCCCACCCTGCCCGCATGGCCAACATCGTCGAGAACCGGCGCGCCCGTCACGAATACCACATCGAGGAGACCTTCGAGGCGGGCATCGTTCTCGAGGGCTGGGAGATCAAGGCCATCCGCGCCGGCCAGGTGCAGCTCACCGACGGCTACGTGCACATCAGGAACGGCGAGCTCTTCATGGTCGGCTGCCGCATCAACCCGCTGCGCAGCGCCTCGACGCACGTGCAGCCGGAGCCCGATCGCACGCGAAAGCTGCTGATGCACAAGGACGAGATCCGCCGCCTGATCGGCAAGGTCGAGCAGCGCGGCTACACCCTGGTGCCGCTGAACCTGCACTACAAGGGCGGCCGCGTGAAGGTCGAGCTCGCGCTGGCGAAGGGCAAGGCCATGCACGACAAGCGCGAGAGCGAGAAGAAGAAGGACTGGGAGCGCGAGAAGGGTCGACTGATGCGGCAGAAGGTCTCGTCGGCGCCGAAAGGCTGAGACCCGCGTGGGCGGCACGGGCGCATTGCGCCCCAGCCCCGTGCATCGGCAGCGCCAGCTGCCGATGCACGAAAGCCACCGTGTAGCGCCGCTGCCTTACGCCAGCTTCGCGAGCGCCTGCTCGATGTCGGCCTTCAGCGCCGCGGCCGATTCCAGGCCGATCGCGAAGCGCACGAGCGAGCCGGCGTAGGCCTTGTCGCCGCGCATGGCCTTCAGGTCGTAGGGTACGGCCAGGCTCATGGGGCCGCCCCAGGAGTAGCCGATCGAGAAGAGCTGCAGCGCGTCGACGAAGGCGTCGACCTGCGCCTGGCTGTAGCGCGGGTCGAGCATCACCGAGAAGAGGCCCGCCGCCGCGCCGCAGAGCTTCTTCCAGTGCGCGTGGCCAGGGCAGGACTCGAAGGCCGGGTGCAGCACGCGCGCGACCTCGGGTCGCGTCGCCAGCCACGCCGCAAGCGTGCGCGCGGTGGCGTCGTGCGTGGCGTAGCGCAGGCCGATCGAGGGCAGCGAGCGCAGGATCAGCTCGG
>Ga0116144_10004798_pt1 | contig 12652 bp, 9 predicted proteins | sample AD_UKC035_MetaG_FD_89746 | JGI IMG/M metagenome (GOLD analysis project Ga0116144, IMG submission 89746) | Active sludge microbial communities of municipal wastewater-treating anaerobic digesters from USA - AD_UKC035_MetaG | ecosystem: Engineered > Bioreactor > Anaerobic > Digestate | place: USA... | reverse complement strand
TCGGCAATGAAATCGGCAGGGAAGTACTCTTCCAGCTTCTCAGCAGACTCGAATGGATAATGATACTGGGCATAGGGCATGGCGCCCGAATCAAACCAGACGTCGATCAGGTCGGGTTCGCGGAACATTTTCCTGCCGGCAGGTGACATCAGTATGATCTCATCCACAAAGGGCCGGTGCAGGTCGAAGCTTTGATAATTTTCCTCCGAAACTTCGCCTGGAATATATTTTTCATAGGGATTTGAAGTCATGAATCCTGCTCTGATCGCTTTGTCAACTTCCGTTTTCAGCTGGGCGACCGAACCGATGCAGATCGTTTCTTTACCATCTTCGGTCATCCAGATCGGAAGAGGGGTGCCCCAGAAGCGTGAACGTGAAAGGTTCCAGTCAACGAGGTTTTCAAGCCAGTTGCCAAATCGTCCCTCGCCGGTTGCTTTCGGTTTCCAGTTGATCGTATTGTTCAGGGCGATCATTTCTTCACGGTAGGCTGTCGAGCGGATGAACCACGCATCGAGCGGATAATACAGAATGGGTTTGTCCGTACGCCAGCAATGAGGGTACGAGTGGACGTATTTCTCTGTTTTAAAGGCTTTGTTCTCCCTTTTCAGTTTGACAATGATATCCACGTCCACACTATCCTGGTATTCCGGTTTTTCGGGATCATAGTCCGGGTAATATTCATTTTTCACAAACCTTCCGGCGAATTCTCCCATGGTTTCGACAAATTTTCCCTGTTTGTCGACCAGGGTAAGGGAGCCTATCCCGTTTTCCTTGCCTGCCTTAAAGTCGTCGGCTCCAAAGCTGGGCGCAATGTGAACGATCCCCGTACCATCCTCGGTGGTCACAAAGTTGCCCGGGATCACCCTGAATGCGTCGCCATCTATCGGCTGTGCATAGGGAAGCAGCTGTTCATATCGGATGCCGACCAGGTCAGTTCCCTTGCACTTTCCGGCGACTTCAAAGGGTATGTTTTTCTGTCCCGGCTCATATTCATTTATATTCAGGCCTGCATTTTTTTCAGGGAAGAAATTGACGAACAGATCCCTGGCAAGGATGACAGCAATGGGCCGGTAAGTGTACGGATTGAAGGTGTTGACGATCAGGTACTCAATCGCAGGGCCGACAGCCAGCGCGGTATTGGAGGGAAGCGTCCAGGCCGTGGTGGTCCAGGCCAGGATGAACACTTCTCCGTGCACCCCGGGATACAGGAAATCCGATTTCTGATCACGGATCACCTTGAACTGAGCAGTGACCGTATTGTCTTTTACGTCGCGGTAGGATCCGGGCTGATTGAGCTCGTGGTTGCTGATGCCGGTTCCGGCAGCGGGTGAATAGGGCTGGATGGAATAACCCTTGTAAAGCAATCCTTTCTCAAAGAGCCGTGCAAGAAGATGCCAGACCGTTTCGATATACTTATTTTCAAACGTGATGTAGGGATCATCCAGGTCGACCCAGTAACCGATCTTCAGGGTGATGTCGTCCCAGTGATGCTTGTAACGCATCACCTCCCGGCGGCAGGCCTTGTTGAATTCATCCACTGAGATTTTGTTGCCGATATCTTCCTTGGTGATGCCGAGGGTTTTTTCCACTGCAATTTCGATGGGAAGCCCGTGGGTGTCCCAGCCGGCTTTGCGCTTCACATAGAAGCCCTTCATGGTTTTGTACCGGCAGAAAATATCCTTGATAGCGCGGGCCATCACGTGGTGGATACCCGGGATACCGTTGGCAGAAGGAGGTCCTTCATAAAAGATGAATGGTTCATGGTGCTTCCGCTGATCCATGCTCTTGTGAAAAATGCCATGTTCCTGCCAGTATTCCCGGATCTCTTTCCCGATTTCAGGAAGATTTAACTGTTTGTATTCCTGTATTTTTCCTTCATCCGCCAGCGGATTTTGGTCATTGCCTTTAAAAAGTCTGCAAAATTAATAAAAATATGATAACCAGCGGAAAATGTGAAAGAAATGGAGGAGAGGGAGCCGCAAGCTTCAAGCCTGGTGGTGGGTCCTCAGGTTCTCGGGTCTTCGGGTTCTCGGGTCTTCGGGTTCTCGGGTCTTCGGGTTCTCAGGTCTTCGGGTTCTCAGGTCTTCAGGTTCTGCGTCCGGCAGGTTGGATCCTGGAGGTTGGAATTTGTTTGGAATTTGGTGCCTGGGATTTGGAATTTTATCCTGTCGCCTGCTTATCTTTGTCCTATCACTGCTTAAAAAATGTCTTCCGTCAAGCACTATACGATCCCGATCTTCATCCCCCAGCTCGGCTGTCCGCATCAGTGCGTGTTCTGCAATCAGCGGAAGATCTCGGGTGCCCTGCGCGTTCCGGATGCCGCGGAGGTGGAGGTCATCATTCAAAAGCACCTGGACACCATTCCCCGCGAAAATACCCATATCGAGATTGGCTTCTTCGGAGGCAGTTTCACCTGCATTACTCCTTCGCTACAGAAGCATTATTTATCCATTGTCTCCCCCTACCTGCCTTCCGCCTCCCCGCCTCCCTGCCGACCTGTTGACCTGCCGACCCAAAGACCCGCCTCCCGCTTCCTGCTTCCAGCCGCGCAGGGAATCCGCGTTTCCACCCGCCCTGACTGTATCGACGAGGAACGGCTGTACCTGCTGAAGGAATACGGTGTGACCACCATCGAGCTCGGTGCACAATCCATGGATGATGACGTATTGCGGCAATCGGGCCGCGGGCACACAGCAAGGGATACAGAACGGGCCTCGGTGCTGATCCTGAGCCAGGGTTTTAAGCTGGGACTGCAGATGATGATCGGACTGCCCGGCGATACGCTGGACAGATCACTGCATACAGCCCGGCGGATCGTTGAACTGGGAGCCGACAATACACGGATCTATCCGACCCTGGTCATTAAAAACACGCCCCTGGCTCAACTGTACCGGAAAGGGGAATATGCTCCGTTATCCCTGGAGGAAGCGGTGCGCTGGTCGGCAGCAATATGCGGGATATTTGAGAATGCGGGTGTAACAATCATACGCATGGGCCTTCACCCCTCCGAAGGATTGGTCTCCGGGAAAGAACTCCTGGCCGGACCATTCCATCCTTCCTTTCGGGAACTGGTGGAAACTGCGCTGTGGAAAGAGAAACTCAGGGAAGTATTCCTGTGTGAGTCAGGGAAATCCATTCAAATTCAGGTTGCTCCTGACCAGTTGAATGTTGCGATCGGTTATGGGGCAAGCAATAGGAAAATGCTCCTCGAAAGGTTCAGAAGCGTCACATTTGTTAATAATGTATCACTGACAGGAAGGAACTTTTATGTTCATTATTCTGGATGACAAAGTTCCTGAAAAGGCAAAGAAGAGCCTGGAGATCCACGGGGAAGTGATCGGATTCACAACTTCGGGGATTACCTATGAGGCCATTTCAGGCCATCCGGATATTTTTTTCTGCCTGACCGGCCGTGAATGGATCGTTGCGCCCAATCTACCCCTGGAATATCAGGATCTCCTGGTCAGGGAAAAGGTAATCTTTCAAACGGGTATGTGGCCTGTTGGAAGCCAGTATCCGGATACAGCCCGTTACTGTGCGGTTTTCTCTGACGATATGCTTATCCACAACCTGGACCTGAGCGATCCGATCATCCTTGAGCATGCGCAACAACAAAACAAAATTCACGTGAACCAGGGTTACTGCCGTTGCAATCTTATCTCCCTGACACCCAATGGATATATCACCTCCGATGCAGGGATACACAGGATTCTCAGCCGGCAGGGATTCCATTCGCTGTACATTGACCCGTCTCCCATACTCCTCCCGGGATTGCCGCATGGCTTTATCGGAGGCACCTGCGGCGTATACCTGAGCCAGGTGTTTTTCATCGGAAGCCTCCGCTTTCATCCGCAGGGTGACAGCATCAGGAAGTTCATTCGACATCTTCATTATGACATCATTGAGCTTTATGAGGGGCCGCTGTTCGACGGAGGCGGGGTGATGTTTATTGAATAGCCATTACAGATTATCTGGGTAATCGTTAATGGTTATTCAGGGAGAATTTCCAGGCGCAGTACCATTCTTCCGGATGTGCATCCGGGGGGCAGCCGATGCACTCAGTCCGGATCCGCGGATCGATGGCACTGGCGAATGTGGTATACTCCACCAGCCCGCCGGATTTGCAGGGATAATCATCCAACCCTTTTCGCTTCCGGGCCGACTGCACGCGGCAGTCATTCATCCGAAAAACGAAGCTTCCGGGTGTTTCCTCCGCGAAGCTCTGGGTATTGATGGTGGCATACAGCCGGAAGTTCAGCGCCTGTTTCAGCCCTTCAAGTCCCGGATTGTCGGGCAGGTTCAGGAATTTTTTTACCGACCACGCCTCCACAGGCGAAAACTGCCCCCAGCAGGCATCATTGCAACGTTTTGCATCCTTCATGCCGTGCACAAACTCCACGGCCTGGAACCACACCCCGTCGTTGGCAAGCCAGTTGACCGCCAGGCCTTCTTTCAATGCATGCAGTTCTTCATCGCTCAGGTTCATCATCGGACCGGGAAGGTTGCCGGTAAATTCGAATCCAAGGACTTTGGCCAAACGCTTCACCTGAATCTCATACGTCCGGTCGTAGACCGTTTTCAGTACCTTCAGGGCCTCCTCCCTGCCAAATCGTTCCTGTACCTGGCCATACCACAGCACGTGGTGCATCACGGTACGGTGAATGAAGTCGATGACCAGGCGAATGGTGTCACCGTGGGAAAGGGTGGATTGGTCTGGAATTGAATGGTTCATAGTGGCATGTTGTTATTCATTGTCATTTACTCGGCGCTTCGCGCCTGGCGTTATTCATTGCCATTCATTGTCATAGATCAGCGCTTCGCGCCTCGTGTTATTCATTGCCATTCATTGTCCTTTATTGTTATTACGACTATAAATGACTATGAATGACTATGTATGACCATGAATGACTCCCCTCACATCCTCTCCCGTACTTCCTTATTCATCAGAATATTCGCCAGTATCTTCGGTGAAACCTCTAATCCCAGCACCTTCAGCTTATCGATGAGGTTCTGCCGGATCACCTCATCGTCCTCGTTGGATTGAAGGATCGCTTTGATCTCCCGGAATTGCGAAGCAGCAAGGACTTCCTCAAATGCCTGCGATATGGGTTCCGTATCCTGGCTGCCCGATATACGCACTTCTGAGGCAGGCAGGCCAAGTGTTTCCAGTTCAAGGATGGCTGTCTCGAGGATCTGACGACCGAGCTTTTTACAGGTCTGCAGATACGGGATCCCGGAGGTGTCACGCATCGACCAGCTGCTGTAATCGTATTCGATTTTTTCGATCTGGCGCAGCTTCTGGGAATTCTCCCCGAAGATCCGGGCCAGGATGATCAAGGCAGAGCTTTTCCAACCCTCCAGGTTGAAATTTTTATCATCCAGTTTTTCGATCAGTTTTTTCAGGAGGTGAACTTCTTTTTCCATACAAGACTTTTCCTTTAAATCATCACCAAATATAATCGGATTCTTCCACTTTTCATGAGTTGGAATTTGAATTTTGTGATCTGTCTGGAATTTGGATCCTGGAATTTGGGATTTACATCCTGTTATCCTCTACCTTTGTATCATTATGATCCGCCCCGACATCATCCGTGATATCATCGAAGCTGCCCGCATTGAAGAGGTGGTGGCTGATTTTGTTACCCTGCGCAAACGGGGGTCCAACCTGGTTGGCCTCTGTCCGTTCCATAATGAAAAAACGCCTTCTTTCAATGTCTCTCCCGCCCGCGGCATCTACAAGTGCTTTGGCTGTGGAAAGGCGGGCAATGCGGTCAACTTTGTCATGGAGCACGAACATTATTCGTACCCCGATGCCCTGCGATACCTGGCAAAGAAATACAACATCCGGATCGAGGAGCACGAACAGACCGCTGAAGAGCTGCAGGCCCTGAATGAACAGGAGAGTCTGTACCACGTCAACACGTTTGCCCGGAAATTTTTCAGCGATAGCATGTTCCAGTCCGAGGAGGGAAGGGCGCTGGGACTAAAATATTTCAGCGAAAGGGGATTCCGGGAGGATACGGTGAAAAAGTTCGAACTGGGCTACAGCCCCGATAAATGGGATCATTTTACCCAGAACGCCCTGGACAACGGATACAAGCTGGATTATCTCCTGAAGACCGGGCTGACCATACGGTCGGAGGATGGCAGGCTCTATGACCGTTTCCGTTCACGCGTCATTTTTCCGATCCATAACCTGACCGGCAGGGTGATCGGCTTTGGCGGCAGAATCAGGACAACCGCTGAAAATAAGCCGAAATACATCAACTCGCCTGAATCCGATATTTATAACAAGAGCAAGGCACTTTACGGGATCTTTTTTGCCAAGAATGCCATCATCCGGCAGGATAACTGCTACCTGGTGGAGGGATACACCGACGTGATCTCCCTCCACCAGGCCGGTATCGAAAATGTGGTCGCTTCATCAGGCACCTCGCTGACCACCGATCAGATCAAGCTGATCAAGCGCTTCACCCGCAACATCACCATTCTGTATGATGGTGATCCGGCAGGCATCAAAGCTTCTTTCAGGGGGATCGACATGATCCTGGAAGAAGGGATGAACGTCAAGATCGTTCTGTTTCCCGAAAACGAAGATCCTGATTCCTTTGTCAGAAAAAACCGCACCTCTGAGGTTGAAAATTTCATACGGTCAGGTGCCAGTGATTTTATCGTTTTTAAAACCAATCTTCTGCTGAAAGAAGCTGCCAATGATCCAATCAAACGCGCTTCGCTGATCAAGGAGATCGTACAATCCATCGCCCTGATCCCGGATGCCATTTTCCGCACCGTGTATGTCAAGGAATGCGCTTCGGTGATGAATATGCCGGAACAGACTCTGATGAATGAACTGAATAAGATCCTCCGGATGAATTTCAGCAAAAAGATGGACACCCTTCATCCGGGAGTTTTTCCGGAGGAAATCGTTTATCCGGCCGAAAAACAGATTTCAGCGGATCCCAACATCAGTGAATATCAGGAAAAGGATATCATCCGGATCCTGCTGTTGTACGGTGAAGAGGTCATACCGGCCAATGGTGACGACAGCACCGAGATGACTCAGGTGGCCAGGTTCATTGTCCATGATTTGTCCCTTGATGAACTTACCTTTCAAAATTCCTACTATCAGTTCATTTTTGATGATTTCCGGAAGGAACAGGAAAAAAACAGGATCCCATCCGAAAAGGACTTCGTGAACCACCCCGACACCTCGGTTGCACAGGTTGCCATAAGCCTGGTATCCACTCCGTATGAGCTCAGTGAAGGCTGGTCAAAGAACCTGATCAGGGTAAAAATGGAAAAGGAGATCCTCAAGGAAGCTGTACTGTCCGCTGTACTTGCCTTCAAGGCAAAAAAGGTTGATCAGATGATCACCCGAATCCAGAAGGATCTGAAGGTTGCATCTGATGAGGAGGAGATCCTGGCGCTTTTGCAGGAGCAACTCAGGCTGAAAAATATCAGCCGCGAGATCAATGCGAGGCTCGGGCGGATTGTTACAAAATGAGAGAGGGGAGAGGAGAAAGGAGAGAGGAGAGAGGAGAGAGGAGAGAGGAGAAATAGAATTGGTATTATTTTTGATAAATTTGAGGCCGTTCTCGTAAAACCAACTAATTAGAACCATTATGAAAAAAACATTTTTTATTCAGGGAATCTGCCTGGCGGCATTAATGTTTTTGATGCTGGGCACTTCATTTGCACAACCCACCCAGGTTTATCACCATCCTACACTGAACATTCAGTTTGAAGCACCCCCTAACTGGATGCAGATACCTCATCCGGAAGACCAGACGATCTATGAGCTCGTCTCCTTGGATACCACCATCCATGTCATTGTTTTTCATAGAGTTACGTCCCAGGATGGTCTGGCTTATGTAAAAAATTTAGCGCTTTTGAAGCAGCTTAAGCCGAAAGGTGAACCTGTGAAAAAGATCATCAAAGGTAAAGAAGCTTTTGAAGTTGAGGCATCCGGTCTGATCAAACAAAAACCCATCCGAATGATCATCACTGCCCTTCCGTTTGAAAAGGGATTCTTCATCGTTCAGATATGGAGCCCCGAACAGAACTTCATGAACTATCAGCAAATGATGCGGAATATCCAGGGGAGCCTTGGAATTACCGGATAAATACCTTCTAAAAAAGCGATAACTGATCCCGTTGAGGATTTCTTTTTCTTTCCGAATGTAAGATCTCGGTCAGGTTTTGTTCGATCCGGTCAAGAAAGGGACTTCGTCTGGGGTGAAAAACCTTCCCCATCATCGAACGTTGCAAGGCGTGGCTCAGGTAAAGATGCTTCATCGCCCGGGTCATCCCCACATAGATAAGCCTTTTTTCCTCTTCAGGATCTGACTCCATTCCCTCAAAAAGTGAAAAGGGTAATAACCCTTCTTCACAGCCTACAATAAACACACATTTGAACTCAAGGCCCTTTGAAGCATGCAGCGTCATCAGGCGGACGCCTTCGGTTGCCGCCTCCAGGGTGTCGGCGCTTGTTCCCAGTTCGGTGAACTGGAGGAAGGCTTCATGGTCATTACCGTAGTTACGCGCAAACGCCAGCAGCTTTTTCAGGATCGTTTCATCCGGATCAGGCCGGTTTTTAAGAAAGGATTGCGACAGCATACCAAGGGCAGTTTCAACACTGAGTCCCTGGACGAATTGCCGGACCTGATCAGGATGAAACGGGATGACATCCGCTTCGTGGATCAGTTTATGGCCTAGCAGCTGGTTTTTGGGGTGATGGGCCAGTTTCAAAAGGCCGAGGAGGGTCCGGACCGGTTTTTGCCGGAAGAAGGGATCCTCTGCCACTTTCTGACAGGGGATGCTGTGATCGGCAAAGGCTTTTTCCAGAACATCCATCTGCCTGCCAATGCGGCACAGTACGGCGAAGTCCGACAGGCTGCTGATCCCCTCTTCCTGCTCACCGGAGCTGATCTGGCTGTCCATCGAATAAAACCGAAGCCCTCCCATCATTTTCTCAATGGTACGTGCTACAAATTCCGCTTCGCTCCGGTCGGTGGGATGGCTGACGATCTTCACTTTCACATCTTTTCGTAAACCATAAAGTACGGGCGGTTCTCCCACGTCATTACCGATCACCTGCCGGGAGGCCTGGAGGATCTGGTCGGAGCACCGGTAACTTCTCGTCAGACCATAGATGGATGCTGCCGGGAAATCACTCCTGAACCGGTTGATGAATTTCACACTGGCTCCCCGGAAGCCGTAAATGGCCTGGTTGGGATCGCCAATGACGAATAGGTTCGGTTCCTCTGCCTGCATCAGCAGCCTCACCAGTTCGTACTGTGCCTGGTTGATGTCCTGGTACTCATCGATCAATATCCACGGGTATCGCTGGCGCCAGGCATCCGCTATTTCGGGGTGATCGCGCAGCAGGATCACGGATTCATAGATCAGGTCGTCCAGGTCAAAGAGATTGTTCTGTTCAAGACAGGACTGATAGGCCCGGATGTACCCTGCATCCTCCCGGGCAGATGAAATGGGCGTAACTTCCTGCTTGAGAAAGGTTATTTTATCAGAAAGATCCGGAATGACTTTTTTATCCGCATTGACCCTGGTCGACAGCAGATAAGCTTTCTCTTCTTCATTGATGACCGAGAACGGACATTCCCTCCCTGTTTTGGATACATTTTCCTTCAGGATGGAATAGCCCAGCTGATGAAAAGTGCACAGGGTCAGATCGCGGCAGAGGTTTTCATTGACCAGGGTTTTCATTCTTTCCTTTATTTCCCCGGCCGCTTTGTTGGTGAACGTGATACCGAGTATTTTTCCCGGTTCAATGTGGTGATGATTGATCAGGAAAGCAATCCGTTGCGTCAGGACCCTGGTCTTTCCCGTACCCGGTCCCGCGACGACCAGCGCCGGGCCGGTGTGATGCAGGATGGCCTCTTGCTGTTCAGCGTTCAATCCGAATCCAGTCTTATTATCGATTGCCAGTTGTCGATTTTCAATTTTGGCTTGATCATGGTCACCTGCCTCCTGCCGATCCCGACTTTCGTCGGGATGTCGCTTCGCTCCGCTGCTGATCCCCGCGAGTGAAACGAAGCGGGGACAGGCTGCTGATTGCTGACTGTTGATCCCGACTTTCGTCGGGACGTCGCTTCGCTCCGCTGCCGATCCCGACTTTTGTCGGGACGCCGCTTCGCTCCGCTGCCGACTGGTATCCGCCTCCCCGAACAACGATCCATTCTGTTGCAGCATCTCCGCTTCCCCTTTTTCGAATACCCGTATCTGGCCGTATTCACCGTCGCAGCCGGGTTTGATGATCACTTTCCCCTCCCGCATCCGGCGAATGGCTTCCACAAGCACGCTTCCGGCATAGTTGGCCAGGTTGTCGAGCGGCTCATGCAAAAGGATGGAAAATTCACTGCCGGCCTTCTGGATGAGGTTCTGATAGGCCAGTTTGATCTGCTTTGTTTCCGTTCCTGTACCGTGGATTTCCGACAGGATCTCCTTCAACGGGATCAGGGAATGAAAAGGTAACCGGTTAGGCTTTTCGGAACCCTTCTTTCTGTCGGCCAGTTCATTTACCCGGTTCAGGACGCCCATCGTGACGGGTTTGTGGCAGACGGTGCATACTCCGCCGTGCCGGTCCGTTTCATCCGGATCCCAGCAGATGCCACATTTCCGGTGTCCTGCATAATGGTATTTTCCCTCCTGCGGAAAAAAATCGATCGTACCCCTGCATTGGCCGGAATCACCGGTTTTCAATGCCTGGACGATGGATCCATATTCGAGCCGGGTGTCAAAGATGTTCGCATTTCTGCCCAGTTTTTCCGGTGAATGCGCGTCGGAATTCGAAACCAGCGTATACTTGTCAAGGAAACTGCAGCGCCAGTTCATGGGTGGATCACTCGACAGGCCGGTTTCAACGGCAAAGATGAAGGGAGACAGGTCGGCATAGCAGTCTTCAATGGAATCAAAGCCCGACTGGGCACCCAGGGCTGAGAACCAGGGGGTCCAGATATGGGCAGGAATGAAAAGGATATTCTCGCTGCAGGATAGGGTCAATTCCAGCAGGTCGCGCGAATCCATCCCAAGAATGGGACGCCCGTCGGATGTGATGTTGAATTTATACCGGAGCAATGTCTGCTGTATTCGTTCAACCGTCTGAAAATCAGGAGCAAGAATAACATTATGTACCTTCCTGACCTTGCCAGCTTTTTTATAGATATTACTGATCTCAGCTGAAAGAAGAAACCTGGTTTGCTCACTGTCCTGTTCCATTGATAAGAAAGGAATGGGCATCCTGCAATCAGGTTTCAGGGTGAAAAGACCGGGTTCAGCAGGCTGGAGCTTTTCCCTGAGTTCGTTGATCCATCCGGGGTGGGTGAAGTCACCCGTACCAACGACCTGGATTCCTTTTATACGCGCCCAGTAGTCCAGAAATTCAGGTTTGAGTTCCTGGCTGGTCGCAATGGAGAAATGCGAGTGGATATGGAGGTCGGCGATGAACTGCACGGGTGCAAGGTAATAAAAACACAAACGGGAAACCACTCTTGTGAAGTAATTTCCCGTTTCTCACGCAGCAGCCATAGCCGGTTGCATGAGCCAAGTTACTGTTATTTTGACTGATCCACCTCGGTTAGGTCCGTAGACCCTTCTTTATTGGACCTGGGATTGGCCGCACACGCCCTTTCGGTTGTTGCCTTCTCCGCCCCCCTTCCTTTTCGAGCGATTTCCGTTGACCTGGACTCCGGGGAGTCCCTCTTTGCGGAAATCCGGCCCGCTGTTTCCCGCTCCGTGGAGCGGTACATACCTGCGGACCGCCGACCCTTCAAGCTGACAGACATTGTACGCAATTGCTTGCGACCCTGTGTGTCTGAACGGGCTTTCACCCTTTCAGGCTACTCCTCCGACCCACTTGATTTTAGGGTTGTCATCCGGCCTTGATATCCTTGCGAACATCCCGGCTGAATGACCGGTGTCTCCGTGTTACACTTTTTCAAGGAACTGATGTGAGATTCCCTCGCTTGTCCAGGTAGTCTTTTATCTCTCACTTGGTTTGGTAAAATTACAACTGGATCAGGTGTGAAAGCAAATTTAAACCGGTCTCAGTGTTCACATTTTACACACACGGGTTATGAACAATTGTTAATAACTCAGGACTTTTTAGTCAACGGAACAAGGAAGAATCACTCTTTCATTTTAAAGATCAGCCGGCGTTTGTTCATATCGTTCCACGCATTGATCAGCATCCGGAACTCCTCATAATGCTGCGGAGGGATGGTTTGTATGGCTAACCGGAGTTCACGGGACAAATGAACATTTCGTTTTTTGGAGGCTATTTTCAAATGAACGGAACCGACCGGATTCTCAATGACCGTATCCTTAAAATCGGTGATCAGGTCCAGATCAGCGGGGAGTTCCAGGATATAGTCATAGGATTCTTCCAGCAGAAATGGGATCTTAAGCGGTGCGATTCGCGAAGCATTCAGGTAATTCATCTGGAAGGCGGCGAATCCGTTTTGATACACAGGAAGTTCAAGGAAATAATAATGATCCTGCTTTTTCAGGGCTGTTTGACAGTCGGCCTCCCATACCAGGAATGATTGCTCAGGATCGGATTGTTTTTCCGTGCAGGATTTGATTGAACCAGCCGATGCAAATGAGGTCCAGGCTCCTTTTGCGTAATCCTTAT
>Ga0116144_10004792_pt1 | contig 12665 bp, 9 predicted proteins | sample AD_UKC035_MetaG_FD_89746 | JGI IMG/M metagenome (GOLD analysis project Ga0116144, IMG submission 89746) | Active sludge microbial communities of municipal wastewater-treating anaerobic digesters from USA - AD_UKC035_MetaG | ecosystem: Engineered > Bioreactor > Anaerobic > Digestate | place: USA... | reverse complement strand
TCACCAGCTCCAACGCGGCTACGTTCTGGCCGCCTTGTGGAATGATGACATCAGCGTAGCGCTTGGAAGGCTCCACGAACTCGAGGTGCATCGGACGCACTGTAGAAAGGTACTGGTTGATCACCGACTCGACGGTGCGCCCCCGTTCGGCGACGTCGCGGGTCATACGTCGGATCAGGCGCAAGTCGGCGTCTGTATCGACATAGAGCTTGACGTCGATCAACTCGCGCAGTTCGGGTTCGGCGAGGATGAGGATGCCATCGAGAATAACCACGGGTCGCGGCTCTATCCGTCGCGTGGCCGGGAGACGGCAGTAGGTCGAAAAGTCATAGGTGGGAACTTCGATTGGGTGTCCGTGCCGCAGGCGGCGAAGGTGCTGCACCAAGAGCGGCGTGTCGAGGGAATTGGGATGGTCAAAGTTGAATGCTCGGCGCTCTTCCAGGGGCAGGTGGCTCAGGTCGCGGTAGTAAGAATCGTGCTGGATGTGGGCAATGCGCTCCCGGCCGACGCGGTCGAGGATTGCCTGAACAACGGTGGACTTGCCTGACGCGGTTCCTCCGGCTACACCAATGACGAGGATAGGGTGACCAGACGGACCGCTCGACGTGGGTTTAGCCATGACCCGGCTCCTCTGCCCAAGATGCACGGAGTATATCGCAAAGGACTGGAGCGGTACAAGCGCAGGAGAAACCCAGAAGCCGAACCGCTGCTCTGGTCCGGCTCTATGGGCGCCGCAGAGAGGCGAAGGAACTACAGGCCTTGGAGGGCGGTGGCGAGGATCAGCAAGGCCCAGGCTACGGCCAGGAGCCAGAACGAGTAGTCGGCCAGGACGCCGACCTTGGCAATGCTGCCAAGAAGCGCGACTACACCCAGAACGAGGCAGATCAGCCAGGTTGCGGTCTTGGGTGCGGAAAGGGAGAATCCCTTACGTTTCGCCACGGTACACCTCCGGAAAGAAATGAGATTTGCGCGGCAGGCCACACTGGCCACACAGCGCCCCTGGAGGGACTCGAACCCCCGACGCAGCACTTAGGACGCGCTCGCTCTGTCCGCTGAGCTACAGGGGCGAACTGACAAGACGAGTATAGCACAAGGCAAGCCTCCTGCCAAGTGAGAGCGGCATTTCCGCGATGGAAACAGGAGCGAACTTGCACGAATTGTGCTTCTCCACTAGAATGGGCGCACTCGGAAAGGAGGTCACCGGACTATGATTAGTCTGACTCCGCAGATGATGAGCAGCTCATTCGTCACCGTTGTGCGCTTTCTGTTGCTCATCATCGCCGTACTTGCACTGGTCGAGATCACGCTCTACACCCTCTTTCACCGTCGCCCCAAGAACCTTCTGCTCGGACTGCTTGCTCTGGTCGTTACAGTAGCTCTGGGCTATGTCTTTGTTCGCAGAATCTGGCCGTCGCCGGCCATTGTGCAATCCACAAAGGTGATCTACGGTGTGGCCATGCTGCTGGCCGACGTAGGCTTTTACTGGCTGATCACTCGTGAACGGTTATCACGGCTTGGCATCGCCTATCTCTTGCTGGCCCCGGCTTTTATCGGCATCAGCGGGCTGGTGATCTACCCCTTTGCCTACAACGTCTATCTGGCGTTCACGAACATGGCCATGACCACCATCAGGACCTATACCTTTAGCTTGCAAAACGGCTTGAACAACTTTAGGGCCGTCTTTACCGGTGTGGTGGCCCACGACGCGACGTTTTGGCAGGTCCTGGGGCGGAGCATCGCCTGGACGGTCATCAATGTCGTCTTTCACGTGGCGGGTGGCATGGGACTGGCGTTGCTGCTGAACCGCAAGATGCGCTTTAGAGGAATCTACCGGACGCTCCTCGTGTTTCCGTGGGCCATCCCGCAGACCATTGCCTGTATGGCGCTGCGCAACGAATTCAACTTTCAGTATGGATTTCCCAACGTGATCCTGCGCACCATCGGGCTCAAACCCATTCCGTGGCTCACCGATGGGTTCTGGGCGTTCGTTGCCGTGGTCATCTCCAATGTCTGGCTGGGCATTCCGTTCATGATGGTGATCCTGCTGGGTGGGTTGCAGAGCATCTCCTCCGAGTACTATGAGGCCGCCGAGATCGATGGTGCGTCTGGCTGGCAGCAGTTCCGCCACATCACGATTCCGCTCCTCAGACCGGTAACGACCCCGTCCATTATCCTGGGCGCTGTGTGGACGTTCAACGCCTTGAACGTGATCTTCCTGATTACGAATGGCAACCCGCAGGAAAAGACGGACATCCTGGTTTCGTCGCTGTACAAGGCGGCCTTTGACTTTTACCGCTATGGCTTTGCCGCCGCGTTCGCGCTGGTGATCTTTGCTTTCCTGTTCCTGTTCAGTCTCATCTACGTCAGGGCTTCAGGCGGCCTGAAGGCAGCCTACGAGTAATCGGCGGCTGAACCGAAAGGAGCTCATTATGGACTGGCACACCTTCTTCCATCGCACGCGCGGCGACAGCGGATTCAAGCGGCTGCTGATCCATGTCATACTTATCGCCGCCTGCATCGTGGCCATCTACCCGATCCTGCGCATCTTTACCATCTCAATTCGACCGGGTGACAAACTGCTGTCGACCGACTTGAGCATTATCCCCAAGAACGCTACGCTCAACAGCTACCGCCAGGTGCTGTTTGGTGATCCGGCCACCAAGCGCAAGTCCGATTTCTTCCTGTGGCTGTGGAACAGCCTGCTGATCACCCTGACCACGGCGTGTATTGGCGTCATCCTGGCGTCGTCGGCGGCATACGCCTTCTCGCGGTTCAAGTTCCCGGGACGCTCACCCGGGTTGATCTTCCTGCTAACCACCCAGATGATCCCGGCGGGTATGCTGCTGTTACCACTCTACATGATGCTCACGCGCCTCAAGCTGATCAACACTTATCTGGGTCTGATCATCGCCTACTCGGTCACGTCTGTGCCGTTCACCATCTGGATCCTCAAGGGGTACTTTGACACGATTCCACCGGATCTCGAGGAGGCGGCCATGATCGATGGCACATCGCGGCTAGGGGCCTTCTACCGGGTGATTCTGCCGTTGTCAACCCCCTCGCTCGCCGTGGCCTTCCTGTTCAACTTTACCAGTGGTTGGAGCGAGTACCTGGTGGCGAGGGTGGTCTTGCAGAAGGCGGCCATGTACACCTGGCCTCTGGGTATTTTTACCTATGCCGGGCAATACACCCTGGCGGCCGGCCGATTCGCGGCTGCCTCGATGCTGCTCGCTGTACCGTCAATGGCTCTGTTTCTCTATTCATCCAAGTGGCTGGTGTCCGGGCTCACGCTGGGCGGTGTCAAAGGCTAGCAAGTTGACACCTCTCGGCAACTGGCCTATACTCACACGGACATACCCAATACGCTGATCACAGCTCGCCTGACGAAAGGAGGTGGAGGAGGCAGCCGCACAGTTGCAGCTTGTATTCCGCTATCACCTTACATTTCCTAAGGAGGAGAGAAAGACAATGCGTAAATGGTTTTCGACCCTAGTTGTGCTGGCCGTCGTGCTGGGCATGCTGGTGACGTCGTGCAAACCCACGGCGACACCGACGGCAGTACCCCCGCCGACAGTCAAGCCCCCCACAGCACCTACCGCCACGCCCAAGCCGGCGGACAAGGTAACCATCACGCTGTGGGAGCAGGAAGCGGAGGACCGCGATAGCGGCGCTCTACTCCCCCTGCTGAACGAGTTCATGGCCGCCAACCCCGGCATCCTAGTGGAGATGACCCACTACGGGAACGAGGAGCTGCGCACGCAGTTCCAGACCGCCTCTCTGGCTGGCCAGGCCCCCGAAGTAGTTCGGTGCCCCAACGATTTTGCCGGCCCATTCAGCACCATGGGCATTGTCATGCCCATCAAGGATCTGTTGGACCAGGCTTACCTGGACACGCTCCTGCCGGGCGCAGTGGCTGGCGGCGTGGTGGCTGGCACCCTGTGGGGCGTTCCCGATTCGTCGGGCAACCACCTGATGCTGCTCTACAACAAGAACCTGGTCACCAAAGTGCCGGCGGACTGGGATGAGCTGATTGCGACTGCCAAGGCTCAGACCAACGAAGCGGCCGGCACCTGGGGCCTGGTCTACAACACTCAGGAGCCCTTCTGGCTGGCGCCGTTCCTGGGCGGTTTCGGTGGCTGGGCGCTGGATGACGCTACGGACATGCCGACCCTGAACACCCCCGAGATGGTCAAAGCACTGCAGTTCATGGCCGACCTGAGCAACAAGCACAAAATCGTGCCGCCCGGCTGCGACTATAACACCGCCGACACACTGTTCAAGGAAGGCAAAGCCGCGTTCTTGATCAATGGCGACTGGTCGCTCGGTGGCTACACCGAGGCGGGGCTGAACTATGGCACCGCTGCTATGCCGGTGATCAAGGAAACCGGCAAGTATCCTTCGCCGATGACCTCCGGGAAGTACTACATGGTTAGCAATGAGGTGAAGAAGGGCACGCCCAAGTTCGAGGCGGTCAAGAAGCTCGTCGAGTTCCTGTGCGGTGAGAAGGCCCAGCAAATGTGGCTGGAAAAGTTCAAGGTACTGCCCTCGAACAAGAAGGTCGCCGAGTCGCCCATCATCCAGTCCGACCCAATCCTGCAGGGCTCCGCGGCACAATTGTCGCACGGCCGTGGTATGCCCGCTGCCCCGCAGTTGCGCTGCTTCTGGGATCCGGCACGACCGGGCCAGCAGGGCGTCATCGCGGGAAGCATCAGCGCTGCTGAGGCAGCAGTCAAGATGCAGGAAGATGCGGATCGCTGCATCAAGGAAGCCGGGCTGGGTCCCAAGAAAAAGATCAAGGTCGGTCTGGTTACCGACGTAGGCAAGGTCAATGATGGCACGTTCAACGAGTTTGCCTACAAGGGCATGATGAAGGCCGTCGAAGAGTTCGGCCTGCAGTCCGCCTTCATTGAGACGCTCGCGCCGACCGACTATGAGAAGAACATCGAGCAGTTCGCCAAGGAAGGGTACGACATGATCATCACGGTCGGCTTCATGATCAATGATGCCACGACCGCGATGGCCAAGAAGTACCCGAACATCAAGTTTGCCGGTGTGGATGAGGGCTCGGATCAGCCGAACTTTGCCGGTCTGGTGTTCTCCGAAGACCAGTCTGGCTTCCTGGCGGGGTGTCTGGCTGGCCTGATGACCAAGAGCAACGTAGTGGGCATTGTGGCTGGTATGGAGATTCCGCCGGTGATCAAGTTCCGCCGTGGCTATCAGAACGGTGTGAAGCACGTCAACCCGAACGCAAAGGTACTGGGTGTGTACATTGACAGCTTTACTGATCCGGCACGAGGTAAGGAAGCTGCTCTGTCCCAGATTGCGGAGAAGGCTGACGTGATCTTTGGCGCCGGTGGGCCGACCGGGTCTGGTGGCATCATGGGTGCTGCGGCGCAGGGTGTCTGGGTCATTGGAGTAGACCAGGACGAATACCTGACGACCTTTGGCAAGGGCAGTGTAGCTGGGGCGAACAAGCTGCTGTCCAGCGCCATGAAGAGAGTCGATGTCGCAGTGTACGACGCCATCAAGAACGCTGCCATGGACAAGTGGCAGGGCGGCAACGTACTGTTTGAGTCGAAGAACGATGGCGTAGGGCTTGCGCCGTATCACGACACTGAGAGCGCGATTCCTCAGGCCGTGAAGGACCAGCTCACGCACATCGCCGCCGAGATGAAGGCGGGCAAGGTTACGAGCGGCGTCAAGCTCTAGTCTTGTAGCCTAGGAAGAAGTGAGATGGGTGCTGTACCGCTGAGCGATACAGCACCCATCTTTGTACATTACACAGGCGGGGCAGAGGCCCCGGCTCTTCACCAATGCGTGTGCGGCTATGACAACTGACGGCCCGGTGGAGCCCGTCGGCGACATCGACGGCCGAAGGAGAGAGGTATGACTCTAGCCCTCGAAGTCCGTGGCATCAGCAAAGCCTTCCCCGGCGTTCAGGCCAACGATCACATTGACTTTGAGCTCGAGAAGGGCGAGATCCACGCTCTGCTGGGTGAGAACGGCGCCGGCAAGAGCACGTTGATGAATATCCTTTACGGCCTCTATCATCCCGACGAGGGGCAGATCTTGCTCAACGGGGAAGAGGTCAAGATTCGCGAATCCAAAGATGCCATTCGTATGGGCATCGGCATGGTTCACCAGCACTTTATGCTTATCCCGGTTTTCACTGTGGCCGAGAACATCATGCTCGGTATGGAGACGACGCGCAATGGGCTCCTGGACCGCGCGACGGCGTCCAGGAAAATCAAGGAATTCGCACACCAGTTCGGGATGGAAATAGACCCGGGCGCGCTGGTCAAGGACCTGCCCGTGGGTGTGCAGCAACGGGTGGAGATCGTGAAGGCGCTCTACCGCGGAGCCGATATCCTCATTCTGGATGAACCCACAGCGGTCCTGACTCCGCAAGAAGCAAACGAGCTGTTCCGGGTGATGCGCGCACTGGCAGCGCAGGGCAAGTCCATCATCTTTATCACCCACAAGCTCAAGGAAGTCTTTGCTGTTGCCGATCGAATCACCGTTCTTCGCGGCGGCAAGGTCGCCGGCAGCACGACGCCAGACAAGGCGACGGAGGCTGAATTGGCCTCGATGATGGTCGGGCGCGAGGTATTGCTCACTGTGGAGAAGAAACCGCCCAGGACCGGTGACGTGGTACTCAGGGTGGAGAATCTGCAGGTAATGGACGAGAGGCACTTTATGTGCGTGGACGGCCTTTGCCTTGAAGTGCGCGCTGGCGAGATACTGGGTGTCGCCGGCGTGCAGGGCAACGGGCAGACGGAGCTGGTGGAGGCCATCACTGGGCTGCGCACGGCTACCGGTGGCAAGATCGAGATACTCAACCAGGATACCACCAGGTATTCACCTCGTGAGATCATTGAACGGGGCGTTGCTCACGTCCCCGAGGACAGGCAGAAGCACGGCCTTGTGCTCAGCTACCCTCTGGTCGATAACCTGGTGCTGAGCACCTACTACCGTAAGCCCTTCTGTAGAAACGCATTCCTACTGGACAACAAGGCAATCGACGCGAACGGGCGGAAATTGGTAGTCGAGTACGATATCAGGACCCCGAGCGAATACACCCAGGCAGGCAATCTCTCCGGCGGCAACCAGCAGAAGGTGATCGTTGCCCGCGAGTTCTCACGCCAGAGCAAGCTGGTTGTCGCCGCTCAGCCGACGCGCGGTCTCGACGTCGGATCGACCGAGTTCATCCATCAGCGTCTGGTTCAGCAAAGAGACGCCGGTGCGGCCATTCTCCTCATCTCGGTGGAGCTGGATGAGATCCTCTCCCTGGCGGACCGGATTGCCGTACTTTACAAAGGTCAAATCATCGATACGTTGCCGGCAGCGGAGGCGACCCCCGAACGACTGGGTCTGCTGATGGCTGGCATCAAGAAGGAGGCGGCACAGTGACCGCTGAAGCCAAGAAGGAACCTCGGGCTTTTGCCTCGTGGTTGAGTAGCCTCCCTGAGAAACTCATTCCGGTCCTGGCAGTGGTAACCGCGCTGGCCATTGGTGCTATTGTCATCTGGGCCACCAAGGCCAGCGTAGTGAAGGCATATCGTGGGCTGATCGAGGGAGCCCTGGTGGGAGTGACCAACTTTACCGAGACGCTGGTTATTGCCACACCCTACACTCTGGCCGGACTGGCGGTGGCCCTGGCATCGCGTTGCGGCCTGTTCAACATCGGTGCCGAAGGCCAGTTCTACATGGGAGCACTGTTCGCGGTCTATGTCGGTTTCGCGGTGAAGGGGCTTCCTGCGGTGGTGCATCTGCCTCTGGCAGTGCTGGCCGGCGCACTGGGTGGTGCGGTGTGGGGAGCCATTCCTGGCATCCTGAAGGCCAAGCTGGGCGCCCACGAGGTGACCAACGCGATCATGCTCAACTATATCGCGGTCAAGGTCGTGGACTATGTGGTCAAGAACCCCTTCAGAGATAGAACGTCGACTATCCCCCGTACACCCTACATCCTCCCTACGGCGACCCTGCCGCGTTTGCTGACGGATCATCGTGTGCATGCAGGCTTGCTCATCGCGATTGCCGCTGTCTTTGTGGTTTACTGGCTGCTGTGGAAAACCACGGTCGGCTTTGAGATCCGCACCGTTGGCGCCAACCCCGATGCCGCCCACTACGCAGGCATCAGTGTGACGCGCAACTTTGTCCTGGCCATGGTGCTGAGCGGGGCGTTGGCCGGTCTGGCTGGTACGGGAGAGGTGCTGGGAACAAATCGCACCCTTCCCGCGGCCTTTATCTCCGGATACGGCTTTGACAGCATTGCCATCGCGCTGATTGCCAAGAACCATCCCTTGGGAATCTTCCCGGCAGCGTTCTTGTGGGCGGCCCTGCGCAACGGAGCAGGGCTGATGCAGGTTCGGGCGGGGATTTCCATCGACTTGATCAACATCGTTCAAGGGCTGGTGATTATCTTTATCGCTGCTGACGAGATCATCCGCGGACTGTACCGTATCAAGCGCAGCAAAGACCAGATTCGCGACATTGTCTTTACCCGCGGCTGGGGTAGATAGGAGAAATGGTCATGAAAGAGCCCAAGTTCCGTCTATCCCGCCCGGTGGTCCTGGCACTGCTCGTGCTGGTGGTTGGACTCGCCTTTGCGCTCTACTTCTCAGCCAAGATTCCTGCCGACAGGTTGTCGACCCTGGGCTTTGAAAAGCTGGGTGAGAAGGCTGTGCTAACCAGGTCGACGGTCAAGTCCATAGGCTGGATGATCGCATTCCTGGCCGGAGTGGCGCTGGTAATCTATCCCAGACGTCCCAAGATATCGGTCGTTGCGGTAGTGTTGGGCATCCTGCTGGCCATCCTGGCCTCGTTGACGGCGCTGGCACAGGGTGGAAGCATCGATATCGTGGGCATGCTGGCCTCGAGCCTGCGCATGTGCACGCCTATCGCCCTGGGTGCGCTGGCCGGGATCCTCTGCGAGCGTTCCGGCATCGTGAACATTGGCATCGAAGGCATGATGCTGGCGGCGGCGGCCTTTGGCTTTGGCGCCAACCTGTACTTTAAGAACATCTGGATCGGTGTGCTGGTCGCGATCCTGGTCGGTGGACTGATGGCATTGATTCATGCGCTGATGTGCATCCGCTTCAAGACCGACCAGATCATCAGCGGCACGGCCATCAATATCCTTGCAGTAGGCGCATCAGGTTTTCTGCGCCGGGCCTATCTGGTCAAGGCGTACTTTGTTGGCAGCACGCTGCCCATTATCAAGATCCCCTTCCTGTCGCAGATTCCGGTGCTGGGTACGCTGCTCTTCCGCAGCCAGCCAATCGTGTACCTCATGCTGATTCTGGTACCGCTGGTCTACTTGATGCTCTTCTACACACCGTGGGGGCTGAGGACTCGCGCCGTAGGCGAACATCCGCGAGCAGCCGATACGGTCGGAGTGAACGTCTACAAGGTGCAGTACGTGAACGTGATCCTGGCGGGAATGATTGCTGGTCTGGCCGGCGCGTGGTTCTCGCTGGAGACCGTGGGCAGTTTTGAGGACGTGATGACTGGCGGCAAAGGCTTCATCTCCCTGGCGGCCATGATCTTTGGTAACTGGAACCCGATTGGGGCGTTCCTGGGTTCGTTGCTCTTTGGCTTTACCGACGCTTTGCAGATCAAACTGCAGATCCTGGGCGTCAAGCTCCCCTATCAGTTCTTGGGCATGGCGCCGTACATCGTGACGATGATTGTGTTGGCGGGCTTGATCGGACGCACTACCCCGCCTGCTGCGGAGGGCAAGCCTTACGAGAAGTAGGCCGTCAGGCGCGAAGGCTGCCTGTTGATACCAAAACGGCTCCGGGCTACATCCTTACCGGAGCCGTTCTCTGTGTAACGCAGAGCCAGCAATGTATCCTCAGCGCGCGCTCTGGCGCTGCCGCCATCCTTCGTAGAGCACAATCGATCCGGCGACAGCGGCATTCAGTGATTGAATCTTGCCCTTCATCGGCAACTTGATCCACAGGTCGCAGCGCTCGCGCACCAGATGACCCAGACCGTGGCCTTCGCTGCCGATCACCAGCGCCAGTGGCATGTTGAGCCTGGCGGCGTGATAGTCCTCTGCCTCGGGTAGGTTCTCCACGCCGACTATCCAGGTCCCCGCTTCTTTCAGCTCCTCCATCGTCCTGACCAGGTTGGTGACCTGAGCGATGCGGAGGTGCTCCACTGCTCCCGCGGAAGCATTGCTCACCGCCGGGGTGATCTCAGCGGCACGGTGGCGCGGGATCACCACGCCGTGTACGCCGACGACCTCGGCCGTACGCAGAAGAGTGCCCAGATTCTGCGGGTCTTGAAGTGAGTCAAGCAGCAGCAAGAAAGGGGGTTCTCCCGTGTCGCGAGATACGGCGAGTATCTCTGACAGGTCCACGTAGGGATAGGACTCGAACTGCCCGGCAACGCCTTGATGGTTGATCGGTCCGAGGTCGTCGAGCTGACTGCGCTGGACACGCTTGACCGGCACGCCCCGCTCCGCCGCCAGGGAGAGAATCGCCTCGGCCGAACCCTTCTCGTGTACGCCTTCAGCGATGGTGATGTTGGTGCAACGGCGGCGATTGGCCCGCAGGGCCTCCAGAACCGCATTGCGCCCGTAGAGTATCTGCAGCATGGTGAATGCCAGTCTCTACCCGGTGTATTTCCAGGCGGTGCCGTCCGCACTGTCCTCGAGCACCACGCCAAGACCAGCCAGGCGGTTGCGAATCTGATCCGCAAGGGCAAACTGCTTGGCCGCCCGCAGCTCGTTTCTGGTCTGTACCAGCAAGGCGATGAATGGTTCGACCTCGCCAGGGGCGGCCTTGCCTTTGAGGGTCAGGCCCAGCACTTCTGTGAGTTCGCGGAGGACACTCTGGGCGTAGGCGACTGATTCGGCTGGCGCCTGGGCATCGCGAGCAGCATTGATCAGCCGGGCCAGCTCATAGACCTGGGCAATGGCACGCGGAGAGTTGAAATCGTCGTCCATTCCGGCAATGAACTCGTTGCGTGCCCGGTCGGCCTCCTCACATAGGGCGTCTCCGGGGCTCTGCTGCGGATGGCCGGTCCAGTCCTTGAGCGCCACCTTGATGCGTTCGACTCCGCGCTCGGCAGCCAGGATGTTCTCATCCTTCCACGTCAGCGGACTGCGATAGTGAGAGGAGAGGATGAACAGCCGGATCGCGTCGCTGCTGTACCTGTCCAGAGCCTCCTGGATGCTGACGATATTGCCCAGGTGGCGCGTCATCTTTTCCTCGCCTTCGTGCAGGCGCAAGAGGGCATTGTGCACCCAGTACCGGACGAAGGGTACCTTGCCGGTGAAGGCTTCAGACTGGGCGATCTCGTTCTCGTGGTGAGGAAAGATCACGTCGTGACCACCGCCGTGGATGTCGAGCTGCTCGCCGAGGTACTGCATCGACATAGCGGAGCACTCGATATGCCAGCCGGGGCGGCCCTTGCCCCAGGGGCTGTCCCAGGCTGGTTCACCCGGCTTGGAGGCCTTCCACAGGGCAAAGTCCATCGGGTGTTCTTTGCGCTCGTCTACCTCAATGCGGGCACCGGCCTCCATGCCATCCAGCGCACGGTGTGAAAGCTTGCCGTAGTCGGGCATGCGCGTCACGCGGAAATAGACATCGCCGTCAACCGGGTAGGCATAGCCCTTTTCCACGAGGCCAGCAACGATTTCGATGATCTTGGGAATGACCCCTGTTGCCCTGGGGTTATAGTCGGCACGGAGGACGTTGAGTGCGTCCATCTCGGCGTAAAAGCGCGCGATGTACTTTTCCGCAAGTTCCTGGACGGTGGTATTGAGCGAACGAGCCGTCTCAATGATGCGGTCCTCGATGTCGGTAAAGTTCTGCACGTACTTGACCCGGTACCCACGGTACTGCAGGTATCGGCGGATAGTGTCAAAGATGATGTAGGACATGGCATGGCCAACGTGAGCCGGACCGTACAGGTTCGGGCCGCAGACGTACATCTTGACCGCGCCGGCCTCCAGGGTAACGAAATCCTCCTTCTGCCTGGACAGAGTACTGTAGATCCTAAGAGCCAAGGTCAGGTCTCCTTTCGGTAGGGGAAGCCTCTGGCACGAGTCGCTGGACCTGGGTCATCACGGCGAGTTGCACTGCGGTAGCAATGGATACCCGCCCCGTGTTGATGACCAGGTCATAGAGCTGCGGGTCGAGCCAGTTCACTGCATAGTAGCGTCGCAGGAACTCGCGGCGGGCCTCATCGCTGGCCAGGATGCGCTGGGTGGCCTCTCTTTGGCCAAGAGTGCTCTGAGCCATGAGTTTGGCGACGCGGCGGGCTAGCGGCGCGACCACTTGCAGGTGTAGAGCCTGCGGGTTGTCGCGGAGCAGCATTTGACTGGCCCGTCCGATGATCAGTACGTTGTTCTCCCGCGCCATGTCCTGGATGACGATGCCCATCATACGCACATAGTCATCCATCGCCGTGCTGAGCAGCGGCAAAGCCGGAGTGAAGGCGCCGCGCGGCGGTGACGCGGAGATGGGCAGCAATGACTCGCGTCGTTCCATCTCTACCAGACTGGGGACGGCAGGAGAGGCTTTGAGCGCGTCAAGGATGCGCTGAATCAGGCCGCGGCGACCCTCGAAACCGAGCTCATCGAGCGCCAGCTCTGGCACTCCGCACTTGCGAGCTGCCTCGTCGATGGCCGTGCCGTCGATGATGCGCAGGCC
>Ga0116144_10004787_pt1 | contig 12680 bp, 8 predicted proteins | sample AD_UKC035_MetaG_FD_89746 | JGI IMG/M metagenome (GOLD analysis project Ga0116144, IMG submission 89746) | Active sludge microbial communities of municipal wastewater-treating anaerobic digesters from USA - AD_UKC035_MetaG | ecosystem: Engineered > Bioreactor > Anaerobic > Digestate | place: USA... | reverse complement strand
TCCCTCTCAGGTAACCAGCTTTATCTACTCCTAATCACTTACTACTCATCTTCTCAAGACTACTTCCTCAGCAGGGCTAAGTCAAGATTTTAACAATGCTGGAAAACCAATCACGCCCCCCCCAATGAATCCGTTCAGAAACTATTCCATCATTCCGTCACTTCATTCTCCGTTAAATCAGTATCCAGGTAAGCAGCGCTCTCCGATAATCTCTGTTTTTTCCGGATATTGTGAAAAGACAGCCCGGTTCCTGCCGGTATTAATCTACCCACAATCACATTTTCTTTCAAACCACGTAAATCATCCTTCTTACCCATGATGGATGCTTCGGTCAGAACCCGGGTTGTTTCCTGGAAGGAAGCCGCAGAAATAAATGAATCTGTAGAAAGCGATGCCTTGGTTATACCTAGTAGTACATATTCATAGGTGGCAGGCATCTTGTTTTCGGCGATGAGCTTCTCGTTCTCAGTAAGTACTTCTGCCCGCTCGACTTGCTCGCCCGGAATGAAACTTGAGTCACCCGCATTCATTATCTGAACTCGGCGCAGCATCTGACGAACAATCACCTCGATATGCTTATCATTGATACGCACCCCCTGTAAGCGGTAAACATCCTGTACTTCGTTACTGATATACCGGGCTAATGCCTCGACACCTTGCAACCGCAATATATCGTGGGGATCGATCGGCCCATCAACGATCACTTCTCCTTTATTTACGACTTGTCCATCATGTGCTGTCACATGCTTATCCTTGGGAATAAGATATTCATGCGCAACCCCGTCGAGATCAGTAATGACCAGTCGTTGCTTTCCTTTGGTATCCTTCCCGAAAGCAACTGTACCGGTGGCTTCTGCCAGAAAACCCACATCTTTCGGCACTCTGGCTTCAAACAGTTCAGCCACACGGGGTAAACCACCCGTAATGTCACGAGTTTTGGATGTCTCTTGAGGAATACGCGCCAGAACCTCACCGATGTTCACCTGCTGTCCGTCCCGTACCGTAATAATCGATCCGACGTGGAATGTAATACTGACAGGCTGGTCACTTCCAGGGATATTGATTTCATTGTCATTCTCATCCAGGAATTTGACAAGTGGCCGTAATCCCTTAGATTGCGCAACATTGCGCCGTTTGGGGTCGATAACCACCAGAGTTGCCAGGCCGGTTATTTCATCGATTTGCCTGACGACTGTTACACCTTCTTCAACATTCTCAAAACGTACCTTACCCGCATATTCCGCTATGATCGGACGTTTGTGTGGTTCCCATGATGCCAGAATCTGTCCTGCCTTGATTACTTCACCATCCTGAACAAGTAATGTTGCACCATAAGGAATTTTATGCCGCTCACGTTCACGACCATTTTCATCCTGAATATAAACTTCACCACTGCGTGAAATGACTATCAGCTCATTCTGGGCATTTTTCACATAACGAATATGATGAGAGTAACGAATAACCCCGTTGGATTTACTTTCAACCTGATTAGCCACAACTGTTCTTGAAGCCGCACCACCAATATGGAAGGTCCGCATGGTCAACTGTGTACCCGGCTCACCAATCGATTGAGCAGCGATTACTCCCACCGCCTCTCCAACATTGACGAGCATTCCTCGACCCAGATCGCGCCCATAGCATTTTGCACACAACCCATATCGGGTTTCACAGGTGAGTGGTGTCCTTACTTTTACTTCATCGATACCACAAGTTTCGATCTCGTCAACCGCATCTTCATCCAGCAACATACCCGCCGCATAAATGACTGCACCAGTTTCCGGATTCACAATATCTGTCGCAGCCACACGACCCAATATACGCTCTCGTAAAGACTCAATGACATCACCACCTTCCACCAGCGCCTTCATTATTACGCCACCATCTGTATCACAATCATCTTCTGTGATAACTAGATCCTGAGTCACATCAACCAGACGACGAGTGAGGTACCCTGAATTTGCAGTCTTGAGCGCTGTATCGGCCAATCCCTTCCTTGCACCATGTGTCGAAATAAAATATTGAAGAATGTTGAGGCCTTCACGGAAATTGGCTGTAATCGGTGTTTCAATGATAGAACCATCGGGCTTCGCCATAAGACCACGCATACCGGAAAGCTGACGAATTTGTGCAGCAGATCCTCGAGCACCCGAATCCGCCATCATGTAAATTGAGTTGAATGATTCCTGAGTAACAACCTGACCATTCTTATCGGCTCTGACCTGTCCGGTTTCACGATCTGTAACCGGCTCGACACTCAGCTGATCCATCATCGCCTTAGCTACCTGATCACCGGCTCGACCCCATATATCTACAACCTTGTTGTAACGCTCTCCTTGTGTCACCAGACCGGATATATACTGATTTGCAATTTCATGCACTTCCTGCTCAGCAGCATGGATAATGTCATTTTTTTGCGATGGGGTAACAAGATCATCCAAACAGATGGAAATACCACCACGAGTAGCATAGGAAAAACCAGAGTACATAAGCTTATCAGCAAATATAACGGTTTCCCGTAAACCACATAAACGGAAACTCGCATTGATAAGCTTCGAAATTTCCTTTTTCTTGAGTACCTTGTTGATTATGGAAAAAGGAAGCCCTGCTGGCAAAATTTCAGAAATAAGTGCTCGACCAACGGTGGTTTCATAACGTGTTATTGCTTCAACAGGCTCTTCGCCATGTGAACGAGATTTTTTTCTTTCCTTGATTCTGACGATAATTCCGGCATTCAGCTCCACAACCTTATTTTCGTAAGCACGCACAACTTCCGAAATATCCGAGAAAACCATTCCCTCTCCCTGAGCACCTATCTTCTTGCGGGTCATGTAATAAAGACCCAGCACAATATCCTGAGAAGGAACAATGATTGGATCACCATTAGCTGGTGAAAGGACGTTATTGGTCGATAACATCAGCGTACGGCATTCCATCTGAGCTTCGAGCGACAAAGGAACGTGTACAGCCATCTGATCACCGTCAAAGTCGGCATTGAAAGCAGCACATACGAGCGGATGTAACTGGATCGCCTTTCCTTCGACCAGGATAGGCTCAAACGCTTGAATACCGAGTCGATGTAAGGTAGGGGCACGATTAAGCATTACAGGATGTTCACGGATAACTTCCTCCAGGATATCCCATACGATTGGACTTTCGTTCTCAACTTCCCTCTTGGCAGCTTTGATCGTACTTGCAACCCCCATCGTTTCCAATTTATTGAAAATAAATGGTTTGAATAACTCCAGTGCCATTTTTTTCGGTAAACCGCACTGATGAAGCTTGAGTTGCGGACCCACCACGATTACGGATCGGCCGGAATAGTCTACTCGCTTACCCAGCAGGTTCTGGCGAAAACGACCACCCTTACCCTTGATCATATCTGCAAGTGATTTCAAGGGCCGCTTATTGGCCCCGGTCATTGCTTTTCCTCGGCGGCCGTTATCAAGCAACGAATCCACCGATTCCTGCAACATACGTTTTTCGTTACGAATGATAATTTCCGGTGCCCGCAGTTCCAGCAACCGCTTCAAACGATTATTGCGGTTGATAACACGCCTGTACAAATCATTGAGATCAGAGGTTGCAAAACGACCTCCATCCAATGGAACCAATGGTCTCAGCTCAGGCGGAAGCACAGGCAATACCGTCAGTATCATCCATTCCGGCTTCATACCGGATTTATTGAATGCTTCGAGCACCTTGAGCCGCTTGGCGGCTTTCTTGATTTTGGTTTCTGAACCAGTCGTCTGGATTTCCAAACGTAAGGATTCAATTTCCAATGGAATATCCATGTTGCTTAGCAGGGTACGGATACCTTCTGCGCCCATCACAGCACTGAAATCATCCCCAAATTCTTCTGTTTTATTCAGGTAGTCGTCTTCTGTCAGAAGTTGACCACGATTCAGCGGAGTCATGCCGGGATCGGTAACGACATAAGCTTCAAAATACAGAACTCGTTCGATATCTCGTAACGTCATATCCAGAACGAGACCTAGACGCGAAGGCAATGATTTCAAAAACCATATATGAGCAACGGGTGAAGCCAATTCAATATGCCCCATCCGCTCACGTCTGATTCTGGATAAAGTAACCTCCACACCACATTTCTCACATATCACGCCCCGGTGCTTGAGCCGTTTATACTTACCGCATAAACATTCATAATCTTTGACCGGACCAAAAATTTTGGCACAAAATAAACCATCTCTCTCGGGTTTGAAGGTCCGGTAATTGATTGTTTCAGGCTTTTTCACTTCCCCGTATGACCATGAACGAATTTTTTCAGGAGAAGCCAAACCTATTTTTATGGAATCAAATTCTTCTTTTTGTGTAACTTGTTTGAATAAATCAAGCAGTGCTTTCACGTGTCACTCCTGTGAATCAACGTATAAACCTGAAATGGATCAAGGAAATTCTGAATCTCAGCCTTGAGGAATTTAATATGAAACCCCATCAGGACGAGGTTGCCGTACATAGCCGGCAAAACATCATGTATCGGATCAAGAACGTATCAATGCTCTTCCAAGTCAATATCAAGCCCCAGAGATCTGATTTCCTTAACCAGTACATTGAATGATTCCGGCATACCCGCATCAATTTTATGATCACCTTTGACGATACTCTCATAAACCTTGGTCCGTCCATTAACGTCATCAGATTTCACAGTAAGCATTTCCTGAAGGGTATAGGATGCGCCATAAGCTTCCAGTGCCCAAACCTCCATTTCACCAAACCGCTGCCCCCCAAATTGGGCCTTACCACCTAATGGTTGTTGAGTAACAAGGCTATATGGACCTGTTGAGCGCGCATGCATCTTGTCATCTACCAGATGATGAAGTTTTAGCACATGCATATAACCTACAGTAACCGGACGATCAAAAGCTTCCCCCGTTCTACCATCATAGAGTGTAGTTTGACCAGACTCAGGCAATCCAGCCAGTTTCAGCATCTGTTTGATCTCTGACTCATGTGCACCATCAAACACCGGAGTAGCAAAAGGCACTCCACTCGACAGATTTCTTGCCAATGCCAGTACTTCATCATCCTTCAGAGAAGTCAGGTCTTCCTGTTTACCACTATTGTTATAAATTTTATTTAGAAAATCGCGGATATCAGAAACATTACGCTGAGAGGCCAGCATTTCATTCACCCGTTTACCCAGCTCCTTGGCAGCCCATCCCAGATGCACTTCGAGTACCTGACCAATATTCATACGTGAAGGAACACCCAATGGATTCAGCACAACATCAACTGGTGTGCCATCCGCCATATAAGGCATATCTTCTATCGGTACAATCTTGGAAATAACACCTTTGTTTCCATGTCGACCAGCCATCTTATCGCCAGACTGCAATCTTCTTTTTACAGCGATATAGACTTTCACCATTTTCTGCACACCAGGCGGTAATTCATCGCCTTGTGAAAGTTTTCGGTGCTTCTCTTCAAATGCAAGATCAAACAGTTTTCGCTTCTGAACCAGACTATCTTTGATCTGTTCCAGTTGAAGACTTGTGTTTTCATCGACCAGACGTATATCAAACCAGTGGTGCTTTTCCACATTTTCGAGATAATCACGAGTGATGGTCGAATTTTTGGCTAGTTTTTTAGGTCCGCCAGCAGCAACTTTGCCAGTAAGCAAGCGCTCTGCACGTTGAAACGCATCTGCTTCAACGATACGCATCTGATCAGCAAGATCCTTTTTAAAGCGGCCCAGTTCATCTGCGATTATTTGTTTGGAACGTTTGTCGCGATCCACTCCCTCACGGGTAAAAATCTGTACATCGATCACTGTCCCCGAAATACCAGCCGGCACATGCAAAGATGTATCTTTGACATCAGAAGCCTTTTCTCCAAAAATGGCTCGCAGAAGCTTTTCTTCCGGTGTCAGCTGTGTTTCACTCTTTGGTGTTACTTTACCCACCAATACATCCCCGGCTTCAACTTCAGCACCAATGTAAACTATCCCAGACTCATCAAGCCGTGCACGCTGGCGTTCAGACAGGTTTGGTATATCCGCAGTTATTTCCTCGGTACCCAGTTTGGTATCACGACTGACTGCTGCCAATTCCTCAATATGGATTGAAGTAAATCGGTCATCAGATACAACCCGTTCAGATATCAGAATAGAATCCTCGAAATTAAGTCCGTTCCAAGGCATAAATGCTATTAGCATATTCTGACCAAGAGCCAGTTCACCCAAGTCCGTCGATGCGCCATCTGCAATTACATCGTCACGAGAGAGCACATCACCCATTCTTACAATAGGTCTTTGATTGATATTGGTATTCTGGTTTGAACGAGTATATTTTGTAAGATTGTAGATATCCACACCCACTTCACCAGCACGAGCCTCCGCATCGTGCACACGGATCACTATACGACTGGCATCCACATAATCCACCACACCACCACGTATCGTTCTGACGGCAGTTCCAGAATGCACGGCAACTACTCGCTCTATCCCCGTGCCCACTAACGGTTTCTCGGCACGCAAACAGGGTACGGCCTGACGTTGCATATTTGATCCCATCAGTGCACGGTTAGCATCATCATGCTCCAGGAAGGGGATCAGAGATGCTGCTACAGAAACAATTTGTGCAGGTGCAATATCTACATATTCAATTTGATCTCTTGATGCCAGAGTAAACTCATTTTTGTGGCGGCAGGAAACGACTTCATCGGTAAATACCCCATTCTGGTCAAAATTCGCATTCGCCTGTGCGATCACATATTGACTTTCTTCGATTGCTGAAAGGTATACGACTTCTTCAGTAACCCGTCCATTTCTGACCATTCGATACGGAGTTTCTATGAATCCATATTCATTGGTTCTGGCATAAAGAGCCAGTGAGTTGATCAGACCGATATTGGGACCTTCAGGTGTTTCAATCGGACAAACACGACCATAGTGGGTTGGATGCACATCTCGCACCTCAAAACCTGCACGTTCCCGTGTCAAACCACCAGGCCCCAATGCTGAAATCCGTCTTTTATGCGTAACCTCAGACAAAGGGTTAGTCTGATCCATGAATTGTGATAGCTGACTCGATCCAAAAAACTCACGAATCGCGGAAGAGACCGGCTTGGCATTAATAAAGTCATGTGGCATAAGATTTTCGGATTCTGCCTGACTCAAACGTTCTTTGACCGCCTTCTCGACTCGTGCCAGCCCTGCTCTAAACTGGTTTTCCGCCAACTCACCCACAGAACGAACACGACGATTACCTAAGTGATCAATATCATCGATCTCTCCTCGACCATTGCGCAGCTCGACCAGTATCTTGATAACATCGATGATATCGTCATTTGATAGAGTCGTAGATCCCGTTAATTCCTCGCGCCCCACCCGACGATTGAATTTCATCCGCCCGACGACGGACAAATCATAACGCTCTGGGGAATAAAACAAACCATTGAACAAAGCCAGAACGGCTTCTTCAGTGGGTGGCTCACCTGGCCGCATCATTCTGTAAATAGCAACCTGGGCAGACATCTGGTCAGTGGTCTCATCAATCCTCAATGTTTGTGAAATATAAGGACCGTAGTTAAGATCATTTACAAACAGCGTGCTGATTTCACTGCTCTGAGTTTGCCTGATTCGTCCAAGTAACGTTTCACTTATTTCACTGTTGGCCAGCGCAATAATTTCCCCTGTTTCCTTATCTACGAGATCCGCAGCCAGAATCTTTCCCAGCAGAAATTCTTCAGGTACAGGAATTTTAGTGAGGTTAGCCTGCTGCAAATCACGAACATGCTTGGCCGTTATTCGTTTGTCTTTCTGTACAAAAACCTTGCCATCTTCAGAAACTATATCAAAACCAGCCAACTCTCCACGCAAGCGCTCAGGTATAAGATTGAAGAAAATCTTATTGTCCACGAGGATAAAATGATCGAACTCAAAAAAATCCGCGAGAATTTGTGCGGGAGAATACCCCATCGCTTTTAGGAGAGTCGTAACCGGCATTTTGCGGCGACGATCAATCCTGAAATAAACATAATCCTTGGGATCAAACTCAAAATCCAGCCATGAACCACGATACGGAATAATACGGGCAGAAAACAATAATTTTCCGGATGAATGAGTCTTGCCTCGATCATGCTCAAAAAATACACCAGGCGAGCGATGCAACTGTGAAACAATAACGCGTTCTGTACCATTGACAACAAAAGAACCAGTATCAGTCATGAGAGGAATTTCTCCCATATACACTTCCTGCTCTTTGACTTCTTTGACTGTCGGCTTTGACGCTTCCTTGTCCAGAATGGTCAATCTAACCCTGGCACGTAACGGAGCTGCGTAAGTCAAGCCCCTTTGCTGGCATTCTTTGACATCAAATACAGGAGAACCAAGCATATAACTTATAAAATCCAGACGAGCATTATTAGAATGACTCTCTATTGGAAAAACTGAGTTAAATGCAGCCTGTAGCCCCTGATTCTTGCGTTTACCAGGCGCAATTTCTGCCTGCAGAAAATCAGTATAAGACTGTATTTGAGTAGCGAGGAGAAACGGAAATGGTAGAATACTGGCACGCTTGGCAAAGCTCTTCCGAATACGTTTTTTCTCGGCAAACGAATAACTCATTAAATTTCTCCGTGCACTGAAGATATGATCGGGTTGCGGGGTGATTTATCTGATTACACCAAATCTGAATAAGGTTATAACCTTAACCTATCTGCCAAAGGCGCGTGGGCGATGTAGAGAAACACTCCATCCAGACAGTTCATTAACTATAGATAAAGATGTTCAAAAGCTTATACAACTAAATCAGATCGTTAGGATAATCACGTAAAATTGAAGGTGCTTATTACCGCCTGACTAACTGATCTTATTTTATTATGTGGAAGCAAACTCTTGCCTCTAATAACAAAGGCTGGCAGTACACCATACGCACTTGCCAGCCTCAATAACTAATAGCCTTATTTGATCTCGCAACCAGCGCCAGCCTCAACTAATTGCTTTTTAAGTGACTCGGCATCTTCCTTAGAAATACCTTCCTTAACTGTCTTAGGCGCACCATCGACCAAATCCTTCGCTTCTTTCAAACCCAATCCAGTAACAGCTCTGACAACCTTAATAACGTTAACTTTGTTATCACCTGCTGCAGTAAGGATTACGGAGAATTCAGTTTGTTCCTCGACAGCTGCGGCAGCTGCGGGTGCTGCAGCGACAGCAACCGTTGCAGCAGCGGCTGAAACACCAAACTTCTCTTCCATTTCCTTAATCAGCTCAGACAATTCCAGAACTGTCATATTCGCAATAGATTCTAAAATTTCCGCTTTTGCTATAGCCATTTCTACTCCTGATATAAATTAAATTCTAACCAATCTGATATAAATCGTTTTAGCCGACTATATGTGCCAATTATTTTTTATCACGCACCGCAGCAAGTCCACGTACAAACTTTGAAGGTACTTCATTAAGTGTTCTAACAAATTTTGCAATAGGAGCCTGCATGGTACCAAGCAACTTGGACAGCAATTCCTCTCGGCTGGGCAACACAGCCAGAGCAGCCACATCCTTATCGGACATTACTATTCCAGCCATAGCACCAGCTTTGATTACAAAACGATCATTATCCTTGGCAAACTCATGAAGAATTTTTGCAGTAGCAACAGGATCGCTACCTATCCCATAAGCAAGCGGCCCCACCATCGATTCTGCCAATCCAGAAAATGGGGTATCGGCAACAGCCCTTCTTGCGAAGGTATTCTTGATTACTCGGAAATAAATTCCAGACTCACGTGCTTTGACTCGCAGTCGAGTAAACTGATCAACACCCAGCCCACGGTATTCAGCTATTACAATGGCCTGAGCTTTTGCAACTTGACCACTTACCTCGGCTACAATCGCTTTCTTTCCCTCGAGGTTATGACTCAAAAGATATTCTCCAGTTAGAATTCAGCCAATAAAAACCTACCGTTATTTACAACGATATCCTTCTGCTATACAACGGCGTCCTAATCAGGAGAAATCTTCTTCTGCCTGCTTTATGGGCACGCCATCTGCGTTGGGCACAACTATTAAGCTTACCGCTTATCTAGCCGGCATCGCCTTTTGATTGCAATTAAGCTTTTATTTCATAAATCAGCATAGAATACTGATTTATGATTTAAACAGCCCCAACGGTCTTTGATAACCTGCTGATTTGCCTATATCAGCAGCCCAAAGCCTTTTATTACACTTAAACTATTGCCGTATGATCTACACGCACACCCACACCCATGGTGCTTGAGATAGCCATCTTACGTAGATAAACACCTTTAGATGTTGTCGGCTTGGATTTATTTAACGCATCAACCAATGCCATAATATTTGCTCTCAAGGCTTCTACATCAAAAGAAGCCCTACCCACTGTGCAGTGTACTATACCGGCTTTATCAGCTCTGAATTGAACCTGCCCTGCTTTGGCATTTCTAATTGCGTTTATAACATCAACTGTTACCGTACCCACCTTTGGATTTGGCATTAATCCCCGAGGGCCAAGTATCTGCCCTAATTGCCCAACTACCCGCATTGCATCAGGGCTAGCAATAGCCAAGTCAAAATTGATCTCCCCTGCTTTCACACGTTCAGCAAGGTCTTCAAACCCCACAATATCTGCACCTGCATCTAAAGCCTCTTTAGCCTTATCTCCTTGTGCAAACACTGCCACTCTGACTGACTTACCGGTTCCCGATGGCAAAACTACCGATCCTCTTACCACTTGGTCAGATTTACGTACATCAATACCAAGATTTATTGCAATATCAACTGATTCATCAAATTTAGCTACCGCAGTTTCTTTCACAAGTGCTAATGCATCAACCAGCGAGTACAGCTGACTACGGTCAATTTTTTGTACTATTTCTCTATAACGCTTTGAAGTTTTGGCCATATCATACCCCATCGACTTCCACACCCATACTCCGGGCACTACCGGCAATTGTCCGGACAGCTGCATCCATATCTGCAGCAGTAAGATCAGCCATTTTTATTTTCGCGATTTCTTCTGCCTGACTGCGGGTTAATTTACCCACCTTATCTACATGAGGTTGTGCGCTACCTTTACTGAGACCGGCTAATTTCTTAATTAAAACAGATGCAGGGGTTGTTTTCAGGATGAATGTAAAACTCTTATCTGCATAAGCTGTAATTACCACCGGCACGGGCAATCCAGGCTCCATTTTTTGAGTTGCTGCGTTAAAAGCTTTACAAAATTCCATAATATTCAGCTGGCGCTGCCCAAGTGCTGGCCCCACTGGAGGACTTGGATTTGCTTTACCTGCTGGTATTTGCAGCTTTATATAACCTACTATTTTTTTTGCCAAAATATTCTCCTATCTGGGTCCAAGCGAGCATTACTCTCATAACACTCTCCCCTTATTGGGTTACTGCTCAATCCACAGCAAACACAGATTTATGTTTGCTGTAAATAACGACTTATATTTCTTACTAAACCTTATCAACCTGATGAAAATCCAATTCAACAGGAGTCGGCCGCCCAAAAATGGATACGGATACCTGCAACTTACTTTTATCGTAATTAACTTCTTCTACATTCCCGTGAAAATCAGTAAATGGCCCTTCTTTGATACGTACTGCCTCACCTGCCTCAAAAATTACTTTTGGCTTGGGTTTTTCTACCCCTTCCCTCACTTGATTAAATATACTTTCTATTTCCTTGTGACTTATTGGAACAGGTTGCGTAGATGTCCCACCAACGAATCCCGTTACTTTTGGCGTACCTTTAACCAAATGCCAAGTTTCATCGGTCATCTCCATCTCAATCAAAATATAACTTGGGAAAAATTTTCTTTCACTTATACTTTTTTGACCACCCTTAATCTCAATAACTTCTTCAACAGGAATCAAAATCTCACCAAACTTATCCTCAAGTTTATGCTGCGCTATCCGATCCTTTAAAGCTCTTTTTACACTCTTTTCAAAACCCGAATAGGTATGAACGGCATACCATTTCTTACTCATATTCCTCCCGGAACATTTTCAACTCTCTTGACCCACTGCGTATCTAACAACCGCCATTAAACCCGAATCCACGACCCATAGAAAAAGTGCCATCGCTATGACAAACGCACAGACCACACCGGCCATTTGCAATGTTTCCTTTCTACTGGGCCAAACAACTTTTTTTACTTCTTCTACTGAATCCTGAAAAAATAAGAATAATTGCTTTCCTTGTGTCGTAAATAAAATGACCACAAATGCAAGAACCAACCCTAATAATAGGGTTACCACTCTGATTACTGTAGGACTGTCTTGAAAAAAATAAAAGCTGAAAAAGCCAGCCACCGCCAACAGTGTTGCCAACCCAAGCTTAAATTTGTTCACTCTCTTATCTCTTAAATTACATCTGACTCTTAAAAAACAGAAATACTAGTCTTTTATCTTTAACTCAAACTAAGGATATCAGATCTGTTTCATCTATTTGATGGCAGGCCAGGAGGGCATCGAACCCCCAACCTTCGGTTTTGGAGACCGACGCTCTGCCAATTGAGCTACTGGCCTACTTTCTTTAAAACTCACAACAATACTACAAGAGCTTCTATAAACTCACTCGATCACTTTAGCGACCACGCCTGCGCCTACGGTACGTCCACCTTCACGGATTGCAAAACGCAGCCCTTCATCCATTGCAATCGGCGCAATCAGATTGACTGTGACCGAGATATTATCCCCG
>Ga0116144_10004786_pt1 | contig 12680 bp, 7 predicted proteins | sample AD_UKC035_MetaG_FD_89746 | JGI IMG/M metagenome (GOLD analysis project Ga0116144, IMG submission 89746) | Active sludge microbial communities of municipal wastewater-treating anaerobic digesters from USA - AD_UKC035_MetaG | ecosystem: Engineered > Bioreactor > Anaerobic > Digestate | place: USA... | reverse complement strand
TCGCCAAAACGGTGCATCTCATTCTGATAGTTATAATCGAGTGAAAAATTTTGTACCGTTTGATTAGTAAACAAGGCTTCCGGTAAACCATACCAGTGTTCCATGCTGGTAAGTCCTGCCCGTGCGGAGTGCAACACATTCCATTGTGCTACCGTCATTTGTGCATGGTGGGTAGCCGATCGCAATCCTAAGTCTTTATTCTTTCTCAGGGCAGCATCCATTACTTCCGGTGATGCTCCAAAAAATTTTATTCCATCCGCACCCTTGTTCTTGTTCTCAATTACCCATGCACGCGCCTGGTCGGCTGTTACTATAGGTTCTTTCGCACCTTGCCCAAACGAGGTGTAGGCATAAATGCGTGGAGCTGTAATTTTATTTTGTGCACTCTTTGCTTTTTGATCCAATACCCAATCTAAACCATTGCCGGCAGATGGCTCGCGAATGGTAGTAATACCATGTGCCATCCAAAGCTTAAATACATATTCAGCAATGGGTGCCTGGCCGCCTCCAATATGACCGTGCATATCGATAAAGCCGGGCATCAGGTACATACCCGTACAATTAATTTCTTTTCCACCTGCTTCTAATTTTGGCCTCCGATTTTCATTGATGGGCACACCCGGGTACCCCACGTTGGCAATGTTTACAATGCGGTTTTGTTTCACTACTATATCAACCGGCCCAATGGGGGGGGCTCCGGTTCCGTTAATTAACGTAACACCGCGAATGATAAGCTGGGGATAAGGCCCATCGCCCTCCTTTACTTCAGGGGCTTTCACAGCTTGCGCCTGCACACCCATTGCGATGCAAACCAGACAGAGAAAAATCAATTGACGCATATCAGTAAGTTTTTTTGGAAAGTAGGTATTTTCAACAAGTTTAACCACGATTGTGTGGTGAGCATACCTGAATTTACCTGTGAATGGTAGTTCGCAAAGTAACTTTATTGTACGGTTACTAAACACACAGTACCTGTTTCACTTTTTATAAACCTAACCTGCCAATTTCGGCTTACGGTTTCATTCACCTCATAAACCCCTGAAGGGCGATTCTTTATCTGTTGGATAGGTAAAAAAACACCCTTAATCAGCAAAAAATATAAAAAAATATATTGACTATGGTTAAAAAAATACCATTCTAAATCGATTTCTATAAAATTTTGGCGCATATAGGGTAAAAAATTACCCTATTTGAATTTATTTTGACTCAAAACCAGCCAAACATATGAGCAAGCCAAAAACCCGTTGGATCGTAATCTTTGCTATCCTTACCATTCTGCAACTACTGGTGTTATTCAAAGCCGGCAATCCGGTTAGCGATCAGGCCAATACCATTGACAAATCGGATACTGCGTGGATGATTGTAGCCACGGCCTTTGTGCTGTTTATGACCCCCGGCCTTTCATTTTTTTATGGCGGTATGGTTAGCTTCAAAAATGTTATCTCTACCATGTTGCAAAGTTTTATTGCACTTGGCGTGATTAGTTTACTCTGGTACCTGGTAGGGTTTAGTCTTGCTTTTGGCGATAGTATAGGTGGTATTATCGGCAACCCAACAACCTATTTTGCTTTTAAAAATGTGGGCCTCAATCCACACCCGGCATTGGCACCCACTTTTCCCTTTTTATTGTTTGCTTTGTTTCAATTAAAGTTTGCCATCATTACCCCGGCATTGATAACAGGTAGTTTTGCTGAGCGGGTAAAGTTTACTTCGTATCTCATTTTTATGTGTTTATTCTCCTTGCTGATCTATTGTCCGCTGGCACACTGGACGTGGCACCCCGATGGCTTTTTGCGTGTTTGGGGTGTACTTGATTTTGCGGGTGGCACCGTTGTACATATGTCGGCCGGGTTTGCTGCACTGGCTGGCGCATACGTTTTGGGTAAGCGCGAAGAAAAACAACATCAGCCCGCTAACATACCGTTTATCATTTTGGGTACCGGTATGCTGTGGTTTGGATGGTTTGGTTTTAATGCCGGCTCGGCATTAGCCGCTAACGGGCTGGCTGTGCAGGCATTTGCTACTACCAATATGGCTTCCGCTTCGGCCATGATTACGTGGGTAATGTTCGATGCCTTAGTGGGCCGTAAGATATCGGCCATGGGTGCATGCATTGGTGCGGTGGTAGGCTTAGTGGCTATTACACCGGCAGCAGGTTTTGTAAACCTTGGCCAAAGTATTTTCATTGGATTTGTAGCTGCGATGGTTAGCAACGTGGCGGTATATTATAAAAATAGAACCTCTCTGGATGATACCTTAGATGTGTTTCCGTGCCACGGCCTTGGCGGGATTGTGGGCATGATACTCACTGCCGTATTTGCCAAAGATGTAGGATTGATGGATGGCAATACCCAAACGATCAAATATCATTTTCTGGCCTTGGTGATTGTGGGTGTATTTACATTTGGTGGCTCGTATATAATCTTTAAGATTACGGGTATGATCACCCGGTTGCGTGTTTCGCCAGAAGATGAACACCTGGGCCTTGATTTAAGCCAGCATTCCGAAACGATGAAGCTTGCTACGAAGTAAGCAAATGCATTTGGTATCCTTATCCTCAAGACTGGTATTGGATTTTTCAGATCTGTCAGCTCGTACGAGCTGACAGCAAATCATAAATCCGCAATGACAGAACGACTTTTGAGGCAGCTGCAACCAAAACAAAAATAATTGCTACGCAGAAGGCGGGATAAAAATTACGCTTTTACTTACTTTTACTTCAATCTAAACCCAATCGTTTATGAAGTACGCCAGTCTGATATTGCTCTTTCTTTCTATAACCGTATCGGCTCAAAAGAAAAAAACGGATGTTCAAAAAAGCCAACAGGAAATCATCAAGTCCATTGATGCCCAATATGAGAAGTATTCGGGTATAGCCCATAAGATCTGGGAGTTTGCTGAAGTAGGCTACCAGGAAGAGAAGAGCTCGGCACTCTTACAAGAAACTTTAGCACAGGCTGGTTTTAAAATTGAACGTGGGGTGGCCGGAATACCCACTGCATTTGTAGCTTCATTTGGATCGGGCAAACCCGTAATTGGAATTTTGGGTGAGTATGACGCGCTACCCGGGGTATCGCAAGATGCAACCCCCGAACAAAAAACAGTGCCCGGCCGGCCCGCTGGTCATGCCTGTGGTCACCATCTTTTTGGTACAGCCTCCGCTGCTGCTGCCATTGCTGTTAAAAACTGGATGATAGCCAATAATAAATCGGGTACCATTCGTTTTTACGGCACTCCTGCCGAGGAAGGTGGATCAGGAAAAGTTTACATGGTACGCGAAGGGTTGTTTAAAGATGTGGATCTGGTTTTTCACTGGCATCCGGGGGATCAAAACAATGCCAGTGCCGGAAGTTCACTTGCCAACAAAACGGGTAAGTTCCGGTTTTATGGAGTAGCCTCTCATGCGGCTGCCGCACCAGACAGAGGGCGTTCTGCATTGGATGGTGTAGAGGCTATGAACGACATGACCAACATGATGCGTGAACATATACCGCAAGAAGCCCGAATGCATTATGTAATTACGCGCGGTGGCGAAGCTCCAAACGTTGTACCTGCATTTGCCGAAGTGTATTATTACGTTCGTCATCCAAGCCGCACTGTTGTAAAAGACATGTGGGAACGCCTTACACGAGCCGCACAAGGTGCTGCATTAGGCACAGATACAAAAGTGGACTGGGAAATAATTGGAGGTGTATATGACCTATTGCCAAACGAAACATTGGCCCGTGTGGTGGATTCAAATCTGCGTGTAGTGGGTGGTTATACCTACTCCGAAACTGAAAAAGCTTTCGCTGAAAAAATCCAAAAAACTTTTACAACAACTCCTCCTGCACTTTCCAGCACCAATACCATTGGTGAGTTTAAGATTGTAGATGGTGCCGGATTTGGCTCTACCGATGTGGGAGATGTAAGTTGGGTAGTACCTACTACAGGACTATCAGCCGCAACGTGGGTGCCCGGCACAGCAGCACATAGCTGGCAAGCTGTAGCAGCAGGCGGAACAACCATTGGAGATAAAGGGATGATGTTAGCCGCCAAAACTTTGGCTTTGAGTATTACTGAAGTAATGAGCAACCCGGTATTGGTTGAAAATGCCTGGAAAGAATTTCGTAACCGTACTGGTGAAAATTTTAAGTATGAATCATTAATCGGAGACAGGAAGCCGGCATTAGATTACCGCAAGTAGTAAGCTACACTGCATTTTACCCACAAGGTATTGTAAAGTAACCTGTGCGTGTGAGGGTTACGCACTTGCTGGTGATTACTTTCCTTACCTAAAAACCTTAGCAGCAAAAACTTAGAATCATTCGGTAATTTTGAGGCATGCCTGTATTAAAAAAAATTCAGACAACCATCCTCCTTCTGGCATTGCTATTTAGCAGCCTGGGCCAAGTACATGCACAGGTAACCGTAAAAGAGTGGTTTGGTGTAACTTCCTTTTTAGGAGGAACAAAGTACGACCACGGGTGGCCCCCTGAAAATCTATTATCGGCAAGTAAAATCCGAAGGCATTACGTTGCGCTTGAATACCTAAGTCCGGTTGAAAATATTTTTTGGTTTAATCGTTCACCCATAGGCTGGGGTTGGGAGGAATCATTACGCGATTATTCCAATCAGAATATTTCGAACATTATTACGCTTGTCGGTGGATTTCCCTGGCAATCGATGGATGGAAAGATTGGTTCAAGAATGCCAATTCATAGGGAAGCCAACCCTAACGATAGCAAAAGTTATTATTCTCTGGGAAGACTTTGTTATAATCTGGCTGCGCGATGGGGCAACAATAAGAAAGCAATAATTAATCCTAATGAACTTGCAAATTTTTCTAACCGCAATCACAATTGGGCATCCGATGCCAGTCCTTTGCTGAAACCCGGTGGGGAAACCAATTCAGAAAGTGGATTAGGATTGGTAGATTATATTGAAGTACTCAATGAATGGGATAATACGTGGAGCGGATCTTCTGTTAAGTTCACACCCGATAGCTATGCCGTTTGCCTAAAGGTTTGTTATGATGCAATCAAAGCCGCTGATCCAACCATGGGCATTTTGATGGGAGGACTTTCCCGGATGAACATACACTTGATTCAACAGGTAATAAAGGCCTGGGAAATCCGGTACGGCCAATTCCCTAAGGACATTATCATCAATTATCATCGCTATATGCACAATGGTTTAAGCGGGGGTAGGCGAACACAGGGTATTCTTCCTGAATCCAGGCCATTTGGTATCCTCGATCAAATCCATGACATGGACACACTTGGTCGCGATTGGGTAATTACTGAATTTGGTTGGGATTCCGATTCAACCAGCCTTCAGCGAACCCCCATCCTATTTGAATCTGATGGAAAAACAAAAATGAGTGCGGAGAAGAGCAAAGGTACCTTGCTTGTAAGAAGTGCGCTATTATATGCAACAACAGATCGTTGTAAAATGGCTGTATTCTACCATATCAGAAATGAGAACAACGAAGGGAAAGGATACCTCTATGCCAGTTCAGGCATCTTCTCCAGGTCAGGGGCATCTTACAACCCAACAGAAGCTTATTGGCCTGTTAAGGAATTTTTAGACAAAGTAGGCGATTGCAAATTACCTGCTACGTTGGTAAGTGCGGTTTCACCATACCAGGTTAAGTTTGTTAAGGGCTCGAAGAAAGTTATCGCCACCTGGACGGACAATGGCCCGGTTACTTATACAGAAGAATAAAACTCATCGATTCATAAATTTCCCGATCTCATTCAAGAACCGATCGGGATCTTGCCAGAAATTGCGACTGTACACTCTTAAAAAGGGCCATGCTTTTAAATCCAGAAGCTGAGGAGTTAGTGCATGGTCTGCCCGTGCGCTCATACTGGAATAATACTCGCCATCATCGGTAAGTGTTGCTCCTATTGGCTGCGATTTTTTCATAACTGTGATATCATGAAACGGAACAGCATGCTCTTCCAATTCAAAATCAGTCCACTTTTGTTTTGCCAACCGCTTTATCGTTTCTTTTAAGTATATAGAATTGCTCCGTGCTGCCGTTTGCACAATAGTTGGCACAAATGTTCCCTGGGCAACCTGCCAGGCATACTCCAAATACGCTTTTAAAAGTTTAGGGCCTTCATGCAGGGTTTCATCAACCTGTAATTGCTCGGGCATAAAACTACATACTACTATTACTTTTTCGCGTGCCCTGCTAATTGCCACGTTTAGTCGATTTTCTCCACCCGCCTGATTCAGGCTACCAAACTGAGCGGGCACCCGGTTATTTTTATCAGGCGCATAGCCTATCGAAAAAAGTACTATGTCACACTCATCACCTTGTACGTTTTCAATGTTTTTTACAAATACCGATTTAGGTACTGTGCCAAAAGCATCTTCGAGCAAATCTAAAATCAGGCTTTGTTGTGGGGCATTGAAGGTGATGATACCAACCGATTTGTCAGCCTGACTCTTCAAAATGGCATTAACGTGTGTCACAATTCTGTTGCCTTCAATTGCATTTGCATTGTTTGTCCATTGCCCGTCAACCCGCTCGTAGGTAATGGCAGGCCCACCGGCTAGCATAGCTTGCCGATGAGGCAGTAATTGCAACGTACCTTTGTAAAAATATTTGTTTGAGAAATCAATCAGTTCCAGTGATTTACTTCGATAGTGTCCTTGCAGCGAAGTAGTAATCAGGTAGCGGCTACATAAATCCAACAGCGAGTCAACCTCTGCATCGGCATGTGTTTCCTCTTCATCCTGCCAGCGCGCCTGGTAAAAATCGCCAGGCTTTAACTGCATGGCATCACCTGCTACCACAGCCTGCTTACCGCGATACAATGCCGGAATGCCGCGCTCTGCAAAACATTGTGAAGCTTCATCAAAAATAACCAGGTCGAAGAGTTCTTTCATTGGAAAAATGGCCGATACCGATTCGGGCGAAGCCAACCAGCAGGGTATCACTTTAAAAAGCTCTTCTTCAAATGAGGTTACGAGTTTACGCACCGGCCATATTTTTTTCTTTTTTGTTACCTGATGCAACAAATCCCGATACGAAACTCGGTTGTTCAACCGGTTTACTTTTAAATCCTCAATAATTTTTTCACGTGCGCGCAACAGTATTATCTCTTCACTCAGGCCTTGCTTCTCCTGAATCAGGTCGCGCAATTCATTTTCCAGCAATGTAATTTTCCCAGATGATACCATGCGCAATTCCGGGCTGCGCGTTTCCAGATGATCAATCCACGAAAGTGCAAGGCTGTTCAAAAACAGGCCTTTCACCTGGTACTCATCCCAGGTAGGGTGTGCATCAAAAAGTTTAGTCAATACCTGCCGCTCTACATCACTCAATTCCTGCACCAGCTTATCAAACTCACATAAAGAGTCGAAATCGGATCTCAGGCTTTCTGTTAACTTCTGGCTAAGCCAGGGCTGGGCTGTAATAGCATTGATCTGGCTGGTGGTAAGATATTGGTTCCAGGTTTCCTTATGGGCCGGAATAGGCGCAAGCAAGTCAAATAAAAGATCTAATCGGTTAATAAACTCCTGCCGCGTAAGCCCTGCCGGATTGATAACGCTTTTCAACCCCCGCACTTGCGTAAATATCAGTTTAGCCTGCAACGCAAAATGCTGATCGGCAAACCATTGAATAAATTCCTTTTTTGATAAGGATTCCGGCACTTGCTTCAGCCAGATCTTAGCCTTTAATTTAGACAGATTATGCTCCAGGTTTAACCGGTTATCCAGCCTGCGCTCAAGTGTTACAAATCCTTCCTTATTACTCTGCAATCCGTTTTGAACCAGTACACGCTTTATCAAAAACTTATCTTGCGAAAACAATTCCCACCGAATAAGTCCGATCAAACTTTTTCGGGCCTTCATACTACGATACAAAGCCTTTTGCAGTGTTCCTAACTGATTGGCACTGCTGCTTGATTCCGGGCCTTCATTTTCAAAACAGCTGAGTGTATTCTTCTCTGTATTTGATAACCAAAGCGCACTGGTTTCATCGTCAGACTCATTGAGCATGCTCTGAAAATACCGGTAAATAGAATCGTTGGTAAGCAGCGATTTTACTTCAGCTACCTGAGATGCTTTTTCAATCAGGGCCTCGCATTGTTCCCAATCCAATCGGGCTCCCAACGTATCAACCAACCGGGTTGTTAGCTGATGAAAAAAAGTAGCGATATGTTGAACGGCATTGCGAATTGCAGTTTCATCGCTGGCTTGAAAGGTACTGAACGACTTACGATCCTTCCACAGGTAATCACTACGCTCCAACGTTTTGGCATAGTGTGCATAGGTAGTAAGCTTACGCAAAAATGGATTGAGCGTATCATACCGAAAATGCGAAAACTCCTGCTTGAGGTTAATCAATTCCTGCAAGGGGCTCGACTGAAGATATAATTCCTTTATTGCAGCGCCACAGGTTTTATCATCATACAAAGCTTGTTTGAAACTATCCAGTTCTTCAGTTATTTGATCAATGCGGTGACTGATTTGTAAAAATTTTCGATCTAATTGTATCGCATCTATGCTGATGTTACGCGTCTTGTATTCATCTAACCGGTTAACCTGGCGCGCTACCTTTTCATAAATTTCTTTACGATCGTTTTTAAAATCATGTACCAGTGCTGCGTAATCAGTCAGTTGCTTGCTTTGAAGCCGTTTATACACCACATCCAATGCCGCCCGTTTCTGGCAAACAACCAATACCCGTTTGCCTGTTGCCAATGCATCGCCTACCAGGTTGCTGATTAATTGCGATTTGCCTGTGCCGGGCGGACCTTGCACCACAACCGAGTGCCCCACTTTTACAGCCTTCAATGAATTTTCCTGCCAGATATCAGCCGGGTAAGCACAATAAATTTTCTCTTCCTTAACCTGCCTAACAAAATTTTTATTTTCTGATTGTGTTGCCGAACGCAATTCAAAAAAACTCTCCAAATCAGAAACATGATCCTGCTCCATCAACTTCAGGTAATCCGGAACCAGGAAAGAACCTGCCTGTGGAAAAATTCCAAGCACAGCTTTCGGAAACAACTTAAGCTCTCCTGTCTTTAACCCTTGCTCAAACTCATCGCGCTTCAGGTTTACAAAAGGGGTAAGTTCATCGCGGAAATTATCAGAGTTAAAATTCAATTCAAACTCATGCTTTTGCAAGAGTTGATAGATGGCCGTTCGGAAGGCCGTACTATCGCGATCGGTATCTTCAAATGTTTCTTCGAGTAAAGCCTCGTTAGGTTTTACCTGGTTATGATAAGCATACGCCAGTAAAAACGATTTATTGAATGAAATACCGGCATCCTCGCGTGGCTCAAGCCACCATTGATTGTTTTGAACGGTAAGCGTAACCGGAAAAAACAAAAGCGGGCATCGTACCGGTGTATCGTTCTTAAATTTTCCCTGCACAATCGGCCAGCCCACATGCAAATCTTTAGAACCACGTTCTTCAAAAATAAACTGATCACTTCGTTGCAGTTTCTTTAATTTTTTACTGGCCTCATTAGCCGCCTCCATCCGGCTATCAATTACAGGACAAATAAATTTTGGCTTTTCGGCAATCAACGCACTTATGATGTTAAAAGCCGGTTCGCCATTTAAGTGGCTCAGCTCCTGCACATCAATAAACTGCTCGGCCATCAGGCGCAAAAGAAACAACGAGCGGTTGTTCCCGGATAGGTTAGTAAGACGCCTCAGGTAGATGGTAAGTAGCTTTTTGGTTTGATCTGACAGAGCCACGTTATGGATTTAATGAAAGGTAAGGTAATATTTTTGAATAAAACGTTTCATCTACCAATGCTATTTTCTTAACCTCATCCACAGTAGCAAATTTTCCGTGCTGAAACCGATAGGTGGTAATTGCCCTCGCCAAAGTGTAGTTAATGTATGGATGACTGCTTAACTCCTTTATGGAAGCCTGGTTCAGAAATATTTTTTTTGGTTGAAATAGTGAATCCACAAAATATTTTTGTTGCATGCGTTGTATCACAACGGTGTCAAGCCCATACACTTCATACAATTGTTCCATAGAAACAAAGCCACCTAATTTAGTGCGGTAGTTGATTATCCTTTCACTTAGCTTCGCCCCTATTCCATAAATCTTTGTTAGCTGAACAGAATCTGCGGTATTGATGTTCATCCATTCTCTGACAAATTCTGCCTTTACTGTTGGTGCCGTTTCCTTCGCTATTAATGCAGTACTTGCCACCTGCGTAGGCAATTGTATAAATGGTTCCAGGTCTTCGTAAAATGATGTATCCATTCCATAAATGCGAAGCAGGTCTGCTTTTTTTCTAAACTTTCCATTTTTTGACCGATAGTTCAGAATCCGGTGTGCTAAAAAATCCGGAAACCCAAGGCTATCCAAATCTGCCAGGCTTGCCGTGTTGGGATCGAACGGAAAACGGGAGTAATCTTTTACAATAAAGGCACTGTCTTTTTGAGTAGGCCAATGCGCCAACAGGCTATCGAGTTTGCGCTGGTTATCTGTGAAATCAATCGGCTGGGTACTTCGCCAACGCTGATAGGCTGGTATTACAAACACACTAATTAATAATAAAGGTAATAGCAGCAACAGGCCATTGGTTTCGCGCGTTGAGATTCCAAAAAATGCCCGAATCCACGATCTGAGCCTATTAATCATATCGTTAATTTAAACTAATAAGAGAGTAAGAAGCTGCTTTGGCGGGTTAGATAATCCTTATCAACCATTAATATCAAATTTAAACTTATTATCATCTTTAGAAAATTGCAGATCGGGTTAAACCCCTATTATTGTACCCGTAAAATGATGCTTTTATGAAAAAAATATTGGTTATCTGCTTTGTCTTATTTCTGGCTTTAGAAAGTTTTGGTTGGGGAGCTACGGGCCATCGCACCACCGGCCTGATTGCAGAACGCTACCTGACCAAAAAAGTGAAGCGAAAAATTAATGCCATCCTGGGGGGCGAATCGCTGGCTATGGCAAGCACCTGGATGGACGAAATCCGTTCAGATTCAACATACAATAACACAACTGATTGGCATTGGACTACCATACCCGATGGTGGTAAATATGAAGATGTGGAGAGCAACCCGGATGGGAAAGTTATTGTAATGCTTGAAAAAATAATTGGAGAGTTAAAGCGTGGGGGCTTACCTGCTAAACAGGAACAGGAATATCTTAAAATGCTGATCCATATGATTGGTGATATGCATCAACCGTTGCACGTAGGCAGGCCGGGCGATAGAGGTGGTAATAGTGTAAAAGTAAAATGGTTTAGTAGTGAGTCGAACCTACACTGGGTATGGGATAGCGGCATGATTGATGACACCAAACTAAGCTATACCGAACTGGCCGATGCCTTAGGCAAACCCGGAAAAGATAAACTGGATAAATGGCGGCAAGGTACGGTACGCGATTGGGCCCTCGAATCGATGCACTACCGGCCGCAGGTTTATGACATTGGAAACGGCTCGCTGGGCTATGCCTACTCGTACAAATATTTTTCTATAGCCAAAGAACGCATGCTTCAGGCTGGCTTTCGGTTGGCAGCTTTATTAAATACGATTTACGGATAATTGCCGGGTAACTGTTTATACCGGGTATTTACAACCTATAAACATTGTCAACTGCCAATTATTCTTCTGTGCCACGATTGAAAAACAAGTAACGCCCACAAGCGTGCATGCACATCCTGCGGGTTAGATGAATTGAGTTGCGCTTTCAATTTTTTAACTTCGGGGTAATTAAATATCCCCTGTTCGGCAATCGCTTTCTCTGAGAGTAACTCTTCCAACATTGGCTTTAATTCCTGCCGCAGCCAGCGCAGCATAGGTACTTCAAACCCTTTCTTTGGCCGGTTGTAAAGCTTAGCCGGCAGCGCATCCCGAAATGCATCCTGTAAGATGCGCTTGCGTATCGATCGGTTAATCTTAAAATCATCCGGCAGGTTAAAAACAAAATCTACAACGCGGTAATCCAAAAACGGTACGCGCACCTCCAGGCTGTTGGCCATACTCATGCTGTCCACCTTGGTAAGCATATCGCCCGGCAACACCAGCTGCATATCGGTAAGCAAAATTTCACGCATGGTTTCCGGTGTAGAGATAAAGCGCAGGTAATTTTCCTTACGGGACTCAAACTCCTGTAAATTCAGTTTTTGTTGCACCGCATTACTCAGCAATGAATCTGTCTTGTTGGTTGTAAACCCAGCCCATTGCCAATACCTTTCTCTACTGTTTAACTTCAAACCTTCGGCAAAGCGAGTAAGCTGTCGGGCCAGGTTGCCAACTTTACTGCTTCGCGATTGCGGCAAGCTTTTCCAAACAGAGCCGAGAGAAGCAATCAGATTTTCTTTCCATCCCTTGTTAATGATGCGGTTAAAGGCAGCATGCTTATTGTAACCACCCAGTAATTCATCGGCACCATCACCCGAAAGGGCCACCGTGGCGTGCTTGCGGGTTTCTTTACTTAATATATAAACATTGAGAGCAGATGAATCAGCAAACGGCTCGTCTATGTAATTCACCACATCCTGTACATGATCTAACAAATCGTTGTGTGTCAGGGTGAATACCGTATGATCCGTTTTAAGGTGTTTGGCTACCGAGTTCGCATAGGCCGTTTCATCAAAAAACTTGTCATCCCTAAATCCAATGGAAAAAGTATGCAGATCGGGCTTATGTTTTACCGCCAGCGCAGCAATTACGGAAGAATCTATGCCCCC
>Ga0116144_10004785_pt1 | contig 12688 bp, 7 predicted proteins | sample AD_UKC035_MetaG_FD_89746 | JGI IMG/M metagenome (GOLD analysis project Ga0116144, IMG submission 89746) | Active sludge microbial communities of municipal wastewater-treating anaerobic digesters from USA - AD_UKC035_MetaG | ecosystem: Engineered > Bioreactor > Anaerobic > Digestate | place: USA... | reverse complement strand
TGTTGGCCGATCATCCTTCACAACATTTTCAATCCATCATCAAAGCCGATCATACCTTGAGCTTTCAAACCTACAAGCAAGCATTTTTATACAATGAAAATCAATATTGGTTGGGCGATATACATCTTTTAAACATTGGCTTAGACCAATCCTACCTCCAGTCATTGGATCGCACACATCGTTTTTATGATCACACGTTTTGCCTATCAAAACTTAGGCATCGGGATTCATTTTCACACAAAGGAAATTTTGGTCATGCTCTTTTGATAGCCGGTCAGAAAGGAATGATGGGTGCTGCCATTTTATCTGCCAAAGCTGCCATGCGAAGTGGCTTAGGTTTATGTACGGCTTACCTTCCGGGAATTGGATTACCTGTAATGCACAGCACCGTTCCTGAAGTGATTTGTATGGCTTCTGAAAAAGAAAACTACATCAGTGGACTACCCGACTTAAAAAAATATAAGGCCATTGCTATTGGACCGGGCATTGGTAATGATGATAAAACCGTGCAAACCCTAAGCGATTTATTAAGCATCTCTCCTGTTCCATTGATTATTGATGCCGATGCTATTAATTTATTGGCCACTCATCAGGAATTATTTCCAAAAATTCCGGAGTTGAGTGTTCTGACACCGCATCCAAAAGAGTTTGATCGCTTGTGTGGAAAATCATCCAGTGATTTTGAGCGCAATGAAAAACAAATTGCTTTTGCACAAGCGCATAAAGTTTATGTATTAATAAAAGGCAAAAACAGTTGTATCGCTTGTCCGGATGGGACCTGCTATATAAACACCAGCGGAAATGCAGGAATGGCAACCGCAGGTACTGGCGATGTATTGAGTGGAATACTGCTTGCCTTAATGGCTCAGGGCTATACGCCAAATGATGCGGTATTGATGGCGGTTAACATTCATGGACTGGCGGGTGACTTTGCCTTGGAAGAAAAAGGAATGCATGCTATGATGGCCGGTGATCTTATTGATCAATTGCCGGTAGTATTCAAATCATTGGAGAACATCCGTTGATCCTGCTCCTTCGCGTAGCAAAATCGGCTCATCCGAACTGCAATCAATAATGGTACTCGGTACATTTCCTCCATATCCACAATTGATAATTCCATCAACTTTAGATTCATACACTTCAAAAATCTCAGAAGGATCGCTCATGTACTCAACAATTTCATCTTCATTCTTCAAAGATGTTACCATCAAAGGATTTCCCAATCGATCCAATATCGCTTGCACAACTGCATGATCGGGAATTCGAATACCGATGCTTTTCTTTTTGCTACGAAATATTTGCGGCACTTCCGACCCCGCATTCAATATAATGGTATAAGGCCCTGGCAAAGCACGTTTCAACAATTTAAATACCGGACGACTGAAAGGTTTGGTAAAGTGTGAAATCATATCAATACCCGGCATGAGGAAAGAAAAGTTTGCTTTCTCAATTTTCGTTTGCTTCAGTTTTGAAATTTTATCGATCGCCTGAGGAGAATAAATATCACACGCATAGGCATACACAGTATCCGTTGGTATGATGATGACGGAACCATTGCGCAACAATTCAACAACCTGCTCTATAGATCGCTTGTCAATATTATCGGTCTGTATTTCAAAATAAGTACTCAAATGATTGAAGAATTGTATTTTTACAAAAAACAAAGATAGAATGAAAACCATCATAAACACAAAGAAGGCGCCTGCTCCTATTGGTCCTTACAGTCAAGCGGTAATAATAAATAATTTTATGTATGCTTCCGGACAAATTGCGATCAACCCCGAGAACAATCAATTGGTGCTTGATAATATTATTGAAGAAACAACTCAGGTAATGAAAAACATTCAAGCCTTGCTCGAAGAAGCGGGATTAAGTTTTGATCATGTGGTAAAGACCAGCATTTTCTTAAGCGATATGTCTTTATTTGCTCAAGTAAATGAAGTGTATGGCTCCTATTTTAAAAAAGATTTTCCGGCTCGCGAAACCGTAGCAGTTGCAGGATTGCCCAAGGGTGTGAATGTTGAAATCAGCATCATTGCTACGACTTAAGCGAACCCAACCATTTATTTCTGTTCTCCTTTTGTTCAGCGTTGGTACTTTTTAACGCCACTATTTTATATTGTCTGGCGTATAATTGAGCATCGGCCATTATTTTCAATTCTACTTTACGTCCGTTCCTTATCGTTTGAATACGTAATTCCTTATTGATCCAATTCTTAATATCCAATTTCAAAAAATCATCAGGACTTTTTCCATTAATTTTCTGAATCACATCCTCCATCATTACCCCTCCTTTAAAAGCGGGACTATTATATTCAATGGCTAAAACTCTTATTTCATCCTTATCTGTTTTGTAGTGAATACCGATTAGTGAGGTTAAATTATTATTGTTGGGCCGCCACTCAATGGCACAACCGAAATAATACAATAAGCGGCTCAACTCATCGATGTACGAAACCGGAGAAGCCACAAAAGCATCGAACCACTGTTTCATCGACACTCCGTAATAGTTACTGCAAACCTCAATAATGTCCTTTAATTCGTATCCTTTTTTCTTTAAGCCAAATTTTCGATAAAGCTCAAGCACCACATCATCCAATGAATAACGTTGTAAACTATTTAAACGAATGTTTAAATCCAATGCCAGTGCAATCAAACTACCTTCATCGTAGATACTAGTTTTCCGATAAGGGGCACCGGGCAAATACCCATCCAACCAGGTATCGAATGAGCTTTGCAATACAGAATAATTGAAACGCCCTGCATTACTCATATGTTTTTGCAATCGAACGCTCAATTCGTCTAAAAAAGATTGCGTTGAGAAAAAGCCACTTCTGCATAAAAACAGATCACCATAGTAAGTGGTAAATCCTTCATAAACAAAACCAAGTTCACAATAATTCTCGCGAGCAAAGTCGTAAGGCAACATCGCTTTGGGTCGAATATTTTTTACATTCCACACATGAAACAATTCATGTGATGCTACTCCCATCAGTTCTTTGTACAGATCGCCTTTGTGCAGCTCGGCAGCCGGACCGATAGCCAAAACTGTTGATGCACCGTGTTCTACTCCATGATAAAATTTATGGTGCGTGGCTTGAATTAAGAAGTGATATTCTTTACAAGGAATGCTCTTAAACAACATCAATTGCTGTTCGGTGAAGGCTTTAAAATGATCCAACAACTTTTTCTGGTTCAAGCGTGTTTTGCCCTGGATCCATATGTGATATTTCTTTTTAGAAACGGTGTAGGTATAATGCACTATGTTCTTGGAAGCAATAAATGGAGTATCGGCCAGGTGATCAAAGTTCCTCAAAGAAATTTCTGAACCTTTTCTTTTTTCAAAGGTACCCGCTAAATACTTGTGCTTATACCGTATGCTCAGTTTTATCGCTTCATCTTCTCTACCTACTACATACATACAACAATGAACCGGATTCACATACATTTGCTCATCGTCCAGCCAACACGATCCGGCATCCAATCGATTGGCATAATATTGATAACGCACCACTACCTTGCCTTTTGCCGGCACTTGTAGCTTCCACCGGTCTTTGCTTGTTTTTGAATAACTCAATGCGCTACCTGCCTGGTCGCTAACCGAAAATCCACGTATGTTTTTTGAAAAGTTACCCAGCTCATATCGCCCGGGACGCCATGATGGCAACTGAAGTTCGATACTTTGTTTTTGTGTTACATCAAAGCTAAGTTCTATATCAATATACTGCGAATTGGGATAATGGGCGTCAAAAGTGTATTGAATCATCTTAAATAATTTTCCAAAAAATAGATCAAAGTTTTTAATTTAGAAAGTTCCAGAACACAAAAAGTCATTTGGCAAAAAGACGTATCTTCGCAATCTTATTATTAGAATAGACTATGAATTTTGATGTAATCGTTATAGGCAGCGGACCCGGAGGTTATGTAGCCGCTATACGCGCTTCGCAATTGGGTTTAAAAACTGCTATTGTTGAAAAAGAATCTTTAGGAGGTATTTGTTTGAATTGGGGATGTATTCCAACCAAGGCATTATTAAAAAGTGCTCAGGTTTTTGATTATCTCAATCATGCCGAAGATTATGGCATCAGTGTTGAAAAAGCAAGTGCCGACTTCGGAAAAATAATAAAACGTTCGCGAGGTGTTGCCGAAGGAATGAGTAAGGGCATTCAGTTCTTGATGAAGAAAAACAAAATTGAAGTCATCATGGGACAAGCGAAAGTGAAGCCCGGAAAAAATGTTGAAGTAAAAAACAGCGATGGTAGCAGTCAAACATTGAGTGCACAACATATCATTATTGCTACCGGTGCACGTTCGCGCGAACTCCCCAACTTAAAACAAGACGGAAAACATATTATTGGCTATCGCGAAGCGATGAACTTGCCTACCCAACCCAAATCGATGGTAGTGGTTGGTTCTGGAGCGATAGGAGTTGAATTTGCTTATTTCTATCATACGCTTGGAACAAAAGTTACCATTGTTGAATTCTTACCTGAAATAGTTCCGCTCGAAGACGAAGAAGTTTCGAAAACGTTGGCGCGTTCTTTTAAGAAATCGGGAATGAGTGTAATGACTTCCTCTTCGGTTGAATCGGTTGATGTGAAGGGTGGAAAATGTTTGGTGAAGGTAAAAACAAAAAAGGGCGAAGAAGTAATTGAAGCCGATGTCGTTTTATCGGCTGTGGGTATTGCTGCCAATATCGAAAACTTAGGTTTGGAAGAAACAGGCATCATTACCGATAAAGGAAAAATTTTAGTCAACGATTACTATCAAACCAATATACCGGGCTATTATGCCATAGGCGATGTGGTGCCGGGCCCTGCGTTAGCCCATGTGGCTTCGGCAGAGGGAATTATTTGTGTAGAAAAAATTGCCGGTCACCATCCGGAGCCGATCAACTATGGGAATATTCCGGGATGCACGTATTGCTCACCTGAAGTTGCCTCGGTAGGTATGACAGAGAAAGCCGCACTAGAAGCCGGATATGAATTAAAGATTGGGCGCTTTCCTTTTTCTGCATCGGGTAAAGCCAGTGCAGCAGGTACGAAAGACGGTTTTATAAAAGTAATTTTTGATGCCAAATACGGAGAGTGGCTTGGAGCACATTTTATTGGTGCTAATGTAACTGAAATGATTGCCGAAGTAGTTGTAGCCCGCAAACTCGAAACAACCGGACATGAAATCATTAAAGCCATACACCCGCATCCTACCATGAGCGAAGCTATAATGGAAGCTTGTGCTGAAGCCTATGGCGAAGTGATCCATTTGTAAAAAAACATATGTGTGGAATTGCCGGACAGATCAGCTTTGCACCCATTGAAAAAAATGAGCGCTTAGAAAAATCTGTTTTCAAATGTATGGCACAACGAGGCCCCGATCATGAAGGGCTATTCCATGAAAACCAGGTACAACTTTTTCACAGCCGACTGTCGGTAATCGATACCAGCACAGGAGCAAACCAACCCATGATCGATGACTCAGGTCGTTATGTGATTATATATAATGGCGAGTTTTTTAATTATCGGGAAGAAAAAAAGCGATTGTCGGCACTTGGCATTTCATTCCATACCGAAAGCGATACCGAAGTCATTCTACACTTATACAAACTCGAAGGACATGATTGCCTGAAACGCATGAATGGATTTTTTGCTTTGTGTATTTACGATAAAGAAGAGAAAAGCATCTTCCTTGCACGCGACCGATTTGGAGTAAAACCGCTGCTGATACAATACCAAAAGCATAAGCTCATTTTTGCCTCCGAAATGAAAACGATGATTGCTTTAGGTGCCGACCGAACAATTGATCCAATTGCGTTGCAACAGTATTTCACGCTTAATTATATACCACAACCCTACTCTATTTTTCAATCGGTGCGTAAACTGAAGACCGGACATTGGGAAAAATATCGACTGAGCGAAAACAATATTGAATGTGTAGCCACTGATGCTTTTTATCATTTGACTTTGCAAAAAAACTATACACAAGCTCCCGATTATGAAACGGCCAGTAAGACTCTTTATCAATTGCTCGATGCTGCTGTTGAAAGACGTTTGGTGAGCGATGTTCCTTTATGTACTTTTCTGAGTGGTGGTATTGATTCGTCTATTGTTTCTGCACTAGCAGCAAAAAAAGTTTCAACACTTAATACGTTTAGCATAGGCTATGCCGATGAACCGCATTTTGATGAAACACATTATGCCGAATTGGTAGCCGATAAAATCAAAAGCAATCATCATGTTTTTAAATTGCGCAGCGATGATCTTTTGCAACATCTCGATGAAATACTCAATTACCTCGATGAACCTTTTGCGGATTCATCTGCTCTACCGGTTTATCTATTGTCGAAAAATGTGCGCAAACATGCAACGGTAGCTTTGTCGGGCGATGGAGCCGATGAAGTTTTTGCAGGATATAACAAGCACCGAGCAGAATTTTTATTGCGACAGAACAAATGGTGGATGAAAAGCATTCCAATGTTGTCTGCTCTGCTTTCTCCTTTCAAAGGTTCGCGCAATGGGCCTATGGGCAACAAACTAAGACAGCTCAAACGCTTTGCAAAAGGGCAATCGTTGTCGGCACCCGAACGCTATTGGCAGTGGGCAACTATTGCCAGCGAACAGCAGAGCGCGGCTTTAATCAAAAGTCATTCCTTGAATGAAGAATTCAATAAGCGAAAATCTGCATTGCTTCAATCGATCCAACCTTCTTCAAATGATTTTAACGAAATATTGCATAGCGATGTACGTCTGGTATTACTTAGCGATATGCTTTATAAAGTAGACAGCATGAGCATGGCCAATAGTCTTGAAATACGAAGTCCTTTTTTAGATTATGAGTTGATTGATTTTGCTTTTTCACTTCCGTCACATTATAAAATAGACGATCATCACCAGAAAAAAATATTGAAAGACAGTTTCAAACATTTGTTACCAAGTGAACTTTATACCCGACCAAAAAAGGGATTTGAAGTACCTTTGCTGAACTGGTTTAGAACCGAACTCAATGCGCGTATAAAAAACGAGTGGCTGCACCCCGACCGAATTAAGGAGCAAGGAATTTTTTCAAACGATATTTGCCAACAACTGGTGCAACAAGTTCATTCGGCTCAACCCGGTGATGCTGCTGCGCAATTGTGGGCTATGATTGTGTTTCAACATTGGCACTCTAAATATATGTCTTAACTTGCTGCTCCATTTATGCCAAAAGTTCTACGCATCATCAATCGTTTAAACTTAGGAGGGCCTACTTACAATGCTGCCTACCTCAGTAAATATCTTGCACCTGAGTTTGAAACCTTGCTACTGAGTGGAATGAAATCGGATGCAGAAGAAAGTTCAGAATTTATTGTGGAGCAATTGGGCATTCGTGCACAATACATCAGCGACATGCACCGCTCCATCAATTTGAGTAAGGACCTCAAAGCGTATCGCGAAATAAAAAAAACCATTCAACATTTTAAACCCGACATTGTGCATACGCATGCCTCTAAGGCAGGAACACTTGGACGCATGGCTGCGTTTGCATGCAAGGTACCGGTGGTGGTGCATACGTTTCACGGACATGTGTTTCACTCTTACTTTTCAAAAAGCAAAACCAAATTTTTTATTGCACTCGAACAATATCTGGCGCGTAAGAGTAATGCCATCATAACTCTAAGTCCCGTTCAACAAAATGAGATTGTTCATCAGTTTAAAATTTGTGAAGCTGAAAAAGCCATTATCATTCCCTTGGGTTTTGAACTGCAGCGATTTTCAGAAAACATGGATGAGAAAAGAGATGCTTTCAGAAAAAAATTTGGCATTGCCGAACATGAATTAGCCATTGGTATTATTGGCCGCCTTACTGCCATTAAAAATCATCCAATGTTTTTGCGCAGTATGGCGCAATTGAAAAGTAGTTTTGGAAAAAAAGTAAAAGGAGTAATTGTAGGCAATGGCGAAGATTACCATAACTTGTTGCACCTGGCACAATCGCTTGGGTTGGACTGTGGCACAGCGGAGAATAATTTTACGGGTGATATTGTATTTACTTCGTGGATAAAGAACATTGATGAAGCTATAGCGGGATTGGATATTGTAGCGATGACTTCGTTTAATGAAGGAACCCCGGTGAGTTTGATTGAAGCACAAGCCGGACAAAAGCCAATTGTATCAACACGTGTGGGTGGTATTGAAGATATTGTTATTGAAAATGAAAGTGCATTTTTATGCGAAAGTGAAAATGTAGAAATGTTTTGCGAACATTTATCTGCATTCATTAATAGCCCCGAACGAAGAAAAGCAATGGGACAAGCGGGTCATCAGATGGTGATGCAAAAGTTTTCGCGGCAGCGTTTGGTGAGCGATATGCAAGAGCTTTACCGCAGGTTGTTACAAAGCAAGCAATAGCCAATAGCGTTTGAGCAGATGACAAATTGTATGGATTATGGGATGACCTTTATGAATTATGGCGTGTTCCACCTTTTATTCATCCAATACATCCAACAAATTCTAGCACTAATGCCCCCTCTTTAAAAGAGTAAATTGCCACTTTTTTGGTTTATATTTGGGATAGGTAAAGAGAGATGGATTTGGGGTAAATAGAGAAATTATTGGATGATAAAAGACTAAAGACAACTCAGATATATACACATGTAAGTAAGGAACAGATTGGAAAAATACAAGGCCCATTTGAGTTACAAAATTTGAGTTATACGTATAGAGTGGATATGTAACATATGTTACATATCCGCATGTTGGCAACAAGTGTAAAGACAGCCGACTAGACAGATACAATAGTGAAAATTAAAAACGAAAGAAAGAATTTAGCTTTATGACAGGACAGTGCAATCTTTCCAACGCTCTTGAAAAACAGGTTAATAAATAAAGACGTCTTTAACTCGAAAAAAGGGCAATAATTTGGTTACTTTGTAGCTTATAAAATGGATTTTCATAAGGAAAGATGATATTAGAAAATACTGAAATAACAAAATATACTTTCTCTGGACACGACTCTTTTCAATGCCGTCAACTATGGCTTAAAAAGGGGTATGACTATGTACAAGAAGGGAAGAATTTTAATGACGAAGATGCGGTTGTAAACCTTGGTGTTGGGAAGAATATGGTTTCATCTATTCGTTTTTGGTTGAAAGCTTTTAATGTTATTGATATCAAAGACATTCCAACTGAATTTGGCAAACGATTATTTGATGACGATAATGGCTATGACCCTTTTTTGGAAGATGAAGCAAGTCTTTGGCTTTTGCATTATCAATTAGTGAAAAATGGTTTTGCTTCTATATACTCCATCATTTTTAACGAATTTAGAAAAGAGAAACTCTTCTTTAACAAAGAAACCTTTGTGAACTATGTGAAGAGAATTGGCGAGAGCAATCCCGATTTGAATTTCAATGAAAACACAGTTGCTAAAGACTTTATTGTTTTTACAAATCTTTATAAAAGTATCCCTGAAAGTAATGATGTTGAGGATAGCTTTTCTGGAATTTTATCAGAATTAGGTTTGCTAACTCTCATATACAAATCTTTTAAAGACGAAAACGGAAAAACAAAAAAGAAAGAAGAGTATTTTATTGAAACCTCAGAAAGAGATAATCTTACTGAATCAATCATTTTATATACAATCCTTGACAATACAAACTACGGAAACTCCATAAGCTTGAATTCTTTAGAATTCGATTGGAATAGTCCAGGTTCAATATTCGCCTTAAATCGTTCGGGTTTGATGAATAAAATCTCTGATATAGTTGATAATTTCAAAGATATCACTTTTACTGACCAAGCAGGAATCAAGGAATTGCAATTCAAAAACAAAGCAGACGCTTACACAATTTTAGATATATACTATGGCAAATAATTTCACAACATCGGTAAATATTATTAGGGACACTGATAGGGATTTTAACTATATCCCAACACCTAATGCTAGACAAGTTGTTAGCCAAATAGTTAATGACTTTAAAAAAGGCATCCGCTCCTTTAATGTAGTTGGTACTTACGGTACGGGAAAATCTTCTTTCCTTTTAGCCTTCGAGCAAAGCATAAAAGGAACAAAACGATATTTTGAACCGAATTTCGCAACTAAATCTAAATACGATTTTGTGAAAATAGTCGGCTCTTACGCTTCTATTGTAGAACAATTTGCAGATGTTTTTGAAGTTCAAACCAATAAGAATCAACAGGAAAATATTTTTTCAGAAATATTCAACCGTTATCATTCCATTGGAAAGGAAAACAAAGTCTTATTTATTCTGATTGATGAGTTTGGCAAGTTTTTGGAATATGCAAGTAAACATAATCCGGAAAAAGAACTTTATTTTGTTCAGCAATTGGCAGAGTTTTGTAATAATCCAAAGCACAGTATTGTTCTTATAACCACTGTGCACCAAAGTTTGGAATCGTATGCTTATTCATTAAGTAAAACGCAACAACAAGAATGGACAAAAGTAAAAGGTCGGTTCCGTGAGATTACTTTTAACGAGCCTGTTGAACAGCTTTTGTACTTGGCTTCTGAATATGTTGCTGAGCATTATGAAACAAAAACTTCAAAAGCGGAAATTGAGAAATGCTTAAAACTTACTACCGAAACAAAGGCATTCAACTTTAATAAAGACTTCCTAAAAGAAATTGCTTCTAAGCTATATCCGCTTGATATTCTTTCAGCAAATATTCTCACACTTTCATTACAGAGATACGGACAAAATGAAAGGTCATTATTTTCTTTTCTTGAATCATCCGACCATACAGGATTAGCAAAATTCAATAAGAAAGAAAATCCATTTTACAATTTGTCAAATGTTTATGATTACCTCAATTTCAATTTCTATTCATTTTTAACCTCAAAATATAACCCTGACTTTTCAGCTTGGAGTTCTATTCGTTCATCAATCGAAGAAGTGGAAAGAGCATTTGATTCAAATATCAATGATTACATCAAAGCAGTCAAAACGATTGGTCTTTTAAATATTTTCTCTGCTGGTGGTTCAATTTTAGATTTTAATTTCTTTGTTGATTATTTGAAAACTGCTTGTGGAGTTTCAGATGCCAATGATATTATAAATAATCTTGAAACCAAGAATATTATCCGCTACCGTTCCCATTCAAAACGATTTATTCTTTTTGAAGGAACAGATTTAGACATTCAAACTGCATTGATTGAAGCAGGAAATAAAATTTCGGAAGTGGTTGATATTACAACTCTTCTGAATAAACATATTCAATTCAGTCCAGTTTTTGCCAAACAATATTCTTTCTCTACAGGAACACCAAGATATTTTGAGTTTGTAATTTCAGACTACCCTATTCAAAAAATACCCGAAGGAGAAATTGATGGATTTGTAAATCTTGTTTTCAATGGAAAATTGAAAGAAAGCGACATCCAAAACAAATCGAAGCTGCAAGAAGAAGCCATGATCTATTGTTTCTTTAAAAACTCTACGGAAATAAAGAACCTCTTATTTGAAATTGAGAAAATTCAAAAAGTTATTGAGGAAAACAAAGAGGATAAAGTTGCCAAAAGGGAACTTGAAAATATCATTGAATCTCAAATCCGTTTATTAAATCATTTCATAACTGATAGTATTTATTCAGGAAGTAAAGATGTGAAATGGTACTTCAACGGTGATGAAAAGAAAATATCTGACAGAAAAGATTTCAATAAGCTGCTTTCTCAGGTTTGTAGCCTAGTGTATGATGCAACTCCAGCCTTCAAAAATGAATTGGTGAACAAACACAAGATTTCATCATCTATTCACACTGCCAAAAAGAATTATTTCAAGGCTTTATCAAATAATTGGGATAAAGAAAATCTAGGATTTGACGATTCAAAATTTCCACCTGAAAAGACAATATACTTATCTCTTCTCAAAGAAAATGGGATTTCACCTATCAGAGAAAACTCATTGGATGTAATTTCTATAGATAAAAATTCTTCTTTCAATAGATTATGGCGAGCCTCAGAAGACTTTTTAGAAAGTGCAAAAACGGAACAACTTAAAATTTCTGAATTGTCGGAAATATTGAGTAAGCGACCTTTCAAACTAAAGCAAGGTTTAATTGATTTTTGGGTGCCTACCTTCCTGTTTTTGAAACGAGATGACTTTGCCATTTTCAATGATGATAGTTACATCCCGAATTTGTCAGAGGAAAATTTAGAATTGATTGCTAAGTATCCTGATAAATATTCCATCAAGACTTTTGATATTGAAGGTGTAAAACTTGATATTTTCAATAGTTACCGTACATTCTTAAATCAATCTACAGAGCAAAAATTCGATAACAATTCGTTTATTGAAACCATTAAGCCATTTATAGTTTTCTACAAGCAACTACCTGAATACACCAAGAAGACCAAAAGACTTACTCCTTCGGCTTTAAAAATACGCCACGCAATATCGAACAGTAAAGACCCTGAGGAAACGTTTTTTGAAGCGTTTCCAAGTGCTTTAGGCTTGACGCTTTCAACATTACAAGAGGACAAGTCGAAACTTCAAAGCTACACTACGAATCTACAAGAAGCTGTTAGAGAACTTAGAACCGCTTATGAGGAATTGATAAAACGGTTTGAAGAATTCATTTGCAATGACTTTGTGGGTAAATCAGTTGACTTTGAGGAATACAAAGAGATTTTGCAAAAGAGATTTGCAAAACTGAAAAAGCATATGCTTTTGAGCAATCAAAAGACCTTTGTTCAAAGA
>Ga0116144_10004780_pt1 | contig 12695 bp, 9 predicted proteins | sample AD_UKC035_MetaG_FD_89746 | JGI IMG/M metagenome (GOLD analysis project Ga0116144, IMG submission 89746) | Active sludge microbial communities of municipal wastewater-treating anaerobic digesters from USA - AD_UKC035_MetaG | ecosystem: Engineered > Bioreactor > Anaerobic > Digestate | place: USA... | reverse complement strand
GTATTTCTTCCCGAGCACGAGCTGCAACCGCTTCTAGGGGAAGCGGTAAGCATTGCTGCGGTCAACGCGCCCTCGGTCTGCACTGTTTCTGGAACAAATGAAGCAATAGCCGATTTCAAGCGAAAACTTTCTACTCTCTGCATAGAGTGGCGGGACCTCCATACATCTCATGCATTCCACTCGCCAATGGTGGAACCAATTCTCCCGCAGTTCATCGAGATTGTGAAGCAGGTTTCTTTGAAGCCGCCTGAGATTCCTTTTCTCTCCAATGTCACGGGGACGTGGATCACTCCTGAAGAGGCTATTGATCCGTATTACTGGGGAAGCCACGTGCGGCACCATGTCCGCTTTTCTGACTGTATCCAGAAACTCCAGGGACTTCCTGCAAAAGCATTTGTCGAAATTGGTCCGGGCCGCACTCTAACTGCCCTCACCAAGCTCCACCTCAAGGGAGCTAACGAACACAGCATTCACCCGTGCCTGCGGCATCCACAGGAGCAGCAGTCTGATAATGCTTTCCTGCTAAACACACTTGGTGAACTGTGGTCGAGCGGTGTGGATGTCAGCTGGGTGAAGTTTTATGGTGCTCACAAACGAATGCGCGTCGGACTTCCCACGTATCCTTTCGAACGACATTCCTGCTGGGTTGAGCCTGCAATCTCTCAGTCTGCAGCAATCCGTTCTTTGCATACCGTACCGGAAACACCGAAAGAGAACTATGCACCCCTGGCCGAAAGCTCCCCGTATTTAGCCGCTGCTTCCGGCTGGCCGGATCATGGGACGGACCATATCTTAATGCACATCTGGCAGCAGCTGCTTGGTGTACGGACTATCGATCGGAACGATAACTTTTTCGAGCTGGGAGGAAGCTCGGTTATTGCTGCCATACTCTTTGCGGAAATTGAACAAAAATTCGGCAAAAAGCTGCCGCTTGCCACCCTGTATTCAGCTCCTACGATCAGGCAGCTTGCTAACGTTATCGAGACCCAGAAGGAAGGGACACAGTGGACCTCACTGGTGCCTATTCAACCACATGGCTCAAAGCCGCCATTATTCCTGGTTCACGGAGCCGGAGGCAATGTCCTGCTCTATCATGATGTATCAACGCATCTGGGTACCGATCAACCCTTGTACGGCCTGCAATCGCAAGGCCTCGACGGCGCAACACCTTTCCTGCCAGGTATCGAAGAGATGGCTACTCACTATCTGAACGAAATACAGACCGTGCAACCTCAAGGGCCGTACTTCTTGGGCGGCTATTGCCTTGGTGGCACCATTGCCTTCGAGATTGCTCAACAACTCTTGAGGCAAGGTCAGCAGGTATCTCTCCTGATCTTGATGGAGACATACAATTTTTCCCGCATTCCGTCACCGACACCCTTGCGGGTGTTCTGCCAGTACCTTGAGAAGATCGAGTTCCATTTGCTCAATTTCTTTCTCCTTAATCCGAGAGAGAAGCTGGTGTTCGTACGGGAAAAAGCTAAGGTAGCGAACAGCCGCAAGAAAATTCTCTTGGGCCTGATATTTTCTCAGCTTTTTCCCCAGCTCATTGATAACGGAAGCGAAAACTGGTCCTATTTATCCAGACTTTGGAACCACAATGACCGGGCAGCAACGGTATACCGGCCGGAAAGCTATCCGGGGACGATAACCCACTTCATCCCGTGCAGGGCATATAGCCATCATCGGGGTGATCACCTGGGATGGGGCGAGATAGCAGCCGGAGGCGTTGAGGTTCACCAAATGCCGATCTATCCAGGCGGAATGCTGGTGGAACCTTTTGTGGGTCAACTTGCCGAGAAGCTCAGAGGCTGCATAGCCAGGGCACTCTCTCGTGATGCAGCCTCATGCGACGAGCACTGTCAAGAAGGGACCTTCGCAAGATGTTATCAGCAATGAATAAAAACATGCAATTTCGAAACCAAGCCTACTACTGCTTCCGATGCCTGATGCCGCGGAGGTTCCAGATTCGTGTCCGTCAGATCATTGCGGCTCGCATTCATCGAAAATGCTCTGGGACCTGGCCGATTCTTTCCAGCGCTGCTGCCAAGCCGATTCACTGGAAAGGCTGGCCGGGGGGCAAACAGTTCGCGCTTGTTCTGACTCACGATGTCGATACTGGCCGGGGGCAGGATCGTTGCCTCGAACTTAAGGGCCTCGAACAGGAATACGGATTTGTTTCTTCCTTCAATTTTGTCGCAGAACGATACTCAGTAAACGCAGCACTGAGAGATCAGCTTGCGCAGGAGGGGTTTGAAGTAGGAGTCCATGGTCTCCATCATGATGGAAAGCTCTATCAATCATGGAAGACATTTCAGGCGCGGGCTGCAAAGATCAACGACTACCTGCGGGAGTGGAATGCGGTGGGGTTCCGATCCCCCGCCATGCATCACAATCTGGATTGGATTCATCTGTTGAACATTGAATATGATGCCTCCACCTTTGATACTGACCCTTTCGAACCGCAGCCCGACGGCATGGAAACCATTTTCCCCTTTTGGGTCCGTGGAACACCACCACGCCCGGGGTATGTTGAACTTCCGTATACCATGCCACAGGATTTTACGTTATTTGTACTTCTCCAAGAGCGTACCTGCCGCATCTGGGAAAAAAAGCTGGATTGGATTGCGGCACGGGGCGGCATGGCGCTCGTGAATACTCATCCGGACTATATGAATTTCAGCAGGAAAAGCCGTGCAGCCGATGAGTATCCGGCCCAACGGTATCGGGACCTGCTCACTATAATCAAGAACAAGTACCGCAACAAGTACTGGCTGGTTCTGCCGAGAACGATGGCCACATTCTGGCGGGAGAGCATGGTTGTGCCTGACGGAAGGCAAAAGGTGCGCTAGGCTGAGGCGCCGCACGGCGCGGGATTGGCTGAGGCAGGAGGGTTGATTGGGTTATTTGGGTTTGTTGAGTTACTTGAGTTCCTTTGGTTACTCCGGTTATTTGGTTGAATAACCACCCGTCACGCCAAAGGCGTGACTCGAGACACAGAGCTCACTGAGGAAAGGTGATTTTTTTTCTCTGACCGGGAGATACCGATCAGAGAAAAGCATTCTCATGTGCTTCCGTGATATTTGGAAGCCAGCAGCCACGTGGAGGAATGTATCAGGTGAGAGCCATTTCCTTTGGTAAGGCCTTAGCATTTTACTCCTTACTTCTCACTCCTTACTCCTCACTGCTTTTCCTTGTGCTCTCTGTGTCTCGAGCGAAGCGGGTGGTGTAACATTGTGAGGCAGCATGAAAACGGTAACCATAGTTGATCCGAATGCAGACACACGGTGGGATGATTTCGTCATCGCTCACCCTTATGGACAGATTTGCCATCTCTCCGGGTGGAAAACCGTATTGGAGAAAAGTTTCCCCCATATGCAGCCGTACTACCTCACCATAGAGGACGACGGGGCGATAGAGGCATCATTGCCGCTTTACTGTGTGGGAAGTCTGCTAAAGCCTAAAAGACTCATCAGCATTCCTTTTGCTACCCTGACTGATCCGCTGGCCCAAAGCAGTGCTGACCTGGAAATTCTTCTGCATCAAGCCGTACGACTCCTTGCAACATGCAAAGCAACCTACCTGGACATTTCCACCGTGCACGCCGCCACGCTGTTCAAAGGACTGCCATTTGCCGAGTCCATCCGATATGCATACCACTACCTTCCTCTTGTTGATACACCCGACGCCCTCATGCACGCTTTCCACCGGACCTGTGTCAGACAGAAGATAACTCGCGCCTGCCGCTGCGACTTCCGTCTGAGAAAGGCGGATCATGTTTCGGATATTTCGACATTTTATCAGTTGTATTCTCTCACGAGAAAACGGCTTGGCCTTCCTCCGCAGCCGGTACGTTTCTTTGAATCCTTGTGGGACGTATTCTCCCCTGACGGTACGATCGAGATTCTTCTGGCCTACCAGGATAAAAAACCCATTGCTGGACTGCTTCTCTTCAGGTTTAAAGATCGGGTATCGGCCGAGTACCTGGGCTATGACGCTGAATACGCCAATGATGGTCCGCATCACTTCCTTTTCTGGGAAGCAATCAAGAGCGCGTATCACGATAGGTATTCAGTCTTTGATTTCGGCAGAACCGCCTTGACAAACGAGGGGCTCATGACCTTCAAGAGTCGCTGGGGCACGCGTGAATCTCACCTGCGCCAGTTTTATTACCCGGAGACGATGTTCAGCGAGAAGCAGAGCAACCATGAATCATTCCTCCATCGCGTTGCGCAAACGCTGTGTCAGAACACGCCTGAGGTTGTCCTCAGACATGTAGGCGGAGTCTGTTATCGAATACTGTGGTAAAACGGAAATCTCCCACGTCCGTGGGCAAAAGGATACTGAGGAGTAGTTTATGAAACCAATCACCTATAAAGGAATCAAAATCGATGATACCAATTATGATGATGTCCGGAGAAAAATCCTACGGGCAAAAGATCAGAAGCATTATATATCGCTCGTCGATGCGATGACGCTTGTCAATGCGACAGCCGACCCTGAGCTTTTCCGGGCACTCAATCATGCTTATTTGACCATATCTGACGGCACTCCGGTAGCCTGGTACGGAAAGGTTCTCGGAGCACGCAGACTGCGGCGGCTGTCCGGAGGCAGATTGATGCAGCAACTTCTCGAGGAAGATAACGGGCTTTCTCATTTTCTCTTCGGCGATACAACCGAGCGAATCGAGGCGGTAATAAAAAAGGTATCATCCGTCAAACCAGCAATCAGGATCAACGGATTTGCTCCGCCTTTCAGGGAGCAGTTCAGTGAAGGAGATAACCAGGCCATTTTTGACCGTATCAACAAGCATAATCCGGACCTGGTCTGGGTTAGTTTGGGTGGCGGCAAACAGGATAAGTGGATGTATGCCAATTATCACCGCCTCAATCATGGCATACTAATCGGTGTTGGAGCGGCCTTCAAGTATTACATTGGCGAGCTGATTACCCCTCCAGCAGCTCTTCAAACTCTTGGCCTTCAATGTATTTATAGAATACTCCAGGAGCGGAAGAATCATTCCGACCAATGGTCATATATGTACCGGAGTATCCGTATCCGTGGCCATTTCTTCCTTCACGCACTTGGCCAAATCTACAGTTCCTGGAAATCAAACGCATCCCGATAACGTATGACCATGTGGATAACCTGTGGCCGGATACATCTACACCTTTATGGTCCGCCATCCAGGTGGCCGAGTCGGGCAAAGTGCCAGACGATTCCGCAATTTGCCCGAACACAACAGGATCGACGTGCATAATGTTCAATATAAACGAGACATTTCTGTTGGCATTTTTTTTGCGATATATCTTTCCGAGAAGGTATCCACGGTATGGTTTTAGCTGGCATCGTGTGTTTATACCAATGCATCGGTGTTCAACAAAAGCGGAGAAGAAGGGCAGAAAGGCAAGGGGCGCGTTACTCTGAGGTGCCGCTTCGCTGAGGCAAGAGGCTTTTTGCTTCTTACTGCTTGCTTCTTACTCCTCACTGCTTAGGTGGCTCTGTGGTACCATAATTCGCTCGTTCTTCCTTTCGTGCTTGGACGCCAGTGATACTCATGCATATTTCATGGGCAGAAGCGGAACAGCTCTCTGGGCATTTCCTCACTCTGCGGTGTAGGCTAAAAAAAGATGACTATGCTATCGGGACACAACATCATCTGCTTCGGCTCAGAGCGCTGGGAATATCCGGGCCTGCAGCAGACTATCATGCGCTATCTATCCAAAGAAAACCGCGTGCTTTTCTTCAATTCGCTCGGAACCAGAAGAATCGCGTTTGATCGAACCTTCTTTCGCGCCTGCACACGCCGCCTCACCGCGTTCTTCTCCGATAACAACCATGCACCTGCAGACAGCGTTCGTGTCCTTAACCCGCACTTCATTCCTCTAACCTACAGCACACTGGCAACAAGAATCAATCGCAGCCTCATCAGCAGACAATGCCGATCTCTCGTTAGTGAAATGCAGTTGTCATCCTATATCCTCTGGATTGGCACTCCGGTTGTTTCGCCCCTGCTAAACCGCCTCAGTCCAGACCTGGTAGTGTATAATCCGGTTGACCGTTACCATGCATTCTCATTCGTTGACAGCGTAAAGATGAAAGCCTATGAACGCCAGGCTGCTCAGCAGGCAGATGTCATTCTCTGTACGTCGACGGCGATTCGGAACGATCTGCTGCGCTTCAACAGAAACACCTTCAATGTATCTCATGGCGTCGACTTCGCCCACTTCAGCGCGGCGGCACAAAGTTCTTGTGTTCCCGATGACATTCGAGGCATAAGGCCTCCAATCATCGGATACTTCGGTGGACTCTCGGAGAGAGTGAACTATACCTTGATACGGGAAACCGCACGAGCGTATCCTGATGCCTCTGTTGTTCTTATCGGATCGCAGCTCGTATCACTCGATGAAATAAAAACTATACCCAATGTACATTGTCTGGGGCGCAAGCCCTTCAGCATGCTCCCGCTCTATCTGAAGCACTTTTCCGTTTGTCTGATCCCGTATCAGGTAAATGAACTGATGGATGCAGTGGACCCTATTAAGCTGCGCGAGTACTTTTGCCTTGGCAAACCGGTGGTGAGTTCGCCTCTTCCGGAAGTTGCCGCTTACGATGATCTTGTCTTCATCGGAAAAGATACAGATGACTTCGTCACAAAGGTAGGACTCGCGCTGGCGGAAAAGGACGATGTTTTGACCGCGCGCCGTATTCAGATCGCCCAACAAAGCGACTGGCCGGCAAAAATGGCTTCAATATCGGACATCATCCAGGAAGCACTGCAAAGAAAGCGCGGCAAAAAGCGAATCATCGGCAGCATGTACGGGTTCAAGGAAGCGAACCGTGACCAATAGCCGGAACTATTGCATACGCAGAACTGCTTATGCGGAACATTTTCGCTCGGACGTCGTATATGACGTACACCCTTCCACTCTGAGGATTACAATGGCCCCTCGTCGATTCCTCGAATCTCACGATAGGAGCTATGATTTCTGCCGCACATACCTGGTGTTAGGCATGATTTTCGCTCACACCTTCAGCTGGTATTACTGTGGCACGTATTACAACTGCCTGCTCATAATGTTCCAGTGTGGATTCATTTACATGGCTGGTTTCACGTCAGCAGTATTGTATTCACAGAAGCTATCCGATCATCCGAAACAAATCAGGACCAAGCTCTTCACCCGGTTCTATCAGTTCATGGCTCTTTTCATACTACTCAACCTGTTTATTTGCACGATGCGTCCAGAGCGTCTGTATACACTCACTCACGCCTATAGTCTGCCTGATATTGTTTTCAGGATTATCATTCTCAGGGAAAATGCGAATCTCATCAGCTTTGAAATGCTTGTCCCCATAGCCTTTACCTGTCTTTTTTCCTGGTTTTTGATACGGTCATTCAGACCCAGAATCAGTCTTCTGCTTGCGTTATTCCTGATACTATCCCTGTTTCTTATCGAAGCCACTGGCCGATTCAATTACTACGGCATACGATTCATTATCATTGGTCTCATTGGGTGCTTAACGGGGATTTTCGTCAGCACTCTCCCATGGGACAAAGTCAAGACGCGACTTATGGCACCCTCGCTTCTCCTAGCGGTATGTTTGACCATTATCGTATATCTGTCCCTGAACTACATTTTCAGAGAAGAACAAAGGCCCATTTTCTATTCAGTGCACGTTACTTTTGCTGTTTTAAATCTTCTCTTTGCATACCAAGTCGCTGAAAAATTACAGCTTGCGTATGATGGAATATTTTCTCGCCTGTTTAGTATTCTCGGAGAGCGTATGCTTTTTGTGTACGTCGTTCATCTCATGATTATTTACCTGCTTTCAGGTTTTATTGGCATGCATACCTACTCATTTTTCCATACTATTGCGATAGCGGGCGGGATAATCCTGGCAACCGCTGGCGTATGCCACTTTGTTATAGTGTCCAGCATCAGATATCCGCTTGTGAAGAACGCGTATTTGCTTTTCTTTAAATAGAATCAGACCGGAACGGGAGGATATTGCTATGAGCAGTCTCATATCACTACTCTTTATTTCCCTGGGAACACTATCGCCATTTAAACCGATTCTGCTCCTCTGCCTCTTCTTCACTGTGCCGATTCTATCATCCTTGCCGCTCATCCCCAAGGAATCAGCAGATCTAAAAATCGCCCAATTCGGCTCGATAAACTTCTATGCAGAAGATTACTTAATACTTCTTTTGGCTCTTACCTTACTCGTTCACATTCTTGTCAAATTCATAATACCCAAACGATCACTCGCACCTCTTGTCAGCAGTCCAATAAGCAAAGCGATCCTCATTGTCTTGGCATGGGACATATTCATCGGCTTCTTATCACTGACCAAAGGCTTCGAACTTCATAACGTGTTCCGCAAGCTGTCGAGTGAAGTGATCATGCTCGTAGTCATTCTCATTCCACTCATGAACCTTCGAGAACAAACCCAAAAACGTCTGTTTGCGTACTCGATCATTCTCGGTTTGATTCTTATGTGCTCAGGGTTAATAAAGTACTTTTTTACCGGTGAAATTGAGTATACCAGCAGTGGTACGGTCCGTACGCTTCTGGGAAATTCTGTCATCGTTCTCATGGTCCCCATATGCTATCTGCTCTTTTACTCTGACCTCTGGAACAGACGGCTGTTCCTCACAACCGTCATGCTTGCAGCATTGTCGCTGGGGATTTCCTTTGCCGGCCACCGCTCCGGCTATCTTGTTCTCCTTCTGGCCTTGATGCTGCGCTATCTGCTGACTCTGCGATACCGAGTACAGTACCTCTGGGTTCCTGCTGCCGCTCTTCTCTTCCTTGGAACAATCGTTTTCACTCCAGCCTTCTTTCGAACACTTCCTTCTCAGGGTATCTTCAGCGATGCGGTAGTCAGATTTAACGATACCTTTAATTTCGAAAACAAAACGACACAAGAGCGCCTCACAAACTGGCAGTTTATATTTAACATGCTGGAAACTAATCCTGTCCTCGGTATGGGAAGGTTTCCCGTATATGAAAACCTGATGGATGGTTCCACCCGGTCGATCCGTGGATCTTCAGAACTTACCGGACCTGCTCACAACTTCGTGGTGGATAAGTTTGTTCATGAAGGATTGCTCGGCTTGGCCGTTACCCTGTGGTTTCTCTCTGTGCTTTTCCGCCAAGGCCGATTCGTCATGTCGGTGGACCGCCGCTTCGGCCAGTTTTTTCTCGTGTACCTGCTTTCTTTCATCGTTTTTTGTCTTCTTAATGCATCATACAGCAGCGAGGAACGGATATTTCTTTTCGTCATAGCAGGTATTGTCAATATGAAAGTCATGCATTCTGTCGGTAATGGAAGGCTGAAGTATGCATCGACTGTGGAAACTCCAACCGCAAGGCGAGCGGCGGCACAATGAACCTATCCGTCCGGAAAGAAGTCACACAAAACTGGATCTGGGTCATACTCGGGAAGGCCATAACCCTGTGTACCGGATTTGCAACCAACGTCATTCTTGCTCGACTCCTGAGCCCACAGGATCTCGGTGTCTACTTCCTTCTTTTTAGCTTTGTCAATCTTGGGGTGTTGATTTCTCTTCTGGGAATGGAACGGACGGTGGTCCGAATGGTCTCTCAGCTTCTGGCACTGGACCAGCGTGCTCGTGCTTATGCACTCATCAAGAGGGTTCTTCTCCTCGGCGCCAGCGCATCAGTGATCATAGCACTCTTGCTGGGGTGCGGACCCGGCCAACTGGTTGCAGAGAAACTTTTCAAGTCCTCGCTCATGAGCAGCCTTATCGGGCTGGCAGTACTCTGGATCATGCTCTTTACCATCCAAAGGCTCATAGCTGAAAGTTTCCGCGGCCTGCATAATGTGAAGCTGGCAACCATTTTTAATGGGCTTTTCGGAAATGGTCTGATCGCATTAGCCCTGGCTCTGCTCCTCTTCCTCAAGACATCTCCGAGCATCAGTGACATCATTACGATCGTAATCGTATCTTACTGTGTCAATGTCGCGCTCTCTTTGCGCACCCTGCTTCGATCCTCTCCCAGCACTTCACCCGCTCCTGACTATCCGGCTTCTATCCGGAGCATCGTTCTGGAGACCAGGTACCTCTACGCGTTAAGCATCATGATTTTTGTACTCGATAGCGGCCATCTGTGGCTTCTCGGCAGCATCTCCGACAAGGAGAGCGTTGCCATTCTGGGCGCCATTGACCGCTTGATGATTCTTATCACCACGGGCCTCTTCGCCATGCGGCTCTCTATTTCACCGGTGATCTCACACCTCTATACGCTGAACAAGCACAAGGAACTTGAAGCTCTCCTGCGCAATGTCGCCACGATTATAGGCATTCCAACGCTTCTAGCCTTCGCAGTGGTTCCGTTTGCGGGAGAACAGATTCTCTCGCTCTCCTTCGGGGCCGTCTATGCCAAAGGCTATTATGCCTTGATTGTCCTTGCAGCCGCCAATGTCATTAATGTTCTGACCGGACTTCCCGGCGTTTTGATGATCATGGCGTCGCGTGAGAAAGCGCTCCTTTTCATTACCATTCTAAGCGGAGTTCTAGCGCTTGCAGTAAGCCTCCTGCTCATACCCACTCTCGAATTTTTTGGAGCTGCAATCGGCTCGGCAGTGGGCATTACGCTCCAGAATCTCGCAACCGCCTATTACTGTTACAAGGTTCTTCAGATCAAAACCTATTTTGCCTGGCCGGACAAGGAAGCCGTTTCCGAGCTTATTCAGTCCTACCAGAGACGGAGGTGGTCACCTTCCTCCTTTCTCAAGGAGTCTTGATATGGCATAGAGAAGCCCGAATAACCGTTACCCCGTGGACAAAAACGATACTCACATCACCCGCAGGAGTAGATCTATGAAACCGAATTTTCTCATTGTCGGCGCTGGCCGTTGCGGAACAACATCAGTTGCATTCTACCTTGCTCAACGGTCAGACGTATTTATCTCACCGATAAAAGAGCCTCGCTTTTTTGTGCGTGACACGATCCGTCGGGTATCCCGTCTCGACCCGCTGCACAGTATCATCAAGAAGCAGGCTGTTTTCGAGCCAACGAGATACATGAAACTCTTCGAAACCAACAGACCGTATCGCTACTACGGTGAAGCAAGCATACACTATCTGAATCATCCTGACGAAGCGATTCCGAGCATCAAGAAATTCGTCGGCGATATACCGATAATCATAATTCTGAGAAACCCGGTGGATCGAATAATATCAAACTGGAAATTTCTCACTTCCGAGCTCTTTGACCTTCCCACTGCGCTTGCTGTCGAGCCGTACCGCAAGGCTGCAGGATATAACTCGTTCTGGTTCTATACTGAAGGCAGCATGTACTACGAACGCGTCAAAAAATATCTCGATTCCTTTTCAAACGTGCTTGTGCTCATCCTTGAGAAGTTTTCTTCCGACACTGCGGCTTATTACAGCACCTGCCTCGACTTTCTCGGCCTTTCACCTTCTCATGATACTGATATCTCTGCCATCCATAATCCTTCTTTCGACACCTGGTATCTCACGAACTCGTCGATCGTTAATCACATAAAACACAATTCTCTGCGGTATTACTTTGCCTCCAAAGCAACAGAGAAATTCCCTCACATTGGAAGAGCTATCGGTCTGAAACACAAGAGCACTTTAGCCGTCGACAAGGGCGATCTTATGAAACACTTTTTATCTGATGTTGATAAGCTTTCTACATTGCTTCGAGAGGATCTTTCTATTTGGACTAATGCCCATTAGGCTACTTGAGTACAATCGATTATGTCTATCGCATTGTCACCGCCATTGACGCTCTCTCTTTTCTTCAGTATATCGCCCACTACGATGGGCGACGAGATCTGTTACATTGTCATCCGGCATACCAGTAAATGTCACAGCTCGTGCCATCTATCAGGGAGGAGGCTCATAGTATGAGTACGCCTGAAAATTATTCGCAACAGCTATCGCGATTGAACTTCGAAGCCGTCTTTTCCCGATTTCGCATGCTCCAATCAACTGGAATTCTCAATGCAACACCCTACACCGTCTATATGATTATGCGCGCGCTTCGCAGGGGATACGACACCCTTTTGAGCAGAGCATATGCACGCTGGTGGGGGATACACTTGGGCAGCGACTCTGATTTCCGTGGCCTGCCCCTTTTCCGCAGGCATCCTTTGTCTACCATCACCATCGGCGATCACTGCCGCATCCAGTCGTCGGACTGGTTCAACCGGATGGGCGGGAGTCGCAGATGTTGCCTGACAACGCTTCGGAATGCGAGCATAATCATCGGCCATCACACCGGACTCAGTTCAACGGTGGTTTACTGTGCCGAGCGGATTGAGATCGGAAACCACGTGCTCTGTGGAACGAGGACCACGATTCTCGACACAGACGGCCACCCGCTTAATCCGGAAGATCGTGCAGACGGGGGATATGGCAATTCTGCGCCCGTGATTATCGAGGATGATGTTCTGCTTGGCCAGAACGTTCTGGTGCAGAAAGGTGTCCGAATCGGCCGCGGCGCGATAGTTTCCTCTAACAGCGTCGTGACAAAGAGCATTCCCCCGAACGCTATTGCCGCCGGAGTACCGGCCCGAGTTGTGAAGGCTAGAACCGATCTGCCCTCTGAATGCTGATTTAAAGGAAACAATCAGGAACGCTGCCGTCACCCTCTTACGGAGGTGCTTTTATGCCCACCATTACATCGGAGCTCGAT
>Ga0116144_10004779_pt1 | contig 12697 bp, 11 predicted proteins | sample AD_UKC035_MetaG_FD_89746 | JGI IMG/M metagenome (GOLD analysis project Ga0116144, IMG submission 89746) | Active sludge microbial communities of municipal wastewater-treating anaerobic digesters from USA - AD_UKC035_MetaG | ecosystem: Engineered > Bioreactor > Anaerobic > Digestate | place: USA... | reverse complement strand
TCGTCCGGTGACAGGTGGGGCCAATGCACGCCACGCCGCCTGAGTTCCGCCGCTGCCTGAGTCGAATCCGTAATACCGCCTCCTATGAGTCACCGTAATTTTTTTCTATACAGGCTCCGCGACGGCGCGCGCGCCGAAATTCGAAAGCGCACGCCAGCGATAGCTAGCCGCAAACCGGCACCGCGACCCGCAATACGACCCAACAGCCCAATCACCGCCCGCAAGCAGCTTCACGTCTCCGTATGTACCCTGACGGTATAGTGACCCCTTCGCGCCCGGTAGGTCGTACCATGCCCACGCAGGATCTACCGTCGGATCTGTGAGTCCATCTATCCGGAAGCTCTGGTCAGCTAACCACTGGTACACGACCCCGCAACAGTCGATACATCCGCAGTTGGAGATCATGCTCCGGCCCGCAGTGTCGAGATGGTGGCCGGTCGTGCCGGGGTCGGCTGACCCGGTGATATTGGTTTCTTCGTTCGATCCAGCTGCGAATAGTTGGAACTCTCGATCTGTCGGCAGCCTGCATCCGACAGCGCCGAGATCGTCCACGAAATCCATCCAGTCGCGAGTATCGGATATCGTGCCGCCGTTCACGCTGGCGGTGTTGACGCCCGTGCCCGATACCAGGTATATCCCGACCCAGATGTTAGCCTCCTCGCACCAAATCATTCCCTCCGGGGCGGCGATGCCCCTTGGCCGGTGCATCAGATCCCAGATCGATCCGCTCCGGTTGTCGCCGCAGTGGATGTCTCCGATCGCGTGATTCTTGAACGGGTGGCCCACTGGCAGATTCACCATCGTCGCCGGGGTGCAGTGGAACCCCCCGATCTTTCGGGCGGTCGCGGCCGCATAACCGCTAGGAGTCGTAGAGTTGGCTGAAATCTTGATCGTAGGTGCCCGGCCGGTCGCTGGAACGCACGAGTACAGATAGAAATTTTTGCCGGCTCGGTTCGCCGGCGTCCTGTAATCGGTCCCGACGACGGTATCCCAGGTCGCTTCCAGCGCCAGATCTAGCTCGATCTGGTCGTCGAGGATGTACCCTTTCCCGCCGATGTTGACCTCAATCCCGTCAGCGGGCGACACTAGAACGTCCCGGTCGCCTGATTTCATCGACCACTTGTCGTCGATCCGCCGGACGTAGTGACTGTAGAGATACGTCCAGGCCGGATCGGCTCCGGCCCCACCATCGGTGAGCACGTATCCGGCCGTATCTGGCTCGATGAGCACCCAGCCGCCGGCGCCACGACACAACAGCCCTCCCCGAGTCGATCCTATCAGAGCATCCAGGATCTCCGATATGGATTCGTACCCCGGATTAGCCCCGGCCCCCCCCGAGACGAGCGGATAATGGGCGGTGCCCGGCGCCAGGAGGGCGTATTTTGTGGCTGCGTCGACATATGGCAACGACCCCTGGGTCGCCGATCCAGCCGCCACACAATGCCAAGCGGCCCCGTCGTCGTAGTACAGGAGGCTCTCGTCGATCGACCAGAAGTACCGGCCTTCGATGCCAGCAGCAGGACGGCTGGCGATATCGTCCTGGAGGTACAGCGCCGACCCGTCGTCCATAGCGTCGATGTTGGCGTCATCGTTCACGATCCGATCCGCGAGGGTCGTCGATGCCGTATTTTTTGTTAGGCCGATCCGAGGAGTAGCCACGACTCAATCCCCCATTTTCCGGAGATCTACGATAGTCCTGATCCGATCGAGCTCATAATGGAGGAGCCGGAGCTTATGTGCCTCGTCATTCGATCGGATTGCAGCCGCCTCCGCCTCCGCCCGAGCGGCCTGAGTCCTCTCCCTAACGATCGCCGGAATCTTGGCCGGCGGAGCCCCATACTCCTGAGCCTTCGCGGCCTCGATCATCTCCATCTCCGCCAACCTCCGCCGGGCAGCCTCGGCCTCTCTGCCGGCCGCATACGCCAAATCGGCCTGGAGCTTCGCGGCCCCAAACGCATCGTTGATCGTTTCCTCGTCCGTAGTTATCACTCCTTCATGATATATTTTAGCGCATAGAATGGCGGTCGGTTCTCCTGTGCGGTCCCAGTGAAGGTGCTCCCGGCGTGGCCGTGCCCCTGGCCCCCGCCAGCATACCCGGAATTGAAGAGGGCATTGCTATTCGGGGCGCTCTGCGGGTCGTTATCGGACATATAGCCCTGCTGGTTATTATATTTGTCGGACCACCCGTGGCTGTGCACTGGCAGCTCCGCCGTCGTGATCGCATGTGCGGCAATCGTGAGGGTGGCCTTGGGGACGACCGACGCCGATCCGCCAGTCCCTCCGACAGCATACGTATCTCCGGCCCCAACGACGAATCTATCCTCCAGGTTTGGGGTCCCGTTGGAACCGTCACAATCGTACCATCCCGACGGGGTCTCCTCACCGTCATACATGACGATCAGTCCCGAGGGCGCTCCGATACCGGCGAAATAAGCCGCCTCGTGTCCCCCCAGGGTATCGGCATCGCATCCGGACCCGCTCCCATCGTTGCCGGCATGCCAGAACCCGGAGTTCATTTCGGTTTCGGAATAATAATAATCATCGTGGTCGTGATGATCGACATCGTAGGCGGCCTCGTCGTATTGCGTTTCCAGATGATTGAGGAGGCTGGACGTGATCTCGGTATCCGCGGCCCACGTGGTTTTGATGTAGACCATTTAGATCACCTTTTTTATGTAATACAGCGCATAATATGGGGGCCTGTTGTCTATGCCCTCGGAAGTGATCGTTATGGTGCTCCCGGCGTGGCCGTGGGGATCATCGCCCCCGGTGTAATCGGTATACTCAGAATCGTATGATGTGGTCGAAGTGGGATCCCTGTCAGCGTTGGTGTAGTTTCCCGCCACCGATCCGTATCCGGCTCGATCGTAATAGGCGTGTCGATGTGACGGGATCTCGTCTAGGGTCAGGGCGTGCGTGGCTATGTCCACGCTGCCGGCCCCAGGCGTCACGCTGGCAACTCCTCCAGTGGTCCCAATGGAATACGTATTCCCAGCTCCGGCGACAAACATGTCCCGGAGATCCGGCGTCCCTGACCCTCCGTTGCAGATCGCCCACCCGGTCGGTATATCCCCGTCGGTCCCCGACCACGCCATGATCACGCCCGTAGGGAGGGCGGTACCGATCAGATCCGTAGCATGTTGCCCGTCCACCGTGTCGGCGTCCAGGCCCGCCGGGAGGGTATCGCCTTCGTCCAAATGAAAAAACTTCGCGTCAGCCTCGGCTGTCGTGAAGTACAGATCGTCGTGAGCGTGAGCGTCTAGGTAATTTTTCGCCTCCTCGTATTGTTCGTCGGCATGGCGGAGGTTTCGGGCAGATATCAGCGTCTCGCCGCTCCAGACATAGGGTACGTAGCTCATGATTCCAGCTCCCTCATGATCGCCCACAGCGCGTAATACGGAGGCATATTATTATACTCGTCGAATAGTATTGTGGACCCACTGTGACCGTGGGCGGTCCCGCTACCTACGGTCTCGGTCGATGTGCTCCGGGCGGTGAACGAATTATAGCGAGGCCCATGAAAATCAGCGCCGATCGAATCGTCCCAGAATCGATTCAGTGAACCCGTGTTATAATAATCGGTAATGTCATGCCGGTGTGACGGCATCTCGTCGACGGTGATCGCATGCGCCGCCACGGCGATAGTGCCGGCCGGCGTCCTGGTGGCGTACCCACCCATATCGCCCCGATTGTAGGCTCCGCCTGCCCCAACGATCATCCGGTTTCGGAGGTCCGGAGTCGATGAAAACCCGTTGCATGCGACCCACCCAGCCGGGATAGACTCGTATGATCCGGACCAGTACCCGATCGCACCACGAGGCACCGTGGCCGAGAGGATGGCCTCGGCCGAAAAACCGTCCACCGTGTCGGCGTCCAGGCCGGATCCCGCCCCGTCGTTCCCAGAATTGAAGAAACGGGCATCGGCCGCGGCCTTGGTGTAATAGCGGTCGTCATGGTCGTGGGCGTTGAAATCGGTCGTGAACTCGTCATACTGAGATTCCATCTGGTTCATGAGCGTGTGTGTGATCGCGATTTCTTCAGTCCACCCCACCGGAACGTATGCCATCAGGACCACCCCTTCGTGGCGATCTCGCGGATCTGCCAGGCTTCGAGCCCTGTCTTGAGCCTATAGTACGCCTGCTTGTCCAGCTCGATACCCGTACCAGAACCACTTGTAGCGGCCACCCCGCCCCACCAACCGATATACTCGATCAGCTCGCCGGCTGCCTCGGATGCATTGATCATCGTCACCGTCACGATCTCATCTGTTCCGGCCTCGTACCCCTCAATGGTGGTCACGGCCTTGCGAAAGACCTCGCCCCCGGCGTCGTAGAGGACGCAATATTTCACGCGGTCGCTTTCATCGAAGCTCGGATAGATCGATCCGTCCGGAACGTGGCCCGCATCTGGATATATATCGTTGAAGAGTTGCGGATCATCCAGTAGCGTCCATGTCTTCGCGAAGTTCAGCATCCGTATCAATAGCTGCGATCCGGACGCCGATTTCTTGATTTCACCGAGCTTCGATGACATCAGCTTCGCAAAAAACTTTTGCCACGAATCGCCAACCGGGCCGCTTACGGCCTCGATCTCGTACCAGATATGGCCCCGCTCTTCGGAAGTGTCCACCTCCTGGATCAGCATCTCCTCGGCAGCGAAGCCGTGCTCGGGTAGGGTCACCTCGATCAGTTGGCCGGCCTCCAGGCCCGCCTTCATCGTGCGGAACGTTACCGCGGCCCCGTCAACAGCGAACTTCTCGAGCTTCGCGGCCGCCACATCCTCAGCCTGGGAGTGATTCTGAATCTCGGGCATCACGGCGACCGATTCAACGTAGCCGGTGGTGAGCTCTTTTCCCTGACGGTCGTTGATCGCCGTCGAATCTTCGGAAACAGCGATCACATCATAGAGGCCGACGTAGACGACTTCGAGTATGTCCATATCCGTCAGCTTCTCCCCGGCGGCGTCCTGATTCACCGTGATCTGTTGTTCGGCGTAATACCAGTCGGCCCCGGTATCTCCGCGGAGCCCGACGTCTTTGGCTACGTCGTTCACCTTGATGCTGGTTATCGATTTGATCGGATAGGCAAGGGAGAAGGTGGTCTGCTGACCGTCGCCGGTGAAGTATTCGGTCTGGGGGGACGTCTCGGCTTGACCGCCGATCACGTACTGGCGGTTGCGGTACTCATCGGAGGCCCGATCTACTTGCACCGAGCCGTCCAGTATGTCGGCGTCGGTGGGATTCCAGGGGGCGACGATGCTCCCCCGAGCCATGAAGTGGAGAGCCTTGTACCGATCGATCCACCACGTGAAGCCTGCCTGTTCCGCCAATTCGTCCATAGCTTCAGCCGCCGGAATGTAAGCGAATATCGTCTCGGTGATCGTCGGGCCGGTCTCGATCGTCCCGGCGACTATGCCCTCCGCGGCGAGGTACTCGTCGATCAGGTCGTCCACGATGGCCCCTGCAGTCTTGTCCTCGGCAGAATAGGCTATGATCCGCTTGTCCGCTAGATAGTGATTATCGATGCAATCGACCGAATGACGGACGACCGTCGTCCCCGGATCGGCCGCCTCATTGACACGGTCGACGAACCCCGAAAAAAGGAGCTCGCCGAACAAGTCTGTCACCATCACCCTCATGGCCTGAGAAAAAGCGAACGCGCCGGAGGTATCGACCACCACGAAGCTACATTGAGATCTTTCTTCGAGAACATCCTCGATTAGGAACGATCCGATCTCGATATAGGTCTTCCAGGCACCGCCGTACTCCTCCATCAGGTCAGAATACGATTTCCCCAGGCCTAGGGACGCGAAGTTCTCCGAGAGGCCGAGCGTTTCATAGGACACATCGGCCGGCGGGACTCCCTCCCAGAGAGGCTCGTCGTCGATAGTGATCAGCATCTAGTTCACCCTCGATCCTGTCCTGACCCGGATCTCTTGCGCCATCCTTGGAGCTACGGCCCGGCCTATCGTTTTTCCGTCTAGCTGGATAATGATAGTCTGGCTCCCTCCGCCGGCACCCCATACCTCCTCAGGAATGATCGCCTCCCGGCCGCTCGGGTTGTCGCCGACGATCGCAAGCTGGGGGCCGTCGACTACCCCGCCTTTGGCATACGATCCGAGCCTCACGCCGCTGGTATCAGATATATAAGGAGTTATCCCGCCGGAACTCTGATATGTCATCGGATTAATCGAGTAGCTGTACCCCTGTGGGTTCGTGTATATCAGGGCATTAACCGCGACGGTACTCCCCAAACAGGTCGTATATGTATAGTTGGTCTGGAGGCCGGCCGCCTGATAGGCGGCCCACCTCGAGGCGTTGGATTGGCTGCCGACCGACAGAACCCCGCTGCCACCACCACACGTCGAGCACGTCCCGCTGCCCCCGCCGCCTGAGATCGCTCGGTTGATCGCGTCGATGAAAGCCTGACCGGCCTTCTGGACGTCCGAGATGAACGAGGCCCCCGCCTCGGTGGATGCCACGATCACCTGGGATCCTGCCTCGATCCCACCGGAGACCATCCCGGCCCCGCTTTCGGCTCCACTGGAGATCCATGACGACCCAACTATCCCGGCGTCCCGGATCTGGATTTGGCCGGCTCCCTGAGCCGATCCGATCGTATATTGCCCGGCGAACTCCGCTCCCGAGACCAGTCGGCTCCCAGAAGCCTCGGCGGAGGATAGACTGATGGATCCGGCCGATTGTGAGCTCTGGATCAGCGTCATCCCGGATTGCGTTCCGGAATTGATCAGGTACGTCCCGGCATAGGTGGTATCCGCCAGGAACTGCGACCCACTACCATATACCGACGTCGAAAAGCTGGATGCCGATTTTCCGAGGCTGCCGACGAGATACGTACCCGCATACTGAGTATCGGCGAGCCAGCCCTGCCCGGCATCCTGGACGCTGTACCTGAAAGCCGACGAACCTTTTCCGAGCTCGGATATCAGGGTAGGGAGCGCCGTGTCGGCTACGTCCTCCAGGTCGCGCGTCACGTCCTCCAGGTCGCGCGTCACGTCCTCCAGGGCATCAGCCGCCGACAGGCCGGAGCTTTCGAGCTGAGCGGCATACTCAGGCGATTGGAAATAACCGGCCGCAAAGCTCGATGCCCGTTCGTTCCCGGTGACTAATTTGGATATGGTCGCTTCGACTTCCGCTTGATCAAAGCCGGCCGCCAAGAGGGCGTCGACGCGCTCGGCGATATCCTGCGATGACAGGATCGCGCCGTATGGTATCTCGGCCGTCTTTCCGCCGGCCTCCACCGTCTGGTAATAGGCCCCACCGATACCCGGTTTGCGCTCGGGTTCGCTGATAGAGATGCCGAGCTTCGAGGCAGTGTCCCGGGCGGCAGTAACACCACCACCGATCGCGCTCGTCCAGGACGTTCCCCGCACAATGTCCTGAGCCGCGACGGCCGCATTGGCCTCCGCCCACCGGGCCTCGTTGGCAGTCCGCTGCTCCTCGATCCAATCCCCGAAGAACTTGTCCGAGTACGGGAGGCTCTCCATCACGTCCAAGAAGATATCGATCATCCCGGCCTTGAGCTGAGCTCCGAGCGGCGCCAGGCCATCCATGATGCCCGAGAAGACGCCCGATATGATATTGAGCCCGATCGACCCCCATTCTTTGAGATTCGTCACAAGATTAGATATGGCCCCAGCTACCCTTTCCCAGACCGAAGCACCGTCAACACCTGAGAAGAAATTCGATATCGCCTCGCCAATGCGTTGGCCGAACGCCGTGATCCCCCGCAGGGCGTCTGCAATCGCAACGCCTATCTTTTCGCCGACGTCGTGAGGTCCCGCCCCCGCGGCCCATTCCCCCATGCGGGATTGTATAGCATCCGCCCAGCCCGTGTAGGCGGCCCAGGCTCCGGTAATCTTGTCCCGGGCCGTGTCGCCGACCCCGGCCAATCCCGTCCAGCTCGTGATCTTGTCGCCGAGGGTCGTCGCCAAGTCGATAGCGTTGCCGAATACCGATTTTATGGCGGAGACTATTTTCTGCCCGATCGCATCCCAGCCGCCGTAGGACTCGATCTTCTGGCAGAGATATTGACCGAGATCCGACGCAGCATTTATCGTCGTCTTGACCGCCGAGACGATTTTTTCGCCGACCGCGCTCCATCCTCCCCATGCCGTGAATTTTGCGGAGAGAGCCGACGCCAGAGTCGATGCGGCCGATATGGCGCCCTGTATCCCGGTAATAATCCTGTCGCCGACATCAGACCAATCGACCGCTTCCAGTGCTGATTTGACTTGGCCCCCGACATTCATTAGGGCCGCGAACCCGGCTCCGATCAGCCCGGCGACGGTCCTCCCGACGGATCCCCAGTCGACCTCAAGGAACTTGTCCCGGACCTTTCCACCGAGATCCGTGATTCCCTCCCATATACCCGATAGAGATGACCGGATGGTCTGCCCTACGGATCCCCAGTCGATATCTCGGATCTCTCCCACGATGAAATCTGCAATGCCCTTCAGGTCAGACCAGATGCTCCCCCAGTCGATGTCCCGGAGGCTGTCGACGATGTAGTCCCCAATGTCCCGGAGGGCCCCGAAAGCCGAATGAGCCCCGAGGATTACGGTATCCCATACGGCCCGCCAATCGACATCTCGGAGCCACGATGCGACATCGTTCGCGATTCCCCGGAGACCCCCCCAGATGGACTGAGCGACCGATACCGCCTTCTTGAACGCTTCTTTGACGATATCAGGCAATTTCGAGAACATGCCCTGCCAATCAACATCGCCGCCCGCGAGATCTGTGATGAAGCGTTTCACCGCCGGGATGGCCTGCGTGTTCAGGAAGTTCAGGAGGCTTTTCACGGGCCCCTCTGTAATCTCTCCGATCGATATCCCGACATCGTTGATTGAGTTTTTAAGTCGTTGCCATTGGCCGGCGAGGGTGTCGGCCATTACCCCGGCCTCCGCTGCCAGCTCGTCACCCGTAACGACCACATTTTTGAGGGCCTGGGCGTATACGTCTGCCCCGCCGCCGAGTTTGGCGAGGGCCTGATAACCATAAGTACCGAAAATTTCAGTTGCAGCGGCAGCCTTCTTGGTGTCGCCCTCGATCGTATTGATGGCTCCCCCCATCTCAATGAGCGTACCGTACAGATCGTCGCCCATCTTCCGGGAGAGGTCCTCGACCGATATCCCCATGATATCGGCCATAGCCGCCATTTTATCCCCATCGGACGTGATCATGGCGAGGCCGGATCGGATAGCAGTGGCGGCTTCCGGCCCCTTGACCCCCAGGCTGGAGAGGGTAGCGCCGAACGCAGCCGTATCCGCCGCCGTCTCACCCCACATCGTCGCCGTGCCGCCGAACGCATTCACGAAATCGATGATGCCGGGGGCGGTGGCGCTCATCGTATTTTCGAGGGCGTTGATCTGGCTGCCCAGAATATCAAGATCTTCAGTCTGTATTTTAAAAACGTTTCCGATGTCGGCCATACTGGTGGCCACGAGCCCGGCATCCATCTCGAACGCTACGGCCATATCGGACATCGTATCGGTGAACGACAGGATCTCCTGGCGGGCCCCCGCGAGATCTCCGGACGCCATTTTGGCGGCGCCGATGCCGAGCGACCCGGCGGCCGCGGCAATGTCCTCCAGAGCGGAGACGGTTACGGGGCCTTGGGTGGACATGTCCCTCAGATCGTCGCCAAGAGCCTTGAGCTCAGATCCGGCGAGCCCGGTCGTTTTCGAGACAGCCGCGAGGCCCGTCTCGTAATCGGCGAATGCCTTGGTGCCGCCGACAACAGCGGCAGTAGCCGCGGCCACGCCGGCGACCACTCCGGTCTTGAGGGCGGTCCCTATGGCGCTCCCGGAATGCCCGGCTTTGCCCTCGGCCTGGCTCAATCCCTTGTCAAATTCGGATTGATCCAGGTACAGGCCCGCCGTTATTTTTCCGACTTCCATGCTGTCACCGCTTGTTTTTCAGATGTTCGTACCCTTTCGGGGGCTCGATACCGTGGAGCTCCCAGGCGGCTCGAATTCTGTCTTCCAATGGAGGTTTAGGGGCAGACGCCGCCGGCCGCGCTGGCGGCTTCGGAAAGTGGTGGCCGAAGCTCCGGAGCTTTCCCGCGCGAGCGGCCCCGGACAGGGCGGCGATATTGTAGGCGAGATGCGCCAGGGCATCATGTTTTGCCTCTTCGCGTTCCGAGTAGGCTTCGACCTTCAGCTCAAGTTCATCGTTCGTCAGGTCCCAAAATTCTTTGGGCGAGAGACCGAGAGTACCGATACCTAGTTTTTCGGCGTCTCGCCATCGCCAGGCGGTTCTTTGCCCTCCTCCTCGGCAAGCAGCTTCGCTATCCGATCCTTCAGCGCCCTCTTGCGAGAGGCGTCCTCCAGCTTCACCGCCTTGACAAACCGCTTGATATCCGCTGCCGGGTTTCCCAACGCGGTCATCAGCTCCTCCACGACCGCGACTTCGATTGCCTCCAGACCTCCGGCCTCGATAGCTTTGTCCATCAGGTCGTACACCTCGTCGATTTTGATGTCCGGGTTGGCGGCCACCAGCATGGAGTATACCAGATGGCCGAGGACGGTCCGTTTCCCGATTTCTCCGAGGGCCTGGTCCAGAGAGCGGCCCGTCATCGTCTCGGCGAACACCTGAGCCCTGAACGGGAACCGGTACTCAGCCAACTCCTCGCCGAATTTCATATATTTTGGTTTCGCTATATAATCATCCCCTAGCCGTATGTCTCATCTTTCCATAGATAGAACTTTCCAGTGAACCTCCAGGTCATCCGGGACGATACCACCTCGCCGACCGACGCATTGGTGGGGGCTCCTTCAAGGTACCCATCGGCCTCCATCCTGTGCCGCCCGGTGTCCGTATTGATGTAGAACGCGGCTATCAGGGGGGACCTGAGATCGCCGGAATGACCGGGCGCCACCCAATAGTCGGAAACCGACCCCGACCCTCCGACCAGGCCCGGCTTGAACTCCTGGTGCCCTCCCGAGCAAAACGTTGTCACGTCTTTCATGTCGATTTCGGGCGACACCTCGAAATCGTAGGCGGCGCAGACTACCTCCATGATAGCTTTCGTGCCCGAAGCCTGAAAATTATCATCTGGATCCTGGGCTACATCGAACGTCACCAGGCCGCGGTAATAGTCGATGGTGAACCCGGTCGTGATTTCGGCGAACTCGCCTATGCCCCCGGCCTGTTTTTCAATGGTCAGAGTCTCCCCAGGGATCCAGTAACGGTCGGCAATAGCGGCGGCCTGGTAATGGATATGGTCACCGAGGTCGACCAACACGACGTCAGTGAAGCTCTCGGTCGTTGCGGTCGATCCGCCCGATAGGCTGGTAGAACCCATCGCGGCCACGACTCCGGACCCATTGCTCCCGGTGGCGAGAGACGCAACAACCCATCGAGCTGCCTCGTCGTGAGCGTTCACCGCGGCCATGATTTCGGCGGCCGTGGTGACGATCCCGCCGCCGGAGCCCGTCGCAAGGCTCACCGTGATTTCTCGGACGTCGACTTCGACCGACAGCGGTGAGTTGTTGGCCGACGGATCAGCGTATATGATCGAAATACCGTTCCCCGCCGTCCCTGGCGGGACCGCCTTGAAGGTGAGATCTTTGTTGTCTCCCTGGGTGGTGGTCAGCGTAGCTTTTTTCCGAGTCTGCATCATGAACGATGCAGCATATCCAGCTAGAGCGGCGGTGGACATCTATCCTCCGATCACGCCGAATCAAAGTCGTCCGTGATGACGCCCGTGGGCTGGAACCCGAATCTCAGGTTGACCTTGTCGCCGACCGACGCCGAGATAGGCATCGAAGTCACATAGCCATCGCAGTATCGACCGTACCCATTGTTGTCGCCGTCGTCGTCCCAGTTCACTCGGAGGGCTATCTTCGTCTTCGCAGCGAACGCGGCCGCGAGAGCCGTCTGCCCGTCGGTGTCGCCCTTGAGGTAGTTGCAATTCACCGTGAGGCTCCCGCCATCCAGTCCTGGGAGATATTCCTTGTGCCCTTCGGAGTCTCGGCTCGTCACCTCGACCATGTCCAAGTCCCACGCAAAATCCGCATCCAAAACCTCACCGATCTTAGCTGATGCGGTTTTCCCGGTCCCAGCGGCGCCGATATACACCGACCCCGCCCAAACAATCGCTGCTGTCGTCATTTCTTTGTCACCTGACTACTCAAATTTTCTTTATGACTTCAAAGTCACAATACCATTTCACAATCCCAGAATCGCTTTCAAGCGACATCTGAGCCGGAGGATGCAGAGCCCGGCAAAGCGGGTACCACGTGCCGCTCAGGGTCGCGTTCGTCTTCGTGAGCGTGGCCCGGATCGCGTGGATTAGCGTCGCCGCCGTCTGCTGGTTGCTGTTTCGTACCTGTACCTGGAATCTCGGATATTCGTACCCGAGCAAGTCGTCCTTTTCCCCCCCGTATACCTTGATCATGACGCAATTTACCGGGCTGTTGGGGAGGCAGCCGTAGAATAGCGTCGCCGCCGTGCAATGGCCCGCCGCTATCAGCTCCGCCCCGACATCGGTGAGCACGCACATCATTACCACCTCAGATACCGGCCGAACGTCGCCAGGACGAAGGTGAGGAAGGACGCCCCGCCGATGATGTACCATCTCCAGTTTTCGAGGGCGTCCACCCGGCACTCCAGATCATGCTGTGTCTCGCAGATGCCCCCCTTCCCGGTGATCTTCGCATTCAGATGGCGCAG
>Ga0116144_10004775_pt1 | contig 12704 bp, 9 predicted proteins | sample AD_UKC035_MetaG_FD_89746 | JGI IMG/M metagenome (GOLD analysis project Ga0116144, IMG submission 89746) | Active sludge microbial communities of municipal wastewater-treating anaerobic digesters from USA - AD_UKC035_MetaG | ecosystem: Engineered > Bioreactor > Anaerobic > Digestate | place: USA... | reverse complement strand
GTTCACTTGCACTGTTTCTTGCACTGATACGCTCCCTTTAATTTTCGAGTTTCGAACCAATTTCGGGAGGATTTAGGAATAATTTATAGATTGAAAGCTGTATTTAAAGATTTTAAATTTGTATAAATAAAAGCTTGCTAAATCAGAACTATTATCCCAAATGTTTGCTTTCATGCACACGTGAATGCAAGTTGTCCCTTTTTTTCTTGTTTTTAATAGAATTTGAAATAAAATGCGCTATTGATTGTCACAGAATCATTGCCTTCATTTAACAAGATAAACATTGAAAGAAGTTTGATGTTTTTGTTAATTTTTAAACACAAGTCAATGTGTGTGACTGCTGCGTTGGCTCATAGCGGATTTCCAGTTAGTTTTAAATAAAATCTTTTGAAAGAAACGCTTTGTCTCATATCTCTTGGTCTTTGAACTTGTTTGATGATACGAATAGCTGAATCAAGGTCGCTGTAATCTGTCCCTCGGTGCTGATTGAAAAGCCTTCTTAATTTTTTCTTCGGGTTTTGCTCTCTATCTGGATGCCTAATGTTTGCAATTGTAACAGGGTGAGCAGGAGTGGAAAGCACTCGTTCAATAGCCGAAACATCTGCAATCAGCCAACTTTCTAGTTCGTGAACGATTCCGATAAACTCAACATTGTCCAATGGAACATTTTTGTCAATGAGTTGCTGTCTGATAAGGTCTCTTTCCTGAACAATGCAATCACAATTCGCATATTTTGGTATCAAGTCCCAAACGATGAAAACTTTATCGCAACCTGTCTTTAAAAGAAGGTCAACACTGTCGGCACATTGTTCAAGCAATACGCCTTTGTCACCAAGTGTAACAGGTTCAAAACCACAATCAGGTCTTATCCAGTTTACAAGGTGTTTTAAAACCCTATAGTCAGGGCCGTCTATCCAGCATTCAAATACAAATCCTAATTTCATATTAATTCGTTTTTAGACGGCTCATTGTATAAAGTTTGCCAGGTGAAAATTTCTTTGCCCACTCTGTTAATTCTTCATTGTCGGCAGGGCGTGAAAATTTTGGCTGTTCGTCTGTTTTTTCTACTACTATAATTTCTTCCAGTTTCAGGAGGTCAAGCAAGTAAGGTGAATGAGATGTTATCATCACTTGTCCTTTCTTGTTCTCGATAAACCCGCGGATTTCGCTTATTGCCAAATGAATGGAACGAGGGTCAAGTCCGTTTTCCAATTCTTCAATTACAATCAGTGGGCTTGGATTAGGGTTTCTCAACACAGCCAATAATGACAATACTTTCAATGTTCCGGTTGAAAGTAACCAACCAGGCACTTTGAAGTCTTGTTCACTCAATTGCATATACACCATACGTTCCAATTCCTGAGTAATTTCAGGTTGTATGTCTTTGGCATAAGGCAATACAAACTGCATCGTGTCAATGATGCTCTGAAATATTTCAGGACTTGATGAACGAATAGCCAATACATATTCGGCTATGTTGCTGCCATCGTGATTGAGGATGATTTTGCCGCCTGTCTTTTTCTGTGGATAAGGATTACCCATCAAAAAAGTGTTCATCGCCAAAAACTGCCAACCTTCAACAAATTTCCGAATACCAGCTTCTGCTGTCAGAATTGAAAGTTCAGGTCGTGGCCAAAGTGCTTCTCTGTCTTGTGTGATGTAGCGATGGTCGGGAGTTCTTTTTCTTACGAAGTTATTGGGCAGTTGAGGATAGCTTACTGTTTCTTCCAAAAAGTAAATGTGTTCGGCTAAATCCTGCCCAACGGCAGACGAAAACCTTGTTTTCTGTTTATCCACTACCGCATTGAAAATAAATTCCATCGGAGCATAGGTATAATCAATACCTGCATTGTTGAACTTGCGTTGCTTTTTCTTGCCCTTGTAGTGGATATGCTCAAACTTTCTCCAACGGCTCATTGATTTCTCTAAGCCATCGGTTACAATCACCTGAAAGGTTTCCAATGCTTCAAGCAGTGAACTCTTTCCTGTTCCATTATACCCAATAAAAGCCGTTAGCGGTGTCAGTTTTACTTTGGCACTTTCAATGGCTTTAAAATTTTTGACTTCAATATTTTTAATCATCGTTGTTGATTTTTAATTCGGTTTTATCAATCCTCTTTCCACATCACGGTAGGCGTTTTGGGTTGCAACTTTTTGCGGTTGTGATACAATGGGGAAAGTGGAAAGTATGTAAGCAAATTCTTCTTCGGTAAGGCCGTATATGTGAGCAATAATGCCGTCTAACTCTGCCCTGAGTTTGTTTCGTTCATATTCGGTGGTGGCGGCTTTTTTCTCTGTCCATTTGTTGCTCATCACTTCTTCCCACAATTCAACAAATTCTTCGGTAGTGCATATCAGTCTTGCAGCTCGTTCTACAATGGCGTTAAACCATTTGTCTTTGGGTTTCAGACGTGGAATTGGAAGTTGGTAGAGATAGAACAGATTTAAATTGGTTGTAACTCTTGACCTAAGTATGAAATCTGCAACATAACTATTGAGTATTGTGGTTAACACCAAAAGTTCATTATTACCAAAACTCAACTCGTTATATTTTTTCTTGTCGTGCTTGAAAGGAAAGTTCACCGTTAATGAGTTTCCTGCGATGGCATATTTTGGAATGATTGTTGAAATGAGTGTTCTCTCATTTGTGTTTGAGGCGATTTTGCGAATGGCTAAACGATAAGTTTCATAATCATTCTTTAAATCTTTTGGTTGGTCGTAAAGCCCTTCAATCCGTTTAACTCGTTTGCTCAGAAAATCTTCTTTTATTTCTTTCTCATTTATCCAATATCGGGCATCAGAGAATTGATTTGTAAAGTGCCAAATCATTCCTCCTTCGTAAAGAACGAACTTTGCCGGTTTGGTTAAGAAACTGCCAGCAGAACGGGTCATATTCATTTCCTCACCATACAACTCTAAGTTCCATCCTTCAATGTCGCCAGCTAATAGCGGATGCTTGGATACTTTGTCGGCAATGCTTACCTCTTGCTCATTTTTAAACTCAATAATTGAGTAGCTGTCTGGACTTAGTTTCTTAATTAAGTTAACTGAAATTGAAACCGAGCCATATTCAGGAAAATTGGTTAGCTCTTCCACATCGTGACGCATAAAGGCACAGGGAAACTTTGTTGAATTATTTCCTTTTTCAAAACTCAATACAACAAACTTGAAACTTCGATGAACATTCTCAAAAATCTCTTTTCGATTTTCAAAACCAAAAAGCCCTGTGATTTTATTTTCATCAAAGAGCATTTCACGAAGTTGCTTAGTGCCTAAGTCTGTATAAATACCGCTTGGAATTACAATACCACAATAGCCGCCTTTTCTGAGCAGGTTGCTACACTGTTCGGTGAAAAGACAATAAAGGTTTGGTTTGTTACCAACGGCTTTGCCATTTACAACAGAAATTTGGTTTTTGTATTGCTTAGCATTTTTGAAATAAGCCCATTGGTGGGGATATTGACTTGAATATTCTAGCCAAGCCTGACGAATTTCCTTGTCAGCCATCAATTCCTCTTTGTTTTGTTCCCAATCTTCAATGCGGAGTTTTTTCTTCTTGATTTCTTTGTCGTATTCCTGAAAAAACTCTTTTTCGTTGGTTTGAAAAACTTCCCAAGGTGGATTGGTTATAATTGCATCAAAGCCGTCTTTTTTTCTGAATATCTCCGAAAATTCATAACCCCAATGAAACGGTTCAAGGGCTTCAATGTCTCTGATGTTAATGCTTCGTTTGATGGATTTACCTTCTTTGTTTTTCTTCTCGTCCCAAGTTACTTGCTCATACTTTATACCAAGGTTTGAAAATTCCTGCCCCAACATCAGGTTCAAGGTGGCATTGGCTTCCGCTTCCATACGGTCAATGCTTTCTTTCTTTATCTGTATGTTTTCGTTGGTGCTTTCAAACGATTTGAAGGCACGGATAGCCGCTTCCTTTTGATTTACCAATTCACGGTAACTTTTCTTGAACAGGTCGCCACTTTGGTGCTTGTTAAATTCGTTTTCATTTACCCGCATCAATCCAATTAAAGAGTTGCCACTCATAATATTGAAATCAATATTGGGCAGTGGTTCCAATTGGTCAACGGTTTCGGCACTGGCTACCAAGGCAAGGAACAAGCGGAGTTTGGCTATTTCGGTGGCTTCTTCCATCAAATCAACGCCATACAAATTGTTGGTGATGATTTGTTTTTTGATGTAGTAATTGATGCTTGGGTGGTCTTTTTCAATTTGCTGTTTCCATTCGGTCAGTTTCTTATCCCCCAAAAATTCAATCTTGCCCAAAATAGCGGCATACACATTTATTAGTGTTTTCATTGCTGCCACCAAAAAAGCCCCCGAACCACAGGCAGGGTCAAGCAGGCTCAGGTTTGGCAATACGGCATTTTCACCTACTACTAATTTTCGGCAAGTAGCCGCATCTAAGTGCAGCAGCAATTCAGCAATGCTTTCATAGTGTTTGGTTGTAAGCTTCTGCTTTAGCTTTTCAGGAATATCATCGGGCAGTTCTGCTCCGTTTACTTCGTCCAATATGAGTTTGTAAACGGTTTGTTCGCAGAGATACTCCGTTATTTCGGTTCGGGTGTAGTATGCACCGAATGCTTTTTGGTTAATGTATTTTTCAAAGATGTAGCCCAACACATCGGGGTTCATTTCATTGTCAGCTCCTCCGGGTGTGTCGTCAAGCGTCCAACTGTAGCGGTTGAATAAAGCAAACAAATTATCAAATGCTTGGTCAGGGATGCGGATTTTTCCTTGATACTTTACTTCAATTTTATGCAGCAAAAACAAACCACCGTTCAGGTATTTTATTTTTCCAATCAATTTGTTGGTAGCTGCACTGCGTTGGTTTTCGTGTTTGGCAAAGCCTTCAAAGAACAACTTGGAAAGGAATTCGCTGTAGAATTTGTTTTTACCCAATTCCTTTTTTGAAAACTCCAGTTTGTGGTTCAGATACTCTGTATTGCCATTGTCCAAAAACATTTTCTTTTGCAAGAAATAGATAAACATCAGGCGGTTGAGTATCACAGAAGCATACCACCTTCGGTCGGCTTCATTGTCTATGCCTTCAATCAGGTCAAGAAAAACAATGTATTCGTTCTGATAGTCACGGAAGAATTTCTTTACAACCCGTTCAATATCCAAAGCCGTTTTAATGCGGCTGGCTACTTCGGCAATGGCAATATTTCCCTCACGGTCAAATTCGCTGATGTCCACCACCAGCGAAGCAATTTTGGCAATAAAACCATCACCCGGTTGATGGCGGAAAAAGAAATGCTCACGGCTTACTACCTTCTTATCCTGATTTTTCAGCCAATGCCAGATGCTTTGTTTGCGGTCTTTATCAATAAAAATCAATACGTGTTCAAAGTGCTGCTTCTGAATTTCCTTGGCAATAGCCATTCGTTGTTTGGGTTCTGGCACTTCTCCATTAGGTGTGGTAATTTCAAAAACCACAGCTCCACTCAATTCGGCAATGGGTTTGCGGCTGATGGCAACTTCTTTAATGGTTTCATTGATAACTTTATTAGAAACAGGATTGCTCCAGCCCAATTCTTCAATGAACAGCGTTTTGAAGTCGAATGACTGCAATGCTTTTCTGGTTCGTTCTATGTTGAGTTTTGCCATTTCTATTCCTTGTTAATTAAACCCATTGAACAAATGATTTGCGGTTCACGGTTGGCATTGTCTTCATCGGTAATGATGCACAACTTGTCGTCTTCACGCAGGGTAACCACCAAACTTGCCAATTGGTCGTCTGATGCACCTGCTTTTAGCTGTCTGCCAATAACCTCTTTGGCGGTTTCTTTCAATGGATATTTATAAATGTCGTCAATAGCTCGTTTCATTGCTTCGGTAACAAACAGCGTGTCTTTGTATGCCTCATAGTAGCGTGTAAGGTGCATATAGATGCGGTAACGAACGCTGCTTTGTTTGCCCAACTGTCCGCCAGTGCTAATTTCAATGTCTTTGATGTAGTCCAAACCTTTTTCCACCAACTTGTGGTGTTCAGGGATTTTGTATTGTGGGACAGTGTCGGGAGTGCAATGAGCCGCTTTTAAAATAGTAAGCTGCGATTGCGTAATGACTTCACCTTTTTTGTTCGTCCAAACCAACACATCATTGTCATCAGCAGTGCGGCTGTAAACAATCACACCTTCGTGTTCCTTGACATCGGTGTTTTGTTTAGTAGCATATACCACATTAGGCATTTCCTGAATGAAGTTGTTCAGTTTTGGGTCGGCATCTGTGGCGTTTTTCCAAATCTGAAAAGCATAAGAAGCCAAATCCACTTCGCCATCTTCTTCCTCATCCAATATGCCCGATTGTTCGCTGTAAAGTCCTTCCAATTGCGACCTTACTTTTTGGTTGTCAAAAAACACTTCATCGGGTGAGCCAAGCACTTCATCACTTTGCTCCAATCGGTTTTTCAATCGGCTTCTAAGGCGAATAATTCTTTCTATGCCATCTTCAGGTAAAAATGAATAGCAATAGATTTTGTCTGCTTTTTGACCAATCCTGTCCACACGTCCGGCACGTTGTATTAAACGAATGATAGCCCAGGGCAAATCATAATTGAGGATAACGTGAGCATCTTGTAAGTTCTGTCCTTCGCTTAACACATCGGTAGTTACCAAAACCCGTATTTCATCTGATTCTTTTACCTCTTTGCGTTTATCGTTGCTTTCGGGGCTAAAACGGTAAGCAAACGAAGTGGGGTCGTCATTGTCTCCAGTAACACATTCAATCTGCTTGATGCCTTTCTTTTTCAGTTCGGTGGTGATATATTTTGCGGTATCGGCAAACTGTGTGAATATTAAAACCTTTTCGTTTCCGTGCTTTTTGGTGAGCAGTTTATGTAAAGCATTTAGCTGACGGTCTTCTTCTGCACTCCAGTTTTTTCCAAGGTCAAGGATTTTCAATAAATCCCTGCTGTCGCTAATGAGAATGTCTTTGAGTTTGTTTGAAAAGAGTTGGCTGCTAATCCAATCGAAACGGTTTTTGTAAGTTGATGAAAATAAATCGTAAATCTTCTGTGCCTGATTGTAGTATGATTCTTCATTCAGCATCAGATTGATTTTTTCAATTTCTGTTTCTGTATTTTCAATGTCTTCATCTTCCAAATAATCATCCAGCATATTGGCGTCTTGCTTGCCGATAGGGAAGGGCAACTTATTTTCAATAGCATAGATGAAAATATAGTTACGCAGAATGTGGCGGCTTATAGAAAGTAAAAACGAATAGCCACTACTTTCTAAACGCTTAAATAAATTCGTTCGGGCAAATCCTTTTAATCGGGCACCTGCACGCCCCAAGTTGCCCATTATCACCAATTCTTCTTTGGTGGGTTTCACCAACGGTTTTTGATTGATGTATTGGTCTTGTCCTAAACCATAGCGTGGCAAATTCAATTGATTGATGATTTGCACAACATCGTCAGCATACAACTTAGCGTATTGGTCACTTGGGTCGTTGGCATTAAAATGATATTCCACTTTCTTGGGCAAACGGTCGGGGAAGTAAGACCTTGAGCCATCGGCAAAAGTCAGATACTTTCTGTTGTTGCTTTCGTCTGTTTGTGTGTAATATGCTTTGATGAAACTCCTTGTTCTGCGAACTAAATAAAGCCGCATCAATTCTCTCCAGTCATCGGCAAATTCGCTTTTCTCAAATGCAGGTAAACTGCGTATTGGAGTTTGATACTTTGCCATAAACTGCACCTTGCCACCAATGCTTTCAATAAAGTGCTCAGGACTTATGCCCAAATCTTTTTCATCAGGAATGAATAAGCGAAGTTGGTTTGAAAGGTCAAGGAACGTTTTGTTGTAAGGCGTTGCAGAAAGTAATATCACTTTACTGTCGTTCAACTGAATGTATTCCTGAATGGCTTTGTATCGCTTTCCTTCTCTGTTTCGAAGGTTGTGGCTTTCGTCAATGATAACCACTCTGTAACGCCTTTCTTTAGGCAATAAAGTTTGTGCTTGTGTAACAGAAATGATTTTTGCCCTTAACTGATACTTGTGGCGATAATCTTCCCACATTTTTACCAGGTTCTTCGGGCAAATTATTAAGGTCTCCAATAAAAAGTCGTCCTCAAAAACTTTGGCTAATGCTGTTGCGGTAATTGTCTTTCCTAATCCTACTACGTCACCAATAATAACACCACCTCTTTTGTTCAAGTGATGGGCTGCAACCAATACTGCTTTCAACTGAAAGTCCAATAGCTGCTTTTCAAAGACTTTAGAAACTTTAAACTCAGAAAGTCCTGCTCTTGCTTCACGTGCCAGATGATAAGCAATTTTTAAATAAATGTGGTAAGGATGAATGAGCTTGTCAGCTGCCCAGCTATTGTCGATGATATCTGCAAGTTCATCTGAAATGTCAATGCAGAATTTATCATCCCAACGGTCGTTGAACCATTTGGAAAGTTTGTTGGAAGCATCCCTGTCTAATACATCAACATTTAATTCTCCTTGCAATGAAAGCCCTGAAAGTGTTAGGTTACTGCTGCCTAAGTAGCCAATTATCGGGTTGATTTTATCGTCACGGAAACATAAATATAATTTAGCGTGTAGCGGATAACGCAGGAACAACTTCACAATTACTTTCTTTTCCTTAATCTGAGCAGAAAGTTTTCGCAATCCTCTTTCGTCTTCTTCCGTGGGTATTCCAATAGTCAGTTGTTCTTTAAATTCTTGTGCAAGTTTTTTACGAATGGTTATGGCAGTCTGATTGTCAATACCACCGTGTTCAGTTTTTGAGAAATATTCTTTGATTATTTCTATTGGCGGTTTTTGCATCCCTACCAATAAGCGACAACAATTCTCATCTCCACCGTTCCAGTTGTCTATGTGATGAGCAACTTGTTTCCAACCTCTCAGATTGAAATAGCCCACACAAAAGTCTGCACGGTGTGAAACATCGAGAGTATAATTTAAACCCTCCGACAAGTGATTCTCTATGTTGTCAAATATTTGCGGCATTTACTTTTTCCCTTTTTTAATCTGTTTTTCAGCTGCTTTCAAACCTTCTGTCAAGTGCTCCAACCCACCAAAGTCCTTACTTATTTTGTCAGCTATGTAAGTTGTCTGAACCTCTTTTAAGTCCAATTGAAGGATTTCAGAAAGTGGTTTCAAGTAGTCAGGTGAAGCCGGTCTTTCTCCACGTTCGACTTTACTGAGAGTTGAAGTGTCAATGTCAAGATGAGCAGCAACCTTTCTTAAAGGCAAATTCTTCGCTTCTCTTGCTTTCCTGATATAGTCACCAAATGTTTCGTTGCTCATTGACAAATTGTTTTGGACAGATGTGTCAAAATTACAAATTTAATTGAAATCGTCACCCTGTGCGGTGGGGAAATGTGCAAAATGCGGGCTGTCAGAAAATTATTTTTTTAAAATGCGGGTGGGCAAAAATTTTTAAACCCATTGCGTTGGCTTGTGTGTCGCCAAGTTAGTCTGTGTCAAGTTGTGGTCGTCCGGAATGTCTGCTCAGAATGTCAAAGGTCGATGGTTTGCTTGTCTTGTTGATGGTTGTAGTGTCGTCTTTTAGGCTTGCTTACAACATCTCAATAACCGTCATTCATGACGTTTTATCTGGTTATTGAATACTAAAGCGTAAGATATTGCGTATATAAATGTTTTAGATGTAGAAAATTTGAACAATAAAATTTCAAATTTGTATCTTTTAAATGTTATTATAGGATTAGCCATATAGTTCCATAAAAAAGATTGACTGGTAGCATGTGCTTTTCTTAGTACAAAGGAAAACGCTATTGAAGCATTTAAAAGTACAAATTTATTCTAGTTCTCTAAATGATTTTAAACTAACGATGATTGTTATTCCTATTTGATAGACCTCAAGTGTGGCCAGAGATTACTATGTAGTCGCCATCATACTAAAAGGCATGTGAAGAGTAAAACTTGGTATCATTGTAGAAGTAAGGAATGTCATTACGATGATTTGGTAGCTTTAGGTATATTAATCCATAAATTGAAATGCTCATTAATTAAAGCATTCCATATTTTATTCTGATTAAACATCAGCAAAATAGGAAGATCAAGTGTTCGGATCGGCCAAGAATATGGAATTTAACAAAAAACGGCATATTTATTTAAACACACGGTTTACATTGCTATGAGAAGTTCCGGAGAGACCGTATTAACAGGCAAAACGAATGCCGATGAGTTTACCATTGGCGGACTGGGGAAAGGAATAAAGGGTCGAAGTGACTTATGTAAAAACAAGGTATTAATTCCCATTGAAGTAAGAGGCAGAAAAAAAAGCGCAATATCGGTTTAGCTTCCACCCAGTGCATTGAAGACTATAGTACTGTAAGCTTCCACCATGACATAAATAAAATTAAAAGGGAAAATGTAAAAATTGAAACAGGTGATCTCAAATCGTATGCGCCATTAGGAATAGAATACAACATCAAACAATACCTGTCAAATAATATGAAAGGCTTCCTGGAAATTCATTTCATTCTTATAAATTTTAAGTCCTGGCTAAGCTTAATTCATCATAAATATCAATACTAAAAAAACATTTAGATGAATTAATTTACATCTTTACGAGGCGAAATTCCGAAAAGAGAATATTTAAAACTTTAGTCAATCAGTTGAAGCAAGAATCTCCATGGTCACTGAAATTCATTTACGAACAAAATGGCTAATCCTAAAAACATTAATGCGAATTGATACGCCTCAATTCCAATCAAGCAGATTATCATAGAGCCCTGTACAAAGTCTCCTATGGTATTCAACCAATCTAGTAATCATATTCCACATTAAAGCAAACGCCAGCTTCCAGCTCAATAATACTTATTTTAAAATGATATTTAGTTTTTGGAATTTGGTATGTCCTATCCACATTAATGTGCTTAACGCTAGTCCAAACGAATATCCTCTAGCTAACACGCGATCAAGCAAAATCCCTAACCGGGAGTTAACAGAATTAAATGTACTGCAATCCGCATTAATGCAGATTCAAAAGTGGAAAAAGAAAACAGGCTATGGAAAAAAAACGAAAAAAAACATTTTTCCTTTTTAGAAAGTAAGGCGGAAATAACTTATCAAGGATTAAAAATAAGGCAAAAAAGTGTTATGAAATTAAGCCCGCTGAATGATATGTTATGAATTTTTTTGTGACCCCAATAGCTGATGAGGTAAAAGCTACCAGCATTTCAAAAAGACATCTGACCCTGCAACCTCACCTCGATCTTCTCTGTTTTTCAGGGCACGTATCAAAGGTTCACGCAGTATAGTGACCTTGTCAGTATCTGGATTAACAGACCAGGCAAATTTATAGCAAACATAAAAAGATATCGTTGCGTTACGTAGCAAAACAATATTGTTATAAACCTCTTTTTTAAATCCGAAAGAAATGAGTTTCTGCAAAGTGTAACTCTTCTTTGGATTCCTTGCATACTTAAAAATAACTTGAAGAAGGAGATCATTGTATCGGATTGCTACACGATGTGGCGCCTCTCGCCTTCGTCGGCTACCGGCCGTCTTATTGTTAAGTTTAATCTTGCATTCGCGATGATATAACTTGTTGGCTCTTCCAAAGAATGGCTCACCACAAACTAAACAGTTTTTCTGAACGGGGTTTTTTAATGTCACTTTTTGGCGAAAATTCATGGTTTTCAGGTTTTATTTGTAAATGTAATATAAAATGTACACATTTGTACATTATGACGAAAAACTATCTCGAAATATTCAATGCACTGCGTAAGTTTAGAGACACCTATTCTGATAGCAAACCATTCACTTTGGATGACACCGGTGTAAGTCATCGGCTTATAACCTATTGGGATCAAAAGAATCTATTACCAACTTCAGTTGAATCTCAGAAATGGAGAAAGTTCTCAATTGTAGAGTTAACCTGGATTAGATTAATAGCCCAACTTCGACAATTAAATGTTGGCTTGAGAACCATGGCAATTTTGAAAGCTGACTTGTTCAGTGAGATGAAGCTCATAGAACTGATTGCCGCTAATAATCAAATTCAAGATGTTGTAAAGCAAATTTTAGAAGAGATAGATTCTCATACTGACTTTTCCTTCATGAATACTAAGGAGTTCAAGGAAGATTTTGAGAAGCAATCATTCAGTACACTCTCATTATTTATTCAAAAGATTTATGCTGAGAATGATTCAACCACAATTCTGATTGGATTAGATCAAAACGAAAGTATTTCTGATTCTTCAGGGAATTATAATAATATTTCTGTTCTTTATTATAACCCGAATAAGCTCACTGTGTTTCTAAAAAGGGAAGAATTTAGAAACGTTTTCTTCGGTACTCACATTTCGATATCCATTAACGAATTGCTCTCGGATGTGTTTTTAAATGCCTCTCCGGTCAAACTAAGCAATCTGATTGAACTTACCCTTCAGGAAAAACAAATGTTCGACTACATCAGGTCACAAAAATATTGTGAAATCACTATTAGGTTTGGGCAAGACAAGGAGCCTTGCTTAATTGAACTAACAGAAGAAAGAAGAAATCAAACAACATCACAAATGTTGGATGTGATACATAATAAATCGTATCAGGATATTAACATTAAAACGTCAGATGGAGTAGTATCCTATTTTACCAATACCAGAAAAATAAAACCGATTAAATGATAAAGGTACTGAATGCCTCAGACCAAATAATGATAGTTGTATCTAAACCGATACCCGGTAGGATGCGAGCATCTTT
>Ga0116144_10004772_pt1 | contig 12706 bp, 12 predicted proteins | sample AD_UKC035_MetaG_FD_89746 | JGI IMG/M metagenome (GOLD analysis project Ga0116144, IMG submission 89746) | Active sludge microbial communities of municipal wastewater-treating anaerobic digesters from USA - AD_UKC035_MetaG | ecosystem: Engineered > Bioreactor > Anaerobic > Digestate | place: USA... | reverse complement strand
TCGAAGCTCGGATGGCGGCCGTTCCGCACGTGCTGGTCATTCCCAAGTGGTGGCCGAACGATCGGGACCCACAGCTCGGTGATTTCATCCGCAAGCAGGTCCAGTCCCTCGCACGGTTCACCGAGGTGACGGTACTTCTCATCGAAGCATCAGCGACGGATGAGCGTTCGGTCCGCATGGCGCGGTCGGATGGTCTTATGGTGGTCCGTAGTTCATACCCCGCCAGTGGCAGTAGGGTCAAGGCCTGGCGCAAGCTGGTGAATCTGGTGCGTTACAGGCATGCCGCCTATGCCGGCTGGCGGACGGTACACTCCGAGCGAGGCATGCCCGCGATCACCCACGTGCACATTCTCGTCAGACCGGCGCTGATCGCCTGGTGGCTCAAACGGAGGTTCGGGATCCCATACATCCTGAGCGAACAGAGCAGCGAATACCTCGATGGCACCTACCAGCGGAAAGGATCCCTGTTCCATGCGCTGAACACCATGTTGTTCAAGGAGGCGACCGCCGTCACGGCCGTTTCCAACTGGCTTGGGGACGGGCTTGTCAAGCTGGGCTTGTGCAGCCATTACGAGGTGGTACCGAACGTGATCCCAGGACTTGACCGACCCCTGCCCCAGCGCGGTGCTGCCGACCATTTCCTCGTTGTCGCGGACCTGGTGGACCGTACCAAGAACGTGAGCGGTGTGATCCATTCGGTGGCCCTTCTGCACCAGCGCCGGGTCCTTGTGCGTCTCGACATCATCGGTGACGGCCCCGATCTGGCCCAATTGAGGGAATTGGCGGTCGAACTGGGTGTGAAGGACCGGATCGTCTTCCTTGGTCGACTTCCGAACAGTGGCGTACTTGATCACATGGCCAACGTTGGGGCGGTGATCATCAACAGCAATGTGGAGACCTTCAGCGTGGTGACCGGCGAGGCCCTTGCCCAGGGAAAACCGGTGATCGCCACGCGCTGCGGGGGCCCGGAGGCGTTCGTGAGACCGGATAACGGCCTGTTGATCCCCGTTGGAGACACGGCCGCATTGGCGGATGCCATGGCCCAGTTCGTACGGGACCACGAGCGGTATGATCCACAACGGATACGGGAGGGCCTGAGCTCGACCTTCGGACCTGATGCGGTGGGCAAGACCTTCCTGCGGATCCATCAACGTAGTTTGGGAGCCGGAAGATGAGTGAGCAACAACCTTTCAGGATCGGCGTGATCTGCCACGGAAGTCATGTACCACATTGGCAGGAGCGCTGTATCCGCAATCTGGAGGAACAGCCCGGGATCGAGGTGGTCGGCATCGCACATGTGACCGAGAAGGGCGCGACCCGACGGATCCGTGACTTCTTCGAGATGCGTCTGGCAGGCGTCTTGTTCCCGAAGAGTGGCAGGCTCGTACCCATCGTCGACCACATACAGGGCCAACGGGGCCGACGTGTGGAGCACGGCAGGTCCATCCCGGAGATCCTGGAGGAATTGCGGTCGAACGGCGCGAATGCCGTTCTGTCGTTCCTATCCGAGCAGACTTCGGTTCCGTCATCACCAGAGTTACCCTTATGGCGGTTCGAGGTCCAAGGACAGGGTCTCGGGCCGAACGGCCTGCCCCGGTTCCGGACGTGGATGCTGCGCGAACAAACAGTGGTCGCTGATCTTATGGGCACTGGAGCCGATCTCCTGCGAGCGGTCTTCAACGATCGAGCCCCGACCGGTGGGATGGACATGGACCGCGTAATGGTCGGGGCGGCCTGGCTTCCCGTCGCCAGATGCCGGGCTGGTCTTGCGGTTCAGCCGAACGACAACCAGGCGTTGGAACGTACGAGCGCCCCCTCCTTTCCCTTGTTGCTGCTCCATTGGGCGCGGACCGAGTTGCGCAACACCTTCGCTGGACGCCGAAGAAGTGCCATTGCCGGAGAATGGAACATCGGTGTCTATCCCCATCCGATCACCACGCTGTTGGAGGACCAGGGGAACACCAACGTTCGCTGGCTCAACAGTCCATCACCCGGGAGTCACCGTTCGGAACCCTTCGGATATCGTGCAGCGGACGGGCAGCTCAACGTGCTGTACCGGAAAGGCGAGGGGGTGAACACCGCTGATGTCATCGCACGGGTCCGCCCACGGAACGACGGGATCCTGAAGCGATCGCGCACCATGCTCTCCACCGTGGCCGATCTCGGTTATCCGTTCGTGATCGAAAGGCCCGACGGCACCCATGTACTGATAAGCTATCCACACCAAAAGCGCACCGAGCTCTTCCGGGTTTCGGAGGACAACGATGCCCTGGACCATGTGAAGACCTTGCTTGACCGCGCGATCGTGAACCCCACCTGCGTATCCCATGAGGGGCGTTGGTGGCTCTTCGGGACGGACCCTGAAGCACCCGATGGCGTCCTGCATGCATTCCATGCCGCCGAATTCGATGGACCATACACCCCGCATCGCCACGATCCGGTGAAGATGACCGGTTCCGGGTGCAGACCTGCGGGCACCTTCTTCGTCCATGACGGTTCGTTGTGGCGCCCTTCCGTGGACAATACCGATCCACTGGCACTTGGGATCATCTTCAATCGCGTGATCGAACTGGATCCCGAACGATTCCACGAGGAGGCTGAGCACACCTTGTCAGGGTTCCCCCGCACCACGTACAACAAGGGCATCCGCACGGTGTGTGCCATGGGTGACATCACCCTTGTCGACGGCATCCGACCCGCACCCGAGGCCATGGAAATGGAGGCGGCTGACAGTGGATCGATACGCAAGCCCAAGGAATACCTGGAAGAATGATCCGACCGGTGATCGGCACCGTGGCCGCGCGCGTGGCCATCACCGCAGCCAACCTGTTGGTGGTGGCCCTGGCCGGTCAGACCCTGGGTGCCGAGGGCCTCGGAACGATCAGCTTGCTGGTGCTCGGGATCACGCTGGTCCTGATCCTGGCACATGTCGTTGGCGGTGGTGGGTTGGTCTATCTCGTACCCCGCCTCGGGGTGCGGACGGTACTGGTGCCCTCCTATGCCTGGGCCTTGTTGTCCGCGGCCATCGCCTATGTGCTGGCCCATTTCGTTCCCCTCGCTCCGAATGGAACGGCGGTACACCTTGTGGCTCTGGCCTTCCTGCAGGCGCTCAACAGCATTCATCTGAACATCCTCGTAGGCCAGGAACGGATCGGTCTGCAGAACGGCATCCTCGTCATACAGAGCGCGGTGCAACTGCTCGGCTTCGGCATCCTGCTGGCGTGGGATGGCTCGGACCTGATGGACTACATCGTGGCCACGTATGTCGCGTATGGGCTCACCGCTCTGTTATCCGGCTGGTTCGCCTTGCGGGCGGCGACACATGGGACCCTCGCACCGACATCAGGGAACTTCCGGGCCTTGGTGAAGCAGGGAGGTTTTGGCCAGCTGGCCAATCTGGCCCAGTTGCTGAACTATCGCGCGGCCTACTACCTGATCGAACTGTTCCGCGGAACGGCGGCATTGGGTGTCTACAGCGTGGCCATGCAACTGGCCGAGGGATCCTGGCTCGTCCCGAAGAGCATCGGGGGTGTGCTGTATAGCAAGGTGAGCAACATGGAAGAGCAACGTCGGCAGGTGCAGGCGACCCTGATCCTGTTCAAAGTGTCCGTGCTCTTCGGGCTGCTGTGCGCCGTGGTGCTGATCCTTCTCCCTGATGTGTTGTTCGCCACCATCTTCGGGAACGAGGTTCGGGGATTGCGCCCCCTGCTGCTGCTGATCGCACCGGGATTGGTGGCCATGTCCGGATCACAGGTATTGAGCCATTTCCTCAGCGGGACCGGTCGTATCCATCACAACCTCGTCGGCAGTGCTCTGGGGCTGCTGCTCACGGCGAGCGTAGGATGGCCGTTGATCCAGACGCACGGATCGTTGGGTGCGGCACTGACCGCGACACTGGCCTATTCCACCAGCTTGATCTACCAAATGACCGTTTTCCTGAGGATCACCGGCGCACCGGTGCACGACCTGTTGCCACAACACCACGATGTACGCAAGGCCCGCATGTTGTGGCACCTGTACAGGTCGGGCAGGGCTGAACGCGGATCCTATCTTTGAGCGCCCCGTCCACGCTGCACCAGGTGAAGCTGTTCGCCGGTGGAAGGGTAAGTGAGCGCGTCCGATCCACCATGAAGGTCTCCGTGATCATCCCCTGCTACAATGTGGCGGACTACATCGGAGAGTGTCTGGAGAGCATCCTCGCTCAGGACCATGACGACCTCGAGGTGATCTGTGTGGACGACGGCAGCAAGGACGACACGACGGCGCGCATCGAGGCGATCGCGAAGACCAACCCACGTGGAGGCATCGTTCGATCGATCCGACAGGTGAACGCCGGCGCCACGGCCGCGCGGAACCACGGTTTCCGGGAAAGCAGTGGCGAGTACATCCAATTCATGGATGCTGATGATATCCTGCTGCCACGGAAGATCGGTCACCAGGTCCGCCTGGCCGAGAAGAACGGCCGGCCAGACCTGATCGTTGGCAGCTTCCGCATCATCGACGCGACCGGACGCGTGATGCAGGAACGCTACTACACGCGCAGGGGCGACCTCTGGATCCACCTGATGCGCACCGACCTGGGCAACACCATCAGCAACCTGTGGAAACGGAGCATCGTGGAAGCGGTGGGCGGTTGGGACGAAGGCATGCGTAGCAGTCAGGAGTACGACCTCATGTTCCGGATCCTGCGCATCACGCAGAACGTGTTGTTGGACACCGAGAACTACACGATCGTGCGCAAACGCGCCACGGGCTCCATCACCCAGACCAACCTCGGCGGCAACTGGGTCCGGTACGTGGAGTTGCGCACGCGCATCATCGACCACCTGAAGGACAAGCGTTCACCTGCGGAGCTGGGGCAGTTCCACCAGTTCCTCTTCGATTCCATCCGGGTGTTATATGAGCACGACCCCAAGGCGGCGCTCGACTTCCACGCGAAGGAGCTTCCCAAGGGGTTCAAACCCTCGGTCTCCCCCACCACGCGACGCACCTATCTCGCGCTATACAACTTGCTCGGGTTCCGGAACACGCAACGGCTCTGGTCGCAGTTCCACTGGCTCACGCCTTAGTATCACCCGAGAGCGAGCAGGTCGTGAACGGCCGGTGGGCGTGCCACATTGAAGCCCTCCCCGTAGGTCACCCCGATCAAGCGGCCCATCTGCCGGGCACGTGCCTCGAGGAAAGGCAGGAAGTCCGGGTTGGAGATGGGGCTGCCAGGCTCGGTACTGTTGGGGTCGTAGAACTGCGATGCGAAGCAACGCAGGGCTTCCTCCTTTTTCGTCCAATAAGGTGTCACATCGACGATCAGGTCGGGTTCCTGCCACTGGTCCTGAATGCCATGCAGCACTGTGGTCGGTCGCCAGGCCTCCTGCACGGCGCCATCCTGTTCGGTACTTATCCGCCGAAGCCCGCTGAGGAAGCAGGCCTCAGCGACCAAGTTGGCTCCACGGCCGTGGTCCGGGTGACGGTCGTGCAAGGCATTGGTGAGCACGAGCCGGGGCCGATGCGCCCTGATGGCGGAGACCACCTTCAACAGTGAGGCCTCATCCGCACGGAAGAAGCCATCGCGCAGACCGAGCTGGTAACGGAAGGCGACATCGAGCACCTTCATCGCAGCTTCCGCTTCGGCCTTCCGGATCTCCGGCGTGCCACGCGTACCGAGCTCACCGGCGGTCAGCTCGACAAGGCCCACACGGTGTCCGAGTGCGCGGTGGTGAAGCACGGTACCGGCCATGCTGATCTCCACATCATCGGGATGTGCGGTGATGCATAGGATGTCCACATGACCCGTCATCGCCCCTCGATCCATGCGATCACGCGTTCATCGGAAGGTTCGATGCCCGACTCCAAGGACATGCGCAACAGGCCATCCGGATCGATGAGATACTTGTGGAAGTTCCACTTCACCTCGGTGTCCATCACCCCGTTCTGGCTTTTGTTCGCAAGCCAGTGGTAGACCGGATGTTGATCGTCGCCCTTCGTGCTCACCTTGGCCATCATCGGGAACGTGACCCCATAGTTCTTCTGGCAGAAACTGGCGATCTGCGCTTCGGTGCCGGGCTCCTGGCCACCGAAGTCATTGCTCGGGAAACCAAGGATCACCAGGCCCTTGTCCCGGTAAGTCCCATACAGTTCCTGCAGCTGAGCATATTGCGGAGTGTAGCCGCATTCGCTGGCGGTGTTCACCACCATGATGTGCTTGCCCCGGAACTGGTCCAGTTTCACAAGCTGGCCGTTGATGTCGGTGGCACTGAGATCGAAGAAGGACATGGGCGGTATGGGACGGGTGGACTGGCCGTTCACCGGGATCGATACCGGACCGACCTGAACACGGTTGAAACAGGCGGTGGCGAGCAAGACCACGGAGATGATCGGAAGGAGGCTACGCATGTTCGAACAACGCCACAAAGTTGTGTAATGTTCGGTGTCCTCACGGTTGGGCACACCGGTGGCCTCCAGAACGTCACCTTTTCCGGACGATCACGTACAAGCGCACATGCGCGCAACCGTCCTCCTCTGTCTGCTCTCCATCACATCCCTGCTCATCGTTGGTACGACCGGTGCCCAGGATCATGTGGTGATCTCCGACATCGCCCAGATGGTGCGCAAGCCGGACCTGGCCCAGGACGCCGCCATCCGCTCGGGAATGCAGGCCGCAGGTGTGGCGGAGGAGAAAGCCCAGCAGGTGCTGAACCTTGGCAAGGCCCAGAACCTGCCAGCTGGACTGCGCACGGACAGCGCGCTTGCCGCCAACGCCGACGCCGTCCGCAACTACAACGCCCACAAGGTGTGCAGTTATGCCGATGAGGGTGGCCCCAAGGTCCTCGTACAGGTACCGGCATCGGAGAATTACCACATGCCGGAGGAACTGCGCAGCCGGGAGGACATGTACTTGGTGCTGCCGGAGGCGGCCGTGGCCACGGCCTTGATGGACGCACAACGCCCGAAACCGAGCAAAGGCCCGAGCTGGCGCCGCATGCGCGAGGCTCGCATCACCACCCCCGACGGCCTTTACGCGACCTATGACCTGGCCACCGACAGTACGATCCTTGCGAAGCTCGCCGACAATGGCATGAGCCAGGCCGAGATCGAGGCGGTGATCTTCCGAAGCCATGAACGCAACTGGCCCGAGGGGATCGATGCGTTCGAGCGCCGCTACCCGCGTCTGGAGCGCTTCAAGAAATACAAGGCGTACCAGGCCGCCACCTGGGAGGATAAAGTGCTGCTGGTCGTGCCGGTGGACGGCAACAAACGCCAGCCGGTGGGCATGCGCCCACACCTGGATATCTACATGGTATACGCCAAGGGAGCGGTGGAGGTGAAGAAGAAGCGATAGCCTGTACGAGCCGCCCGGCCTTCCTTCGATCCTGGGTGATGGGCCCCGGCGAACGCACGCCTGCGGATCGACACCTGCCATTGGCGATACCGACCTACATTCGGGTCCGTGAGCGAACCACGGATCACCCAGGCACTACCCGAGCTCGTACGTGAGGGCATCCTCAGCGCGGAACAGGCGGAACGCATCCGGGTTCGGTATGCCCCCGATGCGCTGCAAGGGGGTGGGCGCCTCCTGCTCGTCTTCGCGATCCTGGGGAGCTTGCTCGTGGGCCTCGGCATCCTGCTCATCATCGCCCACAACTGGGATGACCTGAGCCGAGGTACGCGCACGGCACTTGCATTCGTACCTGTCCTCTTGGGGCAGGGACTCGTTTGGTACGGCATGCTGCGCAAGCCCGAAGTGACCGCCTGGCGCGAAGGAAGCGCCGTCATGCTGGCCTGTGGCCTATGCGCCTGCGTCTCGCTCATCGCACAGATCCACCACATCGGCGGAGCGCTCGATGGCTATCTGCTCACGTGCTCCTTGTTGATCCTGCCCTTGCTCTACCTGCCGGGTTCCTTCTGCGTGTCGCTCATCTACCTGGCCATGATCACATGGTACGCGTGGATCGTGCGGTTCGAGCACTTCAGTGGGTCGGACCGGCCCTGGTGGTTCATTCCTCTGCTGCTCGCAGCCCTGCCTTATTACCTCCGCGAAGCCCGTCGGATCGGTACAAGTACGGTGTTCTGGTGGTTGAGCCTCTTCATGGCCCTGAGCGTGGGCTTCGGAAGCCAGTTGTTCTACGCGGACTGGAGTCAGGCGCATGCACTCGGTGTGGTGGCACTGGCAGGAGCCTTCACCTTGGTCCCATGGCTTCATGGCCGAAGCGGGATGCGCACCTGGCCCTGGGTGCTCGTGGGTGGGGCGACGATGCTCATCACCTTTTGCGTGTTCAGCTTCAGACCCACCTGGGAGGGCATGGATGGGGAGGAGCGGGTGGACTGGCCGCTGATCGCCGCCTTCACCACCATCGGGATCATCGCATACATCCTCTCCTCGCGCGTTCGACGACCCTTTGAGCAATGGCCTTATCCAGAGGGATCGGCCCTGTTCCTGATCAGCTTCATCGTGGGCACCTTCTCTCCGGCCCTGGCCGCCATCCTCATGAACATCGCGCTGCTGGTGCTCGGGGTATTCACCGTGAAACATGGCACGGAACGCGGTTCCTTGCGGCGCATGAACCTGGGGTTGACGATCCTGAGCGCCACGATCTTCATGCGCTTCTTCGACAGTGATCTCAACTTCGTGGTACGCGGTCTGCTCTTCATCGGCGTCGGCGTCGGCTTCCTGTTCATGAACCTGCGCATGGTGCGCCAACGCAACAAGCAAGGCCATGCCGCGTAGAGTGATCCTCTTCCTATTCGTGGCCGCGGCCCAGTTGGCGGTTCCTGCGTGGATGCTCGTTGGTCACGAACGCGTACGCAAGGATGGCGCCGTCTTCCTGTTCAGGACGGCCCCGGTGGATCCTCGCGACCCCTTCCGTGGCGAGTACGTGCGCTTGAACTTCGAGGCACAACAGGGAAGCTGGACGGCACCGGATGCGGGAACGATGGAGTACGGACAGCGGAACGCGTTCGCGCTGCTCGACACTGACAGCCTGGGGTATGCACGCATCACCGCATTGGTGGACCATGCCCCGGACAATGGCCCCTACCTACCCATCCGGTACTGGACCATGGGCGACGAAGGCACCGTGAACTCGCTGGAACTGCCGTTCGACCGGTACTACCTCGAGGAGGGAGACGGCCCGAAGACCGAAGCCCTGCTGGCGCCCGACTGGAGCAGCGGCTCACCATCCACGCCGCTACCGGCACACGCCGTCGTCCGCATCCTGCACGGGCAAGCGGTCATCACGGACCTGGTCGTTGGAGAGCGGTCCATCCACGACTGGTTGAAGGATCCGCCGAAGGAGGCCTCGCCAGCTGCTACTTCGGTACTAACCGGATCGTGAACTCACGGGCGCTTTCCCCCGGTTCGACGGACATCAGGTGCAAGAAGGGTTCGTAACCGTTCTCGCTCACCCGCAGTTCCACTTCTCCGGTGGTCCGGACGAAGAACGCATATTTCCCCTCGTTGTTCGTCTGGTTCACCGCCTGCCGTTCCCCTTCCGCATCATACCATTCAACGAGCGTTTCAAGCACGGGAAGGCCTGACCCCGCGTCAACCACCACGCCATGGACCTGAACATGCAGCGTATCCTGAGCCGCGGATGGACCGATCCCAGCCGCGAACGGAAGGAGGAACAACATGCGAGCGGCTTTCATGATCCTGGTATCCTGCTGGGTGGTGAAGCGATGATGATGTCATCCTGCACAGCCAACACCGCACCGATCGATGCCATCACCGGGGCCAGCATCACCCCGACAAGAGGCAGTTTCATCAATAGGCTGAAGAGCGCCCCGTTGGCCAGCACCGCGCCGATGCGGTCGTTCACCGCCTTCACGCTCTCGCCGATACGCATGCGCCGGCGTTCGAAGACATAGTCGAACATGCTGAAACCGTAGAAATAGGCCGAAACGGTGAAAAGCAGCAAGAAGGATACAGGCGCCATCACAGGCACCAAGAGCGTAAGGAACCAGATACCCACGGTGATGGCCAATTCCATGATACCGTTGCGCAGGGCGATGAGGGCACCGCGCAGCGCGTCCTTCATCAGCTGGGTCCAACTGAACGGAAAGGAGCGCCCGGTGATGATCTCCTCCGTGCATTCGCTCGCGTAGGCGAGCAGGGGCGAAAGCAGGATGAGCACGATGTACTTGTTGGCCACGAAGAGCAGGTAGGCCACGGCCAGTTTCAGGACAATGGCCACGATCACCTCCCGGGCGCCGTTGAAGAAGGCCTTCACATCGCTCCACCGATCCTGTGCGCCTTCCTGCACGGGCACCTCGAGTTGCAGGGCCACCCAGTCGCTCAGCTGATCCACCGGGCCCTGCAGCACGGCCACCAGTCCGAAGACCATCAGCATCCACAACAGCACGGGCACCAGGAACATCCAGGCCATACGGTTGTCCAAAGTGAACCGGAACGCCCGGAAGAAACCGGAGAAGCCACGGCCGAGGTCGCGGGTGAAGGCCATGCCACAAAGATGATCGATGCAGGGGATGTGCCGCTGTCAGCCAGCATCACCGCTCCAAGGCGCACCTCTACCTTTGGCCTCACATGGAATTGGACCCCCTCACCGCCATTTCGCCGATCGACGGCCGGTACCGCGATCGCACACGCCAGTTGGCGCGCTGGTTCAGTGAACACGCCCTGATGCGCTATCGCCTGCAGGTGGAGCTGGCCTATTTCCGTTTCCTGTGCGAGATCCCGCTGCCGGAGCTGAAAGGTGCTCCGATGGACACCCTTGCCAGCGTGGAACGACGGATCGGCGAACTGAGCACGAGCGATGCCCAGCGCATCAAGGCGATCGAGATGGTGACCAACCATGATGTGAAGGCGATCGAGTACTTCCTGAAGGAACGACTGGAGGAGGTGGGCCTCGGGCAACAACGGGAGTTCGTGCACTTCGCGCTCACCAGCCAGGACATCAACAACACGGCCTTACCGCTCCTCATCAAGGATTTCCTGTTCGAAGCCTACCTGCCCGTGATCACCGCCGTGCGGGACAAGTTGCACGGCCTGGCCCTCGACTGGGCACGGGTGCCGATGCTCGCTCGAACCCACGGTCAACCGGCCTCACCCACCTATCTGGGCAAGGAGTTCCAGGTCTTCGTGGAAAGACTGGACGGCCAATTGAAGCTTCTGCGTGAGGTGCCCTTCACCGGCAAGTTCGGAGGCGCCACGGGCAACTTCAATGCGCACCATGCCGCCTACCCGGAGTTCGACTGGGTGCAGCTGGCGGACCGTTTCGTATTGGAGAAGCTCGGCCTCACGCGGCAGCGCTTCACCACGCAGATCGACCACTACGACGACCTCGCCGCCTTGTTCGATGCATTGCGTCGGATCAACACCATCCTGATCGACCTGTCCCGCGATGTGTGGCAGTACGTCAGCCTCGACTACTTCCGACAGAAGATCAAGCCAGGGGAGATCGGCAGCAGTGCGATGCCGCACAAGGTGAACCCCATCGACTTCGAGAATGCGGAGGGCAACCTCGGCCTCGCCAATGCCCTCTTCGGTCACTTGAGCGAGAAGCTTCCGATCAGCCGGCTGCAACGCGACCTCACCGACAGCACGGTGACACGGAACATCGGGGTGCCCATGGCGCACACCATGGTCTCCTTGGACGCGGTGCAGAAGGGGTTGGGCAAACTCCTGCTGAACGAGGCAGCGCTGGAGAAGGACCTTGATGCGCAATGGCCGGTGGTAGCGGAAGGCATCCAGACCATCCTTAGGCGTGCAGGCTACCCGCAACCCTACGAGAAGCTGAAGGAGCTCACACGTGGCAAGGAGCGGATCGGCCAGCAGGATATCGCAACCTTCATTGATACGCTGGACGTGAGCGAAGAGGTCCGCGCGCAGCTCAAGGCATTGTCCCCTCGGAACTATACCGGCATCGACCTCCTGGGTCGATGAATCGCGGCCGATGCGGGTGCTGAGCAGGATCCTGGTATGTGCCGGGGCGTTGGTCACCACGCCCATCCTTGTCACCTTGGTCAGCGAACGCAAGTTGAACGCCCATGCTTCGGGCAGGTTATTCGATGCGATCGAGGAAACTCCGCATGCGTCCGTCGCGCTCGTGCTGGGCACTCGCGCCGGATCAGCTTCCGGTCGACCGAACCCGTACTTCGTCAACCGGGTCCAAGCCGCGGCCGCCCTGTACCACGCGGGCAAGGTGGACCATCTGTTGCTGAGCGGCGATAACGGCATCGAGGGATACAACGAGCCGATGGACATGCGTCGCAGCCTGATGGAGCTTGGTGTGGATAGCAGCAACATCACCCTGGACTTCGCCGGCTTCGATACGTATGATTCCGTGGTGCGCGCGAAGAAGGTCTTCGGCCAGCAACGGCTGCTGATCGTGAGCCAGCGCTTCCACAACGAACGGGCGCTGTACATCGCCAAGGTCAACGGCATCGAGGCGATCGCCTTCAATGCGCAGGAGACGGGGACCACGCGCACCGCCTGGAGCTGGATGCGTGAGCGCGGGGCACGCTTGAAGATGTGGAAGGACGTCCTGCTGGACGTGGATCCTCACTTCCTTGGAGAGCCTGTCACCCTGGGCGAACAGGTGTTGCCCGTTTCCACGGATTGACCTTCGGTCGTGGGCCGTACCGTGGCGTGCCTTGCCCATTCGTGTGGCCCATTGACACATGAGCAGGAGCTCAGACCGGATCCCGCCCGACGCTTGAGGTATCGATCCGCGATGCACGGCGGCCAGGAACT
>Ga0116144_10004769_pt1 | contig 12717 bp, 24 predicted proteins | sample AD_UKC035_MetaG_FD_89746 | JGI IMG/M metagenome (GOLD analysis project Ga0116144, IMG submission 89746) | Active sludge microbial communities of municipal wastewater-treating anaerobic digesters from USA - AD_UKC035_MetaG | ecosystem: Engineered > Bioreactor > Anaerobic > Digestate | place: USA... | reverse complement strand
TCACGAGCTCGTGCCCGTCCTTCCACGCATCGCCGAACAGCGCCTCGAGGGTGCTGCGGTACTCGGGCGTGATGCAGCGTCGCTCCAACGATTCCACGTGAGCACCGAGAGATGCGAGCGCCCTCGCCTCGCAGCTCATGCAGCCGCGCGCGAAGTCGTCGCGCATCGGGTCGTGCTCGGCGCGTGCGCACGATTGGCACTTCATGCTCAGCCCTTTGCATTGGCTGCATCCTTGAGCACCTTGCCGAGCAGCTGAGTCGTCTTGAGGTTCGTCTTCGACGACAGCGCGAAGAGGAACAGGCCGAGCATAAAAAGGCCGATCCCAGCCTTCTCGCAGATCCAGGAGATGAGCTTCATGCCAGCTTCCTCATGCCCCAGTGCGCCAGCAGCAGGGCCTCGGCTCGGTTGTGGTGTTTCTGCAGCTTGAGCAGGTGCTGCACGTCCGGGTACAGCGAGCGCGCGATCGACAGCGACGCGTCCTTGCTGCTCCCTAGCCCATAGAGTGCCTTCCAGGCCTGCGGGTCGACCCACACGGCCTCGATGCCCGCCAGCGCCAGCACCGCTCGGACACAACCCTTCGTCTCCATCAGCGAGCCGTTGGACTGCGGCGAGTTGACCTTGCCAGGGAAGGTGTGCACCTCCTCGACGATGGCCGTGGCCTTCTCGCCAGGCTGCACCATGCGTCGCAGCGTGGCCAGCAGCTCTACCGGTGCGACGGAGCGCCTCACCATGCCCTTGCCGGCATGCCCGAACGTCGGCATGTCCTCGATGTCGACGACGCCGCGATGCTCGAGCCGAGCAATCGCGCCGTCTAGGCCGAGGTCGATTCCGATGAAGACGGCCATCAGACCCCCAGCACTGCCAGCAGCGCCCACAGGCTCAGGACGCCAAGCACGGCCAGCACGACGCCCGTGCCGCTTGGGCCTCCGCGTTCCTCGGCGTCTGCGGACCGCCGCTGCGGCAGTCGAGAGTGCGCTTCAAGTCGATGCGAATGCATGGTCTTGCTCCTGTGGCCGTCAAAGCCGAATTCCGCGCGACGCCGCGTACTCCTGGACCGCCCTCGCCTGCTGTTGCTTGCGCTCGGCGATGAGGGCCTGCTCCTCCGCGCTGGGGACCTCGTTTTCGCAGGACGCCGCGCGCCGCGGTGCGTCTTCGGCTGCGCCGGTGAGCTTGGCCGCCAGGCGGTCGCGTATCGAGGCGATGCGCGCACGGGATTCCTCCGAGAACGCCGAGTCCATGCTCTGCTGCGCCTGGCGCAGGCGCTTGGCCGTCGGGTCTGGGATGGGCTGCCACTGCCCTGCCGAGTACCAGCGCGCCAACGCAGGTTCCCATCGCTTGCGCACTTCAGCGAAGTGCTTCGACCGCAGCTCGGCCGCGAAGTCCCGACCGGCCCAGAACACGGCCGGATGCGACCAGTCGAAGCGCTGACCGTTGCGGTGCGCCATGAAGCCCTGCTCGGCCTCGGCCCAGGCGACCTCCGGGTCCAGCGACGGCCTGCACAGCAGCAGGAAGTCCGGCAGGTTCGGTGCGAACCGGCGGGTGCGCACGGCAGCCAGGCCGCGGCGGATCTCTTCGCCGCTGAAGCCGACCAGCGCCTGGGCCCACTCGGCCTTCACCAGCTCCGGATCCGCCCCGGCGTAGAGGTTGCCCAACGCGGTGCCGAGGATCGCCTGCAGACGCCCGAACAGGTCCTCGACCCACTCGGTCGGGACAGCCTCAGCCGACACGGCGAGCGGCGACTTCGACGACATCGGCGAGCGGTGGCTCAGGTCTCGGGTCATGGTTCGGTCCTCGGTTGCTGCGGCCAGTCAGGGATTCAAGGGTGGCGACGGCGCGATCGGTAGAGCTCTGGCGCGGTGCGGCGCGTGCTGGTGGCGGTGCTCCGCCGCGTTCCTGCGGGCTGAGCCAGTCCGCCTGCAGCCCTTGCGAACCGCGCACGCACCAGACCTGCAGGAACGCCTCGAGGCTCATGCCGGCCTTGGTCGCCTCCCTGGCGGCGCCGCGCAGCACGGTGGCGGTCACCGGCGCCTTCTTGCGCTTGCGCAGCTCCAGCCAGTCGTGCCAGGTCTGCGGTTCGACCCCTTCCGGTCGTTCCGGCGCCTTCGCGGTCGGCTTGGCGGATGGGGCCTCTTCTCCTGCGTCAGCAGGAGAAAGAGATCCGGTCCGGTCCGGTCTGGTCCGGTCTGAGCGATCGGGGGGCGATGATTTCCCGGTATCGGGTCCCGACTCGGGGGGCGATTCGGGTGGCGATGCGCTCGGAGCATCGGGGGGCGATCCCCCCAGGATCACCGCGACGGCCTTCTTCTTGAGCGCTCGCGACTGCGGGTCGATCGCTCGGAGCCGGTCGACGGCGACGCGGAACTGCTGTCGGAGCTGCTCTGTATCGACGGCGACCTGCCATCGCTTGGCGTTGCCGATGGCGCCGCTGATCGCCGCCGCCAGCTTCTCGACCCACGCCTCGAGCGCCTTCTCAGCGACCACCGGGTGGTAGAGCCGGCCGTCGTTGCAGGCCACCCAGCCGCGAAGCGCGTGCGCCTTGGATTTGCTCCAGCGCTCGGCTCCCGACAGCTTCGACAGCAGGCGATCGTTCGAAGGGAGACTCGCAGCCGGCACTTGGTGCCACGCCTCAAGCCACAGGGTCATCGCCGCGGCCTTCTCGTCGCTGTTGCCGAGCACCCACGTGTCCGAGCGAAGCAGCCGCTCGGTGTCGAGCCACATGCCGCGGAAGTCGCGCAGGTCGACCTCCGGTGGCACGAGCGGGTCGGGAAGCGCTGTGTCGGTCACGCCGCCAGCTCCTCCACGTCGAACAGCGACGGCATGGCGACCTCTCGCTCGGCCGCTTGCAGGTAGTGCACCTGGTCGGCGAAGTACGCGGCGTTGAGCTCGCTGCCGCCGGCCCGGCGCCCGAGCTTTAGGGCCCTGACGCCCACCGTGCCCAGACCGTGAAACGGGTCATAGACGAGGTCGCCGCGGTTGCTGAAGCGCTCGATCAGCCGGTCGACGATGTCGAACTGCAGTGGGCAGACGTGCTTCTCGACCGAGCGGTTCGCCTGCTCTCCGTTGAGCGTGCGCATGCGCGTCACGTCGGTCCAGACGTTGGGATCCGGGCTGGCCTGCTGCAGGCATGCGAAGAGCTTGGGCAGCGCGTCGCGCTCGGCCAGCGCTTCGCCGATGGCCACGTGGCGGCCGTAGTCGTAGACCCTGCGCATGCTGTCCTCGGCGAACACCTTCGGCAGCTTGCTGGGCCCGAGGCGGGCCATCTCGTCGGCCGTCAGCAGCCTGTCGCCACTGGAGCGCCAGTAGTTGTGCGCGTCGACCTGCCAGCGCGCCAGGCTGTACTCCTGCGGCCGCTTGGACACCGGCTCGTCGGCGTAGCCGCGCGAGAGGTCCGTCTGTGGCTTGCGGAACACCAGCACGTACTCCGAGCACCCCGTGCCCATCTTCGTGCCGTCCTTCAGCATCTCGGAGTACCCGAGACGGTAGGTCTGATTGTTCTCGCGCACCACGTCGGTGGTGACGACGATCGTGCACATCTTCACGAGGCCGTGTCGGCGCAGGTGGAAGGCCGCCTCTTCGTGGAAGTAGTCCATCGTCGGCGCGCCGTAGCCGGTCTGGCTCTGGAACAGCACGCGGTCCTTCACGTGCACGCAGACCATGCGGCCCGGCTTCAACATGCGCACCAGCTCCGGCGTCAGGAAGTCCATCTGCCGCCAGAAGTGGTCGTTGTTCTCGGTGTGGCCGAAGTCGTTGAAGCTCGGCGTGTACTCGTAGTGGTTCGCGAACGGGATCGACGTGACGATCAGGTCGACCGAGTTCTCCGGCCACTGCCGAGCCTCGAGCACCGCGTCGTTGTTCGCCACCTCGAAGCGCTCGCCCTTCACCACTCGGCGCTTCACGCCGATCGTCCTGGCCAGCGTGTCCTGCATGGCGAGCTGGTCGAGCCCGTAGGTGCGCACCAGCTCGGCCATGCGGGCCTGCTGCTCGTCGTGGCGGCGCCACTTCGCCTGCAGGCTGGCGACGATCTCGCGCTCGGCCTCGGTGTGCACGATGTCGATGCGCACCGGGTGCTGCTGGCCGAACCGGTAGGTCCGGTGCACCGCCTGGATGAAGTCGTTGAACTTGTGGCCGATGCCGGCGAACACCTCGCGGTGGCAGTGGCGCTGGAAGTTGCAGCCCGAGCCCGCGATGATCGGCTTGGTGGACAGCACGCGGTGCTTGCCGTCGCTGAATCCGATGATGCGGTCCTCGCGCTCCTCGAGGTCCTGCGTGCCCCACACGCTCACCGCGTCGGGGATCGCGGCCTGCAGCGCGTGCCGCTCGTCCTCGAGGTCGTGCCAGACGATGAAGTGATCCTCGGGATCGGCGTCGATCAGCTCGCGCACCTTGGCCACGCGGGCCGGCAGGCTCTCGCGCTTCTCGCGCGCCGCGGCAGGCAGGCTCATCGCCACGTCCTGAATCAGCAGCTGCTGGCCCTGGCTGTCGGCGCCGGCGCTGCCGTAGTCGCTCGGGATCTCGTGCCAGCGCACGTCGAGCGGCGGCAGCACGTAGCCGTCGTCGCTGTGTCCGAGGTCGCTCGGCTTCGTGATGAAGACCGCCCAGCTCGCGACCCAGAGCCAGAACTCGGCTTCCTTGTGCGGGTACAGCGTGAGGTTGCCGGCCTTCTCGCTGTCGCGCTGGAAGAAGCGCGTCAGCGCCTGGCCGGTGTCCATCACGCCGAGGTACCCGGCGTAGTGGATCAGCTCCTTGTACCGGTTCGGGTCGGGCGTGGCCGTGGCGACCGCCTTGAACTCGACCGGCGCAAAGGCGGGCAGGAACTCCTGGTACGTCTTGCTGCCGAAGCTGCGCAGGATGCTCGCCTCGTCCAGGCTCGTCGCGCGGAAGCGGCTCGGCGTGAGCTTGCCTTCGCGCACGCTCTCGTAGTTCGTCAGGTAGATCTCGCGCTCGTCGCCGATCTCGCTGTCGCTGCGGATGAAGCGCAGCTTGATCGCGTGATCGCCGGTGAAGCGCTCCGTCACCTCGCGGAAGAACTCCGGCCGCACGCCCAGCGGCAGCACCTGCAGGCGCAGGCCGGGCCGGTGCACGCCGGCGAGGCGCAGGAACTCGAGCTGCGTGGCCGTCTTGTGCAGGCCGAAGCTCGCGAACACCGCCCGGCAGCCGCCCTTGCACATCCACCGCACGATGTCGCGCGTGTGCGGCTTCAGCGCCGGGTTGATCTCCTCCGGGCTCACGTCGAACCCTGTGAACCGCGCGAGCTTGATCTTCTCGCGCAGGAAGTCGAGGTACGGATCGCTCACGCTGCCGCCCTCCACGCCCGATCCAGCGCCGACAAGCTGGGCAGCGCCGCGCGGGCGCTGCGCACGACGACGACGCGCATCTGGCAACGGCCGTCGATCAGGAAGCCGCTCGCGTCGATGACCGGCTCGCGCCGCACCTCGCTCGGCTCCGGATCACCGAAGCGATGACGGGCACAACCGTAGCACGCGCGCGTCGGCTTGTTGGGATAGCAGCGCGCTGCGTCGCGGCTCAGCGGCTGCACCTCGCCGCGCTTGGGACGGCTGCTGCTCATGCCCACGGCCTCCCGGTCGTGACGTCAAAGCCGGGCTTGGCGGCCGAGAAGCCGGCGCCGTAGGGCTGCTCACCTGGCCCGCAGGTGAAGCGCGGGTCGTGCGTCCAGCTCGGGCCGCGCGTGATGCGCGTCGCCTCGGTGATGACCGGCTCGGCCGGCGCCGGCTTCGCGGCGGCCGGATGGTGCGCATCGGCCAGGCGCATCGAGTGGCTCGTGACATCCGCGTTCAGGCGGAAGTTGAAGCGGCGCTTGGCCTGCTCCGCGCTCGTGGTGGCCGGCGCCGCCGGCACCAGGGTGTTCAAGTCGACCGCATTGGGGCCGAGGCTCCACAGCAACGGAGAGCGGACGACGCCCGGGACGCTGTGACGTCTGGAGAGAGCGCCGCCGGCCACTGCCGCGGCAAGCACGGTCGCCAGATTGTCGGGGCTGATGTCGACGCGCTTGGCCAGCGTCGCGGTGTCGAACTCCGTGCCGGCCGGGAAGCGCTGCAGCTCGGCAATCGCAAGCGACGGCGCCGATCCGGCTCGCGGGCGATAGCGCTTCATCGGGTGGCCCCCTCGCCCTTCTTGGGGGACATGCGCACTAGGGATGCGCCCTTGCGATAGGAGCCGGCGTCGCCGACTCTTGGCAGGCCACGCAGTGCCCAGAAGGTGGCGGCCACCGCGGCCCACCAGCCCAACAAGATCCAGTCCAACTCGCTCATGTCAGTTCCCCATGGAAAAGGCCGTCACGCCCAGCGCACCGAAGCGGAACGCACGCTCGCTCTCAACCTCGCGCGCCCGGCGGTGCCCTGGTGGAAGTGCGGGACGGTGAAAGTCGCGGCTGCGCACGTCAGGCGCCTCCGGTGCCGGCTGCAGGCCGGTCGAGTTCAGCGAGCAGCTCGGAAATCGCCTTTCCGCTCACCTGCTCGCACGCTCGAGCGAGCTGCATCGCGCAGCGCCAGTGCGCGCGCTTGCCGGCGTCCGGGTCGATCAGCGCAGACACCATCGCGTCTTCGCTGTGGAGCCACTCGGCGGCGAGGCCGGCATCCAGACCCCATGCACGCACGAGCATCACGAGCTCGTGCAGCGGCACGGATGGCGCCCGGAACAGCGCGGCGAGTGCGGGCGCGGTCATCGCCCGCCTCGCATTCGGATGGGCGGGCGCCCTTCCCCGGTTACGCTGGTGGCTCCTACACGCACCAGCCCAAGGAGGGCGCCCATGGAAAACGTGAAATTCGTCAGCACCGCATCGCTGGAGTCGGTCGCGCGGGCCGTCGGCTCGTTCAACCGCTCCGAGATCGATGCGCCGCCATGCACGTACCAGGTCGGCGATCTCATCTGCGACCCCGCAGTCCCCGGCATCTACTACGCAGTGACGCGACGGCTTTTCCACACCGCCTCAGCAGGGAAGCCAGCCGGCTGGTACGTTTTTCTGGAGCAGGCAGCCAGTCCGTTCCAAGCTCCGCAAGCGCCTGGTTGACCGTCAGCAGCCGCCCATCGATCAGGTTCGGCTCAGGCAGTTGCTCGAAGACCGAACTCAGCGGCTGGCCGGCATCCGACACCTCGCGCTGCCAGATGACCGAGAGCACCTTGCCGGCCTCGTCGACGCGCGTGACGCTGACGGCGCTGCCGTCGCGGGAGATGAGCACGCGTACGCGGCCGACCGCGTTGTCGGGCATGTCAAGCCGCCTTGGCGTTGGCGGCTTGAGCCGAGCCTTTCCCAGCCAGGGCCCGCGCCGGTGGATCTTCGACGGGAGGGCTCAGGTACCTGAAGAGGTCCCTGAGCGTGGTGAAGCCCGGGTTCGGGATGTGCCCGTTCACGAACTTCGAGATCCACGAGTAGCTGATGCCGGACTGGTCGGCGATCAGCTTCCAGTCGCCGCGGCGCTTGATCAGCAGCTCGCGAACTTCGATGTCTAGTGCTTCGCTCATGGGCGCCAGTATCGCAAAGTTTTACGATCAGAACAATCAACACTTTGCGACCCCGCTTCCCGAGACTCGGAACATGGGACGGAAGCAGATCAATCAGGTCGTCGCGGAGGCGCTGCGGTACTACATGGGCGATCGGTGGAACAACTCGACGCTTGGGCGGCGCGCCGGCGTGGCCGCAAACACCATCAGGAACTACTTGGAGCCCGAGCTGCGCGACAAGGGCGCGAGCGGGAAGGAACCGTCAGCCAAGCTGACCGAGCTGGCGCGCTTGGCCGAAGCGCTCGGCGTGGAAGTGGCCGATCTGGTCACCGACATGACCGATGAAGAGCGCAGGCGGGTGCTGAGAAAACGGGCGGCTGACTTCTACGCAGAGCATGGTGAACTGCCTGATTGGGCGCCCCCGGCAGAACCCAGAGAAGGCAAACGAGACGGCACCCACGGATGGCACCAACGTTGCCAGCTTGTCGACCTTCGGCCGGCGCCGCACCTGCAAACCCTTGCAGCCATCCCCTGTTCGGGTGGAGGCGATCGACCGAAGCTGGGGCATCTACTAGATGGCCACGACCCGCCACACGCCCACGTGCCCGAACGGGCACGGTCAGCTCGAGGACGTGCCGCACCTTTGGGCACTCGAGGGATGGAACGAGGAGCAGGTGCAAGACGTTCTGAAGCGGCCCAATGGAAAGCGCTTTCTTGTCCGCATCCACGTCTGCAAGACCTGCGGCAACGTGCAGCTCTACGACCCGGAGGAACGGCGCTGATGGGCATCCACCTGTTCCCATCAGGCCGTTCAGTTGACCCTGGCGATGGAGGAGGCGATGATGGAGGAATGGAAGCGCGTGTCGCGAAGATCGAAGCCATCATTCCGGCCCTTGCAACGAAGGTCGATCTGGCCGATCTGCGCGCCGAGATGCATCGAGAGTTCACGCTGCAAACCTGGCGCATCGTCGGCGCCATGCTCACCTTCGGCGCCTTGCTGTCCACTGCTGTCTTCTTCATCGCGCGCAACGTGCACTGAGCTGCTGTTGGCCGGGATGCTCGGCCTGGCGGTCGCCTCGCCCGCCTGGGCCATCAACAAGTGCACCGGCAAGGATGGCAGGGTCGTCTACCAGGACGCGCCGTGCCAAACCTCAACGGCTGCGGCTGACACCGTCAAGACCTGGGGCGCCGGGAAGGCAGCGCCAAGCGCGCCTGGCACAACATCTTTGGGTTCGAAGCCAGTCGTGGCAAACGCCGACCTGGAAGGCCCGGATTCCGCGGCTCCGTTGCTGGCCGTATACCGGAGATGGGTTGATGCCGAACGACTGGCTTCCTCCACGCCCCGTGTCGGCATGGCGGGGCCGGTGGCGAGCATGCAGGCGATTCACCGCGAAGCGCAGTCAACTGCCGTGCCGGCTTGCCTTTCGGAGGCCAAGAAAGCGTTGACTGATCTCACCGGGCAAAGCGCTAACGCACTTATCGAATTCATGCGCAAGAACGAGGTCCGGGCGTTCATCTACACCTCGGGAGACCGAGCCTCCCTCATCCGCACATTCGAACATCACATCGAAGGCGCCAACTGCGAGACGCAAGCCACTCGATAGGCCGGAAGGGTGGAAGATGGCTCCGACAGCACCCGTGCGCAAGAACTTCCTGGTGCTTCTCTCGCTGTCGGTAGACGACGCTGCGGCCGCCAAGGCATTCATGGGGAGACTGCTTGGCGTCGATCCGACGTGCAAGGCCGCATGGCTCGACAGCCGGGGCGCCGGCGTGTTCGTGTCGACAAAGCTGACCGCCGAGGGGCTCAAGGAAGCTTGCCTGCCGGATGGGCGCCCCGATTGGGAGCACGTGGCGTTCCGCGACGCCATCATCCTGGAACTTGGTTCTGACCACTGGTGCCGCTCGGGATCGAAGGTAGACGCGTGGTTGGGGTCACACCAAACGCCGTCCGCCGCCGAGGACCCCAAGGCTTGACGTCGTCCAAAGCCACCGGCTCCCAGCCGATTCCCTCTTGGAGCAGCGCCGTCTCGGCGCCGTAGTTCCACGATGCAACCCATCGCACCGGCCGCGATGTCGCGATCGAGAGCAACGCCCGGACGAATAACGACCGAGGCGCTGGCGTGACGGCTGATGCTGGCGGCGCCGCCGGCGGTGAAACCAAGCCCCTCGCTACAAGGCTGTCTCGCCACGCCTGAATCTCGTCTTCGCGGGACAACACCGGCGCCGGCTGAGAGCAAGGCGCTAGCGCATCGAGCGCCGCCTGCACGAGGGGAACATCAGCGCGCCGGATGCTCAGGCTCCGGCCGTCGTTGAACAGCACATCGACTTCGTCCGCCCCGACGCTCAGCGCGCCGAGGAACATGCGATCGATCTGAGCTTCCGCCTCAGGCGCCGCCACGGGCGGCCGATTCGGCGGCAGCGTCGATCCATCGCGGTTGCCTTCTGACACCGTCTTGCTCCTGGGAGTTGGGTGCGGTGTAGTCTAGTCGCAAAGTTTTGCTTGCGTTGATCGCAAAGTTTTGAGACACTGCTTCCCATCGCGCCACCCAGGCGCATGGGAGCAGCGGATGAACAACAGCTTGGACAGCGAGTGGGAAAGGGTGCAACGCCCTGTCATCCCCCTGCAGCCGTCCGACTTCTACGAAGCGGCGTTCTCGCGATCTGAGTTGCTGGCGGCCGAATGTGCACCCGGCACTGCGCGCTCGACGAAGGTGCACATCAGCCGCCGCTGGTGGCGTGGCCCTGAGTGGGTGACGATCTGTGTCGACTGGCTGCAGCACGACAGGGACAGCGGACCCGCACGCACCACAGGTTTCGCAGCCGTCGTCAAGACGCTTGAGCGCCGCGCCTTCGCGACGCGCCCGGGCACGCTGGAGCAGCAATTGGCAGCCTGCCAGCGCGAGCTGTTCCAGGAACTCCTGCGGCAGTTCGGGAAACGTGAGCTGCGTACTCGCCTCGGCCGCACCTTGTGCCGCATGGGTGAAAGGCTTCAGGGGAGCGCGGCATGAGCCCGAGCAGCACCAAGCGCGGCCCGGGCCGCAGGCACCAGCAGGGCAACGGCCGCCGGGTCGACGTGCGCTCCCGCTACGTCCAGGGCCTGCTGAACCACTGGGCCAAGAAGCGCCGCGAGTCGGCCCCGAAGGTCGGCGGTGCTCCGCGCGACGCGCACGGCGCCGTGACGCTGATCGGCCAGCAGTACGAGCTTGTCAGTGTGAAGCCCACCTCGCGCGAGTTCGTGCTTGCCGGCGGCAAGACCGTCGGCGGCGAGAGCTTCTACCTGGTGCAGCGCATCTGGCTCGGCGGCATCAGCGCGCAGCGGGGCTACTGATGCAGCGGCGCGCCAAGACCCTACTGCACGCGGCGCTGGCGATGGAGCTGGTCGCCCTGGGCGCCTCCCTGCAGGCCGGCCACGCGCCGACGTGGCTGCTCATCGCCCTCGTCGTGCTGTCCGGCGCCGGCGTGCTGCTGGCGTTGCTCGGCGCCGCGCTGCGCCACTGACCGGAGACCGACATGCCCCGATTCGTCGAGTTCCAACCGACCACCATTTCGGAGGCCCGTCGCATCAGCGACGAGCTGGCCCGGCCTGGCCTGCTGCCGGTGGGCGAAGCCACCGAGCTGCCGCCCGCCGAGGGCGCGCTCCAGTGGCGCCTGGCCAAGGCGCTGCAGGCCGACGATGCCGCGCGCTCGTTCGCCATCACCGTGCCGATGGAGCTGCTGCCGTGAGCGCGCGCATCCCGACCGAGGTGACGATCGCGCCGCGCGGCAAGGCCTTCGCGGTGCTGCGCTGCGACCACGTCACCGGCGGCCGCATCCTGCCGCTGATGATGCCCGGCCGCTGGAAGACACGTGCCGAAGCCGACAGGGCGGCATCCGCCGTCGACGAGCGCCTGTCGCCGCGCGTGTTCCTGGTCGACGAGATCCGGGTCACGGAGGACCGCTCGTGAGCGCGCCCGCCCTGCCACAGCGCGCCGAAGGCGCACCGGTGAAGGTGCTCTGGGCCGTCTCGCCGCACCGCAACCCGGTCGGCTGCGAGTGGTGCGACGGCGAGTTCCTGCGCTACGTCGCCTCGGCCGACACCGACTACCGCGTCCTCGTGCGCAGCAAGACCCCGCGCGGCAACACCGTCACCGTGCCGGCCCATCCCTCTGCCGTGGAGTTCGTCTCGTGATCACGTCGGACAGCCGCTACCGTCACCGCGTCGACACCTCGCTCAGCGGTGGCATGGATCTGGACCGCTTCCTGCTGCATGCTCGGCGGCGCGGCCTGGTCGTCACCGAGACGGGCGTCGTGATCGGCATCGCGCACCAGCGCCTTCCCAGCCCGGAGATCGGCAGCCAGGCCGAGGCGATCCAGAAGGCGCTGCTGCGCCAGCACCGGCCGGGCCTCCGGGCGCGGCGCTCGCTGCCGAGCGTCGAGCCCGAGCAGCTGGTCATTCCGGTGGGCCGGCGTCCGCTCTGGTGGCGCGCCTGGCAGGCGCTGCGCAGCTTCTGGAGCCGCGCATGACGCCGGGCCCCTGGGACGTCCTGTCGAACGGCGTCTGCGTCGTCGGGCCGTGCGAGCGGCCCGTGGGGGAGCCGCAGACCGCCGGCATCGCGCACTGCGGCATGCAGCTGCGCAGCGAGGACGAGGCGCGCGCGAATGCCGCTGCCATCAAGCACCTGCCCCGGATGGTCGAGCTGCTCGAGCTGCTCTTCAACCGCGACTGCCGCGTCTACGCCCACGAGCTGACGATCCCGCTGCACACGCATCGCGACGCGGTGCGGGCGCTGTTCGAGGCGCGCGAGCTGCTGCAGGACCTGCGGAAGGTTGCCTGATGGCCAGTAGCACCAGCCGCGCCAGCTACATCGGCGGGTCGGACGCCGGCGTAATCCTCGGCGTGCATCCGCACCGAACGCTGGTCGACCTGTGGCTGGAGAAGGTCGGCCGCAAGGTCGAGACCGTCGACGACGTGCGCCGCTCGCAGGTACTGGCCAGAGGCCGCCGCCTCGAGCCCGTCATCATCGACATGGCGATCACCAAGCTGCGCGACGCCGGCCACCAGGTCAAGCTCCTGGCCAAGAACCGCCGGTACCGCGACGCGAAGCACCGCTTCCTGTCGGCCGAGATCGACTTCGAACTGGAGCTCGACGGCGAAGAGGTCAACGGCGACGCCAAGAGCGTCAGCCACTACGTGCGCGACGAATGGGGCGAGCCCGGCAGCGAGGACGTGCCCATCCACTACGCCGCGCAGTTCATGCACGGCCTGATGGTGCACCCGCG
>Ga0116144_10004767_pt1 | contig 12718 bp, 14 predicted proteins | sample AD_UKC035_MetaG_FD_89746 | JGI IMG/M metagenome (GOLD analysis project Ga0116144, IMG submission 89746) | Active sludge microbial communities of municipal wastewater-treating anaerobic digesters from USA - AD_UKC035_MetaG | ecosystem: Engineered > Bioreactor > Anaerobic > Digestate | place: USA... | reverse complement strand
GAGTTCCAGACCGTGAATGTTCAGGTCACTTTGGAGGACAGCGCCGGAGCACCTCTTGATCCGGCCACGATCCAGTACTATGCCGGTGGCTGGAAACCATTCGGTACAACCACCGGAGGGATTGCAGGAAAGGAACTTCTCCCCGGGACCTACACGTTCCGGGCGTCGTATGAAGGTGCCTCCCTGGACAAGAAACAGGATGTCGGCACAGATCCGCTCGTGATGTTCCAGACGGTGAAAGCCCAGGTGAACCTGAAGGACAGCACCGGAACTTTCCTCGATACAGGAACGGTCCAGTACTACGCCGGCGGCTGGAAATCATTCGGGACAACATCGGGTGGGATTGCAGAAAAGGAACTCCTGCCCGGTAGCTATTCGTTCCGTATGGCATATCTCGGCGATACACAGGATATCAAGCAGGATATCTCGTCCGGGACACCGGTTGTCTTTTCCACCGGCAAAGTGATATCGGATACCGGCACCTGCCAGCAGTATTACGCAGGCGGGTGGAAACCATTCACCAACGGTATGGAGCTGCTCCCTGCATCATACAAATTCAGGTTCAATGACGGCACCCCTGATACGGCGAGCAGTATCGTCAGCGGGATGGAAAATCACATCCACTGACTTTTTTCTTCTTACCGGTAGCATTGCTTTTTTTATCTGAAACTAAGGCTCCCGAAAATCCCATGAAATACGATAGGTTGCTACGGATCATCCTTTTCCTGATCTCGGAAAAAGCGATGGACTTGTCTGTTGAATCGTTTTTTTTAGACCCACCCGGTTACAAGCGGTAAGGAGGACCATTGCCGGAGCGCAGTCGAAGGCACCGCTGTTTGTCGGGAGGGAACAGGTGGAACCAAGTGTGCGATCAGTCCCGTAATGATAAACTTTTTTAATCAATTGATTATATTTTCTAATCATGCTCGAACTGCTCATCCCCTCCCAGACCCGGATAAAACTCCTCACACTCTTCCTCATGAATCCGGGGCGGGAGTATTACATACGGGAGATTGAACGATTGACGGGCGAAAATTATGCTGCCATTTATAGCGAACTCGCAAACCTCGAATCATTGGGCCTGCTCTCAAAAATGAGGAAAGGGAATCAGGTCTTCTTTTCAGTGCATCCGCATAATTGAAAAATAGGTCGATAAAATATCTTTTCATCGACACGTTTTTAATGGTGGGCGGATTCACCCTCCATCCATCACAGCTATCACTCTTTCGGGGAGAACCACTATGCCCGCTCCGAGAGAACCGCGATGACCGGTTTTAACAGGTACTTATCCGATCCAGTCCTGACCACCGATTTCTCTGCGTTGAAATCAAGGGTGAGCATCCGTGTCTCGTTCGGGACCAGCACAAATCCCCGGTTCAGCTTGAGCACCCCGCTCGGGACCGTAAGAGGGTAATCCGTTCCATCGACCGTGATCGTCCCTGCATCGATCTTCAGGCGGATCTGGGTATAGGTGCCTGCGTCGAGGGCCTTTTCGCCGAGTACTTTGCTCACGTTCACGAACTGCAGCAGGTCGACGGTCTGGGGCTTGTGTATGACCGTGATCCAGCCTGCGGTATCCGTCTCTCCTGACTCTGCTGCGGTTATCTCCTCATCGCTCTGGGTGATCGTCTCGTTTGGTGCTGCCTTCTTTACACTCACTTCACTGATGGTAAGGAGCAGACGGGTGATCGTGTCACCCTTCTTCGGAGCATCCTTTACCGCGATGATCAGGGTTGCCGGTCCCGTGAGGACCGGTCCCGGCCCCGCGACCACCTGGCATTTCCCCTCGATGCAACGGCAATGGCCGGCACCACAATCGAGAGGACCCAGGCAGGCAGCGGAACAGAGGACTGCGCTGCAGTCCGGTTTGTACTGGAGATTGATACAGCTCTCGGGATGGCAGCACTGGGCAGGGACACAGTCGGCATCTCCGGTGCACGACAAGGGATCCCCTGTGGTCGTAGGTATTGGGGTGAGGGTCTGGGTCACATTGGGAGTTCCCGGATAGGTGGTGCAACCGGAAAGGAGGACAAAGCCCCCGATCAGGCACACCATCAGGAGGAACAGGATGGAGTGCTTCATGAATGAGAGGATCTTGTAATCAGAGATAAAAGCTCCTCAGGGAAAATCACCGAGATGAAGAGACTGAACGTGATCTACGGATCTAAGAGGTCATAGCAAGCGGCCTCCCTACTTTCACCGTCCACGCGAAAGGTCAAATATCATCGGAAAAAACGAATGTGAGGAGACAGGATATGAGATTCCGATTAAATTTTGAAGAACGGATCGTGCTCAGATATATGCAGGAAGAAGAGCCGGCCACCACCTCAATCGATGTCGCAAACAGGACCGGACTTGCACATCACCAGGTCAGGGAGGTCTTTTCCTCCCTCGCTGAAAAAGATCTCATCATTGCGGAAGACCGGACAGCAGGAGAGCTCTCTGAATCAGGAAGGAATTACAATCTATTCGACGATGAGAGCGTCGATACGGTATATGATAACCTCCTGCCTGAAACCAGGATCCTTCTTGACCATTTCATCGAGAATCCCGATGCAACCCCTTCACGGGAGGTGCTGACAACTGTTGACGGCATGAAAGCAGAAGAGATTGAGAGAGCCATTGATGAACTGGAACACCTTGGATACCCTGCGAAAAGACGAGTGCTACCCTGATCGGCTCAATTATTTTAGCAATTTTTACTTTCACCCACCAACCGATGAACTATTATGAAAGGTCGTAGTAGTGTATTCGTGTATAGTGATTCACCGTAGCGGGGAGTATCATGACACTGAAGAACAGAATCTATGGACATAGTCTTTCTGCAATTGAGAAGGAACTGATATTTTCCAGGGAAGATACCGGGTTTGTCCGCCCTATTCACTCTTCAGGAGCACTCTTCTCTCTTGATCCCTCACCATTCCTGCAAACACCGAAACGAGAGGTGTATATCGCACACTGCCCCCCTCCTGAAAAGAATACCCTCATCAAAGCAAGGGTGTCTGAAATCAGGCAGGATATCATGAAAGACCGGGACGGGTATTACACCCTCGTAGTGAAATACGTGGATGCATGGTCCCCCGTTGATCCCAACACTCTTGTCACAAAGAGGGGATTGATCAGCTCAGATGAGGTCCGCCACTATTTCACGATGCCCTATCTTGGGGAAGAAGAGAGGGTCGAGAGTGTTGCCCTCTGCTCTGCATTGTATGCCGTCTCTTCTCCCCCCCTCCTTGAGGAAAAAGGGGGGATATACGCGGCAATTCTTGGTAAAAAGAAACCCTGGCTCGGATTTAAAAAGAGTCTTGCGATCATCCCCCGGGAATTCCGGCAGAACACCTCGCCGTATTATTATGCAATATCAGAGCAGGAAAAAAAGGTTGAGAATAAGAGAGCCGAGGAGATCAACCTTGCCTATCACAACCCGGAACAGATCCCCATGCACATACCAGTAGTGCTGGATCAGGTCGAAGTGCAACCCTCAAAGAATTATGCTCTCGATATGCAAAGTCTCGGGCCGATGGTGACCGCCTTCATGCTCGATGCGCTCATCATCCGCCCGGAAATTCCTGCATCCCTCGAATCATATGTTACTGATACTCTCTATTCCGTTGTCGAAGAATTCAAAGGCTCTGGATGGGCTCCCTATAAACAGGACTTCAGTTCACTGGTGCCCCGGTTGAGCCTCTCCTTTGCCCGATATAATGCTCATCTGAAATTATCAAAAGGAGATGTCACCCAGGCAGTGGATCTCTGGTCTGATATGTATTACCTTGCAAGAAAAGTGGTGAGTACCCAATACCATGTATCGCAACTCTACCGCCTCGATGATAATGCACGGAAGCTGTACCTTGATCTTATGGATACCTACGGACTTGAGATACCGATTCCCCTGGAGGAAGTCCGGAAGCAGATACCATTATTCAGAAATGAATGGGACTTTGAAGAGGCGCTTGATACCCTTAACCGCTACGGACTTCTGACAAAACCCAAGCGCGATAGTATTAAAATTCTTGATAACCGGTCAGTGAAAGCCTGAAATCTGCCTATGGATTTCATTCTTTGATTCCTGTAATCACCTCATCCCTTGAAGGATACCATACTCTGTTTTCCTTCCACGGTGTCATTTCCCAGATATGCAAAAAGGAAATATCAAAAAGGTACTGCGAAACGTAGGTGATCCCTCACCATGGAGCCCCCCCAACAATCCCAATCAAAAAAAACCTACCCTTTTCCGTAAGGTCGCCGCCGCTCTTTGTTCTTGTCCGGAGGAACCGGCAGGGGGTGAGGGATACCGGGAACGGGATATGGGCGGGGGCTGGTTGAACGACAGGTCAGTGAATCGGTCCGAGATATGATAAAAGAGGTTCCCTGTATTGAGACATGAGGAGAGGACGGACGAAATGCTTATCCCCCAGGTGCATCTTCGCTATACGTGCCAATGCGATTGAATGAAGGTGGTGAGTTACCTATGAAAAAGGTTGAAGTCGAGGGTGCCACCCTTGCATACGAAGTATACGGTTCGGGAGAGCCCGTTCTCCTCATCCATGGTGCATTCATCGCAGACGCCCTGATGCCACTGGTAAACGAACCTATATTGGCCGGGAACTACCGGCTCATCCTCTATCATCGCCGGGGCTACGGGAAGAGCAGCCACAAAAAAGCCCCCACGAGCATTGCAGAACAGGTAGCAGACTGCGAGGCCCTGCTTCATCACCTGGGCATCACTCGTGCCCACATTCTGGGACATTCCCTCGGTGCTTGTATTGCACTGCAGCTTGCCCTGGAGGATACGGACATTGTTCAAACGCTCGCTCTCCTCGAACCGGCACTCATCGTGGGATCCTCGGGGCCCTCCTACCGCGACTCCCTGCAGCAGGGATGGCAGCGGTTCAAAAACGAGGACCCCAAAACACTGGTGGATGAGTTCCTAGAGGCACGGAATGGTAAGGGGTATCGAACAGAGCTCGAACGGGTACTGCCAGGGGCGTTCGATCAGGCTGTCGCAGATGCATCGACGGCGTTCGAACAGGAGGTACCTGCACTGCTGGCATGGAATTTCGGACAAGTTGAAGCTTCGCGTATCCAACAGCCGGTCCTTGCCGTCTACGGCAGCGAGAGCATCGCACTCTGGGCACGGTTCGGGGAGATCCAGCAGCTGATGCTGCAATGGTTCCCCCATATCCAGGGCTTCCTCCTCCCAGGTGCCGCTCACGGGCTGCAGCTGCAGAATCCCCATGGCATGGCCGTGGCTCTCGCCGAGTTCTGGTCCCGTCACCCGATACCGCGGTGAAGGGATCATGCAACGGGGAGAGGTTGCATCCTCATGAACCCGGGCTCCAGCGGAGTGAGAAACAGCAGGACAACCATCGTCAGAAGGTCTCATCCCCATCGGGGGCATGAGTATCATACGCCAGTGGATTTTATCCTGACAACCGGACGTTAGCCACGTCCAATTACCTGAAAACGGGGACAGATTGCATGATTGTCCTCACTCTTCCTCCCGTTCTGGGAGTGCTGATGGTCAGAAGATCTTCATCAGTCATACCAGCAAGGTCTCCCGCCCTCGCATCAGGCAGACCGGGCATTCACTTTTATCCCCTCACAGGACCAATGATAATAGTGTCGGAAACAATCGGGGCACTTTTAATGCCTTTTTTTGACATCCGGTCATGAGTTATCCCGGAGTATGCTTCGATATATCCTCCCTGTGCGGGGATATGAAAAAATGGGTTTGTGGCCACCCAAAAACCACCGGAATGAAAAAGACAATGATGAAAAATTCCATAAAACCATCGGTAACAGGAACGCGGTCCGGCTATGTGATCCGTTTCACCTGCCCGGAGTGTCATCATGAGAATGCAATCGTGATCAATATGCCAAAGTCGTATTACAAAGAGAGCAGGGATGGGACCTGTGCCAGGTGCAGGAAACATTTCACCGTCCTGACACCGGGCCAGAATTAGATTTCATCTTCGATCACCCTTTTAAAAAACATTTTGCAACGAAACCCTGGGCGGATACAGGGCTTGGAATACTACTATACCTCTGAACAGAGTATGATGGTTCATACAACCATAAACGGGAGATTGGAATGGGGGATCACCACCAGTTTGGATCGGGAGAAACCGAAGAAGCCGTTTTGCACCGGCTGCGGTTGCTTGAACGGGTCTATGATCCAGTGACCACCCGGCATCTTGAGACACTCGGGGTAGCCAGGGGATGGAACTGTCTTGAGGTAGGTGCAGGTGCAGGATCAATCGCCACATGGCTGTCAGCGAAAGCAGGACCTGAAGGGAAGATTGTTGCAACGGATATCAACACACGGTTCCTGCAATGGATCGCTGATCCGAATATCGAGATCCGCCAGCATGATATCCTCGCTGATCCCCTGGAGGAAAATCAGTACGACCTGGTCCATTGCCGGACCCTGCTCATGTGGCTTCGTGATCCCGGGAAGGCACTCCGGAAGATGGCTGATGCAGTCCGGCCGGGAGGATGGCTGATGCTGGATGAGATCGATTATGGGTCGATCCTGTCGGTCGAATCCTCGAATCCTTCCGCTGCCATCTTCAGTGATACATGGCGGGGGGGGATAGAGTTTCTCCGTAAGAACAGGATAGCCGATCCCTATTTCGGCCGCCGGGTCCGGAACCTCATCGACCAGCTTGGGCTCATCGAGGGAAAAAACGAAGGATGGACCCGGATATGCCGGGGAGGAGAACCCATGGCACGGTTCGATCTGGCAGCGGTCCAGATGGCGGCACAACCGATGATCAACGCCGGATTAATTGGACCGGAAAAGCTCGAGATGATGCAGGGGCTCCTCATGGACATGACCTTCGACTACCCGGGGCTGACGATGTTCAGTGCATGGGGCAGGAAGCCGGGAGAGCGATAAGGCAATTCGGATTCCTTTTCGATGTGATATCAGGCCGGAACAGCACTTGAATGTATCAATAGAACACTTAATTCAGGGCAAATAAGCACTGTGAGCGTCGTTCAGATTGAGAGGGTTTATTTTTAAAAATTTGAATCGGGAAAAATCATCTGAAGGTTACCATTCGAACCTGGCTCCATACCCGAATACTCCGAATTCACAATTCTCATTCACTCCATTTCTGATAAAGAGAGCAAGATTCAATCCCCTATCAAATGCATACCAGCCACCCAGATCAATGATTTGCACCGTATAGCTTGGACTTGAGAAAGTGGTATCGATAGTTTTGATCTTTACGTGTCCATTATAAACATCTACCTTATACACTTCCGGCCAGGCATGACCTAGTGACATGGTGTCTGACTTATGTTCCACTGCAATATATCTGACGCGTGGCTGCACCCCTCCTGTCTTTAACTGATAACTGGGTATCGGACAACAGATGAAAGCCCAGGGATAATCTGAAGACGTCTTTGGCCTCAGCATGAAAGCAATACCATTCGAAAAATGTTCGACCAGGACTATATCATCATAATCATTAGATTCATCGCTTATCGCATTCACTCCGTGGACAAAGATGGTATCATAATTGGTATACGCACTCCCATCGAGCACCGGAGTTTGGGTATCAATACTTGCTGGTATCGACTCGATTTCTGCGGTTACCATATCCCTTGAAGGGTCTGGTGGTATTGATGCCGCTACTTCCACTACCCCTGAAAAAATGTCCTCCTCCGTATCCACTGGTTTCTTTGCCATTGCTGGCATCACACAGAGCATTACGACGATTAATCCGAGCAACACTACCTTTATGCGTTTCATCTATCACACCTCGTTTCTTCCGATACAGCCACAGATGAGGGGGATTAATCAGGGAATGGAAAAAGTATCAGATATTGTTTGTAAAATATCCGAATCAACCCCACCCCGTTCTATCATTGTATCTGTTTACCCCCTTTTCTGGTTCTGAAATATAAAGTTTGTCTCATGGTCAACTATCGAAGGCATCGAAAAGAGTGCGCAAAGATGCAGATAAAAAAGGTAAAATAAACACCCTCCCACAGCTCGTGTGAGAAAAGGGATGATTTTTGCATTTCAATAAAATGAGAATCTTACCATTCAAACCGTGCGGCGTAATCACCTACTAAGAAACTTGCACCAATTCCCGCTCCGTTTCTGATCGAGAGAACGATACTCAATCCATGATTGAAGGAATACCACTCCCCGAGATCGATAATTTGAATCGTCGTGCTCGTGTTGGAGAAGGTCATATCAATAGTTTTGGCTATGGTTGGTCCATTCATCACCTGTACCCGGTATACCTCAGGCCAGGCATGACCGCCAGAACTCACCAACGACTTATGCTCAACGGCAATATATCTGACCCGTGGCTGGACTCCCCCGGTCTTCAATTGATAACTGGGTATTGGACAGTATACCTCTGCATTAGTATAAAACGAGTCAACCTTTGGCTCAAGCCTGATCCAAAAACCCATATTCGTGTTAGAAACCGATGAAATATCAGGATCAGATGATGCCACTGCATTATTGCCGTGCATGAATATGGTATCATAATTGGTATACGCACTCCCATCAAGCACCGGACTCTGGGAGTCAATACCGGCAGTGAGAGAATCGATTTGTGCAACCACCATATCCGTTGAATCGTCTTGCGGTAACGATGCCGCTGCATCCTTGCCACTTGAAAAAACCTCTTCCGCTGTATTCACTGGTTTCTCTGCCATTACAGGCATAACACAGAGCAGTACGATGAATACTCCGAGCAGCACTACCATCACCCTTCTCATTCGTCGACCTCCATTGAGGATACAATCCCGGAGAGCGAGATGGATCAACAAACAACGAAGAATTTTCTTCATACACGATGATGGGTCAGCAGCAACCCACCCCACTCTATCACTGTATCTCATATCCCCTTCACTGGTTCTGAAATAAAAACCTTGTTCCAAGGCCATTTTTCACAGGTATCTGCGATCGATCTCTCTGCAATTGATAAGGTTCCTGAAATGCAATCAAACAACATCGTTTCAATCGATCTCTCTGGCAGAATCCGTGAGGTTCCCGGCACAGTCAGGCCGCGTCTTCATGAAAAGTGACGTGAGACGTTTTGGAAAAAGGAAGAGGTTACCATTCAAACCTGGCACCATACCCGCCGATATAGAGACTCCCCGTGTTTGTTAGTGACGGATTTTGGACATACAGGCACATATTCAGGCCACGATTGAATCGTATCCACTCTCCCAGATTGATAACATGAACGGTAAAACCCGTTGTGGTTTTGAGCGGCGGGGTAAAAATAATTGTCTTCACCTTGGAAAATCCATTATAAACCTCTATTTTTGAAATTTCTGCCCCTTCAGTCGCAAAATACAAACCAAGGTACCTGACTGCGGGATATATTCCCCCCTGCTTTGAATCATAACTATACAAGGGGCAGTTTACATAGGCGTTATACTGGGAGGGATTAAGGGTGATTTTGTGGCAATCACCCAAATCACCTTCTTTAAAAACACCAAGTGAACCCAAGTTGTTCTCTGCCATAGCTCCATGCATAAAGACGGTATCGTAATTCGTAAAAGCCATACCATCGAGAACGGGGCTCTGAATGCCAATACCCGTCCCTCCTAATCCGCTTGAAGCACCGTACCCCTCCATGGATGGTGCCTCTGGTTCTGCCATTATTGGAAGGACCAGGAACATGACCATCACTACTCCGATGAACACTACCGTTTTGCCTCTCATCTTTCACACCCTCTTATGGGACACAATCCGAAGAGACAGGAGCGGATTGACCGGCGAACAGGGGAATATTTCTACGCGTAGTGTGACCATGCAGCATCAACCCCATCCCACCCTATCATTGTATCTCAATCCCCACTTCACTGGTTCAGAAATAAAAAGCTTGTCTCAAGTAGAACCTATCATGGACACCTGCGACCGACGTCAATAACGCCTATATAAAGGCAAAAAATGCCGTCCGATACTGCCATTCACCGAGGGGGATGTTTGCTTCAAAAAGTGAGGGTCACCATTCAAACCGAGCAGCATACCCAGATAAATGGAACCCTGACCACCCTGAAGGGTCTGCTATATCGCTCCTGATATAAAGAACAATATTCATTCCACGGTCGAATGAATACCAATTTCCCAGATCAATGATTTGAACCGAATAGATGGGGCTTGAGAAGGTGGTACTGATAGTCTTGGACAAAGTGTGCCCGTTATAAACATCTACCTTATACACTTCTGGCCAGGCGTGGCCTCCTGTCATATAATCTGAAAAATATTCCACGGCAATATACTTCACTCTTGGCTGCACCCCCCCTGTCTTCAACTGATAACTGGGTACGGGGCAATAAATCACAGCTTTGCGGGTGTTCGAAACTTTCGGAAACAGACTGATATCAAGACCCTCCTTTTCATAAGCAACATACTCAACATCAGAATTAGGCAAATCGACTTCTGCATTCACTCCATGGACGAAGATGGTATCATAATTGGAGTAAGCACTGCCATCGAGAACTGGACTTTGCGTATCGATACCGCCACCTTCTCTTGACCCTGTTGCTGCAACGATGGTATCCGCTGAAGCTCCGGATGGGATAAATGTCCCATCATCTGTTCCCCTGGTGAGGATGTCCTCATCAGGATCCCCAAATTTCATTTCTGCTGTTACTGGCATTGCTATGAGCATGACAAGGAATATTCCGAGTAACACTACCATTACCCTCACACGTTTCATCTGATACACCTCGTTTCAGGGATACAATCCGAAGAGACAGAGTGGATCAGTCGGAGAACATCGGAATATTTCTTCGCACACGATGATTGATCACCATCAACCCCATCCCCCCCTATCACTGCATCTCATTCCCCACTTCACTGGTCCTGATAGAAAAAGATTGTCCAAGGTCCCAACCATCACTGGCACTAGCGAGTCTGTTATAATGCAAAGAGAAGGAGGGATAGCAACGCTGTCATAGCAGCTCCACTGCGAAAATGGCAGATTCTCATCGTTCAATACCATCAGAATCTTACACACATAGACGTTCAAGATATCCGACCAGGAGGCCAGGAATGCTGGTATGAAGGCCGAGGTGATCCTGACTTCCATCGAATTACTCATTCATGAGTAAGGAACATCAGTGGTATAGGGGGTTCAAGACCCGCTTTTTGTCACCTTATTTTGACGACGGAGACTACCCATTTTTCCGTCGTGAAAATTCTGGTGCGCATCAATTCGCTTTGATTCCGATTTCCGGCTCAAAATGAGCCCCGATTGACACCCCGGGTAAAAGTATATAAAAGGTTTCGTGGTATCTGTTCTTCGCCCTCGGAACTGAGGGCAGGAGAACCAAACTATGGGAGATTTCATTCAACAGAGCGTCATAAAGACCGCAGTGCGGGAGCTCTCGGCACCGATCGCTGACATCACCAGCTTCAACACCCTGGTTTCCGGGATCATCTCCGGGAACCCCTGGGGGTGTACGGCATATGATGTTGCCGGGGTCCCGCAGGACCCGGTCGCGATCAGCCGCCAGGGCTACACTGCCCGGATCGAATACGAGAACAACGAGGCGAAAGTGGTCGGATACACCTCTACCCGGGCTCCGACCGTCGCGGCGTTCAACTCTGCCGTGACTGCGATCATGGCCGATACCGCCCTTGCGACCGCCATGGGAGGCGACGCCATCCACGTCGCCGGGGAGGACGGCTTTACGGCCACTCTCAAGTGCCACTCGGCTACCGGCGAGATCTACTATGTCACCTTCAGCCGCGAACAGGTCCGTGTCACCTCGTACAGCGATGACGCGATTCTCGCGACCATCGATACCTGGGCCGACACGAAGCCGGAACTGGCCTGAAGCCGTCCTGGTATATCCGGGGGAGGATCATGGATGAAGGGATCATGTTCGTCCTCGGCGTCTGCCTGGGGAGCCTGACCATGCTCGTCGTCATGCTCCGGATCATCATCCGGCTGCACGAGGGACAGGACCGGTGGAGGCCCTAGCCCCCACCCCTCCTTCTGACATCCTCCCGGGAGTGCCTCATCATGGAAGAAGACCTGGTCCAGATACTGGAGCTGCTGGCTGCTCTCGTGGCAGCCATCATCGCCTATTGGCAGCATCATAAAAAGACCGTTGCGGAGAACACTACCGGCGAGGTGATCGCGTTCTTCGACCCGAAGGATGACTCGGTCACCACTCCGCCGGCACCCGTCCCATCCCGGTCCTGGAAGATGAACGAAGAGACCCGCCGCTGGGTGATCGCCGGCCACGACCCGGCCACCCAGGGGGACCTCCTCCGGCAGATCGATACTGCGGAAGAACAGCAACTTCCCCGCTACTACCTGACCTTCCCTGACCGGGGAGGCGGGTACTACGAGATCGAGTACGGCCTGATGAAAGGATCCGGCACCGGGAAACCGGTGTGAGGGGGCGAAAGCCCCTCTTTTTTCAGCGAACGTGCCACTGCACGTTCATCTCTGTGGGATACCACATCGAGGGTGAAGGCTAAATCCCGTGGGCGTCCCTGAAAAAAATGACATCCGTAACCAGGCGGAAAAAAATGGTGGATGAATTAGCCTGGTACCCTTTTTCAATTCCGCCAGTTTTCACCCATTCTGTTCGACCGAGGCGAGCATTCCTTGGAGAAGAGGGGAGGCGAGTCCATCCCGGTGATCTCGCTCAGGTACACTCCTGACCCCACCCACCATTCCTCATTCACTGGGAGCACATACCCGATCTTCAGCTCCTC
>Ga0116144_10004756_pt1 | contig 12727 bp, 14 predicted proteins | sample AD_UKC035_MetaG_FD_89746 | JGI IMG/M metagenome (GOLD analysis project Ga0116144, IMG submission 89746) | Active sludge microbial communities of municipal wastewater-treating anaerobic digesters from USA - AD_UKC035_MetaG | ecosystem: Engineered > Bioreactor > Anaerobic > Digestate | place: USA... | reverse complement strand
CCCGATAGGTCAGCTGCGCGGCCGCGATGTCGACGGCACCCGAGCGCAGCGCCTCGAGCAGTTCGCTCTCGCTGGCGAAGGGTGTCATGGCAAGGCGTACGCCCAGCGAATCGGCGAATCCGCGCGCGAGCTGGTACTCGATGCCTTCCGGCCCCTGGGCGCCGAAATAATAGGTCGTCGGCAGGTTCAGGGTGCCCACGCGCAGTTCGCTGCGGGCCCGGATCTGCTCAAGGTTCGACGGCGGGGCGGAGCACTGCGCAAGGCCCGCAAGGGCCGTCAGCACGCCGAGGGTCCGCCACCAGGACGGACCGCGGAAGCGGCGCATCAAGCCACCTCACAGGCTCTGGGAACTTCGGCTAGAATAGCAACTCCAGCGTGCCTGTCGCGACCCGCGAAAGCGGTGTAATTTCAATGCCAAATCAAGTATTTGGGCTTGAAATCAGCACCCGTTTCGCATACTAGAGGCACACCCGGAGAGGTACCGAAGTGGTCATAACGGCGCCGACTCGAAATCGGATGGTCGGGTAATTCCGGCACGTGGGTTCGAATCCCACCCTCTCCGCCACTTCAACGAACGTGCCGCCGGTCGCCGAAGGTGCCGATCGCGGCGACAACGTCTTCGACGGCATTCGGGTTGCTCGTGTCGATCGTCGTGACGAGGTCCCGTTCACGTGCCGGAAAAGGCTGGAGGGCGCGAAGCTGGGCCGCGAGGATCGCGAGGTCGGCATCGGAAGCATCCTCGCGCGCGCGTGCCCGCTCGGCTATCCGGGCGGCCAGCATCGCCGGATCGCCCCGGCAAGCGACGATGGCATAGGCCGCCCCGAGCCTCGCGGCGAGATCCCGGAACAGCTCGCGATCGGCCGGCTCGAGAAACGCCGCATCGACGATGGTATTGAACCCCGCCTGCAGGCATCGTTCCGCGCAATCGGCCAGCCGCCCGTATGTCCTGCGGCTGAACTCGGCCGAGTAGATCCCCTGCTGCAGCCCTGCGGCGGCGCCTTGCTGCGGCCGGATTCCGGCGAGACGCTTGCGTTCGACATCGGAGCGCACGCGAATCGCGGCGAGCGCCGGGACCAGGCGCTCGCTCAGCCAGGACTTGCCCGAGCCCGACGGGCCGTGCATCAGGATGAGCACCGGGCGCCGGGGCGCCATCCAGTCGGTGGCGGCGCGAATGCGCCAGAGCAGGCGCTCGCGGAACTCGCCGGCACGCTGCGGCAACTGCCCGGCAGCCAGCGCGTCCACTTTCGCGCGCACGAGCGCGCGATGTACCGCGTAGAAGCGCAGCAGCGGCACGCCACCGTAGTCTCCGGTGGTCTCGAGGTACCGGCTCAGCAGGGCGAATGCGAGGTCGGTACGGCGCCGGCTCACGAGATCCATGACCAGGAAGGAGAGGTCGTTGATCACGTCGATCCAGCGTAGTTGCGGGTCGAATTCGATGCAGTCGAACGGGGTGAGACGACCCTGCCAGCGCACGATATTCGCGGCGTGCAGGTCGCCGTGGCACTCGCGGATGTAGCCCGAGTCCTCGCGCAGCCGGAAGGATGCCTCCAGGGCCCGGGCTTGGTCGTGCGCCCATTCCGCGATCGGGCCGGGCGCGACAGGCGGTTCGAGCCGCGCGAGTTCGCCGATCAACTGGGAGAGGTTTTCGAGCACCGCCTCGCCTGGCTGGCGGATGTTCGCCTGCACGCCCGACTCGCGCGCCCTCGGCGCGTGCAGATGAAGGCCGGCCAGCAACTCCGCCAGCGCGAGAACTTCACCCTGGGAGACGTCGTTCGCCTCGAGCAGTGCGGGCAGCTCGCTCGCCGCGTCGAACTGCTGCATGCGCACGGCATATTCGATGGCGGGTCCCGCTGCGCCGACCGCGACACGACCGTCGAGGCGAACGATCGGGACCACATCGAGGTAGAGCCCGGCAGCGTAGCGGCGGTTGAGTCGCAGTTCCTCTTCGCACAGCCGGCGTCGCCGCTCGAGTGTGGAGGCATCGATGAAGTCGAACTTCACCGGCTTTTTTATCTTGTACGCGAACGGTCCCGTGAGGATCACCAGGGAGATGTGTGTCTCGCGCACCTCGATGTGCGCGACCGGGTGGGGAAATGCCTCCGCGCGCAGGAGCTCATCGATACGCAGGGAGGCCCCGGTCCCGGGAGCGGCGGTACTGCCTGCGAGGTGTTTCATGCGGAGTCCGACAGTGTCGTGTGCCGGTTACGGGGCGCCGCGTCCCTCCCGGGTCGCTTGCTGCCGTTCGTATTCCCGCTGGCAGCTGATGCAGCGCTTGGCGGTCGGGTATGCGAGGAGGCGCGGGAAGCCGATCTCGACGCCGCATTCGATGCAGACCCCGTACGTGCCGGCGGCGATACGCTTGCGAGCCGCATCGATGTCGCGCACGTCCTGGATATCCTGGCGAACGATCGCGTAGGTGGCGCTCTGCGCGATCTCGCCCAGCGCCTGGTCCAGCTGGTCGGCGGCCCGGCCGGCGAGCAGCTCCTGCCTGCCATCGTCGTTGGATCGCGCCGCCACCGCGCGGATTTCTTCCAGTTCGCGCGTCCGGCGCTCCTCCATGAGCTGGTTCAGACGATCGATCTCTTCCTGCGACAGGGCCGCCATCGGCTTCTCCTCCTGCGACGAGTGCATGGAAGTCTCGCCCGATCGTGGCTCGCAGTCGATCAGGGACATCCACGTGCATGCGACCGTGTTTCCCGCGCCGCGCCGGCGCGCGGTTTGTCGAGCCCCTGCCGCTGTCGCCGGGCGTCACTGGCGCCAGACAAAAGTTGGACGGCGTCTATTCCCGCGCGCAGACGGCAGGCTTCGAGCGTATCAGCGCCATCAGTTGATCGAATTTCGCGAGTTCGGCGGCCTCGGGCGGCGGACCGTCGCCCGAGATGAAGGCGCCGAACACCGACGCGCCCTCCGCGTCGTAAAACAACACGCCGCGGGGGCCCACCTTGTCCTTGACCGGCAGCGATACGGCGTAGATCGACGCATAGAGATCGAGGCGCAGGTGGCCGCGCAACGGATGCGTGTACTCGATGTTGTAGTACTGGCTCTTCGTCGAGGGCGTGCCCTTGCCAACGGCGCTCCTGATCTCGAACACATTGGCGCCCTTCATGATCAGGAAAGTCGCCTCCTTCCACTCGCCCATGGCGGTCCAGATTTCGGCGAAGTGGCTGCCCGCGGCGGACGCCGTCTGTTCCGGCTCGAGCGCGCTCACGACGGTCGCCTCCGGCAGGCCAAGGCGGGTGGCTGCCACCGGCGGCATGGTGCCGGGATTCGTCGCGTAGAAGGCGCGCACCTGCTTCGTCTGCTCGGGCGTCGCGCAGAAGTCACTGGCCGACGCGGGCAGTCCCATGCCGGCGACGACCGCGAGCGCCGGTACCATCCTTGTGTACCGTTGCATCGCGGGGCCTACTTCTTCCAGAGGCTGCGGTCGCCGAGGTAACGCGCCGCGTCGCGCCCGTCGGTGGGTTGGTAATGGGCGTACAGATTTGGCGGGAACGCCTCGACGTAGTTCGCGTAGAGGTCCCGGTACAGCGACGGGTGGATGTTCGGGAGCTTGCGCCGTGCGCGGAATGCCCTGATCGGAATCCGCGCGAGCACCGGGCCCTCGGCCGGCGAGTTCGCCTTGGCGATCTGCGCGCCATCGGGCCCGTAGATCGCGCTGCCACCCGAGCTGATATCGTCGAACGAGCCGGGGTTACCGGGCGAGATCGCATTGTTCGCGATCGCGGTGTACATCTGGTTGTAGCGGGCGTTGGCGCGGATGTCGTACTCGTCGAAGCCGCCGGTCGCCGTGCGCAGCATGATCTCGCCGCCCTTCAGCGCAAAGGCCCGGATGATCTCCGGCTCGAGCTGCGTGGAGGTCGTGCAGATATTGCCGATCGGCGTGCGGGTGACCGGCACCACTTCGTCGGCACCGTACATCTCGACGTACTGGTCGAGCACGTCGAAGATCGTCGTCGTGAAGATCTCGAACGCGCCGCCGAACAGGCCCTTGATGTTGCGTGCCTTCCAGTGGCGGCCGACGATCTGGCCCGCGCGGTCGATGACGGTCGTGATCGACAGGATATGGTTGGGCCAGGCCGGGTCGCGGGCATAGGAGCCGAACACGACGTAGCAGCCGTAGCGCTTCGCGCGCGCCGCGATCGCCTCGGTCTCGACGCCCGGAATCTCGATCGCGACCTTCAGCAGCTCTTCGCGCCGCCAGCGGGCGTCGAAGCCCGTGATCGGGAACTCGTGGAACATCACGAGGTCCTTCGGTCCGAGCCAGCCGTTGGCCGCGTCGATCAGCCCGAGCATGTGCTCGAGATTGGCGGTCCGGGTCGACTCGAGATTCCTCACGTCGACCGCCCGCACGCGCGACTGCACGACGCACAGCGAGATTTCGTCGCGCTCGAGTTCCTTCGCCTCGTACTGGGGATGGCTCATTGCGGGCGCCCGGCCGGTGCTACAGCTGCGGACCGCCCTTCGCCGCCGCCGCCGCAAGCTGCTCGCGCGACAGCTGTGCCTTCATGTTCGCCGGCGTGCGGATCGCGAGCCACGCGGCGATCGCGAGGCCGAGGGTGAACAGTGTCATCTCGAGCGCGTACTCCCATGGCTTCTCCCAGAACTCGGTGAAGAGGTGCCAGCGGCCCGCGATCTCCACCGCGTTCCACGCGATGATCGCGGTCGGGATGCCATAGCGGACCGCGGTGGTCACTTTCCAGAATTTCATCAGGCGCAGGAACAGGTAACCCGCCCAGATGATCATCAGGAAGAAGATCACGTAAGTCACAGGGTGGTGGTCGCCGAGGATGCTCTCGTCGTAGATGAACAGCAGCATCAGGTAGCAGAACCACAGCACGTAGATCGTCTCGAGCGAGGTGATCGCGGCGAAATTGCGCTCCTGCGCGGGGTTCGGCTTGCCGGTCTTCAGGTGCGCGTAACGCTGGATCCACAGGAACATGTTGCACTTCGTCTCTTTGTTCATGAGGAAGTAGGCGAGCGTCGCGCCCAACAGGCCGACCGAGGACATCATCACGAGGTATTCGCCCTTGGTCTGGATCTCCCCTGAGACCCTCGGGTCCATCAGATCCGGCACACCCAGCGTCTGGGCCGACCAGACGAACGAGAACTCGATCCAGCCGGTCCACAGCAGCGTGCCGGCCCAGAAGCCGTACCAGGTCGAGGCGACCTCATTGCGGTTGCGCATGCCGACCAGCAGCAGTGCCGCGCCGGCGAGGCCGACGAGGAACGCCGCGAGGATCACGTGGTTCTCGCCGAAGATGTCCTCCATGACGATCATCACCGTGTGTCCGAGCGCCTGCACCACGAATACGACGATGAAGGCCAGCAGGCCGACGAACGGTGGCCGGTAGAGCCACGACTTGAGCTTGCTCGTCGGAGCGGTGGTGGATTGCGCGACGCTCATGTTCTCGTATCTCCTGATGTGTGGCGACCTGACCTTCGGACACGCGGGGCGTGCCGTCAATAGACACGGTCTGCAGGCCACCAGTGTATGGACAAGCGCGGGCGCGTGGTGTCAACGGAACGTCAACGGCGGGTCGCCGGGGCGCAAGCCCCAACGGGCCGTCGGTCGGGCGTGCGGCTCAGCTGACCTGCGCCGGCGGCAGGTGAACTGTGAGCGTGAGCCCGCCGCCGTCGCGGGGCAGGGCAGCCACGTCGCCGCCATGCAGCCTGAACACGCGGCGCGCGATCGCCAGGCCGAGTCCGCCGTCGGTCGATCCGCTGTCGTCGGCCGATGAGTCGCGGTCGGCACCTGCTGCGCGTGGCACCCTGAACCAGGGCTCGAAGATGCGCTCAATGTATTCCGCGGGCACTCCCTCGCCGCGATCGCGCACCTCGATGCCGATCGCATCGCCCGTCACGGCGGCGATCTCGACCTCGCTGCCCGGCGGGGCGTGACGGATCGCGTTGCGTACGAGATTGTCAAACGCGCTGCGCAGCAGCGCAGGGTCGCCGACGACGACCTGGCCGGGCGCGGCGCTCAGCCGCAGCGCCACACCGCGCCCGGCGGCGATCAGCTCGCCGTCGCGCGCGATGTCGCGCAGCAGTTCGTCTATCCGCACCAGGCGGCGGGCCATCGAGGTGGCGTCGCCGAGCCACGAATACCGCAGGATGTCGCCGATCAGTGCGTCCATGCGCCGGATCTCGCGCTCGATGCGTTCGCGATCGGCCGGCGCGAGCCCGCCGTGGTGCGCGGCGAGCACGGTAGCGGCCTGCAGTCGCGTGAGCGGCGAGCGCAATTCATGTGAGACGTCGCGCAGCAGGTGTTCGCGATGCTCGAGCAGCCGGGCGAGCCGGTCCGCCATCGCATTGAAGTCGGTCGCGAGCGCGCCGAGCTCGTCGCGGCGCGACGCGATGCGCGTCGGTACGCGCGCCTCGATGCGGCCGGAAGCGAGCCCGCGAACGGCAAGCTGCAGCTCGCTGATCGGTCGCGTCAGGGCACGCACGACCAGCCAGGCGGCGGCCGCGATCACCAGCAGTGCCAGGGCGAGCAGCGCGAGCGTCGTCCTGCTGCTGCCCCACGGGCCCACGTTGCGCGGCATCACGAACAAGGACAGCACTTCGCCGTTTGCACCGACGAGCTGCGGGGCCAGCACCGTGGGGCGATAGTTGTCAGGATGCGGATCCGGGCCGTGTGCGGCGATCGCGCGCATCATGCGCGCCGACCAGCCGGGCAGTTCGCGTCCGAGCAGCTCGGTGCCGTCCGGCGCCACGACATAGACAGTCACGTCGCCGGGGATGCCTGCTGCGCCGCCTGTGAGCCAGCGGCGCAGTGCGTCGTGCCCGCCTCGCGTGAACACATCGGCCGCCTGCTGCCCGAGCGGACTTTGCCGCGCGTGCACGTAGCCTTCGAGTTCGCGCGAGACGAGCAGGGCGAGCGTCACGATCGCGAGCGCGATGAACAGCACGATCGCTGCGGCGACCGTGAGGAACAGCCGCCAGTAGAGCGGCGAGCCCGGCGCGCGGATCACGGCGTGCCCGCCATGACGTCGAGCACGTAGCCGTGGCCGCGCACGCCGTGCAGGCGCGGATTGTCGACCTGCGCGTCGGCGAGCTTGCGACGCAGCCGACTCATGATCGTATCGATGCTGCGATCGTATGGTTCGAGCGGGCGCTGCATGGCGAATTCGGTGAGCTCGGCGCGCGAGAGCACTTCGCCCTGGCGGCGCATCAGCACTTCGAGCACGCGCAGCTCCGCCGGGGTCACCGCCAGCAACCGCTCGCCGGCCCACAGCTCGAAACGCTTCAGGTCGAGCCGCAGCGTGCCGGCCGAGAGCTCATCCTGCGCCGCCCGCGTCGTACTGCCGCGACCCGGTGCGCGCTTCAGGATCGCGCGGATGCGCGCAACCAGCTCGAGCGGATTGAACGGTTTGCCGAGGTAGTCGTCGGCGCCGCGGGTCAGGCCCGCGATACGCTCGGATTCCGCGCCGCGCGCGGTCAGCATGATGACCGGGACGTCGGAATTCTCGCGCAGACGAGTCAGCACATCGAAGCCGCTGATGCCCGGCAGCATGACGTCGAGCACCACGAGATCGGGTGGCCGGGCGCGGATCGCCGTCAGCGCCGTCTCGCCACGCGCGACGCCATCGACCTCGAAGCCGTGCAGCCGCAGGATCTCGGCGAGCATTGCGGCGAGGCCGGCGTCGTCGTCGACGAGCAGGATCCGGGGGGAGGCGGATGGCGGCATGATGGGAGCAGAGAATACGGCACGCGGCCGGGTCCGGACAGCCACCGGCCGGCTTCGCGATTGCGCCTGATTTTCCCGCCGCGTGACAGTAAACTACGCGCCGAGCCCGCGGAGCGGCTGCAACGGATCCGCGGGATGCGCAACTCCCGCGGAGTGCGCGATTTCACCCCAGACCCCCGGCGCTGCGATGATCGAAACCCCCTATTACCTCGTCGACAAGGCGAAGCTGCTGCGCAATCTGCGGATGATCCAGCAGGTCCGCGAGCGTTCCGGCGCGCGCGTGCTGCTCGCGCTCAAGTGCTTCGCCACCTGGTCGGTGTTCGACCTGATGCGCGAGTACATGGACGGCACGACCTCGTCCTCGCTGTACGAGCTGCGGCTCGGCCGCGAGAAGTTCGGCGGCGAGACGCACGCTTACTGCGTCGCCTGGGCCGACGCCGAGATCGACGAGGTGGTGACGTATGCCGACAAGATCATTTTCAATTCGGCGGGCCAGCTCGAGCGCTTCGCGGCGCGCACCGCTGGCCTGCCGCGCGGCCTGCGGGTCAATCCGCAGGTGAGCAGTTCGAGCTTCGACCTCGCGGATCCGGCGCGGCCGTTCAGCCGCCTCGGCGAGAGCGATCCGGCGCGGATCGAGGCCGCGCTGCCGATGATCTCGGGCTTCATGATCCACAACAACTGCGAGAATGCCGACTTCGGCCTCTTCGACCGGTTGCTCGCGCAGATCGAGTCGCGTTTCGCAGCGCTGCTCGAACGCGTCGAGTGGGTCAGCCTCGGTGGCGGGATCCACTTCACCGGCGAGGGTTATCCGCTCGAGGCGTTCTGCGAGCGCCTGCGCGCTTTCGCCGCCCGCTACGGCGTGCAGGTCTACCTCGAGCCCGGCGAGGCGGCCGTCACCGGCAGTACGACCCTCGAGGTGAGCGTCCTCGATACGCTCTACAACGGCAAGCACCTGGCGATCGTCGACAGTTCGATCGAGGCGCACATGCTCGATCTGCTGATCTACCGCGAGAGCGCGCGGATCGAGCCGGACGCGGGCCCGCACAGCTACATGATCTGCGGCAAGTCCTGCCTCGCCGGCGACATTTTCGGCGAGTTCCGCTTCCCGCAGCCGCTCGCGGTCGGCGATCGCCTGTCGATCCTCGATGCTGCCGGCTATACGATGGTGAAGAAGAACTGGTTCAACGGCGTGCGCATGCCGGCCATCGCGGTGCGCGAGCTCGACGGCCGCGTGAACGTGCGGCGCGAATTCACCTACGAGGATTTCGCGGCGAGCCTCTCCTGAGGCTTGCCTCCAACCGGTGGTACCACAGGAGGTTCACACACGAAATGAAGAGCAACGTGCTGATCATCGGCGCCGGCGGCGTCGCCCAGGTGGTCGCGCACAAGTGCGCGCAGAACAATCGGCTGCTGGGCGACATCCACATCGCCTCGCGGACCGTTTCGAAGTGCCAGGCCATCATCGATTCGGTGCGCGCGAAGCGCAGCCTGCAGGTGGACGGCGTCCTCGAGGCGCATGCGGTTGACGCGATGGACATCGAGGCGGTGAGCGCGCTGATCCGCAGCACGGGCAGCCGGATCGTGATCAATGTCGGCGCGTCGTTCGTCAACATGTCGGTGCTGTCGGCCTGCATCGCGACCGGCGCGGCCTACATCGACACTGCGATCCATGAGGATCCGCTGAAGATCTGCGAGACGCCGCCCTGGTACGGCAACTACGAATGGCGCCGCCGCGAGGCCTGCGAGCAGGCGGGTATCACGGCGATCCTCGGCGCCGGCTTCGATCCCGGCGTGGTCAATGCGTATGCGGCGCTCGCGCGCGACGAGTATTTCGACCGGATCGATTCGATCGACATCATCGACATCAACGCCGGCAGCCACGGGCGCTGGTTCGCGACCAACTTCGACCCGGAGATCAATTTCCGCGAGTTCACCGGCCAGGTCTGGTCGTGGCAGAACGGCGAGTGGACCTCGAACCGCATGTTCGAGGTGAAGAAGGTCTGGGACCTGCCCGTGGTCGGCGAAAGCACCGCCTACCTGACCGGCCACGACGAGATCCACTCGCTGTCGCGCAATCTCGATGTGCCGCACATCCGCTTCTGGATGGGCTTCGGTGATCGCTACATCACCGTGTTCACCGTGCTCAAGAACCTCGGGCTGCTGTCCGAGCAGCCGGTGACGACCGCTGAAGGCCAGCAGGTCGTGCCGCTGAAGGTGGTCAAGGCCGTACTGCCCGATCCGTCGTCGCTCGCGCCAGACTACACGGGCAAGACCTGCATCGGTGACCTGGTGCGGGGCGTGAAGGAGGGCAAGGAGCGCGAAGTGTTCATCTACAACATCTCGGACCACGAGGCGAGCTTCGCCGAGGTGGGCAGCCAGGCCATCTCCTATACCGCGGGCGTGCCGGCAGCCGCAGCGGCGATCCTGATCGCCCAGGGCACCTGGGACGTGAAGAAGATGGTCAACGTCGAGGAACTGCCGCCACGGCCGTTCCTCGGACTGCTCGGGCGGATGGGCCTGCCGACGCGGATCCGGGACGAGCAGGGCGATCGCGCCCTGGACTTCGCCGCATAGGTCGGGGCGCCGGGCGCGTCCTCGCGCGCCCGGCGCTCAGAGCTTGTGCGTCGAGAGCAGCAGGCTCGTCTCGGTGCTCGAGATGCCTTCGATGAGGCGGATCCGCGCGAGCACGCGGTCGAAGGCCTCGAGGCTCTCGGCGCGCAGTTCGGCCACGATGTCCCAGCGGCCATTGGTCGAATACAGGGCGCTCACGGCCGGATCGCCGCGCAGCGCCCTGATCACCGACTCCGTGCGGTTGCCTTCGACGAGCACTGTCATCAGCGCGCGGATGTGCTGCTCCTCGACCTGCGGCTTCAGGCGCAGCGTGTAGCCCACGATGACGCCGCTTTCCTCGAGCCGCGTGAGGCGATTTCGTACGGTGCCGCGCGCCACGCGCAGCGCTTTCGCGAGCGAGGCGATCGAGGCGCGCGCGTCGACGCGCAGCAGTGCGATCAGCTTGCGGTCGATGTCGTCCATGGGGCCTCCCAGGTGCCTCCTGCCAGTATAGTCAAAATGGCAAGCAGTCCTGACAAAATGCGCAGGAATGCTGTCTAAATGGGCGGTTTTCTGGCTTTTCAATGGCGGCCCCATCATCAACACTGCTCCTGGCGCATCCGCGGAGGGGTTCAATGGTCGATGACAAGGGTATCGGGCGCATCCAGGCAGCAGGGACGACCGCGGCGCTGATCGGCGTGCCGACCGACGTCGGCGCGAGCGCGCGGGGTGCTTCGATGGGACCGGAGGCGCTGCGCGTCGCGGGCCTGCGCGAAGCGATAGTTCGCCGTGGCATGCGGGTGGTCGATCGCGGCAACCTGGGCGGGCCGGCCAATCCCTGTCTGCCACCGGAACAGGGCTACCGGCACCTGCGCGAGGTCGTGGAGTGGAATCGACGCGTGCACGAGGCGGTGTACGCGGAACTTGCCGCGCGGCGCCTGCCGATCGTGCTCGGCGGCGATCATTGCCTCGGTATCGGTTCGATCAGCGCAGTCGCACGTCATTGCCGCGAGGCGGGCCGCAAGCTGCGCGTGCTCTGGCTCGATGCGCATACCGACTTCAATACCGCCGCACTCTCGCCGAGCGGCAATCTGCACGGCATGCCGCTCGCCTGCCTGTGCGGCTTCGGCCCGCCGGAGCTGATCGGGATCGGCGGCGCGGTGCCCGCGATCCGCCCGGAGTGGCTGCGTCTCGTCGGCATCCGCAGCGTCGACGCCGGCGAGGCCCGCTTCGTGGACCAGCAGGCGCTCGAGGTCTTCGACATGCGCTGCATCGACGAGATCGGCATGCGCGAGGCCATGGAGCTTGCGCTCGCCGGCATCGACGCGGAGACGCACCTGCACGTGAGTTTCGACGTCGACTTCCTCGACCCGCAGATCGCTCCCGGTGTCGTCACCACGGTGCAGGGTGGGCCGTCATGGCGCGAAGCGCAGCTCTGCATGGAGATGATCGCCGACACCGGCCGGCTCGGCTCGCTCGACGTCGTGGAGCTCAATCCGGCGCTCGACGTGCGCAACCAGACGGCGGCGGTCGCCGTCGAGTTGATCGAGTCGCTGTTCGGCAAGTCGACACTGATGCGGCGTTCGCCGGTGGTCGGCGATCATTCCAGGCGGAATGTCACCCGCACGTGCGTTGCGTGATGGTGCCGACGTCGCCGAGCTGCGCGTTCAGCCGATCGTCGCGATAGGCCACGGCCACAGCCGCGGCCGGCAAAGCGATCGTGACCGGCAGGATTCGCGCCGCGAACATGTCGCCAAGCCGGCTCCTTCACGCTAAGGTGCGAGCCTGCAATCCACACGGAGATCGATATGAGTCATTCGTTGCGGGCAGTCCCGGTCGCCCGCGCAGGTGTGTTCGCGGTGCTGGCGATCAGCGCGTGCGGGGAGCGCCCAGCGGAGGTCGAGGCGCCCGCCGCCGAGGCGCCCGCCGCCGAGGCGAGCGTCACGTCCATGGAACCCGAAACGGTGCGCGAGGTGCTCTACCGCTGCAACAGCGGCAGGGAGGTCGCTGCCCGATACATGGCTGGCGGAGGCAAGCCGTCGCGCGTCGAACTGCTGTTCGACGGTGCCGCCTACGAGTTGCACGCGGTGCCCGCCGCGGAGGGCGCGCTCTATGCCACCGACGATGGCCGCACGTCCGGCCGCGGCCTCAACTGGCACAACAAGGGCGCCGAGGCCGCATTGACCGAGACGATGGCGGGCGAGCCACCCGGCACCGGTGTGCCCGTCGACTCCTGCCATGAACAGCCGGAGAGCCATGCCGAAGTCGAGTGATGCCGCGCCGCCGTCGAATGCCGCGCAGAGGCAATCTCCATCCTATCGTCTGGCCGCGCTCGACCAGGATTTCATCCTGGGGGACTCGATGCGCGGCGCGCGCTTCATGCTCGAGTATGCGAAGGCCGAGGAGACGCTGCGCCGCTGGCGGATCCAGTCCACCATCGTCGTGTTCGGCAGTGCCCGTGCACAGGAGAACGGCGCGGGGCAGTTGGGG
>Ga0116144_10004755_pt1 | contig 12730 bp, 11 predicted proteins | sample AD_UKC035_MetaG_FD_89746 | JGI IMG/M metagenome (GOLD analysis project Ga0116144, IMG submission 89746) | Active sludge microbial communities of municipal wastewater-treating anaerobic digesters from USA - AD_UKC035_MetaG | ecosystem: Engineered > Bioreactor > Anaerobic > Digestate | place: USA... | reverse complement strand
GGATCTATCGGCGATGCAAGCAATCTCATCCCGATGCTATCCAGTGACAGTTCTTCTCAAGACATTGCCGGCCTTTGCTATAATGGCCTGGTAAAGTACGATAAAGACCTCAACCTGATCGGGGACTTGGCAGAATCGTGGGATGTGTCCGACGACAAACTGACGATCACCTTTCATCTGCGCCACGGGGTGAAGTGGCAGGACGGTACAGAGTTTACTGCCGAGGATGTCATGTTCGGCTATCAGACAATCATCAGCCCGAACACGCCTACAGCCTATTCCGGTGACTTTCTCGAAGTAAAAAAAGCGGAAGTCGTGGATCCCCACACCTTCAGGGTTACCTACAAGGAAGCGTTTGCTCCTGGTCTGGCATCCTGGTCGAATTTGGTAGTTGTACCGAAACACCTTCTTGAAGGTACTGATATCACCACATCCCCGCTGATCCGCCAGACAATGGGCACCGGCCCCTACCGGCTGAAGGAATGGAGAACCGGCGAAAAGATCGTTCTTACATCGAACCATGAGTACTTTGACGGCAGACCTTTCATCGATGGGGTGATCTACCGAATTATTCCGGACCTGGCCACCATGTTCCTGGAACTGAAGGCCGGCAATATTGATTTCATGGGACTTACTCCGCTCCAGTACCTGCGTCAGACCGATACCGGAGCATTCCGGAAGAATTTCCGCAAGTACAAGTATCTATCTTTTTCGTACACTTACCTCGGCTATAACCTGCTGAATCCGAAGTTTCAGGACCGCCGGGTCCGGCAAGCGATCAGCTATGCTATTGACAAAAACGAGATTCTTGAAGGAGTCCTGTTCGGCTTGGGAGAGATCGCAACCGGCCCCTACAAGCCGGGCACCTGGGCGTTTAATTCTCAAGTAAAGCCATACCCGTACGACCCCGCACGAGCCCGACAGCTGCTACGTGAAGCAGGCTGGGTGGATACGGATCGCGATGGGATTCTTGACAAGGATGGCGCGCCCTTCGAGTTCACAGTAATTACTAATCAAGGCAATTCACAACGGACCAGGACTGCAGAGATCATTCAGCGACGCTTGTCAGAAATAGGCATCAGCATGAAGATCCGTACGCTTGAATGGGCAACGTTCATCAACGAATACATTGACAAGAAGAAATTCGAAGCAACGCTTCTCGGCTGGACCATCAGCCCGGACCCCGATCAATACGACATTTGGCATTCCAGCAAGACGAACTTCAAGGAACTCAACTTCATCTCTTACAAAAACGCTGAAGTGGATGAACTCCTGCTGCAGGGCCGGCATACCTTCGACCAGGAGAAACGAAAACAACTCTATTCCCGATTTCAGGAGATTCTTGCCGAGGAGCAGCCCTATACGTTTCTCTATGTCCCTTATGCCTTGCCGGTCATCCATAAGCGGTTCCGCGGCATCAAGCCTGCAGCTGCAGGGATCAGTTACAATTTTCCGAAGTGGTATGTACCTAAAGCAGAACACAAGTACACGATACAGCCATGAGGAATACTCACGGACGGTTTTAACCGTTCCAACCGTTTCAGCCGCTTGAACCGTTTCAGCCGTTGGAACGGATGAAACAGTTGAAACGGTTAAAACCCTGAACATTAGACGCCCATGACTCGATACATCCTTGGACGAATACTCAACATGATTCCCCTGTTAATCGGTATCACCATCGTCTCCTTCCTGGTGATCAATCTTGCCCCCGGCTCGCCCATCTCGGTCCAAACCGATATGAACCCGAAGATGACTGCGGAAGCGCGAGAGCGGCTGCGGGCTTTTTACGGTCTCGACAAGCCGCTGCATATCCAGTACTACAACTGGATTAAGCATCTCGCAACCTTCGACCTGGGCCGGTCGCTTTCTACCGACAACCGCCCGGTGATCGACAAAATCAAGGAGCGGCTTCCGATAACGATTTCTATCAACGCGCTGGCGTTACTGCTGATCATGCTGGTGGCGCTTCCCCTCGGCGTTTTATCAGCGGTATACCACAATACCCTTTTTGACCGGCTAACCACCGTCTTTGTCTTCATCGGCTTTGCCATACCATCTTTTTGGCTCGCACTGCTGCTCATGATCTACTTCGGCATTCACCTTGGCTGGCTGCCGATTTCAGGACTCAAGTCCATCAATTTTGAGTATCTCACTCCGGCGAATCAGCTTAAGGATTACATCGTCCATCTGGTGCTGCCGGTATTCGTGAGCGCATTTGGCGGTTTGGCAGGACTGTCCCGCTATTCGCGATCAAACATGCTCGAGGTAATCCGACAGGATTATATAACCACGGCGCGGGCAAAAGGACTGAACGAGACCAGGGTCATCTATAAGCATGCGCTACGAAATGCACTGCTTCCGGTCGTAACAATTCTCGGACTCTCAGTACCGGGACTTATCGGGGGCAGCGTTATTTTTGAAACCATTTTTGCCATTCCCGGCATGGGGCAGCTCTTCTATGGCAGTGTTATGGCCCGGGACTATTTCGTCATCATGGGTATTCTCGTTATCGGCGCGATTCTCACCATGGCTGGCAATCTCCTGGCTGATATTTCGTATGCGATCGTCGATCCGCGCATTCGAATCGGTAAGCAGTAACGAAAAACCATGATCGTACTATACGATACCTATGGGAAAGAAGACCAACAGTCATAGTGAACGCCCCCGGAGTCCCTGGGTGCTTTTCTGGAGACGGTTTCGCAGGAATAAGCTTGCCCTGGGGGGCGCCGGCATCATTCTCGTACTTTTTATTATTGCCGCATTTGCACCACTTCTTGCACCTTACGATCCGGATGCTCTCGACATCAAAGGATTGCTGGCACCTCCTTCGGCCCAGCATCTCATGGGAACTGACGACCTCGGCCGTGATGTTCTGAGCCGTATTATCTGGGGAGCCAGGGTATCACTGCTCGTAGGCTTCGTCGCTGTAGGCATTTCCGTAAGTATCGGCATTATTCTCGGCGCGTTGGCTGGTTACTACGGCGGCAGCATTGACAGCATGATCATGCGCTTTGTAGATGTGATGCTCTGTTTTCCCACGTTCTTTCTTATTCTGGCAGTTATTGCCTTTTGGGAACCAAGCATCTGGAAAATCATGCTGGTCATCGGTCTTACCAGTTGGATGGGAGTCACTCGGCTCATTCGTGCAGAATTCCTCACCCTCAAGGAGCGCGATTACGTTCAGGCTGCACGTGCGGTAGGAGGCAAAGATCTGCGCATCATTTTCCGACACATCCTTCCCAACAGCCTGGCGCCGGTACTGGTAAATGCAACCCTCGGCATTGCTGCCGCAATCCTGGTGGAGTCGTCACTCAGCTTTCTCGGCATCGGCATTCAACCACCGGAGCCGAGCTGGGGCAACATGCTTACCGCGGGCAAAGACAACATCGAAATCGCCTGGTGGCTCTCGTTCTTTCCCGGCTTTGCTATTTTTATTACTGTCATGGGATACAATATGCTGGGTGAAGGAATCCGGGACAGCATCGATCCGAGGTTGAGAAGCTAACCTGCAGGACAGGTTTTATCGGTGTTTTCTTCGATCAGGATTGAGTCGCAGAAAGATCATATGAACAAGGATACTTCGTACTTGCTGGACATACGAAATCTCAAGACCCACTTTTTTACCGACTATGGGGTCGTGAAAGCGGTCAACGGGATCAATCTTCAGCTGCAAAAAGGCCAGACACTGGGCATCGTGGGCGAGTCCGGCTGCGGCAAGAGCATCACCGGCCTTTCCATTCTTCGTCTTATTCCCAAACCGCCGGGAGAGATCGTGGGTGGCGAAATTTTTTTCCAGGGTGTAGATCTCCTGACCCTGAGCGAAAAGGAGATGCGCCAGATCCGAGGCAATCGTATATCCATGATCTTTCAGGAACCCATGACTTCACTCAATCCGGTTTTTACAGTCGGCAATCAAGTAAGTGAGGCGATCCAGCTTCACCAGCACCTGAACAAGAAAGCGGCTCTCGCAAAAGCCATTGAGGTGCTGCGCATGGTAGGAATACCTCGCCCGGAAGAGCGGGTGTTCCATTATCCTCACCAGATGAGCGGCGGCATGCGCCAGCGGGTGATGATTGCCATGGCTATTTCCTGCAATCCCACCCTGCTCATTGCCGATGAACCGACGACAGCGCTCGATGTAACCATTCAGGCCCAGATCCTCGATCTCCTGCGTGACCTGAAAGACAGACTCTCCATGGCACTCATGTTAGTCAGTCATGACCTCGGCGTCATTGCTCAGATGGCGGATCATATTGCGGTCATGTATGCGGGCTCGGTGATGGAGTACACCAGCGCTGCAGTGCTGTTCGAACATTCTCGAAACCCTTACACCCGGGGTTTGCTGCGTTCGCTGCCATACCACCAGCAGCGAAAAACGCGCTTCAACGTTATTCCTGGTCAGATCCCGGATCCGCTCGGTCTGCCTCCGGGCTGTCCGTTTAATCCCCGTTGCGATATGGTCATCGATATTTGCCGCAGGGTGGAACCGGAATTGCTGGAAGTTGTGCCAGATCAGTGGTCAAAATGTCACAGAAGTCATGAACTGTAAGGTAGTAAGGAGTGAAGAGTAAGGAGTTAGAAGTTAAGAGGTAAGTAGATGTTGCGAGTTACGGGTTTCAGGTTACGGGTTTTACTCTTACTTCAGAACTCGCAACTCGTAACCCGTAACAGTCCCTTAGCATTGATTCCTAGCTTCAAACTCTTCACTTCGCATAGTTGAAGGATTTAACCTATGACGCCCCTGCTTTCCATTCGCAACATCAAGAAGTACTTCCATCCTGAGCGAAGTATTCGAGGCAAAAAACGCCATCCGGTGAAAGCCGTAGATAATGTCAGTTTTGACCTCTATCCGGAAGAGACTTTTGGCCTGGTTGGAGAAAGCGGCTGCGGGAAGACAACGCTTGGCCGCGTGGCGCTGGGTCTGGTTCCGCCGACCGCAGGAGAAATTCTTTTTGAGGGAAAAAACATCTTCTCGTTAGACAAGGGCGAGCTGCGAAATCTGCGCAAGGATATGCAGATTATTTTTCAGGATCCCTATGGATCGCTCAATCCGCGCATGAAAGCGGGAAGTATTGTCGAAGAGCCGCTTGCGATTCATCATCGCTTGAGCAGAACCGAGCGGCGCCAGCGAGTTGCTGAGCTTTTCAAAATGGTCGGGCTTCGGCCCCAGGACTGTGAGCGGTATCCTCACGAATTCAGCGGCGGCCAGCGTCAGCGCATCGGCATTGCCCGGGCTCTCAGCCTCAATCCCAAGCTCGTTGTCGCCGATGAACCAGTCTCAGCGCTTGACGTGTCCATTCAGGCGCAGGTAGTGAACTTGCTCAACGATCTTAAAGAGCAGTTTCACCTTACCTACCTTTTCATTTCTCACGATCTGCATCTGGTACATCACATCAGTGACCGTATTGCGGTGATGTATCTCGGCCGCATTGTCGAGCTGGCGAACTGCGAGGAGCTTCACCGCAACCCGCTCCATCCTTATACCAAAGCGCTGCTTTCAGCCGTTCCGGTTCCGGACCCGCAGACCACAAAAGTGCGACTCATCGTGCCAGGCGATGTTCCTGATCCGTCCAGCCCACCGCCGGGATGTCATTTCCATCCACGCTGTCCGGAAGCTCTGCCGAAGTGCAAAGAGGTTTATCCTGAGCTGGTCGAGCTCTCAGCCGGTCACTGGGTTTCCTGTCACCTGCATCGAAAACCGTAAAAGGATTCAAAATTCAATGTTCAAAATTCAAAATTAATGCAGTCGTAAAAAGCGCCAGTAAGCCGCGTGGCGGCAACCTATGAGCAACGAAGTGATGCCCACTTCGTTGGAAGTCCTGTTTCTCAACAAACTGAACGTCCGCATATTTGTACCATGGTAAAAATACTGGATCCCCGCTTTCGCGGGAATGACATACTGTTGCTGAGGCCGACTTTTTACGAGTCCATCAAAATTAATGATCTCACAAAAAAAATCAGCAATTACGGTAAGCCCTTTTCCTGCAAGCATCCAGGCGATAGAGGCGCTTCTAATACTAGCCCACGCTTGTTGAAGCAGCAGAAGTGACTTGTTATGATGTTATCAATCTTGAACCTTGAATTTTGAATCTTAAATTCCTTCATTACCGGGTAAAATTCGGCTTCCGCTTCTCCTCAAATGCGGTGATGCCTTCCCGGGCAGCGGCAGTGCAGGCAATCTTCGCAAATCCATGATAGCCGATTTCCAGCGCTTCCTGAAAAGTGCTGGCAGCGGCAGCCGCGGTGATGGTCTGATCCACAATGGCAACCGCCTCACGGCTCAGCGGGAGGATGCCGGACATGGGAGCATCAACCTCGGGTATGCGTTCAATGTGTGCAACGCCATCCGGAGTACGAAAAATATTGCCCTGGAGACGGTGCACTTTTTCGATAGCCATTCTAATCATATCGTGATAGTCGGCAGCGACCTTCACGATTCCAAGTTCCGCAGCCTCTTCCACTTTGAGTCGCTTGCCGAAGCGGATCATGTCGTGAAAGAGCTTTGATGCAGCCGGCCATTTTCTATACGGCACCACGCAGCCTCCGACGCCTGGCAGAATGCCCAGCGTGATTTCGGGAAACTGGAAATGTGCATTTTCTGTAGCAACGATCCGGTGGCAGCGAATGGCGAGCTCAAAGCCACCGCCGAGAGCCATGCCGTTCACCGCCGCAACCACTGGTTTTTCCATCTGGTCGATGAATCGAAAAAGCTCTGACCAATCACGGGCAAACTGAAGCGCCGCGTCATAGTCGCCGAGCACCTCGGGAAACTTGCCTATTTCAGCGCCCGCGCAGAATGCCTGGTGACCGTACCCGGTGAGGATAAAACCCTTCACGTCCGGCTTGTGATGGTCTTCCGTCAGTACAGCGAGGATCTCTTTATTCACTTCGTCGTTGACCGCGTTGAGATACTGCGGGCGCCGGATGGTGATGATCTCCACACCATCGACCATATCCACGAGCACATGCCGTTTGAAATTCTCATAATAAGAGATCGGCCGTTCCGGGCCGGGGAAGCCGGGACGATCTTTCTGAAATTGCCTGATGATGGAGCTGGTTGCTTCCTCGCCCAGTTCGCGCATAATATCAAATGGACCTTTACGAAAACCAAGTGCAAGCTGACAGCCGGTATTGAGATCCTCAGGAATGCCGATCCCCTGATTGATAATATCGAAACACTGAGAAAACAGCACTCCCAACAGCCGACCCCGAACCAGGCCGGCGGTTTCCTGTGGCACGTGCAGGGCTTTTCCGAGCCCAATAGTATTCCAATGGTCAACAGATTTAAAAAGAATGGACGGCCGGTAATGCTCACCCTCATCCATCATCCTGTTATTGATCTCTACAATAAGGTGATTGCCTTTAGTCATATTGAGAACATAAAAAGGACCGGCAAAGACCAGATCTTCCGCTACCCGGTCGATCTCACCCGCCGTCGCTGCTTCAAGCAGGTAAGCAGCTTCATTGCACCAGTTCACAAACACGCGATTCAGGATAAAGCAGATGGCATTGTCTGAAACGATTGGCATCTTGCCGGTCATGCAAAACATCCAGCGCAGGTAATCCACGATCTCCCGCTCAACCTTGCCCCAGGTTACAACCTCCACCACCGGGTTGTGCCAGGCAGGAGCAAAAAAATGAGAAATAGTAGCTCGTTCCGGATATTTCAGATCTGAGAAGATGCGCTCCGCAGGGATTGAACTGGTTGTAGAAGTAATGATCGTTTCCGGAGAAACGATTTCTTCGATCTGGCTGATGACTGCTTTTTTGATGCGCGGATCCTCATGGGTGGCTTCAATGACAAGGTCACACTTTTCCAGTGCAGCGTAGTCAGTAGTAAAGGAGATATTTTCCAGAAGCATCTTGCCTTGCCGCTCGTTCATCTTTCGTTTTCGGATCGCCTTGTCCACATAGGTTTGGATACGGGTCTGAGCATCATGAAGAGCCGATTCTTTGATATCAACAATAGTGAGAATCATGTCGGGAAGAGCGTTCTTCAGGTAGTATCCGATATCAGGGCCTATTGTACCAGAACCGACAATGGCGGCTTCCTTGGGCAGCGGCCGGGTCGGCTTGATCAGGAGCGGATTATAGTAGTGCGGGTATAATTTAGAGCGATAATTCATAAAAAAGCCTCCTTCACTCATCCGTCAAACCATTCAGGGTCAAATTCTACCTATTATCCACATCAGACGAGCTAAATCAATACAAGAATGAACAGGAACCGAGACAAGCGCCGAATGGCAAACAGTCATTCATTCCGTGATTGACAGCAGACGGGCGGCTCCGTATACTGAAAATGGGTCTATCAAAGGTATTGAAATCCTTTCACGATTCCAATGCATACCAGGCGCCGGCAGGCTGCCGCAGCGAGGGCTTTGGAGATGAAACAGTTTTGCAATATCGTTCTCGTCGTACTCGTACTCTGCTGTTCAGTATCCTGGGCAGACGATTCCCATCTCCATTCCGGCCATCCCGCACCGCCCTGTCCTCCTGGTCATTGGCCTCCTGGTTATCCGCCATACTATGGCCACCATCCATTGCCTGTGCCTCCGGTACCACCTCCCGAATGGCTGGGGCCGGAGGGATTTGTGTACTTTCCCTTCTGGTACTACCAGTCACCCTATTACCCGGATGTAGCGTATCCGCAGCAAGAGCAAAAACCTCAGTACTACCAGGGGGTCAAGACAGCGGGGGAATTGCGGGTTAAGGTCGTTCCGCCCGAGGCGGTCGTGATGGTGGATGGCCAGACAGTGACTGATAGAGATAGCACCCAGGCATATACTATCGGCCTTCTTACTGGGAAGCATACTCTTGAAGTGACCGCCGACGGATATCAGGAAAAGATTCAGGATGTGGAAATTTACCCAGCCCGAACCACTTCGATCAGCATTGAGCTAAAGCGCCGATAATTGTTCTGCAGGACGTTCAGATGTCTTGGAACCCAGCTTTTGGCTGCGCTGTTGAGCGTGCAGCGGACTCACCGGATCGTGCAGCGGTTCGGTTGCGCAATGGACTCCGCCATGACTTTCCGTCAAAACACCACTTGCCGGGAAGACCGCGGCGTGTCCGTACCTTGGGCATGTCCAACCAGGAAACCAGTTCCTGGTAGGCGCTGTGGAGATCATGAAACGATCGTTCTGATCCTCCGCAGTCAGGATGATGCTTGAGAGCCTGTCGCCGATAGGCGGTCTTAACTGCATCCCGGGCATTTTCCGAATTCAGATCCCTGACGGTAAGTTTCAGATACCGCAATGACTTGCCGATAGCATGAGGGCGGGTTATCTCCAGCGGTTCGATCCATTCCCGTGGAATATCCTTTTTAGCTGCACAATCCAGAACATGCTGAGAAGCGCGGTAGCGCTTTCCGGTGCGCCGTTTTTTTTCCCACCAGAGTTCTCCCAGCTCATTGATCATCTGGCGCAAATCCTGCGACGGCTTTTTCCCTTCGCTTCGTTCGAAAATAAATCGGTGGCCTGACTTTGCGCTGCAGATGACAATATCAAGCGTGAGATATTCGCGGTCGAACGTAAACGTAGCGTACCGTGTCGCCAATGCCCGCAAGAGATTCACAAGAATCTCCAGGCCACGAAACAAATCCTGCCGGCACGCTTTGGAGCAATACCACTTCCGACCCAGATTGCGAGTCGTTCCGCATGAAAGACATCTGCGGACAGTCTCGACTTTTCTCACTGATAAAACGTTCTGATTGATCGATTCCATACGTCACATAAAGCAGATAAACATAAACGGGCTTTACGCTTTCTTTGCCCGTCCTCATTTGCTATGATATGGTCTACAGCGGCATCCGTCAAGCTTATGAACCGATGCATTGGATTCAAAGTTCAAGGTTGAACGGTAAGGCGTCAACAGTGAGAAGTAAGAAGGAAAAAGTAAAATGCAAGGAGTATAAGCTGAGATTAAGGGCGGGACCAGAGCTGTCTCTTAAATTCTTACTTTTCACTCCTCGTATGAAACTTGACCTCGCGCAGGGACGCGGAGCACGCGGAGAAGAGGGTTCAGGAGATTGCCACGTCGATCCGCGGGGAACATGAGGAAAGAGGCTGGTCGTTGCGAGCGAGTTTCTAACGAGCGCGGCAATCTCAGCTTGAGGGCGGGTCTGCCCGCAATGACAATCCTTTTTCCCCTGCGCTCTCAGCGCCAGGAAACAGTAAAGAGTGAAGAGTCAGGAGTTAGAAATGTCCCTCGTGCCTGCCCGTGATTTCATGCGCAGGCTGGGCACCAGGGAAAAATCTTCTCGTATGAAACTTCACGTCCGTCTGTCATTCCTTCGGCGGATAAAGAGCTGACGCGCAACCCGCGCAGGCGGGAATGACGATGGGAACGTTTCTTCTTCGCTCAACCTGGGCCCGATGGCGCCCAGAGGCTTGCGCTCACTCCTTACTGTATGTTGAATCTTGAACCTCCCTGGAGGGACCATCATGAAAATAAGCAGTGTGGCCGAAATGAGAGCCATGGATCGCACCGCCATCGAGCAGTATGGTATTGCTGACGAACTGTTGATGGAAAATGCCGGAGAGGCTGCTTATTTTTGTATCCTTCAGCATCTCGGTATTTCGGAAAAACGTTTTTTAGTCTTCTGTGGGGACGGCAACAATGGCGGAGATGGGTTGGTTATCGCCCGCAAGATCCTCTCAAATGGCGGTGAGGTTTCGGTTATTATCGTTGGAGATCCGAATCGCTATACCGCTGCTGCAAAGCTCAATTACACCATTATCAGACGCCTTCCGATTGTAGTGCAAACCATTGACCAGGTGAGATCCCTGCGATCCGGCATCGATGGTGCCGATGTACTTATCGATGCTCTCCTGGGAACCGGGCTGACCCGGAAGGTGGCCGGTCAACACCGAAAGGTTATCGATCAGATAAACCGAAGCGGAAAGACCGTGGTCAGTGTAGACATTCCTTCGGGCATAAACGGTGATACCGGCCGGGTTATGGGGACCGCTGTGCGCGCTCACTACACGGTCACCTTTGGCCTGCCCAAGATCGGTACCATTCTTTTCCCGGGCTGCGAGTACTGCGGAGAGCTCTTTGTGAGCCACATTTCCTTTCCCCCGCAGCTCTACGCGTCGGACCGGATCAAGGTAGCGGTCAACATTCCTCAGAGCCTGCCGGCACGGGCCAGGGATGGACACAAGGGAACCTTCGGTGATGTACTTTTTATCGCCGGTTCATCCAGCTACTTTGGGGCCCCGTGCTTTGCGGCTCTGTCCTTCCTGAAAGCTGGTGGAGGATATTCCCGCCTGGCTGCTCCCGCCTCAATGATTCCCTTTCTCGCGAGCCGGGGGAGCGAGCTCGTGTTCCTCCCTCAGCAGGAAACCCCGGGCAGAAGCATTGCGCTGAACAACAAAAAAGCGCTTCTTGCCATGGCTGCAGCTGTGGACATGGTCGTGCTCGGACCAGGCATCTCGCTCGACCCGGAAACGCAGCAGCTTGCCCGGGAACTTATACGGGAAATCCATAAGCCATTGCTTATCGATGGAGATGGGATTACAGCGTTTTGTTCTCAACCGGACATTATCGGTAAACGCACCGGCCCCACGGTTATTACTCCTCACCCGGGAGAAATGGGACGGATCGTCCAGGCATCCGCTGCAGCAATCGAGGAGAACCGAATCCCTGTTCTTCAGCAAGCCGCACAGAAGCTGCACGCTACTATCGTCCTCAAGGGTGCCCACAGTCTTATTGGGCTGCCCGATGGAAGAATTTTCGTCAACCTTACCGGCAACTCCGGCATGGCAACGGCAGGATCTGGCGATGTGCTGAACGGGAGCATTGCGGCCATGGCTTGTCTGGGGCTTCCGTTAGAAGAAGCAGTAAAGAAAGGCGTTTTCATTCATGGACTGGCCGGAGATCTGGCTGCTCGAGATAGAGGAGAGGACGGGATCACAGCGCGGGATATCCTTGAGTATCTTCCCTTAGCCATGAAATCGGACCGGGAAGGTACCAGTGCGATGGTAACCAGACAGTGCTTTGGCCCTGCTGTCATCTGATCCAGTGCGCATTATCGGATCCTGACACCATTGCCAAAATCTCATGCCCGTGTTAAAAGGGAGAAAGATAAGGAGAGCACGGTCTGATCGAGGGATTTTGAACGCCCATATAGGAGGAGTACAGAATGTTTCCAATCCAGAAAATCATCTGTCCGATCGATTTCAGTGAGCACTCCTATGATGCCCTCAAGATTGCTGTGGAACTGGCAGGGCATTTTTTTTCAGAAATTATCCTGGTCCACGTCATCACTCCTATTCCCAGTTACACTGCTGCCGGCCTGTCTGACGCAAGTGCCACTCCGCAGTTTGATCTTGCCGAATATCTCACGGAAGTGGAAGTTGCGGCAAAACAGTCGCTGGACAAAATTCTCAATGACTCGGTTCCGGAAGTAATTCAATCTCGTTCAGTGATTCTTCATGGCTCTCCTGCAGAATCCATTGTGGACTATGCCGTTCAGGAGAAGGCGAACATGATCGTCATTTCTACTCACGGCCGGACCGGTTTCCGGCACCTTATCTTCGGCTCCGTTGCCGAAAAAGTGGTTCGACTTGCTGCCTGCCCGGTGCTCTCGATCCGACCGAAGCAGCAGAAAGGCTAGTAGTCTGTGAGTGATAGTGCAGGCAACGGTAATACTGCGCGATATTGGTTTACGAAGACTCCGGAAGGCGTTCTTACGCTTCATTTTGGTGGAGCCTGGAGAGCCAGCAGCACG
>Ga0116144_10004748_pt1 | contig 12755 bp, 9 predicted proteins | sample AD_UKC035_MetaG_FD_89746 | JGI IMG/M metagenome (GOLD analysis project Ga0116144, IMG submission 89746) | Active sludge microbial communities of municipal wastewater-treating anaerobic digesters from USA - AD_UKC035_MetaG | ecosystem: Engineered > Bioreactor > Anaerobic > Digestate | place: USA... | reverse complement strand
TAAGTAAAAGCATCACACCACACCACACCACAGTCGGTCAGTCGCTCGACCGATCACTTAATCGATTAAGTAGTTGTAGATACAGTTGTCGGCACAACGTTGATACAGCACCACGTTGTATATACACACAACAACACACAACACACTACACACAACAACACACAACACAATACAATACACACAACACTACATACACAACACACAACGTAGAGACAGACGCTTGTGTTGTGTAGTGTAGTGACAAAGTGTAGTGGCGAGGTAGTGTCATTACGTAAGTAGATACAAGTGTAGTGTCGTGCGCCTCGTCGATACACATGCCACCACTTACGTAACTACACCAACTCAATACACGCGCATGTGGTGACAACTCGATGACAGTTGTAGATACAGAAGTCTGCACACACGCTCGTCGTTACACCCGGTAGCCTAGTTGTCGTTAACAACGCCCCCCGGTATGGCCTCGAAACCAAAAAGGGGTAAGTAAGAAGTGGCGAGACCCCCGAGAGCACCTGCAACACAGCGACTCTTTCAAAAACTCAAAAACTCACTCACTCCACAACTTACCTTAGTTAATCGATTAAGTTGTCGTAGTTTAGTGTCATCGTGGTGTTATCGTGGTGTTGTGGGAGTAAGTTTGAAGAGGAATGGAGAAGGTGAAAACAGACCGGAGTCGTGCGCCGGCTTCGCCGTCGTGGTTATCTATTATATTATATCTACTCACTCACTTACACACACAACTCGCGCACAGTGTCACCACCAGATTTAACTTGACAACGCACCAAAACGAACACTATATACTTATGTCGCGTAGCGACTACCAACGGATCGCAACACTGTAGGTCGGTCAGTTGGTGGTCACACCGTGCGTGATGATGGCGTTTCTTTCCTTTGTATCCAACTTTGGCGGTGGGTTTTGCAACTCACCGCCTTTTTTCTAAAGTGTAGAGTTAGGAGCAGTAATTCTACCTAGTGGAGTTAACTATGGCAGAATACGGACCCAATGACGGCGTTGTTCCGTTCACTGGCTTTACTCCAACTCTCGGAACAGATCGCGCCAATATGCCGAGTGCAGATGGTGGCAGTGTTTCATTCAACGGTATGACGCAGCAGGACCGAGCAATCGCACATGCGTTGTTCGGAGACTACAATCGCGTCACGCGCCGACTTATGGCTACACTACTCGGTGCAACGGCTGGCTCGACTGCAACGGAAACTCGGACACGAGTTGTTGCGTTGAACCCGAACGACAAGCACGATGCGTATAGTGGATTGGTTGAGATCGAGACGGTTGATCTAATCAATCGTGCGACTACAGCAGCGGATGTCACGAACCTCACTGCACTGCTTAATCGTTCACCTGTTCCAACTTACGCTGATGATGTTGGCGGTAACGGTGGTGGTGGTAAGGCGGGCTGGTAATGGCCGACGCAAACTTCACAGGCTTCTCTCCTACACTTGGCGAAGGTAACGCTACTGTCCCAACTGAGGCCGGTAGCGTTACTACGCAAGGTGTTACGAGTGCAGACTACTTCTACGCGCAAGCATACCGCCGTGGTGGGGCTCGTGCGTTGAAGGCACTTACGCTTGCACTAACTGGCGCACTGCCTGGCGCAACTGCGTATGCAGGTCATGGACAAGTGCAAGCCGTTAACTCAACGTTCACTGTTGGTGAGTTTGGCGGCTTGCGTCCTGTTGAAGTTAAGTCAGCTATCAACCGTGCGACAACTGATGCTGATGTCTCCGATCTTCTCGCTATCTTGCGTCGTGCTCGTCCTCCAATCGCTACAATGCGTAGTTACGGCGAGAACAACGAAGCGACAGATGGATTTCGTGTAAAACAACCTTACGATGCGCTACTTGGAACTTCGTTCGTTAGTAGCGAGTCTGAAATGGTGGATGGGCCATGACATTCCGTCGCTTCTACAACGGCCAGATACTCGACGCTGACGATCTAAACTATAACTTCGATCAGATTGCTACAGTAAGCGGCGTAGGTAGTGACGCAGCTACAACTGCTTACTTTACTGTCAATGGTGCATCGCTATCTCAACGTAAGGTCTTCTTCCAAACAGCAGGCACAAATCGCTTTGCAGTTGGGATGAATGGATCAAACAACTTCGTCATTGAGCGCTATGACGGTAGCGGTGCTTACGTTAACAACGCCTTTCGAGTTAATGAGTCCACTGGTGCGCTGACACTACTTGGTGCAACGACGTTTGGTGACTCTGCAACTAACAACGCTGCTACACTTACTTACGGTGCTGGTGCGAGTAACCAGATTGTGTTCTCGCAGTCTGGCACTGGTGGGTTTAGCTTCGTTGGCGACACAGCGTTCTCATCGAAGATTACTGTTGGCAACATCACACCACTTGCTGATGGATCGAAGTTCTTTGACTTCGGTTACAGCAAGTCAACGTATCTCGTAGACATTCATCGTGCAGGTAGTAACGCTGACGGCGCTAAGTATGGTGCGCTTAAGGTTCAGCAACAGATTACACACGATGGCGCAAGCACTGGCGGAAACAACGCTACTGCTGCGCTATATGCATCGATGGATGTTCAAGGACAACCAGAACAAGATTATTGGGCTGGTGGGTTCCTTACTTACATCAAGAACCTAAAGAGTGCCACTGCTGCCGCTGGTGAGTCGCAACACGGTGGATTGTATTCTCAACTCGTTAAGGTTCTCGACAACGTTCCTGGTGGTGTAGTTGGTTCTGGTGAACAACTTGCAGAAGGTTGGGTCCAGTGGTGGGTCATGTCAGACCGCACTGGCCTTGCTTCTAGTAAGTCTGGTGCAAGCGTTGGACTAGAGTTTGATATCGACGGCAACGGCGATGACGACGATCAGTCTCGTTTTGTTGCGCAGTATGTTATCAACAACTACGCTAAGGATGCGCTATCTCCATACAAACATCATTGGGGACTTTACTTTAACTCCGGCACTGGCGGTGTTAACGACTCGCTGTATGGCGTTCCTATCGCTATCTACGCTGGTTATTCCGTTGCTGGTATCTACTTCTCACAAGGCACTGGTCCTCGTGCTGATCCTTACGTCGATGCTACCAATCGTGCAGTTGGCATTAAATTCCGTGACGGAATTAAGTTTGGTTGGACTGGCGACGGCGCGACAGGAACTTACTTCACACACGGATCATCTAAGCTACAATACTGGTCTGGTGGTAGTGAAGTCTTCTCTGTTTCCGACACTGGTAAGTTAGTCTCGGCTAGCACAGCGACAGACAGCTTTACGTTCCCAGGCGGTGGTAACATTGGTCCTGATGATTTCCGTCAGATCGAGATTATGCAGGATGGTGCTACTACAGGCACTACCGGCAGTCCCACTATTATGTTTATTCGACGTGTCGGCTCTACCAGCGCGGCAGCATCGGGAACGGACACTTTCGTTGTTAAGAACCAGTGGACCCAAACGTCTACGACGCCCGGCACAGGTGTTAGGTTCAATACGGTAATTGCTACTAGTCAAGGTTCTGGAGTTGACCCAGGCGAAACTTGGGGCTTCATTTCCATAATTGATACCCAATCCGCTACTCGAACGAATAGCCGAAATGCTGTAGCAGGTTATTTCCAGGCTAACCGACGTGGATTACCGGGTGCAGGTGAGCCGGTTTCGTTGGAAGGTCTTGTCATTGCAGCTAATGACATGACGAACGCTAACTCTACGACTTCCGGCAAGATGCGTACGCTTGAATTGGATATGTTTGCCGGCGGCGCGGATGATATTACTGGAACCGGCCGCGAGGTAATTCCAGTTGTTTTGGGTAAGTTTGCGGCTGGCGATACATCACCCACGTTCACATCTCTGTTGGGTGTATATCCTGTCGTAGGCGATGGCGTTACATTAAAACGTGGCATCGGTTTTTATAACGCACTCAATTTTTCGCAATCTTTGTTTGACACACGTGATGCTGTTCAAGGTGCATCAGCAAATGCTTTTTGGTTAAAAGCAGGTCATCGTATTGCACTTGACGGTGATACAACTGCTGCGGCTACTGCATCAACTAACTACATCTACTCATCGTCCGGTTCACTTAAAATTCACTCTCCAACAGTGATCCTTGCTGACGGAGCTACTGCACCATTTACGGTTACGTCCGGTAACATCACAGCGGAAACTAATCAAAACTCAACACTAGCAACGGGCGGTGTTGGTTATTATTGGGCAGTTGGCCGATCTGGTTATGGTAACGTATTCCAGGCACAGATTAACGCTAACGGAACAAATCATGGTGGTTCATCGCCAAACGAGCTACTAGTTCCAGCCAGACTTAAAGTTGGTATGCTTACAACAACAGGAACCACATACACATTAAGTGGCTCTGTAGTTCCTTCATCAGTAGTCGGCAACGGCACTACTGTTGTAGTTACTTATCCCTCCATCACGAATAGAGTGCTCCCTGTTGGTTCAACGATGACGTTGGCTGGATGGTCGATTGGTGCGTTTAACGGAACGTGGACGGTGGCCGCATCTGACAACACAACAGCAACATTAACTTGTGCAGCGACTGGCACACCAACTGGCGGCACAGTTACTTACAATATGGCGCCGTTCTCTCCGATCTCGTTCGGATCGAATTGGGCAGGTAAACCAACTGCGGCGAAGGTTGTCCCATATCGGTTTAGTATCTCATCTGATACTGCTGATACGGCCGGCACGCTGTCTGGTATGCCCGTAGTCGGTATCTACCATAACTGGTCCGGCGCAGCGACGGGAGGCAAACACGGCCTTGAAGTTGAAATTTCTCAGACTGGACCGACTAATGACCCTCGTGTAGCGGGTATTCCCAACCAGCAGCACACGGTCATCAACGCCCACGCCTGGGGAAAATACAATGCAGGCGGCACAGGGACGTTCGATAACGCTGCCGGTTCACTGTATGGCTTAAACCCGCAGACTAAGCTACTGGCAGGTGCAACTCACTGGCGGTTGATTAATGCGCTAGGTGAGGTTAATTCCTCGGTGGCGGCATCTAGTGTTGATGTTACCGTAGGAGGGACAATAACTGCTAGTGATACAGTGTCGTTGCAATTTGCATCAACGGACATCGCAGGCACTCCGGTAACGGCAACGTGGACAGTTGGAGCAAGTCAAACACTTGCTATGGTAGCAAACAATCTTGCTGCTGAAGTTAACGCTACAACTGCCTTACGTGATGCTGGAATTAGTGCGATATCTAACACAGATGGAACGTTAACAATCTACTGGCCGACGTTCCTAGCTACATTAACTATTACTCCATCTACATCAGGCGGGGCCACGGAGACGCTGACTCTCGGCACGCCAATATCCGGTGCGTCGGTGGACATCAAGACGTTGGGGTCATTTATCCGACTGGCGGACGACCACGGCCGGGGCGAGATGAACAGCGCAATGCTGATCTTCGGCGCGCAGTCTGGCGTGGCACGGTCTGGTGATTACCTAGTTGGACTTAACTTCGGCAGCCTGGATGGCTACGACGGACAGTGGCCACTTCATGAACATGGTTCGCTAATCAGCGCACGATATCAGACTGGTAACGGTGGTAGCGCAAAGAATGCGCCGCTATCATCTCCAATCCTAGATCACGGTATTGACCTTCGTTATGTTGACTTCGGAGTGGATGCTTGGCGGTCTCCTGGTGTTCAATTAACTAACTCTAAGGTAGTAATCGGCGGTCATCAGATTTATGCAGATGGCAACGGACTTAACATCAACGCAATAGCTGCGAATGGAAATACCGCAAGCGCAGTAACGTTAGCTAGTGGCGGTGGCGGTGGAGCCGGCTCTGCAATCAATAACTATTTCAAAACCGATCGAGGTTATGTATCAGATGGTGTTTTGGAGGTAACATCCGTTGACCCATCAACCGGGGCTGTGTCAGCATTTAATATTAAAACTTACCCATCACATAACGGAACAGCGCCAACCAATCCAGTTGCAGTAGAGGGCGGGTCTGGGATTAACTGGACGGTAAACATTACGTGGCCGGCAGCCCCAGAACTACGTTTGCAATCATCTGGCGGTCGGACTAGAATATCGGGGTCGCAAGGTATAGCGACAAGGACACATACAGCGGCCGGTGCGGTTACAGTTGCCGCAGACACCGACCACATTGTGTTCATTAACAAGACCGTTGGTGCTGCAACTACAGTTAACCTACCAAGTAGCCCAACAAACGGCGACACGTATGTTATTCGTGATGCGAAGGGTGATGCTGCTGCAAACAACATCACTATCACTCCTGCCAGTGGAACTATCAACGGTGCTGCCACGTTGGTAATTAACACAAACAACGGTGGATATCGCATTACATACGACGGCAGCGAATGGAAAACAACACCTTAAGGAGCACACATGACACCCGAACTCGCTAATCATGCTTTGCAGATGCTTGACAAAGTTAACACCCAAGGTCTCGAAGCACACTTCACAATGCGACAGGTTGTGGACGCACTTATCGCCATTGCACAGAACCGCGTTAAAATTGTGCAAGTTAGCGGACCTGATGCACCAGAAGGCGGCGTAAAGGCCACACAACCAACTTCAGCAACTTCAAAGAAGGCGTAACATAATGGCTGCGACCACTGGCGACTACGCTCTTGATCCAACACAACTCGTGCATCAGTTCTTGGCTGCACAGGGGTTACAGCCAACTGCCGAAAACGTGCGGCGTGCGTTGACTGCTAACGCCGCAAATCCTGGCTACATTCCTGGCTTGGTTAACCAAGAGCCGCCTCCACCGGATGCTACGCCGACACAAGTATCCGGTGGTGGTAATAAGCCTGCGACAACGAACGGACAACCGAATAAGACGGCCGAGATGCCTACACCACCTGTTCCGCCTCGTAGTGCGGATGGTGGCGATGCAACGACACAACCGAACACGTCAATCACTACACCACCTGCACAGACCATGACACCGGCTGACATGATCATTAACGGACTTGCGGCTGGTGCTGGGGCGTCTGCAATCGGCATGGATTGGCTGCGCAACACTCCCGATACCGGGACTTACATGGGCAACGCAGGAGTGCCGCCACGTGGACCCGTTGACGTTCCCGCAACTGGTATTACTGTTGATAGTAATCCTCGCATTGGTAATACTCGTCGCCTCGGTTATGACGGCGGTAGCGGTGCGGGAACTGGATCGCTGCCTCAACTCAGTCCTCCGCCACAGGCAATCGAAGCGCCACGAGCCAATCCACAACAGCAAATGCAAGATGTGATTACGCGCATGTTGGGGCAAGATACTGCACCGATGCCTGCAACTCCTGGTGCCGCAACTGTTCCACCTGCTGCGGTCGATCCTTACGCTGCATGGGATGCAGAAGTTCAGAAGATGCTTAAGACCGATCCAACTTTCTCAGCGGAAGTTAAGGGAGCCGGCAAAGGCGTTGCGAAGAACTTGAAGCCGACCGAGAAGCTACAGTTTAACAAAGCAATGGCGAAGTTCCTTAAGGGAGTTGCTCGCTAATGGCGTTAGTGGATAACAACGCACCACTTAGGTTAGCGGATGGGACACTTGTGTATCCCGACAACCGCATCGTTCGTCCTGATGAAGAAAACACTCAGGACGAACAAGCGATGGTGGAAATTCCTACCAACGCAGAAGCACAGCGTATGGTTACGCAAGTTCGTCGTAAGGTTGCTGACCTTCCCGACGTTCCTAAAACAACCAATGTGGTGGCCGTTGTTCTCTCTTACACGCTGTTCGGTCTATCTGACGAAGACATTGCTATCACAACGAACCTCACAGTTTCGCAAGTTGAAAACATTAAACAACTGCGTGCCTACAGTGAGATATATGACGCGGTGGTGCAGGGTATACGAGAGACAGAAGCTACTAGCGTTCGGGAAGTCTTCTCGCAACATGCACTCAAGTCGGCGAATGTGATAGTTAATCGATTAAGTAGCCGAGACCCAACGCAGCAACTTGTGGCTGCTAGAGAAGTCTTGGATCGTGCAGGCTTTCGTCCTGCTGATATCGTGGAGCATCGTCATAGTATGGAAGGTGGCCTTACGATTGAGATCATTCGTAAGGATAACACAGTAACACCAACCATTGATCTTACGTTGGAGAATGAGTGATGTTGTTCGTTGCACGATTGCAGATTAATCTTGGTTCGTTGGTTCAGAATGTGCCGATGCAAATCTTCCTACCGATGATTGAAGACGTTAACACAAACAGTCTTCGGCCAATGAATTTGGACTCCCATATTCGTATCACTACGATTACAGGAACTACGTATTTCAAATGGGGACCGACGACGATCAGCGGAGGAAACCAGGACTTGCTTGTTCGCCAAAATAACGAGGCACAAGACATCGTTATTCCGATTAAGGCAGGTATCGATCACTTCTGGATTATGAACGATAACGCTGCACCTGTCGCAATGTATGCAATCGGGCGTATGTGGCGTTAATGGCTAAGGAAGTCAACGCAATCTACAAGATTGAAGAAGGCGGTATGCATGACCGCTTTCATCAGTCGCGTGCTAAGATACAGTTCCTTGGTGGCGGTTTCGGCAACGGTAAAACTGCTTGTGCCGTCATCAAGGCTCTGAAACTCGCAGTTGACTATCCAGGCAGCAACGGGCTTATTGCACGTTCAACCTTTCCTAAGTTGAACGACACAATCCGTAAAGAGTTCTTCAAGTGGTGTCCGAAGGCATGGATTAAGCGGATGCCGACCGAGAAGGACAACACTTGCATCCTTACTAACGGAACGATGGTCAACTTCCGTTACATGGCACAACGAGGAAAGGAAACTGAACAGACGACATCAAACCTGTTGTCTGCAACGTTCGATTGGGCAGTAGTTGATCAGATTGAAGACCCGGAGTTTACGCACAAAGACTTTATGGACTTGATGGGACGACTTCGCGGTTCGACTGAATACAACGGCAACGATCCTACGATGCCTCGTGAGGGACCACGTTGGTTGATACTCACATCGAACCCAACTCGTAATTGGGTATATCGCAAGTTGATTAAGCCGCTACACGATTACAATCGTGGCATTATCAACAAAGACTTGTTGGTGCAGCTAGACGAAAACAGTAAGCCAGTGATGGTTGATGGCCGACCTGTTCCGATGATTGAACTCTTCGAGGGAAGCACATATGAGAATGTTGCTAACGTCGGGATCGACTTCATCAACGGTATGTTGTCTAGCTTCACAAACCAGTCGATGCGAGATCGCTTCATCATGGGTAAGTGGGGAGCACTGTCTGGTGTTGTCTATCACTTGTTCGATGAGGATGTTCATACTCTAACGGAGCAAACAGTTGTTGAATACCTGATGCAACTACGATCATCAGGATACGAACCAAATTTCTTTGAGGGATACGATCACGGACTTATGCGGCCGAGTTGTTACGGTCTCTTCTTCTGTGATGACGAAGGCAACGTATTCCTTATCGACGGATTTTATGCACCGGAGCAGACGATCGCTACATCCGCTGAATTGATTAAGCAGATAAGAGCAACGTATGGAGTTTCCGAACATGAAAGCCGTTTTGTATACAGTGATCCTCAGTTGTTCAATCGCACTACTGGTTCTACAGTTGTGGTTGGCACCACTGTTGCTGAGTTGTTCCGTAGAGAGGGTATCGAGTTTCAACGAGGGAACAAGGACATCACTGCTGGAATAAGCAAGAACATGCAGTATCTTGCGATTAACCAGTTCCACGAGCATCCTGTATTCGGCACTCCTGGTGCACCGCATTTCTTCGTTTCCGAAAAGTGTGATTGGTTCATCAACGAGATTACGTCTTGGTTCTTTAAGGAAGAAACCGATAAGCCTATTGACAAAGACGATCACGCGATGGACATGTGGAAATATGCGATGACGGGACGCAAACGACTTGCGCAGTATCGCGGCAATCCGAAATCTAAGCCACAGTTCTTGCAGTGGCATGAAGTTGAAGATGGTAACACAAACAACAAGCGGCCGAGGCACAGATGAGCGACAGTTCTACACGTCAACAGGCAACGCTTGACAATGCGTTCAGTGCTGCTGGCATTGCTCCTACACGTTCACGTAAGAAGAAAGAAGTTCAACCAGCTTACAAGATGATTGGAACGAACAAGGTTCCAGTGTCGAAGCAACGTGGTCAGTTGTGGAAGTCGCGTGTTAAGCGCGCTGAGAAGATGCTTAAGGACCTGTTCGACGCATGGCAGGAAGCGATCGATTACTACAACAACGATCAATCCGAGCATCGTAGTAACAGTGATCCAGCGCAAGCTAACAACACAATGTATGCTGGTAAGTTTAGCCGGCGACACAGTTCGACAGAGAACATTGTCTTTGCGAACATGAATGCATTGATACCGATCCTCTACGCTAAGAATCCTTACGTTGGTTTTAGTTCACAAGCTAACGGTGACGCGGAAGCTCGTGAGCAGTTTGACGACCGCGCACGTTCGATTGAGAAGCTCGTTAACGCTCTGTTCGATATGAAATCAGCACCGGGCGTTAACTTGAAGCCACTCGCCAAGCGTTGTGTGTTGGTTACGCTACTCACCAACATCTCGTGGATCGAAGCAGGTTACACACTTAAGCAAGATAGTCTCGAACAATCGTTGATTGACTTGCAGAACGCAACGAAGAAGTTACAAGACGCTAAGAACCAAGAGGATATCATCGAGGCAGAAGGTGAACTCGCTGCTATCGAAGAGACGATTGACTACCGCACTCCTGCTGGTCCGTTCCTTAAGTTTCGTTCGGGTAAGCAGATCATCGTTGATCCTAACTGCACTGACATCGGTTCGCTAAAGGATGCGAATTGGGTAGCAGTGCATGACATGCTGCCGACTTCCTACGTCAAGGCAGTGTTCATGAAGATGAGTGGCGACGAAGAAAACGAAGAATACACTTCGATCTACGAACCAACTCATGTGTTGTCATGTGAAGATAGCGAAGAGAGTGAAGACGATCGAGCAACTGAGTTGTTCGACAACAAGAAGACTTACGCATCGTATGGCTTTGGAGACGAAGAGTCATTCAAGCGATCACAGATGACGGAAGTTTACTACATCTGGGATAAGACTACTCGACGCATTGAACTCTACCACGCTAAGAGCTGGAAGTGGCCCATTTGGGTTTGGGAAGACCGTTATCAACTGATTAACTTCTTTCCGTTCCGTGCGTTGACGTTTCACGATAACCCAGAAGACCTTTACGCTAAGGGTGAAGTGTCGTTCTATCTCGATCAACAGGACGAAATTAACACTATCAACTCTGAACTCAACATGTCGCGCAACTGGGCACGTCGTCACATCTTCTTTAACTCGAATGCAGGAATATCGAAAGAGACAATCGAGAAGGTTGTTTTCGGTCCTAGCAACGGTGTTGTTGGTGTTGACCTTCCTGAAGGTGTTGACATCAGCAAAGTGATCTTCAGCGTAACTCCGCCGTCTGCTAACTTCGTTCAGTTGTTCGACAAGCGGCCGTTGTATGAGAGCATCGACCGCATTGCTGCATCGAACGAAGCGTTACGCGGTGGGCAGTTTAAGACGAATACAACCAACCAAGCGATTGAGTATTACTCAACGATGGGCAACCAACGTATGGACATGCGCTTGGATGCTATCGAAGACTTCATAGCTGACATCGGTTGGATGGTTGCGCAACTCTGTCTTCGCTTCATGTCTCCTGAAGTTGTAAAGCAGATCACTAATCTCGACGTAGCTGCAACTTGGGCACCGATCGATCCTACAACCGACTTCGGTATGTCTTCTATGACAGCAGTTGGCGGAAGCTCACAGAAGCAAAACAAGCAAACTCGTAAGCGTGAGGCGCTTGAAGTTGGTCAAATCCTGTCGCAATTCGTTAAGGCTGCACCGGCTTCAATCATCGACATAACGTTGCGTATGTTCTCAGAAGCATTTGATGACATCATCATCAAAGAGGAAGATTGGGACAAGATACGCGAAGAAGCGTTGATGGTTGTTCAAGCGGGGCAAGGTGGTGCGCCCGGACAACAACCACATGGAGAAGCAGGAGGACCGCCACAAGCCGGCGGTGGCGGTAACGATCCACGTCAAGTTGCGATAATGGTTGTGCAAGCATTGAAGCAACTTCCGCCTGATGCGTTAAAAGCGATTGGCTTGGCACTTGCACAAGGCGTTCCACCTGAACAAATTGCACAACAAGTGCTTGGTGGTGGCGGACAACAACCTCAACAGCAACCTAATGGAGCATAAGTTAACATGAGCGGCACAAACATGGGCGATCGTGGATCGTCTGGTCTCGACAGTCTGTTCGATAGCGTTCCTGGTTTCGAGAATGGCAATGATACGCTTGCAACTACCGACAACACCGATGCGAGTGCGACGGAAACGTCACCAACACAAACGAGTGTTGAAAGCGGTAACGGTGCCGTCCGCAGCGGACAGGTTGATCGCCAAGGCAGCAGCACAGACCAACGCGCAAACACCGGAACACAACAGCCGCAACAGCAAGGACAGCAACCGCAACAGCAAGTTGTCCGGCGACACGATGGACTCGTTGAACAACCGAACGCGAACAATCCTCGTGCCCGCGATCTTGTTGACCCGGTAACGGGACGAATTGTTGCACACGGCGGCATTGAACGTCGTGTGTTTGAAGAAAGCCAACGCAATGCTCGTGCGCTACGTGATGCGCAAACACAGCTTGCAGCGGCGCAAGAACAACTGCGCGGGACGAACGAAGTCACCGAGGCAGTTACACGTCACGGCATTACCTCACGGGATGCAGTGGCGGCAATCC
>Ga0116144_10004746_pt1 | contig 12759 bp, 19 predicted proteins | sample AD_UKC035_MetaG_FD_89746 | JGI IMG/M metagenome (GOLD analysis project Ga0116144, IMG submission 89746) | Active sludge microbial communities of municipal wastewater-treating anaerobic digesters from USA - AD_UKC035_MetaG | ecosystem: Engineered > Bioreactor > Anaerobic > Digestate | place: USA... | reverse complement strand
TTCTCTCTTTCTCCGTCATGTGTTTTACATTTCGAAGATCTCCATTTGGTAAAAGCCATTTAAAATTTCTACCGGCTGCCGGCGTCTTCCAGTACTGCTGATCTTTGGGAAGATCGTAATACCATATCTCCTTTTCTGCAGGAAGTTTTGGCAATTCGTATTCGTACAGGCCCATGGGATTGTCTGCGTCCACACATAACCGTACTATATTTGACCCGTTTTTACCCATTGTTTCACATGAAAATAAAAGGCATAAATTTATAAAATATGATGCAATCTTCATTTTTATACAGCAAGTTAGCAATTTATTATATAAGTATTTATAATTGAATTAACTACATCTCTTCCAAGTGCAGTTATTTCCATTTTTGAACTTGCCCATTGGCCATGTTTTACTATCCAACCCCTTGTCTGAAGTGTACTAAATGCCCTCCTGATTCTTACCTGCGATGAATGATAGGCTTTGGCAAATGTTTTAAGGTATATTTCGCTTCCTGGTGTCGGCCCTTTGTCGTAAAGGAATAACAAAACATACCACTCCGGAACTGTTATACCCTTGTCCTGAACCCATTTCTTTTTATGAGCCTCATAGTGCCTGATAAACCGAATGATGTAATTCAGCTCTTTTACGTTTTCTGACGTTTTGGTATGCCTGAAATTTTTATACCTGAGCAGGTAATTGTAGGCTCCGCTGGACGACAAACCATTCAAGTATTGAAATGTGTCACAAAGCTCACGGTTTCCAGTAATGAACATGGCCTGAGTCGCAAAACCTTCTGCTTTTGGAACTCCAAAATCACGACGCTGAATAGCTTTACGCATCTCAACAAATTCTTCAACTCCCATACCGCTTTCTTCATTCTCTACTACTACCCACACCCGTTTTTTCAAACATCTCCACAAAATCCACAGCCTGCCGACGAATCCAAGTTTTCTTGTATTGTGCAATTTTAGGCTTCCGTCATAAGCAAATAAATATCCATACAAGCTCTTTGGTATGGCCTCTCTGCCGGACTCTGTTATGCCGGCCATTTGCTTTTCAAAATAAAGCTGAAAATTATCCGATTCTATGTCGAACATTGGTTTTGACATCCGCTTACTGTTTTTCTGTCCAGATAATTCTCCATTTGTCCCCGCTGCAGGTGGGGCACTTATCTTCTGTATAAACAAACCTGCCGCAGTCACAGGTCTTACCAACCAGTTCCGGATGTTGTGTTTCAAATTTGGTTTCATCAATCCATGGCACCTTTCCGTCTATTTGGTGCCCGTTGATGCAATAAGCGATCTCGTTTGCCATAGGTTTTATATTTTTTGTGTGCATTGCATAGGTAATGGCCATGAGCTTACCCCATTCCGGATCATCCTTTTTTTCAATATCCGAATATGATACACGCTGAGTAGCCATCATAGGGAACGTGCAGTAACATTGTTGAAGAGGCAATATGTTTTCCCGGACCATGATATCGTATGCCTTTGGTGGATTATTGTTTAGCATATTCAGCGCCAGCTTTGCCCCTTCAAAGCTATAAACAATAGCGTGTGTGCTGTAACAATCGTTTACTTTCAATACGTTTTCGCTTATCCTGGTCGGCCTTGTTATCAGATTAAGCCCTAAGTAAAATAGGTGGTAATTTGTGGGAATCTGTGTCATTATTTCTTTCAGGAAAGCCACCGGGTTAGAAACCAGAAAGCTGGCATCGTCTTCCAAGATGATTGTGTGGGCCTGTCGCTTCTCAACGATGTGAGCAAGTAGGCGTTTCATGGTTTCCAATAAACCAGCTATACCGTTTGTGTCATGAGTTGCCTTCCATAAAGTGTATGGTATTCCGTGCCGGTGCAGCTCTTCATCCATCTGCTTCAGCCTGTCAACCCGGTGAGGCAGGTTGATCACATACACTTCATCAAAACGGTTTAAAAACATTGATTATTTATTTGAAATATATAGTGCGTCGGTCCATGTATCAGCAACCCAGTTACCGGTTTCGATTCTGACAAAACCAAATCGGGCCAGGTATTCATCAACTTCTTCAATTAGCGCACAGCCCTTGTACGTTTCTTTTTTATTGACTTCGGTATAAATCCATTTGAAGTCTGCGATCAATGGACCCATGCCTTTGAAAGCCTGCAGTTCAGACCCCTGAAGATCTGCATTCAAAAACCAATTACCGGTTTTGAACGAATCGGGGTGAAACACTTTGTCTATGCGTCGCATAGTTGTTGCGAAACTTCTTTCGTAAAACACCTGCGGGTGTATAATGGCGTGATGGCCAAGCTCTAGGTATGATGAACTCTGTGACTCATTATTTGAAACATTGAATACGACTTCTTTTCCGTCTTCATCGCCAACACACAAGAGCATACAGGAATGACCGTATTTTTCTACGTTGGCTGCGAGCTTTTCAAAAACTTCCGGTATGGCCTCAACCCAGACAACATGATCCACTTTGAATCTTTCATACACTTCTGCCTCCTGTCCTTCATTTGCTCCAAGGTGTAGAACTGAATCTGGCTTTATGCCATACTTGGGCCATAGCTGCTTAAAATCTATCATCATGGATTTTATATTTTTTCCAATAAAGTATTATCATCTCTCCAAAAACTATACTTTGTATTATTGTCTTGTACTTCGTACCTATGAGATATATCGCTATCTGTTATCTCGATAACAATTTTTTTAATAACCCCAGTACATTCCCTTGTTTCAACCTCCTGGCCATGAGGTTTATTTACAAATGTGTTATCAAAAAATCCAACTCTTTCACCCAATTCATGCTTATTATCTATTATTATCTGCATAGTTTTTTAATTGATTGGTTTTATAAAATAAAAACTTGCGTCTTCAATATTGTTTTCCTGTATAATACCCACAATCATATCTTTTTTCAGATAGTGCTGTATAAAGTCATGCACGGCTTGTTTAACCTGGTAGTCAGGATTAAGATAAGCGTGGCCTGCTATAACTCCCCCCGGCTTCACTTTTGCGTAATAAACTTTAAGGTCAGCGAGTACGCCGTCATAATAGTGCGCTGCATCCAGATAAAGCATATCCAGACTATGATCTTCTAATGAAGCCGCCATGCTGGTTGACAAACCTCTTAGTAGTTTAGCCCTCCATCCGTAAGGCTGTACCCGATTCATAGCTGCGCTGTAATTCTTGTCATGCCATTCTTGAGGGAAATTTCCGTCTCCTCTGACATCTGGTATATGACCCCAATTATCAATCATATAAAGTCTTTCTACGCCGGCATCAAGTAAATCACGACTGAAAAGACCTTCCGCACATCCAACTTCGGCGACGCATGAATTCGGCGGTAACAACTTTACTAAATCTATGCGGTGATTAATTTTTTCCAAAATTGGTTTTTTTAAAGTGAATAAACATAATAGATGACGTATATCACCAATAATAAAGAACCAGAATCAATCAGTATGTCGTCAAGTTTTGGCTTCTTAAAATATAATTTGATTTTTGAAAATGTTGTACCCTTTAATAAGATAGCAAATATCCCAGCAAAAAATAAAACTATTCCTATTTTTAAAAGAAGTATCATGGTTTCTTCCATTTTATTTTGAATAATGCTATTGTTGTCTTTGTAGGTTTGGGTTGACTTCCTTTTAACCAGTGAAAAAAATAAAATCTACCCCCAACTCTTATTTGCTCAATTACGTCTGCGGGCTGACCAGATTTAATGTATCTGTTTACTATTCTCATTTTATTCCCCTGTTTATATCTACAACAGATGCTTCTTTCCAATCAAATTTTTCAGGATCAAAATTTTCCATGTTATCCTGCCACCAATAAAGAGAATTTTCAACAGTACCGTTGAGCCGGCTGAATCCGGAATAAACAGTCATGCCCGCACCTATATCGCTCAGGTTATCTATCTGCTTTATACAACCCGGTACAAATGCAAAGCATCTCAGATCTGGCTGCATCCTGATAAATGAGTAATCAATGCCAATACTGGTCGGCTTTTCTTTTTCGAGCATATCCAGTATCATGGGTATGTGTCGATAGTTTACGACGTAGGCGTGTGTTGAGAAGGCGCCAAAGGTTCTGAACATTCTGGGGTCGATGGTCCTTTCTGCGTCTCTTCCAAATCCTCGCCCCGGCAATAATGGGTTTCTTCCGGTGTACCAATAGGGCGGCCCAACATGGAACGTCGCCCCGAGCCAGATGACATCAAACTCCGACTCATTTTGGTTAATAAAGTTTTCAATATATTCAAAGCGTTTTTGTATATCACTGCAAATTTCTAAATCGTCCTCCATCACAAATGCACTCTTGCCTTGGTCATAGGCTTTTTTCATTACCTGCATCTGAGACTCATAACATCCAACAGCTCCGGGTGTCCGGCGCAGCATTGTGCCATAAACTATCGGGTCCCAAATAAAGTCTGAGGTTTTTATGGCCTCAAATCTTTCTGCATGGATGCCAGCCTTTATCAACTGGTCCTGCATGTGGGTCAATCTGTCTTTTCGGTGAGCAAGATTGACAAAACTTGCGTAACAATCATTAAACCTAAACATTGCATTAATATTTCAATTTGGCCTGCCAATTCTTTCGTATCTCAAACACGCCATAATTTTTTTCCGTTTCAAATATTTTTAAGGACATAAAACTACCTACCTCTGTTGTGTTCACCATTGTCATAGGCACCAATTCGGAAATGGCACGTCTGATGTCTTCGTACAGGTGATATTCGTGCCCGCTGAGATATCCGTTATCCTTAATTTTTAACCACCACAATAACAACTCTGCTTTAGTCTGTTTGTATTCATGGCTGCTGTCCAAAAAAACAAAATCAAAAAAGTTATCATTAAACGAAGCCGCTGCATCAAGACTGCTAACTGGCAGTAGCGTTATCTTATCAGCAAATGGAAGCGTAGAAATATTTTTTACCACTTCGGTTATCTGCTTTGCTCCGCCATAATCCATGTTGTCGATAAAATAAAACTCAAAGTCCTTACCAAGCTCATGTAGTTTTTCCGCAAGGTATATTGCCGACTTTCCGTTAGCTACTCCTACTTCTGCAATCCTGCAGACAGGCGGCAACTTCTCAGCAACAGCATCATAATAGCTGCTGAAGTCAAACATATCTCCTTGTACTTGCTCCCAAATCATTAATAAAAAATTTCAATAAAGTGCTCCCGATATAAATCATCTACCTTGTATGGATTCCCTGGCCCAAACCAATTAATCCTTGAAGGGATTATACAAACCTTGTGTTTGTTCTGATTGAGTTCCGCTGCCCACCAGCTCATGGTGCTGTTCGAAATAATTTGATGTTCACAGCAGCTCATATCAATCAAATCTTCCATCTCGTTCTTGCCAACAGAGTATTCAAATTCACAATCTGGAAATAAAATATTAACCCCACATCCAATACACCAGGCTATATCATCACTGAAAAATTTGAACCTTTTAATCCCTTTTTTGCTAACCATTATCTCAATGCCCTGCCTCAAATATTCAACAGTAACAACCGGGTGCTTAGTTGGGTACAGAAGATAATCACCCCGTCTTACGTGAATCCCGCAAACACCTTTGTTCATTTCCCAGCGAAACCCAAAAGTCTTCAGCACCTTGTCACGGCAAAAATCATAGTATTTGTAACTCTGCCAATATCCGTTCAAAACTATTTGCTTTCCTTTCCACTCTTCTAAAAACGGGATCTCCTGATAATGCCTTTCGTGATTCCAGATCTCATTTAGCAACACATCTTCTTTTCCTTCTATCCAATTCGGGTTGTAAAGATTCGCAAAATGAACCGGGTTCCAGACGGGATCATTTGTTTTTCTCGGTATAGAAAATTCAATCCCGTTTTTTTCAGCATAGCCAATAACCGCTGCGTATTGAAACAGTTCATTGCCAAGTCTGCCAAATCTTCTCGTTGAAACCATTAAGCGCCTTTTATTCTTGAATTAATCCATTCGTATGTTTCTTTCAACCCGTCATAAAGTTTCATCGTTGGCCTCCATCCAAGTTTTTCAAAAATCAACAAATTATCTGAGTTTCTTCCCCTTACCCCCTGCGGACCGTAAATATGAGATATATCAAGTTTTTTACCAGCGATCCGCATAACGGTTTTGGCGAGATCGTTTATGCTGACCATCTCACTGCTGCCGATATTGACAGGTCCAATAAAATCGCTTGCCATTAATCGTCTTGTTGCCTCAATACACTCTGAGATATACAAAAAACTTCTGGTTTGATAACCGTCTCCCCATATTTCTATCCTTGAATCATTTTCGGCAACCTTTCTGCATATAGCAGCCGGCGCTTTTTCACGACCTCCTGTATAAGTTCCCTCCGGGCCAAAAATATTGTGATACCTGGCAATTCTAACATTTAATCCATGGTTTCTGTGATAAGTCAGGTAAAGCCTTTCGCTGAATATTTTTTCATAACCGTATTCGCTATCGGGATTAGCTGGGTAGGCGTCCGTCTCTTTTAAACCAGGATTTTCAATTTGCTGTTGAATGTGTTGAGGATAAATACACGCAGAAGAAGAGTAAAATAATTTTTTAATGTTTGATTTAGTTGCCGAATGAGCCACATTCAAATTTATCATGGCAGAGTTGTGCATGATGGCAGAGTCGTTTTCACCGGTGAAAATAAATCCGGCGCCTCCCATATCTGCAGCGAACTGATAAACTTCATCAAATGAATTATCCTTGTCCTCTAATTGCCTTTGATTTGGAGCAAACATGACGTTTGATACATTTCCGGGATTTCTAAGATCCAGAAGTAAAAATTCATCAGCCTGGCTAACACAAAATTCTGGAAGTTTTAAATCAACTCCACGAACCCAATATCCTTCGAGCTTTAATCTTTTTACCATGTGATTTCCGATAAAACCACCAGCCCCTAATACAAGCGCCGTTTTCATTGTAGCGATTTTAGCTTTTCAATAATTGTTTGATACAAGTCCCCGGTAAGATGTACGTTCTGCTGATAATGACTCCCGGAATGAACACGATGAAAATATTCAAGACCTGGCACAACGAACATTTTGTTCCCCGCCGCAAACCAGTTATAGTTTTGAAGTATTGAATCCGCTGTATGAGGCTTGATATCGGCTTGCCAAACTTTCATGTATTCGTTTTTATTTACGAAGTAATTCATGCAGTTCAGCATAGTGTCTCCCATTTTTTGCTCAAGCAACCAGGCTACATTTGACTTATCAATCTTCATGCCGGCAAGATGCCGGTAATCAAATTGCGGTTTAGCAAAAGATGGCATGTAGCAGATCTTATCAATCCAGTCAAGTCGAAATATTGAATCAATGTATGATTTGTCGATCACATTGTCTGAATCTAAAATAACACACCAGTCGTTGGAGCACCAGGAAAGAGCCGCGTACTTGTTTTCGTAACAATCCCGGTTATTTGCGTTTCGATAAAGTTTTACTTTTTGAAACTTCAGGGCTATCTCACGGATCTTTTCAAATGTTTCATTTGAGCTGGCGTCGTCAACGATAACGACTTCATCAACTCTATCATCGTCATGAACCTGAGAAAATGACTCAAATAGCATTTGAACTCTCTCATAGGTTGGTATGGCTATTGATATTTTTGATATTTTACGCATGAACAGGTTCTATTACTTTTAGCATTTCCTCTATTCTGTTTTTCCATGTATGGTTTTCACGAACATAGTTGCTGCCTATTCTTGCAATCTCATTTCTTTCCTGTTCGTTACTTAAATATTTTTTAATCAGGTCAATCATTTCGTCAAAATTTTCAAACCAATCAAGATGAACGCCACGTTCAAATATTTTTTCAATACCCGGAAAATGTTGTGTCAGGCAAAAGGCGCCGGCAGCCATTATTCTCCACAACCGGTCGCTTGTGTAACCATGAAGATAGAAATTATTTTGATTGATACAAATTTTTGAAAAATTGTACACATTTGACTCTTGTTCAGGCCGGATCAATCCCCCCCTTTGACCCAAACCGTATGGCATAAAGTTCCATCCAGATCCGCTAATAATTTCTATCATTTCCTGTCGATACCCGTCCATAGGAAAGTCAAGGTTTGTGTTATCATACCTGTTTCCAACAAAAGCAATATCGAGGGCATAAAGGTTTCTTTTTACTGAGGGTCTGAATAAATCCATGTCGCAGCTTGAATGTATAGCTGATACATTTTTTATTCCCTGCTGATGACAATTTAAAACATCCCGATCACATGCAAAAAAAGTGTGCCCCACTATTTTCGCCACTTCATGCAACCATAGTTGTTTTTCTGGCTGCCTGACATCAAAGGTGTAGTTTATTACAAAACCATGTTTTGATAACTGCTCCCAGGTATCCAATTCAAAGATCTCTGGGTTTTGTATGTGGGCAAAAATTATATCTGGAGATGTTTGTGAAGAAAGGTCAACAACTTGTTGACGAAGTTTTTCAGTTCCATATTCAAACCTGTACGGCTGCCAGTTAAAGCCGATATAATCAAACCCCAGCTCACGAAAACCTTTCTCAATAGCATCTGACCTGTAACCAGGAAGAGAATCAATTCGTAGATGAAGTACTTTCATTTAGCTTGCTGAGTTTTGATTTATAGTTAGGTTTTTTAAATCCATTCTCTTTCGCCCATTTACTATGTGATTCGATATAGTTGTTACAGGCGTTGCACGAAGGTAGCATTTTTGATTCATCCAAAAAATCATCTCCAACCCGGCCCTCGACATGGTGAACCCCCTGAGTAAACTTTGTACATTCTGGCGACTTTATCACACATCTTGGAAACTTCTTCCTGAATTCCTGCGACAGCGGTTGATATATTTTATTTTCCTCTACCCGCTTATCCGAAATCTTTTTTACAGGTGTTTTCCTGAGTATGTATTTTTTCTTTTTCTTTACCGGAACAATCCCGGTTATTTTTTGCTGAAGTCGTTCTTGTGTATATCTATTTCCTTCTGTCATCACCTGGAAATTTTATAAAATTAAAAATCTGCCTCATCCTTGAAATTACTCTCTCTCCGTAATAATCACGCAACTGTTCTGCTGTTAGGTTTGATGTAGCGTGTAATAACACGCCGGTATAACCAGCATTATACCGCTCTTCTATTAGATCACCGATGACATTTGATTTATTGCCAAAACTATTTTTCACTTCTTCCGCTCCAAAATCATCAATACACAATCCGGCGATAGGCTGGTATAATGTAGCTGGGTCATTGATTAAAAGTTTCCATGGTACAGTGTATTCTTCCGGGATATTCTTTTGAGCAAGGTATTCTTTTGATATTTGTTTTGCACTTCGCATAAAATAAACCTGCCTTGTATTTTTTGCAAACAGTTTCATCATATCTGTTTTACCAGTTCCACAGTTCCCAACAAGCATAATTCCTTTTTTTATCGAAGGATTTTTAACTTCAAGTCTTTCATCTTTTCTTTTTATTAGATCACACTGTTTTAAAAAACCATCTTCATCTCCTATGAAGTAGTAACTGAGAAGGTTAAAAAACATTTCATTGTTTTCATCGACACAAAATTCGTATTTAAAAATATCCTTTGCTCTTGCAATCATAAATGTTTTTATCGCATTAAAGTCAAGCCGCTGGGATGCAAATTTTCTATTTGCTAATTCTTTCTCCCGCAACTTTTGTTGTTTTATAATTTCTTCTTTTTTTATTTTTCCCCAAAGCAAACAGTCTATCATTTCTTCATCGGTTAATTCGATATGGCTATAAGTTGCCAAAATCTCCGATTTGCTTATTTGTAATGATTGGAGTTTTTTTAACTCCTCTTGAATTGTAGTTTCCATTTTGTTTTAATTTAATCTTGTTTACAAATTCCTGCAAATTATTTGCTATTGACTTTAATGGCTTAACAGACCAAAACTGATCTGATTTTATTTCTTTCATTATCGTTCTCCAGGATGATATCGCAGCGTCCTCAGTAAATTCTTTGTTGGCAAGAACGAATTGTTGTTTTAAAAAAGCTGCTATTATTTCAGATGCCTCCCTGTCTTTATCCGGAACAACTGTGTATTCTTTAAATTCAAAATAAAACCACTCCCTTATTTTTTTTGCAATCTGTGGATTGTAGCTTGATGAAAGTATATCAAATTTATATCTGTTCATCATCGCTACTAAAAAATTTTTTCTAACAAGGGAATGATTATAGCTCTTTTCTAAAAACGATTCGAAACTTTTTTTCATTTCTTCTTCTGTCCATTCAAACCCTTTTCCTTCGCTTATCTGTCGAAGTGTTTGAAGTAAAAGTTTTAGCGACCTAAACTCCTTCCCTCTTTTTGGTCCCTTCCAGTCCGGCGCCAGCGCATAGCCTTCATTATCTTTGAAATGATGTTTATGAAAACTTGTGTACAAGTCTATTGCTTTTGCAAAATATTTTTCCGGCGCATCTTTTTCTTTTTTTTCTGAAGAAATTTTTTTGCCGAAACCTTTCTTTTTTTCATCAACTTTTTTTTTCATAAAAAATCAATTTTATTCCAAAACCGCAAAACTTGTTTTTGCTACTTTGATCTATATACTTTAATACTCTCTATGCTATCCTATCCTATGCTATCCTATACTATCCTATACTATCCTATACTATGTGGCATTATCGCTCCGGAAACCCAGATTTCCGTGCGGAAACAATAGTTTCCGGAGCGGAAACCCCCTGTTTCCGGATGGTTTCCGGAGCGGAAACCCATGTTTCCGGAGCGGAATGAAAACAGGATTTTGCTACTATGTATTACATAATACCTCATTTTTTAGGTTTTTTTGGGTTTTTGGGAACATCGTTTCTTTTTACAAAAACATGGCCATGACGGGCTATTAAATTTTCAATCCAGATACACTTATGGCGCCTCCATGTCTCGGAATCTATGTTGCCATTTTTTATCAAAAAAGCAATTATTTCAAGCCCCTTTTCTTTCTTAACAAATAGCTCTGATTCAAAAATATCTTCAGCTTCGAGGGGGTCTGATAGATCAATTAAATAATCGGTAGTCCGTGCGGAAAGTCTTAATAATTCCCACCAAAATAAACGGCCTTCTGTCCCAAACTTCCTTGTAAGCCTTTTTAGTGTTGTTTTATCGACAGTATCTATTTGAATAAAGTCGAGTGTTTTAGCCGCAGGTCTTGACATGCGAAAAAATTGATAAGTTAATTAATATTACTTAGGAAGTTTGAAAGAAGTGTTAAGTGCCTGGTTTATTTTTTCCAAACGATCTTCATCGAAATATTGAATTTTATGAACTAATATTCCATAAAGAGTAGAATATGGAATATTGGTTTTTTTTGATAACCAGGAAACACTCCTCTCCTGATTATCTAACTCCTTCTTTACATCAATACGAATGTCTTTACTTGCCATAAAAATATATTTTATAAGCAAAGTAAGATAAAATTATTTAAAAAAAATTATTTAAAAAAAAATGTCTAAAAATAATTAACGGAACAAAAAAAGTTATACATTAGCCGAAAATATACACTATGACAGTCAAAAAAATCCTTTTGTTAAGCAGTTTGGTAATTTTCATTTCTTGCTCCGATAAGCCGAGTTCTAAGTTTAAGCACTCAGGCCCGGATACCATCAGAACGCTGGTATTGTATAAGTACAAACCTACTGAGATCAGGTATGATATCTTTTTCAGAGTATCCAAAGATTCGTTCATGTTTTCATTGGTAGACTCTAATACATTTAAAAAAAGTTGGACAAGGGCAAAGGAGTATTATATGCCGGCACTTGACACGATAAAAGATGCAAGCGGCGCCCCAATACTGGACAGCCTGAACAGGCCCAGAATAAGGACAGAGTATTTTTTAATAAACTCTGTCGCTATAATAAAAGACCTGGACATTAATATTGATTCTGTGATAAAATCAAATAAAAAGTAGTAATTGTCGTATGGCTAAAAAAGTAAAACCTGTTATTGTCGGTATCCCATGGTCGCTTTCTTCAATATGGAATGAAAGGCTGGATGATCAGCCAGAGCGACCACTTCTGCCACGCAACTATATATACGCTTCTGAGCTTGGTAAGTCATTTTGCGACAGATATCTTGCGATGAATGCTGTACCGTATAGTAATCCACCGAACAAAAGAAGTCGAAGGAAATTTGTAGCTGGTGACGCATGGGAATGGATTGTCGGCCTTGTGCTGATGTCCTCAAACATGCTTCAAAGCAAACAGATAAAAGTAGATACACAAATCAAAGGTCTGCTTGCTGTACATGGCCGTCTTGATTTTATAGCCGGTGGAAAGTTTGATTACGACAACGCTATGAAACAACTGGAGATAGTAAATAATGCACTTTCTCTTTTAAATATGTCAGTGCCTCCATTTTTTTTATCTGCTGCCGAAAAGTTTATTCATAAATATAAGGGGAAGGTGTTGGAGGAAGTTATTTATGAGTGCAAAACAGTTTCTACGTTTATGATGGAGAAAATACAAAAAACAAATTCTCCAATGCCGCACCATAAACTGCAAAACTATCATTATACAAAAGGAAATAATGCCGGCATATTGACCGGAAAGGTGGGGTATGTCTGTAAGGATGATTGTATAATGGAAGAGTTTATTGTAGCCGATGATAAGGAGACTAAGAAATCCTATGTGTCTGATATCAAGAAAATGACCGACTACTATAATGCAGGGTTTGATAAGAAAAACCCGCTTCGGTTTATGCCGCCGAAAGAAGATCTTATTGTTTTTGAAGAAGGTGGATGGAGATTTTCAAAGAACTGGAAAGTAGAGTACTCAAATTATCTTCAACTGATATATGGGTACGAAACTCCA
>Ga0116144_10004745_pt1 | contig 12759 bp, 9 predicted proteins | sample AD_UKC035_MetaG_FD_89746 | JGI IMG/M metagenome (GOLD analysis project Ga0116144, IMG submission 89746) | Active sludge microbial communities of municipal wastewater-treating anaerobic digesters from USA - AD_UKC035_MetaG | ecosystem: Engineered > Bioreactor > Anaerobic > Digestate | place: USA... | reverse complement strand
TATAATCATAGAGCTTTTCACGCAGTCTTTCTGCCCAGAATGCTGCATCCCAGTGTGCCAGCGGTTCTTTCTGCCCTGAGTCGGCTGCCATCTTTTTCAATTCGGCGAGTTCCTTTTCGGCAAATGGCCTGGCCGGCTTTTCCAGCTCCTGAAACATTTTTTCAACCGCAGCCACACCCGGAGCCATTTTGGTGTCAAGACTCAGTTCGGCAAAGGTCTTGAAACCAAGAATCTGTGCCTCTTCACGGCGTAGTTTGAGAAGCTCACTGATAATCTCCGAATTGTCGAACTTACCATTCGAAGCCCGGGTCATCATCGCATGATAAACCTGCTGACGTTGCTCGCGGTTGCGACTGTGCTGTAGAAAAGGCCCTGAACTCGGGTAATCGAGGGTAATGCGCCATGGGCCGTTTTCGGGGTCGGCTTTCTGGCCTGGCTGGCCCTTTTCCTTTGCATAAGACTGTGCCGCAAGCTGTTTGAGATTGTTAGGCCAACCTTCAACATCGGCTTTACTGGTGATTATCAGTTCATAAGCTTTGGTGGCGTCGAGAACATTGTTTGAAAAATCTGTGCCCAGCTTTGACTTGCGGTTGATGATTTCGTTGAAACGATCTTTGGCAGCACCTTCAAGACCCACACCGGCATGCTCGGCAGCCTTGATTTTCTTTTCGATGATGCGTTTGCGGGCATCGTTGAGTTTTTCATATTCTGCGCTGGCTCTGAGCTTTTTCAGACCCTCGTAAACCGGTTTGCTCTGAGACATCCTCAGGCTGAAGCCGATAACCTTCGGCAGGACTTCCTGATGCGCCTTGCGCAGAGCATCGGAATTTTTGACGCTTACCAGGTGATTGATTACCCCCCAGGTGTATTCGAATGGCAGATCAAGATCTTCAAGAGGCTGACACAGCCCTTCCCAGGTCGGAACGATATTAGCTTCAATCTGCTGCAGTCTGTTTTCGACTTCTACCAGGGTTGCTTCCATGGCCGGAACAACATGTTCGGGTGTGATCAGATCAAATCTCGGCAGGCCTTCGCGTGCCATCAGTGGATTATTTTGCAGACTCATGAAAATTCCTTTCCGTGCATAAATATTAACCCCGACATTCTAGAATGATTCACCCGCCATTGCCAAATAAATTATTCCTCGATTGAATTTGCTGCGGGAGATTTTGAGTAAATAACCTGCCGCTTTCGACCGATAAGGGGATTATGAAAAATACACCAGCATTCTGCTGCCCGCAGACCAGACTGATATTGCTGCTGATCGTCGTTATTACCGCCCTGGCGGCTTCAGGCTGCACTGAAAAAACCGGTGCCATCGAAGACCCGGTCGCGCCATGGTATCCTTCATACGTGACCCCAACGGTGTCAAACCTGAAAGCCTATGCAACCAGCATTTCACGCTGCAGTGGCGGCATTCTCAAATTGACCTGTGACTGGACAAGCCCGGGTGCCGTTTCTACTATCACAGCCTATGTCGGTTTCGTCAGAACCATTCAGAACCCCAAAACCGAGCCGGTTGGCATCATTGCTTCACAAGTGGCGTCTCTCAGCCGCGATATAAGATTCTCGTTTCTGGGGCAGATCGCCACCACAACCGCTACAACAACTGCCTGCGTCGCTTCAGAAACTGAAGCCTTTTACCGCAGATTTAACGAACCAATCAAGGTGGTTACCAAAATCGGCACCAGCGAAACCGCCGGCCAGTGGGGCGCCGAAATACCGTTTGCGCACGAAGATATTGCCAGCGCCCCATTGGGCGTTCACCAGATGATTTTCTACATGGAAATCAACCACCACAAGACCAATACCCACGCTTTTGAACTGACTTTTGTTCCATGAAACGGTTTTGATATAAAACAGATCGCCCCGGGCTCTTTTCTGGCCCGGGGCGATCTGCTTTTTACCGTCAGAATTTTTTCATCGAGATCAGAGATTCGTCAGCGAGAACTTCATCGCGCAATGGGCAGTCGTGCAGATGATCGCAGCTTTTGCAATATTTATTCTTCCGTGGCGCGAACTCTTTTTCGTGAATCATTTCGTAGGCAGTTTTGTCGATGGTCTCGACAACTTTCGGAATATCGTCACGGGTGCGCCGCGTCTCAAGTTTCACATCGTGATCGAGCATCAACAGTGACAGTTTGCTGATCTTGAGCCCGAGAGTGTCTTCACATGCCCAGTAATAAATACTCAGCTGTTTGTCATGATCGATGGCATCCTGAGTGCGCATTGTCGGCTCGGTCTTGTAATCGAGAATTTCATACGTGCCGTCTTCGAGCTTGTCGATGCGATCGATGAAACCGGTCATTACCGCATACTTGCCGCACGGAATCTCGAAATAATCTTCGATCGAGTAGGCTGGTTTGAATTCGCAGTCTTTGATGAAATGGTTGTAATACATCGTTATCTGCCTGATGCCATCCTGGCGATACTGTTCTTCGGTCGCATCAGAGTCGAAACCCTCGCGGTGCGTCATGCGCACCTCTTCGAAGATTTCGAGAACCCGTTCGAGTGAAGGTTTCGGAATCGGGTTGACCGGGTCGTAAACACGCTCGAAGGTTTCGTGAATCGTGGTGCCGAAACTGAAGAACGGCTGCGGCTTCGGCGGCACCTTATCGATGTAGAGCTTGCGATAAGAGCGCGGACAGTTGAGATAGAGGCTCATCTTCGAGTAGCTGAGCCTGATGCGCTGTCTGAACTGCTCCTGCGTTTCGCCGGCCATTTCGTGGGGCTTGACCTTCCATTCGGGGCACGGGCCATAAAACTCGCACCAGGCACAGAGCGAACCTTTTTTCGGTTCAAATTCGTTTTTATTGATTGAGGTCACCAGATCGGCCATTTTCAGCTTGTGGGCCTGAATGTCGGCTTCGGTCGGCACCAGACTGTAGCGCTTGTTGTTCGACATATAGTGATACGAAACTTTGGCGATGCGCCCCGGCCATTTCTGATTGGCGGCGAGAAACATGTTCATCAGACTCGCGTCTTCATTGATGACACGCTCATCCGGCACCTTCTTGCCGGTCTTGTAATCGATGATTTCGAGCTTGCCGTCAGGCAGCTGGTCGATACGGTCGATCTGCACCACGGTGTCGACGCCGTTCCAGCTCCATTTGGCGCCGGTTTCGAACATTACCGGGTTTTCGCTGCCGTCGAGGCCCTTGAAATACTCTTCAAGCATCACATTGGCGCGCACTTTGAAGCGTTCTTCCTCTTCCTGATCAGCATAACCGTCAGGAATCCAGTATTTGTTGAGAATACCCCTGAACGGGTTCGCTTTGACCCGGCCGCGCTCGTAGTTCTCGTGAAAATCGCGCAGGGCGAAATGAATCGACCGGTCAAAGCTGAGATTTGGCGTCGGCCTGGCTTCTTTCGGCACCCGGTCGATATACTTCATGCGGTATTTCAGCGCACATGAATTGAAGCAGCTGATCTTGCTCGGCGACAGCAGCATGCTTTTTGCGTCGTCGCAGATTTCGAGATAATCGCAGTAGCTGCACAGCGGGTTGCGCTGGCCCTCGAAGGTTGCTTCGAGATTTTCCCTGATGAATTCGGTGAACGAAAGTTTGAGCTTTTCGATATCCTGCGAGGTTGGCGTGAACGGAATCACATCGCCGGTAAGCAGGTAGACATAAGAAAGCTTTTCGACCCGGCCGGGGTAGAGGCGGTCAGCGATGAACCAGTTGTAAACGCCGCTCAGATCGAGTCTGGCTTCGTGCGGCGTCATCGCTTTTTTCGCGGTTTTATAAATGATTACGTGGAAATTTCCGTTCGGCAGCAGGTCGATACGGTCGAAGCGGGTGGTCAGAACCAGCTCTTCATAGCCGATGCGGGCCTGTTCGCCGATAGAATGCACTTTCGGAAAAGCGGTTCTGATAAGCTCGTTGAGATTGTTGAAGGCGGTGTAGGCTTTGCCGAGAACCTCGTCACGGCCTTCTGGGCTGAGTTCGCCATCTTTGCCGAGCTTTTGCGCTGCCTTTTCGAGAAGCGCGCCCGCTTCGATGAACCTGCCGCCGCTGATGTATTCCTGCAGCATTGACTGCAGCAGCTGGTAAAGAACCAGGGCCGGCTTTTCTTTATCAGGAACCGGGGCCTTGGTGATATAGCGGAACTGGTAGCGGCGCGGGCATTCGCGCAGGGTCTGAATTTTCGACATCGAAACGATCAGGCGTTTTTCGCCGCAGACCGATGCTGCGACACAGGTGGCACATGCCGGGCCGCCAAGCGGTTCGAAGTTCTTGCGCCTGATCTGTTCGCCAATACTCTGTAGCAACTGTCTGCCCTTGCGCAGCATCGCATCGCCAATGCTGATGCGAACTTCTTCGCCATACCTGAGAAAGACGCAGGCGAAGCTTTTTACTTTGCCGGGCCAGCGGTTGTCGGCCGCCGCGCAGATTGCCGAGATAACCGGGTCGGTCAGCAGGTCGGCCTGGGTCATCAGCCTTTTGCCGGTTTTGTAGTCGATCAGAACCAGATTGCCTTCTGGGTCGCTGTCGATGCGGTCAACAGTAGTCTGAAAGCAGAATGAATCAGTGTTGAATTCGATGAATTCATTAACCAGCTTGGTTCGCGATTTCGGAAAAAGCCGGTTGAGATAATTTGCCAGATATTCACGTCCCGAATTCTTGATCTCGGTCTGCATTTCTTCGGGCAGATCCGCCGGAATCATCTTATAGAAAGCCGTGAACAGGGCGCTCTCTGGCCCCTGCTCGGTTGAAGGTCGGTAATCACGATGAAAGTGGGCGAGAGCGTCATGCAAAGGTCTGTCAAGAGCCAGATCAATAGAAGGCTCGTCATTCTGGCCACTTTTGAGATGCTTGACATAAATGGCTGCATACTTGTGCGGGCAATCGAGAAAAGATCGTACCTTCGAAGCATTGAGAGCCGGAATCTGCCCGACCGGGCAGGCATCCTGAAACTCACAGTAACCGCAGGCAGAAGATCTGATCGGCTCAAATCTGCCCTGATAAATGGCTTCGCCGATGTCGAGATAGCGCTTGCGGGCGACGGCCATTTCGTTGTTGTTGCGCAGCACGCTTAGACTGCTGCCGTCTTTGAGATAAATATAGGTTATTCTTTTAACCTTGCCCGGCCAGATCGAATCTGTTGCAAGAAAAAGCATCTGCGTGGCCAGTGCTTTTTCAAGCTCTTCGACGCCACCATAGGGTTGCTTGCCTGATTTATAGTCGATCAGTTCAATCGAACCATCGGGGTTGCGGTCAACCCGGTCAATTTTGCCGGTATATTCGCCGCCGGCGATATCGACCTTGAAAAAGTAATCGACTTCGATATGGCGTGACGGGCCTTTGCAGTATTTGTCAAAATACGCCCGCAGGCCGTTTTCGGCCTGCAGTCTGAATTCTGATTCCTGGGAGGGCGATTCGTAGCCGCGTGGGTCCCAGTTTTCGCTGATCAGGGTCAGCAGTTTGTCGAGCTTGAAGGGCTCATCTGCTTTTTTGCTGCGATAGAAGGCCGCCATGGTCTTGTGCAGGGTTTGATCGAATGAGAGGTGCGGGCTGGCACCTGTCGGGCGCTGCATACGCCTGATGTGCGTAAAGTAGAATTTCTTCGGGCAGGTCTGGTAGAGGTCGAGCTTGCTGCCGCTTAATGAAGTCTTGATCTTGGCTGGTCCGTTATCAGGCGCTTTGACGGCTGGGGTGACAGGTTTACCTGCTGCCCCCTGACCGGTTGGCCCCTGCATCGGAGGCTTGCCCGGCGTGGCCGGCTTTTCTTTCTGCTCAAGACTTTTCTTGTGATCCTGGGTTTTGCGAAACAGCCTCGAAAAAAGGTCGGGCTTGTCAGCCATGCTCAGACTCCTTCAGATTGCATTTTTCTATTATAGACCAAATTCTTCTGATAGCAAACAGCAACAAAACCACCGGTGCGAAAAAGAAATATTATTGGCAATCTGCGGAAAATGAGTTAATGTTAAGGCAGAACGATCAGGAGGTTTGCCAATGGGCGCATTGCTGGTGCTTGCGGGCACCCTTATGCTGATGATGAGCTCAATCTGGATCGTCGGCGAAGCACTGAAAAAAGATGTGATTCTCGGGGCGCTTGCTCTGTTCGCTTTTCCGCTTTACAGCGTCTATTACACATTTTTTGTCGATTATCGCAGCCACAGCGTGCCGTTTTTTACCGGCCTTGGTGGTACAGTTCTTCTGATAATCGGCTACTTTACAGGAATATAACCATGCAGAGAAACCTTCTTGAAATTATCGTATCTGACGAGCGCCCGGGCGAAATCATAGTTAAACTCAAGGGCGAAGTCGACCAGCTTACAGTGAGAAACCTCAAAAAGATCCTTGAAGAGCACAAGGCAGAAGAAGCCTGCGAGCTGATATTTGACCTCGACGAAGTCGAGTTTATGGCCAGCGCTGGTTTGGCGATCTTCGCCTATTATAAAGAACTCTTCAATAAGAAGAAGGGCGGTCAGCAGCTGCGTGTTATCAACTGCAGCCCCGGGGTTTACAGAATTTTTCACCTTACCATGCTCGACGAAATGCTCGAAGTGCAACAGAAACCCGAAGAATTCTAACCCTGTTATACCCCTGAAAAGAAACCGGCCGCTGGCGATAAGCCAGCGGCCGGTTCTTTTACAATCGACTCAGAATTTTACGCCGAAAACCTTGAAAATGAAGGCGTATTCGAACGCTATTTCCTTGATGTAGTCATAGCGGCCCGATGCGCCGGCATGCCCGGCATCGAGATTGGTTTTGAGCAGCAGCAGATTCTTGTCCTTTTTCGTGTCACGCAGTTTGGCCACGAACTTGGCCGGTTCCCAGAACGAGACGCGTGGATCGTTCAGACCGCCTGTTACGAGCATATCCGGGTAATTCTGGGCGCTGACGTTGTCATAGGGCGAGTAAGAAAGCATATACTCAAAATATTCTTTCTCTTCCGGGTTGCCCCATTCCTCGTATTCTTCGCGAACCAGCGGCAGACTCGGGTCGAGCATCGTGTTCATGACGTCGACGAAAGGCACGTCGGCAATCACGGCTTTGAACAGATCGGGCCGCATGTTTACCACAGCGCCCATCAGCAGCCCGCCGGCGCTGCCGCCGTTGATGACCAGTTTCTGCTTTGTGGTGTAACCGGCAGTTGCCAGGTGCTCGGCGCAGGCTATAAAGTCTGTGAAGGTGTTTTTCTTTTTCAGCAGTTTGCCATCGTTATACCAGGGGCGACCCATTTCCTGCCCGCCACGTATGTGCGCTATGGCATAAATAAAGCCCCGGTCGAGAAGCGACAGGCGAATAGACGAAAAATACGGGTCGAAAGATGAGCCATAAGAACCGTAGGCTGTCAGATAAAGATTGGCCGGTTCCTTGCCGTGCATGTCGCGTCGATAAACCAGTGAAATTGGCACCATTACACCGTCGGCGGCTTTCGCAAAGATGCGCTCAGCATGGTAGTTTTCTTTTTTAAAGGTTCCGAGAACCTCGGTTTCCTTTTTCAGCTCAGCTTTGCCTGTATTCATATCGAAATCGAAGACTGATTCAGGCGTGGTCAGAGAGTAATAGCGGTAACGCACCAGGTTCGTTTCGAATTCAGGGTTGGCATCGAGACTGACGCTGTAAACCGCTTCTTCGAATGGAATAAACTTGAATTCGCCGGTTTTGCAGTCATAATAACGAACTTTCTGCAGACCATCTTCGCGCTCTGAAATAACCAGGTGCCCCGAGAATTCATCGAGGTCGTCGATCAGAACATTATCGCGGGCCGGAACGAATTCTTCCCAGCTGGCGGAGGCGATATTGTCGAACTTCGTGCGCATGATCTTGAAGTTAACGGCGTTCTCATTGGTGAGAATATAAAAATAGTCGCCATGGCAGACAAGGCCATATTCAATGCCCTTTTCGCGTGGTCTGAAAATCTTGAATTCGCCCTCAGGGGTGCGGGCATCGAGAAATCTCACTTCAGACGTAGTCGAACTGCTCGATGAAATCAGAAGAAATTTGCGGTCACGGCTTTTGCCGATGCCGGTCCAGAACTGCCCGTCTTTTTCTTCATAAACATCTTTATCTTCTTTAACGGGCGTGCCGAGAACATGCCGCTTGATCAGGCAGGCCCTGCCGGTGTCATCCATCAGGGTGTAAAACACGGTTTTGTTGTCAGCCGCCCACTGAACGCCGTAGGTTGTCGAAGCTATGCGGTCGGCATAAGTTTCGCCGGTCGCCAGGTTGATGAAGCCAAGTTCGAACTTTTCGGCGCCCGAAGTATCGGTTGAATAGGCGAGAATGTTGTGGTCGGGGCTCACTTTAAGCGTGCCAACCGCAAAATATGGTTTGTCAGCAGCATATTTATTCTCGTCAAAGATTATTTCTTCGGGGGCGCCTTCTTCAACACCGCGGCGGCAGTGAATTTTATATTGCTTGCCCTCTTCGGTGCGGCTGTAATACATGTAGGTATCAATGCGCTGCGGCACAGAAAGGTCTGTTTCCTTGATGCGGCTTTTTATTTCTTCGAAAAGCTGGTTCTGCAACTCTTCGGTGTCTTTCATCATTTCTTCGGTATAAAGGTTTTCGGCCTTCAGATACTTCATTACTTCCTGACTTTCGCGATTGCGCAGCCAGGCATAAGGGTCGACGAGCTTGTGCCCGTGTTTTTCGGTAATTTGGGGCTCTTTTTTGGCTACCGGTGGGGTAGGGGGGGTGTCGGTTCCGGCACCGACAACGGTCATCGCAGACATCGCGGTCATAATCGCAAGCAGCAGATAAAGCTTCATCTTTGGCCTCACTGATATAGATCTACAGGCAGCTGCAGCACCGGCAAGCGGCACCGGGTATCTGGTGTAATTTCCCTTAGACCCGGCAAAGTTTTTGTCGGTTTTCCGTGGCTATTGCCTGATCAGGTATTCTATAATAAATTAGTGCTGTATGCTAAAATTGTTTATTGCTTTGTGTGAAAGGAATCGTTCATGAAAAGACTTTCGCTTATTCGCAGCATTATCATGCTACTGGCGCTGATTACGCTTTTCCCTCTTCAGGCTGATGCCCTGATGATCAAGAATCCAGACGAAATAAAGGTGCAGGGGCTCGTCAGTTTCGGCGAAGACGGCGCCGCCTGGCTTAACTGGCAGGGTTACGAAATGCTGGTAACTGCTGGTTTTATGATCGGAACCGATCTGCGTGTGGTCGCAGTGCGCCACGACAGCGTCGTGCTTTATCGCCCGGCGGCAAAGCAATACCACGCTCTTGTTCCCGAAACCAGCCTGCCAAACAAGGATAGAACCGACGTAATCTGGACTCTGCCGATGCCTATCTCAAAAATGACCCGCATGGTGGCCATGGCACACCGCAAAGACTATGTCTGCCACAGCTCTACCGGTTCTCAGAACGCGGTCAGGCAGCACGTGCGAACTCTCGAAGCGATGATGGAACACGTGGTAACTCCGCATCACCGTTTTTACCCGCGCCGCGGTCTGATTTTCGTCGCGCCGGTGCATGTGCAGGGCACCGGCTGGAAAATCCTCATGGAACGCATTCACAAATATCGCAGCAAAACCCTGGCGGAATGGTTTCCTGCACTGAACGGAACCGGCAGCGTCATCAGCGAAGGCAAGCCGATCGACCAGGTTCTGCAGAAACTCGCCTTCGACACCGGTGTCAGAATAATCTGGCAGAAGCCGGTTCTTATGCCTCTTTATTGCTCTCTGCGTGACCGACCCTGGCACGAAATTCTTGAAGCGATCGTGATTTTTAACGGTCTCGAAATTGTGCCGACCAAAGAAGGTCTGGAGATCAGATAAATGCTGTCATTCATCAGAAAAATATGGCGGCCGCTTCTGGCTCTTGCCCTGCTGTTTGCCTTTGCCGGCATTCTGCCCGCGCAGGTCAAAGAACTGCCGGTCTATAACGAGTGGCAGGGGCGCAACAGCACTTATAACGCCGAAAAGCCATTTTTTCTGATCCGTGATATTCACGATCTGCTGCGATTCTGGGAAAAGTCCGGCTCAGACGAGCCGGCGCCGATGATCGACTTCTCGAAATATATGCTGCTGGTCTGGTGCCCGGGCGCCTCACTGTTTGATCATGTGCCGGTGCGCATCGAACGGTTGCTTTATAAAGAAGGCAGTTACTTCGTTCTTATGGATTTTCAGCGCAAAGACACCGGCGGTTACTGGCGTCGCCCCTTTATGGCGACGATGCTGCCGCTGGTGACTGAAGGCGATTTTTTCATCATGCGAAAAGTCGTGCGCGGTGCGCATGATATAGACTGGAAACCGGTCTACACAATCTGGGACATGAGCGGCGAGCGAAAAAGAGATTTCGAAATTGCCAGCCTCGGCAAGGAACCGGCAAAAGCTGAATTCATTGCGCATGCGCCTGAACCGGCGGGCAAGAAGCCAGAGACCATGGTTGCTGCCGTTCCGCAAAAAACCGAACCCGAAAACCCCTTCGCAGAAACCACGACTACCTCGGCTGCCGCGGCAACTTCCGCCGCTCCTGGCGATTCGTCTGTAAGCAGGGTTCCTGCAACGGTGTCTGCGGCTTCACCGGCCACCCAGCCGGCTCGACCGGCTCAATCGACGCAGACGGGCACGGACGCCATTTTCCCTGAAGATGACAATCCGTTTGCAACGCCTGCTGCAGCAGCAACAACCGGTCCAAAACCAGTTACCACAACCCCGGCAACTTCGAAGATCGATGAAGACCCATTATTCGGAACTGAATTTGACATAACCTTCTGAAGATAGAGGCAAATAAATGATTCACGCTTACATCGGCGATGGAAAAGGCAAAACCACTGCGGCGATTGGCCTGATGATCAGAGCTTACGGCTCTGGCCGCAGGGTGGGGGTAATTTTTTTCGACAAGGGCAGCGAAACCTACCGGCACAACGAGCTGGTGGTGCTCGATCGCCTTGGCATCGAATACCATATCACCGGCAATGAGCGCATGAAGCCAGACGGCAGCTTTCGTTTCGGCGTTATCGATACCGATGTTGCTGAGGCCGACCGCGGCATTCAGTTGGCCCTTGAAATGGTCAAATCAGGCAAATACGATCTTCTCGTTCTTGACGAAGCCCTCAGCACCATGACCTACGGCATGTTGAAAAAACAGAGTCTTCTGCAGCTGATCGAAAATACGCCAGAAGAGCTGGAACTGGTGCTGACCGGCCGCTGCGATGACGAAGAACTGCTCGAAAAAGCCGATCTGGTAACCAGCATGGTCAAGCAGAAACACTATTTCGACAAGGGCATAAAAGCACGACCCGGCATCGAATATTAATTTTGTCAGGTTTATTATGTGCTGGCTTTATTAAGGTCATATCTGTTCAAGAGCTCATTTGAAAATTTCCTGAGCCAGGCGCAGAGAGAAGCCGGGATTACTTTTTCGTAAGCTTGTTTAGCACAGGATGTGCTTATGCAGAACCGCGCAGGATAGAGCGGTTCTGCTGAGCGAAAACTTGACAAAAACATTTCCTGCTGGAGCACCCGGCAGCATCCATCCTGATGCTGCCGAGTATTGCTGACCTCCTGTCAGCAAAAAAGTAACCCGGCTGATAGGCTGCGCCGCCGAACCGGTGAAAAGAATTCAATGGCTCTTATATAACAATGCAGATTAATGGGTTAGATTATAACTGCGGTTTCGATGTTCTGGCGCAGTTTTACGATTGAGCCGCGTTCGAAATGACCCTGAATGCTGGCACAGGGGTAAACCTTGCAGTTGGGTTCCATGATCGTGCCCGGGTTGGTTACCGAATTGCAGCCTAGCTGGCAGTTGTCGCCGAGAATGGCGCCGAATTTTCTGATGCCGGTGTCGACAATGTGCTCACCAATTCTGGTTTTTACATTGCTTCCGTCATTTTTCAGGTTAGACAGTTTGGTGCCGGCGCCAAGATTGACGTGGGTGCCGAGAATCGAATCGCCGACATAATTGAAGTGTGGTGCCTTCGCACCCGGCATGAATACCGATCTTACCACTTCGCTTGCATGCCCTACCACCGCGCCATTACCGATAATGACATGCCCTCTGACGAAAGCCCCGTGCCTGATTTCAACGTTTTCACCGATAATTGCCGGCCCACAGACCATAGCGCCGGCCTCAACGATGCTGCCTTTTCCGATATAGATATCGTTGCCTCTGATAAATGCGCCTTCTTCAACGGTTCCGTGAATGCCGGGCTGAACTTTGCCCGTCACAAAGCCCTTCTGTATGCGCTTGAGTATGTCCCAGATGTTTTCGATGCGGTCAAAGCCTTCGAGCTCGATATTGAAAAGCTCGGGGCAGGGGAATTCATTCAGACGGGCAAAAAATTCGTTGATGCTGAGCATGTTCGACTCCTGGTTAAATTTCGTTCTGATACTACCACAAACCCTTAAATCACATAAGTCCAAAGCTGTTAGTCATCATCGTCATCCCGGGCGCAGACCCGGGATCCAGAATTTCTGTGTCGTCTGAATGCCTGTTCAGGGTCTGATCTTCTGAGCGGCTTTGCAGACGGGTGAGAGCAGACACCTGCCACACAGCGTTTGATCTTTGCCATGAGTGCATTCTCCGGCGATCCCGAGGTGGCAAAGTGCAAAATCGTATTTGATCGGGTCATCCGGCGAAAACTTGCGAAGATTCTGCGAAATTTCTTCGGCAGTTTTCCAGTCATCGGCGTTACGGCCGGTCAGACCCAGATTGCGGGCGATCCGGCTGATATGCCGGTCGAGCGGAATAAGCAGCCTGGCCGGTTCTACTTCTGACCAGATGCCCATATCGACCCCATCTTCGCGCCTGACCAGCCAGCGCAGAAACATGTGCCAGCGCTTGG